>Ga0207814_100366_pt1 | contig 29599 bp, 16 predicted proteins | sample TtaePargueraPR_7_FD_187755 | JGI IMG/M metagenome (GOLD analysis project Ga0207814, IMG submission 187755) | Aerobic enrichment media microbial communities from Bioluminiscent Bay, La Parguera, Puerto Rico - Tt and P1 (2) (SPAdes) | ecosystem: Environmental > Aquatic > Marine > Unclassified ... | reverse complement strand
GGAGAAGTCTTTGACCATCTCCTCGAGCTCCGGGTACTTACCGAAGAAGTGCTCGCGGGTGTAGGCGCCGCCATTGGCCTTGAAGTTCTGCATCTCGCCATCGACGGTCTCGTCCATGACTTTCTGCAGCAGGCCTTTTTCGTCCTTCTCGAACAGCGGATCCCACAGGCGGCCCCACAGGACCTTGATCACGTTCCAGCCGGCACCGCGGAATACGCCTTCCAGTTCCTGCACAATCTTGCCGTTACCACGTACCGGGCCGTCCAGACGCTGCAGGTTACAGTTAACCACGAACACCAGGTTTTCCAGCTTCTCGCGGCCAGCCAGGGCAATCGCGCCCAGGGATTCCGGCTCGTCACACTCACCGTCACCCAGGAATGCCCACACCTTGCGATCGCCACGCGGGGACAGACCGCGCGCAGACAGGTAGCGCATGATGTGTGCCTGGTAGATCGCCTGGATCGGGCCCAGCCCCATGGATACGGTGGGGAACTGCCAGTACTCCGGCATCAGCCAGGGGTGTGGATAAGAGGAAAGACCGTTGCCGTTTACTTCGCGGCGGAAGTTGTCCAGCTGCTCTTCGTCGAAGCGGCCTTCCAGATAGGAGCGGGCGTAAATGCCCGGTGCACTGTGGCCCTGGAAGAAGATGAGGTCGCCGCGCTCTTCCGCTTCATTGCCACGGAAGAAATAGTTAAAGGCTACGTCGTACAGGGTCGCTGCGGACGAGAAGCTGGCAATGTGGCCACCCAGGCTGTCGCTGTTGGAGTTGGCGCGAACCACCATGGCCAGCGCGTTCCAGCGGATCAGGGAGCGGATTCGGCGCTCCATAAACAGGTCACCCGGCATGCGCTTTTCCGCTTCCGGCGGAATGGTATTGCGGTACGGGGTAGTGATGGCCGCCGGCAACTGTACGCCAGTGTTGGTGGCGCGGTCAGACAGCTGCTTGATCAGAAACGCTGCGCGTTCCTTGCCGCTGTGGCGGATAACCGCCTGCAGCGCATCCAGCCATTCCTGCGTTTCCTGAATGTCGGTTTCTTCGTGCATCAAATGCTCCTCGGCGAATATACGACGTCGAGTCGGTGTTTTTTATGGTCAGAATTTTTTGCTGCGCAACAGTACCTCAAACACCGGGATTTCCCCCGTGTTCCGCACCCAGATTCGCCAGATCACCGCCTGAAATGGCGGAAAAGCAACGAACTGTGGCCAACGTCTCCGCAACGAGTGGAAACGGGAGGAACTGCGCGACCTGAATACCGCCGGCCATCTGGGCCTGTTGAAAGACCCGTTAATACCGGCTCGACTTTGAATTCGGCGTTGAATTCTCGGCCCGTCAACTGTAGGGCGGGCGCCTTGTGGCGCACAGGGATGCCCTCAATTAACCGGCTGCAAGTGCTCAAGCGGGGGCGATTGTAGTATTACTACAAACGTTTTTCCAGATAGGACGATTAGTAACAAATAAAACCATTTTGTAAAACAAATATTTGCCAATATACGGTTTTACCGAAACATATCGCGGAGAAAGTGGTAATTTTTATTACAAAATCGAGTCCGAAATCTCGATTCTGGTCACGCTAATTGCCGATCAGGGGGCGCGGGAGGGCTGCAGAAAGAACGGTCGTACCAGGCCAGCGGAACTTGCCTGGGTCAGCCTGAAGCCCGGCCACCGCCCGACTCAGACTCGCCATCTATAGCTGTAACGTTGCCACCGGATCGACTGAATCTGCGTACACCAGATAGCGCAGGGGGCTACCCGCGTTCAGTGTATCGAAGGGATAGCAGGTAACGAGCAACAGCCCCGGCACAGGGGCGACCGGCAAGCGGTCGGTTTCGCTGTTAACCACTTTCGCGCCCCGCACCCGGTAGGTGTGCCAGCGCCCGTGCCTGTCCTGCAGCCTGATCACCGCGCCCGGCTCCAGCGCCCCGAGGTTGCGGAAATGAGTGTCGTTATGGGCCGCGATCACTGTAGTGCGGGGCTCATCCAGATCGCCCGGTTCCCCGGAGCCCGTGAGCAGCCCCGGACCGAACGCCAGCGCCTGGCCACTGGTGCCGTGCAATACCGTCAGCGGCTTTTCTTCCGCCAGCTTCAACTGTGCCACCGGCCAGGTATCGGCCCACGGCCAGGGCTTCTGCGCCTCACCGCTGGCGAGCTGGCGCTCCCAGGACGTGCTGATCAGATACTGCGCCAGCTCCGCCTTCGCCAGCAGCCAGGCACTGCCGCCCAGCTGCCAGAGGCCGATCGCGATGCACAGCGCCGACAGCCAGGGAGTAACACTTGCCAACCTCATTACCGGGAAACTCCACCGGGGCCATCACCTGCGCGGCGGCGCAGGTCTGGCGTTACCGCGCGCAGCCAGCGGCGCAGTGCGCGCTCTACACGGGTGCGCCCCTTGCGCCACCACGGCCGGCACCCGGCCAGTTGCCCAGCCGATAAAGGTCTCTGACGAACCAGCCTCAACAGGCCGCCGAGGACCAGCAGCACCGAAGCGAGCAGCGCCTGTCCGTACACACCGGTCGCGGTGGACGGATAAGTGAAGGACTGCATGACCTGACCACGGGCAACCGCGTTCGGCACCGGACTCGACTTCAGCGGTTCCGACGACGGGCGCACCGGAGTCTCTTCCACCGCGACAAAGCTGGTGTAAGGGCTGGCCAGCTGATACCCCAGCGCTAGGCCGAGTATCTGCTCACTCAGCGGATCGGCCGCTTCCGGATCACTAAGCGGCCCGCGCTCGCGCTGCTCATCGCGCAGGGCGGCGATTTTTTCCCGCGCCCACAGACTGCCGACACCCTTGCCGGAGTCATCCACCGACAGCTGACTCAGAGACAGACTGCGGGAAAAGCGCTTGCCAGCGAGGCGGCCACTGATTACTACCTCACCACTGGCGGCGCCGCCCAGCGCACCGTTCTCCACGCGCGCAACGAGTCGCACCGGCTCACCGCGGTACAGGTCCGGCAATCGTTTAGGGTAGGACTCGACCTTCATTCCTTGCGGCCACTGTATCTGCAGGTCGGTGACCAGCGGGCTTTCCAGTTTTTCAAACAGGGCACCCATCCGCCCCTGCACCTCGGACAGGTCGCCGATCTGCACAAAACTGCCGCGGCCGTACTGCGCCGCCTTGGCCATAAAGAAGCTGTTGGGCGCAGAGCCGATACCGACGGTAAACAGCCGGGTTTCCCCGAGGCGCTGGCGGATGATTTCAAACAGGGCGCGCTCGTTGCCGACGGCACCATCGGTAATAAACACCACCTGCCGCACCAGCTCGCCCACCCGGTGATCCAGCTGTTGCGACAACGCTTCTTTCAATGCCGGTGCCATTTCGGTGCCGCCATTGGCCCGCAGGGACTCCACCCAGCTGCGTGCACGCTGGATATTGTCCGCCGTGGCCACCGCGGGACGGGGGAAGAAGCTGCGATGGCTGCTGTTGAATTCGATGATATTGAAGCGATCCATCTGCGACAGGCGCGACAGCGCCAGCAACAGGCTCTCCTTGGCCTGACGAATGGAGTTACCGCCCATGGAGCCGGAGGTGTCCACCACGTACACCACCTCGCGGGGCAATTTGCGCGCGGCCAGATTTTCCTGCGGTGGCAACAGCAGCAATTGCAAATACTGCGCATCGGGCTCCGCCGGTATTGTCGATTGCTCGGCAAACAGGGCCGCGGACGGCATGGACGCAACCTGCGGACGCCAGAAAAGGGCGAAGTCCCGATCCATGGGCACGGCGCCATTTTTCAGGCCAACCTGGTAGCGGTGATCCTCCCCGCGACGAAAACTCACCTCGTGATAGGGACTGTGAATATCCGCCAGCGGCAGCCCCATGCCCAGGTCGATACGGATGTCCATCTGGTGACTGCCTTCACGGCCCGTCAGCTCCGCCTGCTGCATCATCACCGGCGAGATCTGATCCGCGTCCGGCACTTCGCTGGTGGGAATCGACCAGCCGTGCGCATTCAATGCCACGGTCTGCGAAGAAGCGGCCGGGGTACCCGGCATGTAGCGTGGGGTAAGGGTGCTGGGCAGGCGCAGGCTGAACTGGCCGCGGTCAAAACGCAGGGTTTGCAGGTAGCGGACCTCGACCGACACCTGCTCACCAGGTGCAATGTTGGCAACGCGGCTGGTAAACAGGTTCGGGCGCTGCTGTTCCAGCAGCGCCGCACGCTTGCCTTCCTCACGCGCTTTTTTGTAGACCCTTCTCGCTTCCTCCCGCTCACGCACCTTGCCGACGATACGGCGCTCGCCGATCACGATTTCCATACCGTTGACCGCCGCATTCTCCGGCAGCGGCAACACGTACACCGCTTCCTGCCAGTCGTTGCTGGTGTTGCGAAACTGCTGCTCGAGGACAACCTCGGCCACCAGCCCGCGCACGCGGATAGCCACCTCGGTACCCAGGTGAATCGCCGGGATATAACGACCGGGCTCACTGCCCTGAAACAGCAAATCGCCACTGCCGGACTCGTTTATGCTGACGCTTTCAAAGGCCGCCGTATCGACGGATTCACCGCTCTGTGCGCGGGCACCCACAGCGGCAACCAGTACCGCCACCGCGGTGACGATCAGCAGCAACCAGCTGCCGCCGCGACTTTTGCGGTAGCGACGACGGTAGTATTCGTCGGTGGGAAGAATCAGCAGATCGCGATGAATGCGCGGCGGGTGGAAAAAGGGACGGTTCACAGAAGCCTCCAGACCATTAAGTTCTGAAGGCATTAAAAGAAAACAAGCTGGCGAGGGACGGGCCGAATGACGGCCCTTTCAGGATCAAATAGGGCGAATTGTGGCAGGGCCCGCTTTCGAGGGTCGTCAGATCTCGTTGCGGCGCGTCTGCCAGGTGATCGGGCGCGCGTACTGGTCCACCTTGTCTTCCACCCCCAGCAACATCGCGAACAGCGCCATGCGCACCAGCAGGCCGTTATCCGTCTGGCGAAAAATCGCCAGGCTCGGGTGTTCGTTCAGGTCGGAGTCCAGCTCGTTGGCCTCGGCGCGGGAATCCCGCGGCAGCGGGTGCATGATCACCGTATTGGGTTCCGCGTGGCGGGTGAAGATGTCGCGGTTCAGGCGGAAGCGGCCGCGGTAACGATCGGCATCGGCCTGGGACTCGAAACGCTCTTCCTGGATACGCGTGGAGTAGACGATATCCACATGCTTGATCGACGGCTCCAGCTGATCGGTGATGGTCACCTGATGTCCCGCCTCGCGCAGCTTCTCCACCACGGCATCCGGCATCGCCAGTTCCGCCGGCGATACCAGCACCAGCTGCACATTCTGGAACAGGCACAGCAGCTTGCACAGGGAGTGCACGGTGCGGCCGTGCTTGAGGTCACCAATCATGGCTATGCGGAAGTGGTCGAGGGAGCCGCCCTTGCCTTCCAGCTCCTTGCGGATGGTGTAGAGGTCGAGCAGCGCCTGGGTGGGGTGCTCGTTGGCGCCGTCACCACCATTGACGATGGGCACCCGGCTGGCGGCTGCAAACTCTGCGACCGAGCCCGCCTGCGGGTGACGCATGCAGATGATATCCGAGTAACCGGAGAGCACCCGCGCGGTATCGTAGAGGGATTCCCCCTTCGCCAGTGAGCTGGCCGAGACACCCACGGTCTCGCGCACGGTACCGCCGAGCAGGTTGAAGGCGCAGCCGAAGCTCACCCGGGTGCGGGTGCTGGGCTCGAAAAACATATTGCCGAGAATCGCGCCCTCGAGAACCCGGGTCACTTTCTCCCGGCGGGCGTAGGGCACCATGGTGTCAGCCACGGCGAAAATACGGTCGATGTCACCCCGTTCGAACTGGCTGACGGAAAGGATATTGGCACCGATAAAGTCCATTGTTTCTCCACTGATTGCGCCGGGATCGCCGGCTGCTTTACCGGGCGCGTATTCTACGCGCGCGGCCGCGGGTGGAACAGTCGGAATTGTCGGGAGCGCCCAACCCCCAAAAGAGTCAACCCAGCAACGCGTCGCCCCAGGCCTCAAGCTGGTCCAGCAGATCACTGCGCTCGGGATGCGCCTCCCGGAGCTGTGCGATCTCCTCGAAATACGCCTCCATGGTAATGCTGGCGCCGAAGGCCGGATCGGTCAGGCGCTGATAGCGCCACGCCTCCCAGCGCTCCGCCTCTTCTTCATTTAGCGTCTGCGGAAAGTTGCGCGCCCGCAGGCGAAAGAGTAGTTCCGGCAGCCGCCCGTCGGTAAACGGCACCTGGCCGGCCAGCGCTTCCGGGCCGCGACTGGCGAGGGCACTGTGCAGCTGACGGCAGATATCGCGGTCGGCGTCGTTCATAAAGCCGTCGTAGAGCCGCGCTTCCACATCTTTTGCCGGAAACTCCCCGTCCAGGAACACCTTGTGCAACTTCTCGGTCAGGTCCAGCCCCTGCAATGTCTGCCAGTTGGCGACGCAGGCGGCCTTGTCGATCTGCAGGTCGGCGGCGCGCTGGTCGGACAGCATGTTCGCCGGCGCCAGCACCGGGCAGCGGTTCATGTGGATCAGTTTAAGTCCCGCCGGCAGCTCGCCTTCACCCAGCTTGTCGCGGGCGGTGTACAGCCGCTCGCGCAGGGCGTCCGCATCCAGGTCGAGAATCGGCTGTGGATCCATCGCCAGATTGGCACAGATGACCGCGTTGCGGTTGACCGGGTGCATGGCGAGCGGCAACACGTAGGTGAGGTGGCCGTGGGTGGCCGGCACCTTGCCGGAAATGTGCAGCAGCGGCTTGCGATCCCTTGGATTCAGGATTTTCGCCACCTCCTGCTTGCGGCGCAGGTTGTACACATAGTCGTAGAGCTTGGGCTGCCTCTCGCGGATCAGGCGCGCCATATCGATGGTGGCGCGCACATCGGACAGCGCATCGTGCGCACCCTCGTGGCTGATGCCGTTGGCCGCGGTCAGCTCTTCCAGGCGGAACGACGGCACGCGCACCCCCTCGGCCACTTCCCGCTGTGGCCACTCGATGCCCTCCGGGCGCAGGGCGTAGGTGAGCCGCACCATATCGATAATGTCCCAGCGGCTGTTGCCGGACTTCCACTCGCGCTCGTAGGGGTCGAGCAGGTTGCGGTACAGGGTGTGGCGGGTGACCTCATCGTCAAACCGCAGGCTGTTGTAACCCACCCCACAGGTGCCCGGCGCCCCCAGCTCGTCGAGAATCCGCTGGATAAAGGCGATTTCCGGCAGGCCCTCGGCGAACGCCTTCTGCGGTGCCAGCCCGGTCACCAGCGCCGCCATCGGCTGCGGCAGGCAGTCGCTCGCCGGTTTCGCGTAGATCATCAGCGGTTCGCCGACGATGTTGAGGTCCTCATCGGTGCGGATTCCGGCAAACTGGGAGGGCTTGTCCGCGCCCGGGTTTACCCCCCAGGTCTCGTAGTCGTGCCAGTAAAGCGTGGTACCAGACATGGTTTCCTCCCCTATTCTTTTCACAGCGGGCCATGGTAACCCAGCCGGTAGACCCCGCGCAGGTTGCAATGCCCCCACCGCCCATTAAAATCCCGCCTTCTTCTATATTGTCCAAGAATCCCAATTCGGATCAGCATCCCCCTATGAATATTCGCCAGCAGCTCAACGACATCTTCCAGGCCGCCATGACTGCCGCCGGCATCCCCGCCGACTGCAGCCCCGCCGTCGCCCCGGCCAAAAAGGCCGGCTTTGGTGACTACCAGGCCAACGGCGCCATGGCCGCGGCCAAGAAAGTGGGCAGCAACCCCCGCGAGCTGGCGGCAAGGATCGTCGACAACCTGGGCGAGCAGCCGATGATCGCTAAGACCGAGATCGCCGGCCCCGGCTTTATCAATATCCACCTGAGCGAATCCTGGCTGGCGGACACCCTCGCCACCGCCCGCGCCGACGAGCGCCTGAACATTGCCAGGGTCGACCAGCCGCAGACCGCGGTGCTGGACTACTCCCACCCCAACCTCGCCAAAGAGATGCACGTGGGCCACCTGCGCACCACCATCATCGGCGACGCGCTGGCGCGCCTGCTGGAGTTCCAGGGCCACAAGGTCATCCGCCAGAACCATATGGGCGACTGGGGCACCCAGTTCGGCATGCTGCTGGCGCACCTGGCCGACAAGATGGAAGACCAGGATGCCGAGGTGGCCCTGAAGGATCTTGAAGTCTTCTACCGCGAAGCCAAGGTCCGCTTCGACGAAGAGGAAGGCTTCGCCGACCGCGCCCGCGAATATGTGGTGAAACTGCAGGGCGGCGACGCCGACTGCCTGAAACTCTGGCAGCGCTTTATCGACATCTCCATCAGCCACGCCGAAGAGATTTACGACAAGCTGGGCGTTACCCTGCAGCGCTCCGACGTCTACGCCGAGAGCCAGTACAACGACGACCTGCCGGTACTGGTAAAAGACCTGATCGACCGCGGCATCGCGGTGGAAGACCAGGGTGCCATCGTCGCCTTCCTGCCGGAAATGGCCGACAAGGAAGGCAACCCCAGTGTGGTGATCATCCAGAAAAAGGGCGGTGGCTACCTCTACGCCACCACCGACCTGGCGGCCATCCGCTACCGCGCCAATGTGCTCAAGGCCGACCGCATCCTCTACGTGGTGGACGCGCGCCAGTCCCTGCACCTGCAGCAGGCCTTCACTGTAGCGCGCAAGGCAGGTTACATCGCCGAAGAACAGACCCTGGAACACTGCGCCTTCGGCACCATGATGGGCGACGACGGCAAGCCGTTCAAAACCCGCACCGGCGGCACCGTAAAACTGGCGGAACTGCTGGACGAAGCGGTGGAGCGTGCCACAGCGCTGGTGGCGGCGAAGAACCCGGACCTGAGTCCGGAAGAGCAGGCCGAGATCGGCCGCGTGGTGGGTATCGGTGCGGTGAAATACGCAGACCTCAGCAAAACCCGCACCAACGATTACGTGTTCAACTGGAACTCCATGCTGGCGTTCGAGGGCAACACCGCCCCCTATCTGCAGTATGCCTACACCCGTGTGCGCAGCATCTTCCGCCGCGCCGGTGTGGATCCGTCAGCACTGAGCGGCGACATCGTGCTCGGCACCGATGCCGAACGCGCGCTGGCGATCAAGCTGAACCAGTTTGGCGAAGTGCTGGACCAGGTGGCCAAAGACACATTCCCGCACGTACTGTGTACCTACCTGTACGAACTGGCGAGTGCCTACATGGGCTTCTACGAAGCCTGCCCGGTGCTGAAAGAAGGGGTTACGGAAGAAGAGAAACAGAGCCGCCTGCAGCTGTGCGACCTGGTAGCGCGTACCCTGGCGACCGGCCTGGGCCTGCTGGGTATCGAAACCCTGGAAAAGATGTAAACAGGCCCCACACTGTTTGAGAAACTCAGGTCACCGGTGCATTGGTATGACGCGCGGGTGACCTGAGCAGCCCACAGGCGATCAACAATAACAGGAACCAGAGCCCCGCACTGCCTCCACTACTGCCGCTCTTGCTGCCTACAGAGCTGCCGCTACTCCCTCCGGAGCTTCCGTCGGCAATAATTCCCGCGCCACTACTACTTCCACTACTACTTCCACTACTGCTACTGCTACTGCTACTGCTACTGCTACTGCTACTGCTACTGCTACTGCTACTGCTACTGCTACTGCTACTGCTACCAGTATCGTCATCCACAATTACCACCCGTACAAGTGATGGCTCAAGCACAGTATCGGCATCGGATGTGGCAGCCATAAGGATATCCACAGTCTCGTTTTCTTCGGCAAGCAGGTCATGTCTTATCTCCACTCGCACCGGAATCCTCTCCTGGTCCTCTTGAAACTCCGCTTCCGAATGTACGAAAACAAAATCGTCCGCCCCTGCGGTGGAAGTTCCCTGGACCTCCAGTCTCACAGAACGCCGCCCCGCATTTACATCGCCATCGCGCAGGATATACAGGTCGACAAAGCCCTGATGTTCCCCGATCTCATAGATGCTGTCTTCCCACTGAAAGGTATAGGGAGTGACGGTTCCACCGTCTAACTGGGCCAGCTGCCAACGTTCGTTGACGCCGTTTCCCAATACCTCCCCGGGCGCCACGTCAGACGCATAAAAGTAAAGGCGACGACCATCCACCGCGAGTTGGAGACTGTCATCGAACCGCCGCAATAGCGAAAAATCCAGGTCATCGGGCAGAGACGCCAGCTCTTCTTCTCCGGAGAGAATAATCGGTGGGAAAAATGGGGTACATACCTCAGAACAGAAACTGGATCCAAATGGCTGATCCTGATCAAATACATACACACTGTGTCCTCGCCTTCCGGACGAGGCACCGCCAACCAGACGCGAGCCAAAGCTATCTGTCACCACCTCCACCGCATGACCGAAACAGGCATCGCCACGTCCATCACCGTCCACGTCGTCCTGGGTTTCATTGACGTGAAACGGACAGTTATCCAGAGCATTTACAATACCGTCGCCGTCAATATCCGGCAGCTGTGACGCCAGCTCCGCAGAGCGGATTGTATTCAGGTGCAAGTGCTCACTGACAGGCAGACTCTCTGAACCATTGCCAAAATTGACAAAATCATTCCAGATAGCAAACGCTCCGGTATCTATTCCGCTTTCCCGCGTTTGCTCGAGTTTGACGATTTCCGCCTCCGGAATCCCCACCTCAACCACGAAGTCCGTGACACCATCCGGCACAAACTCCCGATAGCGATCCAATCTGGCGTCTGCTACCGAGCGGTTGCCGACCCAGGTAGACAGGGTATTAAACACATTTTGAAAGGGCTCTCGCAGCTTTACTTGTATCTGCAGCGGATAAGCTCCTCCCGGGGGCAACGCGACCTCATCCCCCTGTGACAGATTCACTATTTCGGCGTTGGGCGCGTCATACGAAAATGCTCCCCTCTCCTCTGGGGACAATCCGGGCATGGTGAAACCGTAGAAAGCATAATTTGCACGTCCCACAATATCGTTGAAGAAAAATACAATTTTCGCGGAATAAGCTTCTTCTCTCTGGAAATTAAGCAGGCGGACATCTTCGAATATCCCACGTCTGGAGTCTCCCCAAGGAGGTGTTTGCGAAACCCAGCGAAAGCGTCCCAGAACACTCGCCCCCAGGTGCGGGATTACCTGAGCCTTCGCCGATGCATCCCGCAGCTGGTCGATATCCAATTCACCAAAATCGTCGCTAATGGTGATGGCCTCAACATCACTCAAGACACTTCCCGGGACGCTGCCATACCGATCAATCAACATTTTAGTGCCGTCGATCTGCAGGGTAGGCAGTCGTACATCACCATTTGCAGCAGGACGCCCATTGTCGGTAATCAGTGTGAAAAGACCGACGTTAAAATCTGAGCTATAGGCCTGCCCAGGATGGTTCATCGGATGCACATGTACGCTGATCAGATTCTCACCATCGTAAAAAGCCGAAGTATCTACTGTGAAGCTTCGTTCCCACACTGGTGTATCGACCATATGTCCATGATGGTGCGTGGGTAGTATCCGAAAGTTCTGATAAAACTGTGCGTGCTGACCTACTTTATCGCGTACGATTACCTTGCCAGTAATGACACCACTCACCGATTGCTTTTCGGTAATGGCATCGCCATTACTATCAAAGACCTGTATTTCAATATCGCGGTTGAACACCTTTACCTGAAAATCTGTTTCAACCACCAAGCCATGGGCGTGGGCACGAACTGTAATTTGCGAGTTGCCGGGAAACTCTGCGGCGGTGATGGTCAAATCATCTCCATCGATCGAGGTATGAATTAGCCCGTGGTTGGCCGCAGGCACCACGACGTATGAGAGTGCATCACCGTCTGGGTCAGAAAAATAGTCACGCAGGTTGATGGTAATCGATTCCCCCTGGTCCAAAACCCGATCATTTGGCACCTGCACCAGTTGCGGCGCGCGATCGACAATCATGGGCGCGGGGCTGACACGCACGGCATGCACTGCACCGCCGGCAACAAACAACACACCTTCAGCGAGTGCAATTCCCTTGCCGCCAAAATCCAGGCTGTACTTTTCCTGCAGTGAAAAGCGGTCGAGGATATAGGTTCTACCTGGACCGGAGACAATGACGCTATCGCTGGTTACAAGAGGCTGCACATCATAAAGTGTTGTGCCCGAAAAATAGCTCGCTAGTTCGACGCCGCTGCCGGTCTCGAGCAAGCGAACACTGTCATCATCCACCAGATACACAAGGCCGTCCGCCATCGCAGGGGGGCTTGCGCCGCCGAAGCCGTTACCCCAAGCTCGGGTGAAGGTCTTCAAATCGACAGCGTTCAGGTGGTGCGCATCACGCACCAGAGCGATATCGTCTGCCGCAACCAGTTTACGCCAGCCATTGTCCACACCAATATCCACAGTTCGCAGAACCGCGCCGGAGCTGGAGTCATATTCCTTCAAATAGCCTGTATAACCCGAATATAGCCTCCCGTTAAGGTACATCGGCCAGAATTGCTCAGCGCCACTGGTGTTAGGCTTGGGCACATGAAACAACAACTCTCCGTTGCTACGCTCGTAACCCGAAAAACCATCATACTGCCCGCTGTTAATCCAGATCCGGTCACCCACAACCACAGGAGGCGGATAGAATCTCGTGGATTGGCTGCTGAAGCCCCGCTGCCAGAGTGCTTCACCTGTCTTGCCGTCATAGGCATCCAGAGACGCGCCGGGACTGCTTACCGGAGCGTGGACGCCAGATTCTTCGCGCACAACATACAGCTCACTCCCGGCAACCGTTAGGGGGCCAAAATGATGACGTGGAGGCTTGTCTTTGGACCAGATGAGAGCGCCATCGGCAACCGACCGGGACTCTACGCCGTAGTTCCAAGTGGGCCGGTAATTCAGGCTATTCGACCTGACCAGAAATACCTGCCCGTCAGATACCACCGGCTGTTCGAAGTAGCTTTGGGTTCCCCCAGCGTTAATTTCCCACAATGGTTGTGGGGGTAACTGTGCGACAAAACCCGGCTGGTAGCCCGCGTGAGACGGCGTATTCCCAAGGGTGGACCAACCGTCGGAAATGGATCGTGCCTGCGAGGGGACCACATGGAATATCACCAGTCCAGCTCGAGACTCGCCCGAGCCGTCGGCGATTCGGTAATACAACCGGTCATTTCCCGAAAAGCCGCCGGAAGGTGTATAGGTAAAGGCGCCGTCCGCCCCCCAAGATAAGGTGCCGTATTGCGGTAGCCTGTCAACGGAAACCACAGAGAACAAGTCGCCGTCGGCATCCGTATCGTTAGCTAACCAGCCGCTTTCAGCGTCGACGGTGAGACTTGCGCCCTCCGACAAGCGGTACAAGTCAAATGCCGGGACAGGTACTTCCGCGCAGAGTTGGCAGGAGAACAGCGAGACAATGAAAATCATTGCTCCCAAGAGGGAAACATCCGGACCTTTATTTTCCATTTTATTTTCCGGGTCTGGCCAAAGTACAAATCCATACCAAGCCACGTTCGAATATGGCTGGCTACTATGCACCCAGGTCCACCTGAGAGCAGGGCACCTCTTTCACGGATTCCAGCTCGTGAACTCAGTTAAGATATCAATACCAAGTAGATTTGGCGCCGATCTTCAGACAGCCCGGTGCCATATGGCGCCAGATTTTCGATTGCTGCCCCTTCGGACACTCAATACGGGGAGAGTGACGCCAATAAATGGCGGGAATTGGTGAGATGGGAAGCAACCCGGATTCCGGGTATATCAGGCGCTTTCTCTGGAGAGCGCCTGCTGTAGAACCTGCTGGGCCTTTGCCAGCTCGGAATCCCGGATCAACCAGAGCTCGGAGTTCCAGTCCAGTCCGCCCTGGGCCAGTTCCACCCGGGTTTTCTGAGTCAGTACGGAATAGCCCGCGGATTCCAGTAAATTGCGCAGATAACTGCCAAGAAGCTGATCGTTGGTGGTGTAAATTTTGCTCGCCATAGTGCGACCGATGGTGCGACCGGTTAAATTTCAATTACCGGGCTTGTGGCCCGGCCTGCCCGACACTGTTGATCTCACAGTGCCCTCTTCCCCCTCGCCAATGCCTCACCCTGGGGTAAATCGGTAAAGAATTTGCGTGCAGGATCACTATTAAAGATAGACCAGAGCGGCCCTGGGCACCGGCAAAAACTCAGGGAAATTGCCCGCCGGCGGGCACAGCAGCCGCCAGTAACCCCCGGCGTGGCTATTGCGGTTTCGAGGTGACCAGCTCCAGCGGCTTCGCCGGTCCCTTGCCAGGGATGGAATGATTGGGTGAATGGGGCACCGGCTCCGACAGGTTCGGCAGGTCCGGGGTGTACAGCTGATATTTATTTTTGCCGTGGCGCTTGGCGTGGTACATCGCCATATCCGCCTTCTGCAGGATCGCTTCCAGAGTTTCTCCGGCTTCATCCACCGCAACCACCCCCACGCTCATGGTCACCGCCACCAGGCTGTCGTCGATTTTTACCGGCTGGGCCACGGTGTTCAGCAGCTTTTCCGCCAGAATCCGGTAGGCGTCGGGCTCCTTGATATCCCGCACGAACACACAGAACTCATCGCCACCGAGCCGCGCGACGATATCACCACAGCGCATCACACTGAGCAGCCGCCGCGCGACCACCGTGAGCAACTCGTCGCCCCCCTGGTGTCCGAGGGTGTCATTGACCTGCTTGAAATCGTCGAGGTCGATAAAAAACAGATAGCCGCGTTCGGGTACCGGCAGCGGCTGGTGCCGCGCCAGCTGCAGGTAGAACTCCAGCTGTTCCAGCAGGCTGTAGCGGTTATCCAGGCCGGTCAGGCTGTCGTGCATGGCAATCTGTTCCAGCTGCGCGGTCTTGCGGCTCACCATGTCGTTCATGTCTTCCAGCTGATCGCACACCGCGAGGCCGGTGTTGTCCAGCACATCCAGCTCGTCAAACTTGTCCAGCGGCTTTCTGACCGGGTGGATCAGCTGGCGCGCGTCGTTGAAGCGTCCGTTGGTCAGCAGTGGCAGCGCCTCCGCCAGGCGGCGCAAGCGCACGATCGGGCGCCACAGGGTGCCGGCAACCGCGGCACTGAAGATCAGGGCCCCGAGCACGGAAAACAGCAGCAGCAGCTTCACCGACTCGTCGATATGCTCCACCTGCGCGGATACATCCTCCACGAACACAAACTGCGGGCCGCGCTCGTCGGCATCCAGGCGCATGGTGCGGATATCGAATTGGCGGCTGTCCAGTTCGTAGGCCCGCATCCGCCGCAATTCTGCAATTCCGGGCACCTCGCCGGAGACGCGGGTGAGCAGCGGCAGCAGCCGCTCCCGCGACGTCAGCGACAGCACTTCCCGGCGCCAGCCCGGCAGGTAGTTGTTGCCGGGTTGTTCCGGCGCCTGCCCGCGCACCGCGGACAGTATCCCGATATCCGAACCGGTCATTTCCCGGAAGCGGCGCAGCTGGTTTACCAGCGGGCGGTCCACCTGCAACACGTAATCCCCGCCGCGCGCGCGCAAGGGTACCGCCAGACTCTGTACACAGGCGTGCTCACAGTGCACCAGCTCCAGAGGCTGACCACGCAACAATACCTGGCGGACCTGCTCCGGAGTCAGCGCACTGTGGGGCGAGCCCCAGGCAAGGGGCGGTTTGCGTTCCGCCTCGTAGATCCGGAGCGCGTGCAGGTCCCAGCTCTGCTGCAGAAGCTCCCACTGCCGGTCCATGGCTTTGCGCAGCTCCTCGCGGGAGGAAATACGGCCCCGGGGACTCAGCGCAATCAGCTCCGCCAGCCGCGCCATTTCCTGGCGCGATTGCTGCAGCAGACCGGTAACCTGAAACTGGAAGTTGAGATGACGATGCTCGCGACTTTTCGCCAGCAGAGACTGGAGACTGCCGTTACCCAGCAGAATAAAAAACAGGCACATCGCCACCACAAGCAGCAATGCAAATAGGCAGGCCTTGAAGCGCAGGGTGCTGAGTCTGGCCGTTTGCAACACGTTGAAGCCCCGAATTCCTTGGGATTTGCTGTCATTTGATGAGCACACCGCGGCAGTTTTGGCGGCGCCGATCACTCACTTTTCCGACAGGGATCCTTCCCACTTCCTCTTGTTATGCCACCAGTATGGCGCAGATCGGTGGTTTCGCCGGTTGAAGCTCCCGCCGACCAGAACAAAATAACGCCAGAGCGCACAAAACAGGATATATGTCACATAATTGCCCCGCTTCCAGCACAGATTTGACCTGATTTCGCATCAATTGCCCGCGTTCACTACCATTGCTAAGATGCGCGCCGGCCGGATCTCTCCGGCCCGGTCCTGCAGGTTCTCGCTCAGGCCCCCTGTGGCCGGCCTACTTTGCTATTTTTTACCGGTACTCTGTTGCCACAACAGCCCGCCGGCAGCACATTCAGTGTTTACAGGAATCCAACCACCATGACCCAGCCTTCCCTCAAGCAGTTGGAACAGCACGACGCCTTTATCCGCCGCCATATCGGCCCGGACGCCGCGCAGACCCAGGCCATGCTCGACACCCTCGGTGTCGCCACCCTGGACGAACTGATTGAAAAGACCGTACCCGCCGCCATCCGTAAATCGGACGACCTGGACCTGGCGGATGCGATCGACGAGCAGGAAGCGCTGGCGGAACTGAAAGCCCTGGCGAGCCGCAACAAGATCTTCCGTACCTTTATCGGTATGGGTTACCACGACACCATCACCCCCAACGTGATCCTGCGCAACGTGCTGGAAAACCCGGGCTGGTACACCGCTTACACTCCCTACCAGCCGGAAATCGCCCAGGGTCGTCTGGAGGGCCTGCTGAACTTCCAGCAGATGATCATGGACCTCACCGGCATGGAACTGGCCAACGCCTCCATGCTCGACGAAGGCACCGCCGCCGCCGAAGCCATGGCCATGTGCAAACGCCAGGTGAAACGCAACAAGTCCAACGTCTTCTTTGTCGACGCCGACTGCCACCCGCAGACCATCGCCGTGGTACAGACCCGCGCCGAGCATTTCGGCTTTGAAGTACAGGTCGGCAACCCGGAAACCGACCTGCCGCAAGAACTGTTTGGCGCCCTGTTCCAGTACCCGGGTTCCACCGGTGTGGTGCGCGATCTCACCGACCTGATCAGCAAGGTCCACGACGCCGGCGCCCTGGTAACCGTGGCCGCCGACCTGATGAGCCTGGTGGCCCTGAAAGCACCCGGTGCCATGGGCGCAGACGTGGTGGTTGGCTGCAACCAGCGTTTCGGTATCCCCATGGGCTACGGTGGCCCGCACGCCGGTTTCTTCGCCTTCCGCGAAGCCTACAAGCGCTCCGCCCCCGGCCGCATTATCGGCGTCTCCGTGGACAGCAAGGGCAAGCGCGCCCTGCGCATGGCGATGCAGACCCGCGAACAGCATATCCGCCGCGAGAAGGCCAACTCCAACATCTGTACCTCGCAGGTACTGCTGGCGGTGATGAGCGCGTTTTACGCCATCTATCACGGCCCCGAAGGCCTGAAGACCATCGCCGCGCGCATCCAGCGCCTGACCGATATCCTGGCATCCGGCCTGAAAGAAAAAGGCCTGAGCCTGACCCACGACAGCTGGTTCGACACCCTGACCGTGTCCGTGGGCGACAAGCAGTCCGCCATCTACGACTGCGCCATCAAGGCGGAGATCAACCTGCGTAAAGTGGGCAACGATGCCCTGGGCGTGAGCCTGAACGAAACCACCACCCTGAAAGATGTCTCCGAACTGTTGGACATCTTTGTAGGCGGTGACCACGGCCTGGACCTGGAAAAGATCGACAGCGAACTGGCCGCCAAGGGCGCCGCTGGCGTGCCCGCAGGCCTGCAGCGCGACACCGAATTCCTGACCCACCCGGTGTTCAACACGCACCACTCGGAAACCGAGATGCTGCGCTACCTGAAGACCCTGGAGTCCAAGGACATCGCCCTGAACCACAGCATGATTCCGCTGGGTTCCTGCACCATGAAGCTGAACGCCACTGCGGAAATGATCCCGGTGACCTGGCCGGAATTCGGCAAGCTGCACCCCTTCGCTCCCGCCGACCAGGCCCAGGGCTACCGCGACATGTTCAAGCAGCTGGAGCAGATGCTCGCCGCCTGTACCGGTTACGACGCCGTCAGCCTGCAGCCGAACGCCGGCTCCCAGGGCGAATACGCCGGTCTGGTCGCGATCAAGAAATACCTGGAAGCCAAGGGCGAAGGCCAGCGCGACATCTGCCTGATCCCGGCTTCTGCTCACGGCACCAACCCCGCCTCCGCCATGATGGTGAGCATGAAGGTGGTCGTGGTGGCCTGTGACAACAAGGGCAACGTGGACGTGGAAGACCTGAAGGCGAAAGTGGCCGAACACGGCGACCGCATCGCCGCGCTGATGGTCACCTACCCCTCCACCCACGGTGTGTTCGAGGAAGGCATCCGCGAGATCTGCGAGCTGATCCACAACGCCGGCGGCCAGGTCTATATCGACGGCGCCAACATGAACGCGCTGATTGGCGTGGCGGCACCGGGCAAGTTCGGCGGCGACGTATCCCACCTGAACCTGCACAAGACCTTCTGTATCCCCCACGGTGGCGGCGGCCCCGGCATGGGCCCGATCGCGGTTGGCGAACACCTGAAGCCCTACCTGGCCGGCCACCCGGTGACCGAAGTGCCGGGCAATGATCCGGTCAACGGCACCATTTCTGCCGCGCCCTGGGGCTCCGCCAGCATTCTGCCGATCAGCTGGATGTACATCCGCATGATGGGCAAACAGGGTATGAAACTCGCCACCGAAACCGCGATCCTGAACGCCAACTACGTGGCCAAAAAGCTGAGCGAGCACTACCCGCTTCTGTACAAAGGCAGCAACGGCTTTATCGCCCACGAGTGCCTGATCGACCTGCGCCCGCTGAAGGAAACCAGCGGCATCACCGAGGAAGACATCGCCAAGCGCCTGATGGACTTCGGTTTCCACGCGCCGACCATGTCCTTCCCGGTGGCCGGCACCCTGATGATCGAGCCGACCGAGAGTGAGGCCCAGGAAGAACTGGACCGCTTTGTGGAAGCCATGGCGACCATCCGCCAGGAAGCGGAAGACGTGGCCAGTGGCAAATACACCGCGGAAGACAATCCGCTGCACAATGCGCCGCATACCCAGGACGACGTGATGACCGACGAGTGGACCCACGCCTACAGCCGCGAAGTGGCCGCCCGCCCGGCCGCCTGGCTGAAGCACCACAAGGTGTGGCCGGCGTCCAACCGTATCGACAACGTGTACGGCGACCGCAACCTGATCTGCTCCTGCCCGCCGGTTGAGAGCTATATGGACTGATCGTCCGGACACTCGTCCGCCACAAAAAAGCCGGGGCAGTGCCCCGGCTTTTTTGTTTTACGTGTCGGCGCCGCGTCGTCAGGACGGTTTCACCACCTCGCCTCCGGCAGCGCGCCAGGCACCCATGGAACCAAGGAAGACGTCGACATTATCAAAGCCCGCGCGCAGTAGCACGGACGCGGCAATGGTGGCGCGGGCACCGCTGGCACACATCACCGTGTAGTGGCGGTCCTTGGCGAGGCCATCCAGTTTCTCCGGCAGCTTGCCCACATAAATTGTTTCAGCGCCGGCGACGATGCCCTCGCCGACTTCACCCCGGTCGCGCACATCCAGCAAAGTCCAGTCTTGCCGCTGCGTACTGACACGCTTTTGCACTTTCGCAGCGTCGATCACCGGCACAGACCGGAAAGCCCTGCCGCGGGAGGCCCAGCCGGGCATGGCAGTAATCAGGTAGCCGTGTATGTTGTCGTAGCCGATACGCGCCAGGTGGCGCGCAGCAGTCTCCGCCTGTGCAGCACCGTCGGCAATCAGCACCAGTGAATCGTCTTCCTGCAGGTACCAGCCGGCAAACGCCGCAATCATGTCCACCGGCAGTGCCAGGCTATCCGGGACGTGGGCCCCCAGATACGCGGCGATGCCGCGCACATCCACCAGAACCGCGTTACCGGCAACCGCCTCGAACTCTGACACATCCAGCGCCTGCGGCGTCATCAATGGGGCGATTGCAGATGCCCCTTCCAGGTTGAGGCGCTCCATCACGCGGAAATACGGCGGTTGGTTGTGGTGCTCGTCCAGTTTTGCCTGCACGAACTTCTCACGCTGCTCGATCTGCAGCATCGGGTTGTTGCAGCGCTCGTAACCGAGGGTGGAAAAGTCCCGGTCCGCCATCTTGTCGCCACATACGGAGCCCGCACCATGGGCCGGATAGAGATTGGTCTGGTCGCCGAGGGCCATAATTTTTTGCAGGCTGTCGAACAGTTTGCCGGCGACTTCCTCCGCGCGCTCGGGGTAGAAATCCGTGCGTCCCACATCCCCCACAAACAGCGCATCGCCAGTGAACACCCCCACTGCCTGGTCACCGTAATTGTCGTCATAGATCGCGAACGAAAGGCTGTCGTCGGTATGCCCCGGGGTCTCCAGTACTTTCAGGCGAAGGTTGCCGAAGGTAAAACCGTCACCCTCGCACACGGTATCGGCATAGACCACCTCGCCCGCAGCGTGTGGTCCATGGTGCACGGCAGCGCCGGTCATTGCCGCCAGAATCGGCGCACCGGAAATCAGGTCTTCGTTGCGGTGCGTTTCAAAGATATGGGTAATACGGCAGCCGCGCTCTCTCGCCTTGTTCGCGTAGATTTCGCAGTCACGGCGCGGATCGATCACCGCCGCTTCGCTGCCGTCGCCTATCAGGTAGGAGAGTTGGGCCAAACCCTCTGTCTTGATGCGTTCGACGAACATTGCATGCACTTCCTGTCTGCTGGTTAGCGTCAAAGCGGGCGAATTCGCCCGTTTTAGTAAACCTTAGCAGTTGAAACAATTAACAAGAAAATTCATGCAGGGACTGGCGTTCGATTGCGGTACCAGTGGTTGACCCACAGCGCCATCACGATGATTCCGATGCTGATCACAATGGTCACCACCCCGAGATGATCACCACTCAGCGCCCCGGCAATGCCCGGCTCCGGTGTCACTCCCGTGTGGCGGTAACTGGCCGCCGCCATGCCGGTGTAGTGCATTCCGCACACCGCCACGCCCATGATCAGCGCGCTCCCCAGTTTCTGCCCCAGCCCGTGCAGGTGGAACGCCATCCACAGTGCGGCGAAGGCAGCAACCACCGCGATCACAATGGAAATAATCAGGATATTCAGGTTGTACTCGATGTTGGCTGGCATCAGCATCGCTTCCATACCCATGTAGTGCATACCGGCAACGCCAGTTCCCATGAGGATCGAGGTGGGTAGCAGCTTGTCGATGGTGAATTTACCGGTGCCAACAATGGCAAGACCGCCGCTACAAGCTGCCACGGCAACCAGCACGGAAAGCACGGTTTTCAGTACATCGTAGGACATGGGCATGTGCGACTTTAACGCCATCATGCCGACAAAATGCATGGACCAGATGGCACCGCCGCCCATCGCCAGGCCGGCAAAGGCGATGGCACGTCGGCGGTCTGCCTTGACCACCGCCTCGGTGATTCCCGTAACCAGTTGCAGTGCGGCAAAGGAGCCGAGCACTGAAATCACATAAGAAAGTGCTACCAGCGGCAGGCTGTATTGATCGAGCATTTAGAATTCCCCCAACGAATGTCTGCGGCTGCAGATGTTGGGGGATGTACGGACTGGACGCGGTGACGGATCAGTTCTGGCAAATGTTTTCCGGCCTAACGGGATGCGGCATCACGGCATTCTCCGCGCACTTCACCACCGAGCTGGGATATCACCCGGTCAATCACAAAGTAGCCATCGCGGCAGAAGCCGGTTTCCTTCAGCTTCAGTTCCAGCGCGTAGTCAAACTGACGTCGCTGGTCGCGACTTACGCCGCGATTGCTGCGCACCAGTTCCTGTTGGCGCACCATACCGCCGCGCATTGTCGGGTTCTCGGTATAGGGGCCACGAATCTGGGGAGCCGCCACTTCCAGCGAGTAGGTAAAACGCTTGGAGCCGTTGGCGGCGATTTCCGTATGAAAGGACTCTTTCAGACCCGGGTTGGGCGCCTTTGGCTCGCTGGCACAGCCGGCAAACAATAGGATCGCGGAAATCGTCAGATACGTCAAAGTCAAACGATTAAACATTTCTCCCCCACTACTGTTCTATTTAAAAACCACGGTGCGGTTGCCATGGATAAAGACCCGCTCTTCCAGCACAAGTTGCAGTGCGCGGCTTAATACCTGCTTTTCCACATCGCGCCCGGCGCTGGCCATGGACTCGGCGGAGTAACCGTGGTCCACATGGATCACGTCCTGCTCGATGATCGGCCCCTCGTCCAGGTCGTCGGTCACAAAGTGTGCGGTGGCACCGATGATTTTGACTCCGCGCTCGAACGCCTGCTGATAGGGCTTGGCGCCGATAAAGGCGGGCAGGAAGGAGTGGTGAATATTGATGATGCGCTTCTTGTAGTGGGCGACAAACTGCGGTGTGAGCACGCGCATGTATTTGGCGAGGACCAGGTAATCCGGCGCGTAGTCATCCACCAGCTGCATCACCTGCTCTTCGTGTTGTGCCCGCTCCAGTCCCTCCGCCGGCAACCAGTGGAAGGGGATATCGAACTTTTCTACCAGCGGCTGCAGATCCCTGTGGTTACCGATTACCGCGGCAATCTCCACATCCATGGCGCCGGCATAGCACTTCATCAGGATATCGCCGAGGCAGTGGGCCTCTTTGGTCACCATCAGCACCAGGCGCTTGCGCCCGCTCGCCACCAGCTTGCGCTCGGCGCCCTGGGGCAATGCCATATCCAGATCTTCCAGCAGGGTGGCATCGTTGAAGTTGCCCTCGAGGGCGGTGCGCATAAAGAAGCGGCCCTGGGCGCGGTCGACGAATTCATCGTTCTTGGTGATGTTCAGCTGGTGCTTGTAGCAGATGTTGGTGATCTTCGCGATCAGGCCCTTGTCGTCCGGGCAGTCCGTTAGCAGTATCTTCTTTTCCATGGCCCAAAATCAGACTAATTATTCAGAGGGCTGACTATACACTATGTGCATTCGTGCACCTGCCCCACAGGTCATTTTTCAGACAGCTTCGGGCCAAAACCGGATCAAAACCGGGTAAAGCCTGAACCGCATCGGGAGATTTATGGACAAGCAGCTCTTCAGTGAACACCTCGCCACCCTGCGCAAACGCTACGATGACATCCTCGAGCAGTGCGGTTTCGAGACCCTGAATGTGTTCAGCGGCGCACCCTCGGTACAGTTCCTGGACGACAACTACTACCCCTTCCGGGTCAACCCCCAGTTCAAGGCCCTGGTGCCGGTCACCGACAACCCTCATAGCTGGGTGATATACCGCCGTGGTCAGAAGCCCAAATTGCTGTTCTACCGCCCGGTGGACTTCTGGCACTACGTGCCGCCCGCCCCCCAGACCTTCTGGAGCGACGAGTACGACATCGAACTGCTGGCAAAACCCGACGAGGCCAAGGCCTTCCTGAGTGGCGAAAACGCGGCCTTTATCGGCGAAACCGCTAAGCTGGAAGGCTGGGACATCGGCGAGCGCAATCCACAGCACCTGATCGATCGCCTGCACTGGGCGCGCGCCTACAAGACGCCCTACGAGTTCGCCTGCCTGCGCGAGGCCAACCGCATCGCCGTGGATGCGCACATGGCGGCCGAGGACGCCTTCCGTGCGGGGGCCAGCGAGTTCGAGATCAATCTCGCCTACCTCAAGGCCGCCGGCCAGGGTGAGAACACCATGCCCTACGGCAATATCGTCGGTCTCAACGAGCACGGTGCCATTCTGCACTACACCCACCTGTCCACCGAGCGGCTGCCGGAAAGCGAGCGCCGCAGCTTCCTGATCGATGCCGGTGCTGACTGCAACGGCTACTGCGCGGACATCACCCGCAGCTACGCCTATCGCGTCGGGGAGTTCGCCGAGCTGGTCAGCGCGATGCACGAGAAAGAACAGGAGCTGGTGGCCGGCCTCAGGCCGGGCGCTTCCTATGTGGACCTGCACCGGGAGTGCCACCACAAGATCGGCCAGCTGCTGCAGCAGTTTGGCGTCATCAAGACCTCGCCGGAAAGTGCGGTCGAGTCCGGCCTCACCGGCACCTTCATGCCCCACGGCCTGGGCCACTTCCTCGGCCTGCAGGTACACGACGTGGGCGGCCATCAGACCGCACCGGAGGGCGGCACCACCCCGCCACCCAAGGAATTTCCCTTCCTGCGCACCACGCGCACGATTGAAGAAAACCAGGTGTTCACCATCGAACCGGGTTTGTACTTTATTGACAGCCTGCTGGCGGACCTGAAGGAATCCCAGCTCGCCGATGAAGTGAACTGGGACAAGGTGGAAAAGCTGCGCCCGTTTGGCGGGGTGCGCATTGAGGACAATGCGATCGTGCACGCGGATCGCGTGGAGAATATGACGCGGGATTGTTACGCCGATTAACGTCTTCGAAGGGGCCTGCTCGCAGGCCCCTTCATCTTCAGGATATTTCCGCACGCACCGTGCGTGCCGCTTCCACCATATTCAGCAATGCTGAACCCACCTCCGCCCAGTTACGGGTTTTCAGGCCGCAATCCGGATTAATCCACAGTTTCTCTTTTGGTATCACTTTCAGCAGTGCGCGTGTGCGCTCCACCAGTTCATTGCGCTCGGGTACGTTGGGCGAGTGGATATCGTAGATACCCGGGCCGATTTCATTGGGGTAGCCGCCCTGCTCTCCCGCCGTTTTCCCTTCAGAAAAGACCTGCAACAAACGCAGGTCCGAACGGGCGGATTCGATGGTGATTACATCCGCATCCAGCGCCACTATCGCATCCATGATGCTGTTGAAATTGGAATAGCACATGTGGGTGTGGATCTGGGTTTCCGCCTGCACTTCACTGCAGGTGTAGCGGAAGCAGCCTACCGCCCAGGCGAAATAATCGTTGTGGCCGGAGACGCGCAGCGGCACACCTTCACGCAGGGCCGGCTCGTCGATCTGGATGATGCCAATGTCCGCGGCCTCCAGATCCTGCACTTCCTGCCGCAGGGCTTTGGCGATCTGCAGGCAGCTGACGGCGCGGGGAATATCCTCGCGCGGGAATGACCAGTTGAGGATGGTCACCGGGCCGGTCAGCATGCCCTTCACCGGCTTTTTGCTCAGGCTCTGAGCGTACTCACTCCACTGCACCGTCATCGGACTCGGGCGGGAGATATCGCCGGCGATAATTGGCGGTTTTACGCAGCGCGAGCCGTAGCTCTGCACCCAGCCATTGCCGGTGTGAATAAATCCGTCCAGCTGCTCACCGAAATATTCCACCATGTCGTTGCGCTCGGCCTCGCCGTGCACCAGAACATCCAGGCCAAGAATTTCCTGCCGGCGGATGGCTTCGGCAATTTCCGCACGCAGATGCGCATCGTAATCCTGTTGGGTAATTTCCTGGTGGCGGAACTGTTTGCGCACCTGGCGCAGCACATCGGTCTGGGGGAATGAGCCGATGGTGGTTGTGGGCAGCAATGGCAATTGCCAGCGTTCCCGCTGCACCTTTGCGCGCTCGGGGTATTTCTGGGAACGCCAGGTGCTGTCGAGTTCCGCGCGTACTTCGGCTTCGCTGCGGCTCGGTGTTTTATCTATAGATGGCAGTTTTTCCGCACCGGGCCTGAGTGCCTGCTGCAGGGTATTCAGCTCATCCAGTTTCTGGCGGCTGTAAGCCAGCTTGTGTTTGTCCGCATCGGCGAGACCGGTTTCCGTATCCAGGTCTACCGGACTGTGCAGCAGGGAACAACTGGCGGACAGCCACAGGCGCTCGCCCAGTGTTTCCGCCACCGGCTGCAACACCTGTTGCCAGCGCGCCAGATCGGTACGCCACACATTGCGGCCGTTGATCACGCCCACCGAAAGTACCTGCTCCGCGCGCAAGGCCGCCACCGCCGGCGCCACTTCCCCTGGTGCGCGCACCGCATCGATATGCACACCGTCGACCGGCAGCGCAAACGCCAGCTCCAGGTTTTCCTCCAGTGGCGAGAAGTAACTGGCGAGCAGCAGCTTGCTGCCGCTGGCCTTGGCCAGGGCGTCATAAGTGGACGCAAAGGCATCGCGCCACTGCGCGGGCAGATCCAGCCCCAGAATTGGCTCGTCGATCTGCACCCACTGGGCGGCAGCGTCGGCGAGCTGCTCCAGCAACTGTAGGTAACAGGGCAGCAGCCTTGGCAACAACTCCAATACATTGTCCACACCGCGACCGAGCCAGAGATACGTGAGCGGACCGATGATGACCGGCTTGACATTGTGGCCAAGACTTTGGGCTTCGCGCACTTCCGCCAGCAGCCATTCCGCATCCAGGCTGAAGATCTGGTCGTTGCCCAGTTCCGGTACCAGATAATGGTAATTGGTATCAAACCACTTGGTCATGGCAGAGGCCGCCACCGGCGACCCCGAGGGCGCACGGCCGCGGGCGAGGCGAAAATACTGATCCAGTTTGTTGTCAGCCGCGCCCTCGGCAAGGCGCTCGGGCACCACACCAAACATCAGCGAGTGGTTCAGCACCTGGTCGTACCAGGCGAAATCACCCACGGTGGTAAGCGCCAGTCCGGCCGCCTGCTGGGCCTGCCAGTTCTGGCTGCGCACCTGTGAGCCCGCGGCCAGCAGCGCCTGCTGGTCGATCTCTCCTTTCCAATAGGCTTCCTGGGCGCGCTTCAGCTCGCGCTGCGCGCCAATGCGCGGATAGCCAAGGATGTGTGTCTGTGCCATTTCCATTCCCCAATAAGTGCTGCCCGGAGCAACGTCTCCGGGCTGTGAATTCATGGGAGCATTCTGGGCGCAGCAGGACATTCAATCAATTTCATACTTTTCACCTGGAACATGAATATTTCTAAAGTCGGAGTGAGCGGGCGCTAACACTAAAAAGCCGCACGGTCACCCGTGCGGCTTTGCGGTAAAACGGCGGTTTATCAGATTTACAGCGTCTTCAGGTACTCAATGATCGCCAGGCGCTCGTAGTCCGTCAGCACACTGTTGAACTCGTGCCCCTCGTTACCGTGGCTGAACAGCAGGGTGTTGTAGATCTTGCGATCTTCCATCTGCCGTGTGGTCAGGGTCGGCGGAAAGAAGATGTTCCAGGTCAGGATCAGGTTACTGTACAGACCGTCGAGTATCTCCTGCGCCATGGGCGTGGCATGCTTGTCGTTGGGATCGCAGGTGCGGAAAGGCGCCACCGATGGATTCCAAAAGGAGCGCCATTCACAGTCGATCACGTCGTACTTCCAGCCCATTTTCAGCTCGTCGTAACCACTGTCGAGGCTGGTGTCGTAGCCCATCACCACATTGCCATTGTTATACCAGGGATTCTGGATCTTCGGGTTGGACGTGCGGCGCCACAGGGGCTCACGTGCCGAGGGCTTGAGAATTTCCCACACGTTGGGAATGGAACCGTTGTGCATGTAAGGCGCGGTCGCCCAGACGCCGTACAGCGGTGGCGCCAGGTAGCCGAGCTCGCGGTCACCGCGCAGCCGCTCCTGGTTCTGGGGTCCACAGTCCTGCTCGGTACCCCTGGTGGGCGGGTAACCGAAGAAGTTCACCGAGCCGGCCCGCTGCATGCCCTCGTTATTGGTTTCCCAACGCACCGGGTCGGTACCGATAATTTCCTGGGGCACGATGTAGCTGGCGATGCCTTCCAGCAGCGGACTGGCGAGATACTCCGGATCATTCACGTAGCGTGGCGCATAGGCACCGTGACAACCGGCGCAACTGCCATTGCCTTCTGGTTTGCGCACCGGGTTGTTGCGCTCTGGTGCCCACATATCCAGCTCGTGGAACAGGACCGCGCCCTCCTCCGCCAACGCCGTATCGATCTCTCCCGGATACCTGGGGGATTTCAGGGTTTCGATCCACGCATTGATGGGCGGCCCGTTATCGCGCATGTATTTCTGCCCTGCATCGCTCAACGGCCCGAGAACCTCACCAAACAGACCGAAGATGGGCGTGTAGAACACCTGGTCGATACGCGGCGCATCCGCCGGGAACATGCCGTCGACAAATTTCACCGGGCGGTGCCCCAGGTTCCACCAGGCCGGCGTATCCATACTCGCGGTGGAACCGGAGGTGATCAGGTCGATCGCATCACCGGCGGAATAGAAACCCTGGTCGGGAAAGATAAAGGCCAGGTTCACGTCACTGGCATTGTTGGTGCCGCGGGTGTGCGCCAGGTTCGCGATGGTTGCAATGGAGGCGAGGTAACCCTGTGCCAAGCCATCACGCAGGAACAGGTCGAGGTCGGCGAGCGGGCTGCCCCCGCCCAGCGCAGGTTTGCCATCGATGGCACCGCTGTGGCAGGCGTGGCAGGTGACCCCGATACGGCCGGTCCAACGACCATCCTCATCGCGCATCTGCGTAAGCATCAGCGGCAACTGGCCAGAGCCCCCGTTGGTCCAGTTGGGGTTTTCTCCTTTCAACGGATAAGGGTTGCGCTCTTCACCAATCACCGAGCCGTAGCGCTCGGCCACCAGCTGGTCGTAGTTTTCAGGTCTCGCCACATATCCGCCCCAGGACTTCCACAAATCGTTGTACTGCCCGGGGGTCATGGTGGAGATGCCACCGGCGGCCTCCGCGGTAAACGGGTCGTTACCTGCAAACAGTGCACCCACACCGGGAGAGCCGCCTGTCAGCAGGCGCTCGCCGAGGTCAAAGCGCTCGCGCAATTCACCACAGTTTTTGGCCGCGCCCACTTCGCGCACCGCTTCCGGGTCGACGTGGCAGTTTTTCCAGTAGGCATTGAAGTGCACCGCCTTGCCGTCGCTCACCCCCTCCTGAATCAACGCGCGGGGATCTTCAGGCAGCACGGTCTCGTCGGGTTTTCCATAGCAGAAATCCCACACAGCCCAGCCGCCGTTACTGCTGCCCAGCAGCGCATCGGGATCGTAATCCGCCGGGCGGTTGTACACATTGTGCGGAGTAGATGGAGAGTAAGGATCGTAATACGGGTCGTCGTAACCAGTATCGTTACCGGTGTAGGCGTAGGACTGCATGGATGAAACGGTACATAGCGTAAATATCGAGGCGAGTAGTGCGGACCTCGCGACCGAATGGCGACCGGGACGGACCCGCGCCGACCACTTGCGTGTTGGCTGCAACATGATTCTCAGCTCCCTGACTGTTCTTGTAATCGCACAACCTCCGGGCGGGGTCGGCGTCTCTCATCGAGCTCGGTTCGAACTCTGTTTGACCGACAGCAATGGGCGCGCGGCGGGCTGCCGTTTGCGGCTTCATTTTTCTGGTCTTGTCGCGAGGTTGACGGTATCGCTCTACCGCGAAGACCGCTTCGTCGGAACAGACGATTTACCTTGGAGCACAGGGTCTTCGAGTGGATTGACGCGTCCAGTTCACGAACTGCCGCACACAAGACTTCCCCGGCCCAGCGGGGCTTGCTTCGCCGCGAGGGCTGATATTCAATAAAATTCACGGAAACCAGAAATGACTTGAATTCTATTGATGCAGGAAATGCCGCCCAATGATTGAACTCCGCCACCTGCGCGCCCTGACCACCCTCCGCGAAACCGGCAGCATGGTGCGCGCCGCCGAGCGCCTGCACCTGACCCAGTCCGCACTCTCCCACCTGTTCCGGGAGATGGAAGACCGGCACGAGCAGGCGCTGTTCGTGCGTAAATCCCGCCCGCTGCGCTTTACCAGTGCGGGCCTGCGCTTGCTGCAACTGGCTGACGATGTACTGCCGCGTGTGGCGGTGGCCCAGCGGGATATTGCGCGACTGGCTTCCGGACAGGCGGGGAGGCTGAATATCGCCATCGAGTGTCACAGCTGTTATCAG
>Ga0207814_100364_pt1 | contig 29785 bp, 24 predicted proteins | sample TtaePargueraPR_7_FD_187755 | JGI IMG/M metagenome (GOLD analysis project Ga0207814, IMG submission 187755) | Aerobic enrichment media microbial communities from Bioluminiscent Bay, La Parguera, Puerto Rico - Tt and P1 (2) (SPAdes) | ecosystem: Environmental > Aquatic > Marine > Unclassified ... | reverse complement strand
GCCGCCGCGTACCTGACAGAGTGCGCGCCGGGCAATCAGTGTTTCTATGTGGAAAACACCCTGATCAACGGAATGCTCGGGCTGTACGTGTGGGACATCCTGTTCGCCCCGCTGCCGGGCGCCTTCTTCAATCCGTTCCAGATCGCCCCGAGCGATTTTCGCAGCGCCGATTTTTATCCACAGCGCCGCGCCGCGTTTGAGCAACGGCTGGCGGCCCTCAGTGACGAAACGCTGAAACAAACTGTCTGGCGGCACTACCGCGACAAGTGGGGGATCGCCAATCCGCTGATCGTCTGGGAGTCCCTGCCGGAAGCCCTGCTGACGCTCGCACTCGAACGTATTCCGGTACGGCACTGGCAGCTCCTGTTCCGGCGCCTGTTGCGCGATATCACCCAGCACTGCAGTGGCCTGCCCGACCTGATCCTGTTTCCCGCCGCGGGTGGCTTTGAACTGGTGGAAGTCAAGGGCCCCGGCGATCGCCTGCAACAAAACCAGCAGCGCTGGCTGGCCTTTTTTGCCCAGCACCAGATCCCCCACCGGGTGCTGCATGTGGCGTGGGCACCACAGTGAGCGAAGCCGAAAGCACACTGTCGCTGGCGGTCGGGGAACTGGTGGCGTTTGCCTGCCGCACCGGCGACCTGGTGGCCGAGAGCGCTGGCGGTCCCACCGCTCTTGAGGGCATCCGCGCCCATCAACGACTGCAGAAAAAACGCCCCGAGGGCAGCGAAGCCGAATACCCGCTACAGACAACGCTCGAACAGGATGGGCATACGGTGGTGCTCAGCGGGCGTGTGGATATCCTGCATCCCCAGCCCGACCTGCATCACCCGGTGCAACTGGACGAGATCAAAACCACCTACGTGCCACCGCAAAAACTGGCTGAATCCGCGCGGGCGCTGCACTGGGCGCAGCTGAAGATCTACGGCTTCTGCTATGGCCTGCAACACCAGTTTGCCGACGATGACCCGGTCGCGCTTCAGATGCTGTGGCACAACCTCAAGGAAAAAAAGACCTACCCCGAGTTGCGTGTATTTCGCTGGCGCGAACTCGAAGCATTTGCCAGAAGCGCCGTCTCCGACTACCTGCACTGGCACCAGCGCTGGCGTGCGCACCGGCAGCAGGTCCGCGTGTCCGCGCGTGCGCTGGAATTTCCCTTTGCCGGATACCGCGACGGCCAGCGCACACTGGCGATCGCCGCCTACCGCTGTGCACGCGATGGCGGCGAACTGGTGGTGGAAGCCCCTACGGGGATCGGCAAGACCATCAGCACCCTGTTCCCGGCCATCAAGGCGATGGGTGAGACACCCCTCGACCAGCTGATCTACCTCACCGCAAAGAACTCCGGTCGCCAGGTAGTGCGGGAGACAGCCGTGCGCCTGCATGAAAAGGGCCTCATCCTTTCCGTACTGGAACTGCAGGCGCGCGACAAAACCTGTGCCTGCAGCCTGGGACTCTGCAGCCGCGATGACGAAGGCATCTGTCCGCGCACCCGCGGCTTTTTCGATCGCCTGCCGGAGGCCCGACGCAATCTGCTGGGGCAACCAATGCTGACCCCCGAAGTGATCGCCGAGGAGGCGGATCGACTGCAGCTGTGCCCGTTTGAACTGTCGCTACAAATGCTGCCCTGGGCCGATCTGGTGGTGTGCGATTTCAATTACGTATTCGATCCGCTGGTTCAGATGCACAGTCTGCGCGACGCCCGCCGGCAACGTGCGCTGCTGATCGACGAGGCTCACAATCTGAGCGATCGCGCCCGCGGCATGCACAGTGCCAGAATCACCCGCAGCGACAGCCGCCGTGCCGCTGCCGCCTGCAAGATGTCGCACCCCGCCCTGCACCGTGCCATCCAGTCACTGGTGCGCGCACTGGACAAATGGGTGGCCGAAAAGCGGGAAAACCCGCAAGCCCCATCGACTGCAAGCCAGACTGCCGAATCGGCAAGTTCCGAGCTGTGGATAACGCCGATTGCACAGGAATCGCCAGCGGGCGTCAGTGCCGCGGTGCAAAAAATTCAAATGGTGGTCAGCCAGTTGTGGGAACAGTCTCAGTCGCCACCGGAGGCTATTGCCGACTGGCTCAGGTCCCTGTTCCGTTACCAGACCATCGAACAGCTGGCCGCAGAACAACACCGCTGTATTACCCGTGCGCAAAACCCCATAAAGCCCGACAGTCGCTGGCGGGAACAGGAGGTCGAGCTGCTGTGCGTGAATGCCGCCAGTTACCTGCAGCAGGCCTATCAACAGTTTCGTGCGCGGATCGCATTTTCGGCCACCCTGCGACCGCCGTCCTATATCTGTGGGCAGCTGGGGCTACAGCCCGCGTCCCCCTATCTGTCACTGCCGTCGCCATTTCGTGCCGAGCAGCTGGGGCTGCTGCTCTGCCCCTACCTGGATACCCGTTATCGTGCCCGCGAGCGGGCAACAGATGCGCTGGTAGACATGATTGCCCGCACTTTCCACAGCCGCCCGGGCAACTACCTGGTGTTCTTTCCGTCGTACCGCTTCCTGCAACAGGTAGCCCAGCGCTTTGCCGCACAGTTCCCCGAGATTCTCCTGGTGCAGCAGACTGCCGGCAGTAGCGATCAGCAGCGCGCCGAATTTCTCGCGCATTTTGGCGAGGGCCGTCGCAGTCTCGGATTCGCCATCATGGGCGGTATCTTTGGCGAAGGTGTGGATTATGTGGGTGAGCAACTTGTTGGTACCATCGTGGTCGGTACAGGCCTGCCACAGGTCAACGAGAAGCAGGAATTGCTGCGCGATGCCTGGGATCGACGCGGGGAAAATGGCTTCGATATGGCCTACCGTTACCCGGGACTGACACGGGTTCTGCAGACCGCGGGACGGGTGATCCGCACCGAGACGGACCGCGGCGTGGTGATTCTGGCTGACGATCGCTTCACCGATCCGTTTTACCGCGCCCTCTATCCACAGCACTGGCAGCCCCAGACCTGCGACAGTGGTGCCGCACTGTCGACCGCACTCGATCAGTTCTGGAATCAGTAATCGCCGGACTCAAGTAAAAGCACCATGGTACTGAACCGTAAATTCTACCGCCGCAGTCCGCAACAGCGACGCCAGGAAACTGTCAGCTTCAGTGATGTGCGCAAGCGTTTCGACTTTCGCGCCATCGCCATCGGACGCTGGGTAACCGACGCGGAAAAAGAACGCGCGGCGGGATTATTTTACGATGCGCTGGTGGACCTGATGACGATCCTGCAGGGGCCGGAGTTATTGATTTCCCTGCGCGGCACCCTGGCCTTCCAGTACGGTACCGGCGGCCGCCCAGGGATTTCCGCCCATTACGAACCCGGCGCGCGCACCTTCGCCCTCGCCAAGAATGCCGGTCCCGGTGCCATCGCCCACGAATGGTTTCACGCGTTGGATCACTACCTTGCGGACAAGGCGTTCAGTGATGCACCGCGCACCATGTTCGCCTCCGAGGCCTGGCTGCGCGATGCGACCCCGATCCCCCACCCGATCAATGATCGGCTGTTTGCATGCTTTCGCGCAGTCATGCTGGATGAGAGCGGGGAAAACCCCAGCGAGATGTTTCGGGTTGCGAAGACGGCAGACAAAGCCAATGGCTGTGTGTATTACGCGGATCCCGCAGAAATGTGCGCGCGCGCCTTCGAGGCCTTTGTTCAGGATGCCGCTATCTCGAACAATTTTCTGGTAGCGGGGACCAGGGCGACCGAGGAGGCAAAAGCGGGGCTTTATCCACAGGGCGCACACAGGGCGCGCATCAATCGCGCCTTTTCAGAGTATTTTTCCCTGCTTGGCTACGCCCTGGGCCGTGAAGCGCCGCATTGAGTTCAGGCAGATTGACGCCCCGACGCGCGGGCCGGGGCGCGGTCGAATCACTGTTTGTTTTCGGCAATAAAACGGTCCATTTCCGCTTCCAGCATCTCCATCGGTAACGCGCCATTGGCCAGAACGGCATCGTGGAAAGCGCGAAGATCGAATTGTTTCCCCAGTGCGGCCTCTGCCCTGGAACGCAGCTCGCGGATTTTTATCTCACCCATCTTGTAAGACAGGGCCTGACCCGGCCAGGAGATATAGCGGTCCACTTCCGCGCGCACATTGGCCTTGGACAGAGAAGTATTATCCGACAGGTAGTCCAGCGCCTGCTGTCGGGTCCAGCCCTGGGAGTGGATACCGGTATCAATCACCAGGCGGGCGGCGCGCCACATTTCGTAGCTGAGCCGGCCGAACTGCTGGTATGGGGTTTCGTACACGCCCATCTCCACCCCGAGGCGCTCGGTATACAGGGCCCAGCCTTCACCGTAGGCACTCAAATACAGGTCGCGGCGGAATTTCGGCACATTTTCCAGTTCCAGTGACAGGGCGCCCTGCAGGTGGTGGCCGGGTGCCGCCTCGTGCAGGGTAAGCGCCACCAGTTCATACAGGGGGCGCTGGTCCAGCGCATGGGTATTCAGCCAGTAGGCACCACCGCGATTGCCACCGATGGCCGCCGGGTTGTAGGAGGCGGTGGTGTAGTTGGGAGCGATTTCATCCGGCACCGGCACCACGCCATAGGGCAGGCGCGGCAGCTTGCCGAAAAATTCCGGCAGGCGATAGTCGATCCGCTTGGCAATATAGGAAGCTTCTTTCAGCAGTTCCCGCGGGGTCTTGGCGTAGAACTGCGGGTCGGTACGCAAAAATTCGGTGAAATCCTCAAAATCACCACGGAAATCGGTTTCCTTGTTTACCTGCTCGACCAGCGCATTCATCTCATTGCGGATACGCTTGACTTCGGCGAGACCGATATTGTGGATTTCTGCCGGGTCCATATCCAGGGTCACGTAGGTGCGGATGGCATGGCGGTAATAGTCCTTGCCACCCGGCAGTTCTTCCGCGGCCAGGGAATCAGCGGCCGCCTGCATATACTCCCCTTCCAGAAAGGTCGCCACGCGATCAAACGCGGGAATGGCGTAATCCTGTATCGCCTTTTTGCCTGCAGCGGTTATGCGCTGCTTCTGCTCCGCGGAAAAACTTTCCGGCAGTTTCTGAAAGGGCTCATACAGGCTGCTTTTCTCCGGATCATCATGGACCTGCGCGCGTACGGTCGGCGCGATGCCCTCCACGACGATTCTCGGCAGCACAAAGCCGTCATCGATCCCGGCGCGCATATTCTGGATGTTCTCATCGAAATAGCGGGCGACATCTTGCAGCCGTTTGATGTAATCCTGATAGTCCGATTCCTGCGACATATTCAGTCCGCGGCTGGCGCTCAGTGCGGTATTCCAGAAACTGTAAAAGGTGTTTACCGGAATCCGGTCCAGATACAACTGATTGGACTCAATGGAATTGTTCAACACCCACAGCAGCAGGTCACGGTTTACCCGTTCATCGGCACGCAGTGACGCCAGTTCAATGCCCTGCAGCCGCTGTACAAATCCTTGCTCTGCCGCCAGCCGGCGGGCGCGGTCTTTTTCTGCCACTTGCGGCAGACGGTCGTTGTAGCGCTTGTCGCCCATACGACTGGCGCTGGTGGGGTTCTCCTGCAGGTAATATTGCCAGTGATCTTCAATCACCTTTTGCAGCTGCGCACTGTCAGCGGCTGCCCGGGATGCGGGCAACACCAGCAATAGCGCCATCAGGTTTGAGAGAAGCAAGCGGCAGGAGGGCCGCATCGCATACGGAGTGAAAAAACGCATACCGGTAAATCCTGGATTGTCGGGAAATCAACGGTACCTTATCACGCCGCAGAAGTGACCACACCGAGTACCCACGCGTCTTCAGACAATTCTCAAAATTTTTTATCAGGCCTCATTCTTCCTTGATACTGGCGCCGTTGATGGCTTCGGCAAGGCTGTTCGCCAGGTATTCACCATCTACACTGGAATACGAACTACAGGAAGTTGGTAGACGCGAGAAGGAGCAATCGTCGTGTTTTTAGTGAATTTTTCTCAGGCCGTTGGCGTTCGGTTCCAAATGGCCTGTGTGACCATCGCATTTTTGGCATTCTGTCCGCCATTGGCTAAAGCCACGGAAGGCGGCATTGGCTATTACGTTCCCGGTACCGCGGCCACCTTGATCGACCGTGCGCCAGTGCAGACGGGCTGGGTATTCGAGCCAATGCTGATGAACTACAGCGGCGACCTGACCGCCGATGTCTCTGTGCCAGTGGCAGGCCTGGTTACCGCTGGTATTGATGTAGACATCAACGCATTTGTACCCGGCGCCCTCTATACCTTTGAAAATACGGTACTGGGCGCCAAATACACGGCCGGGCTTTTTGCCTCCTGGGCAGACGTTGACGTCACCGCGCGCCTCGACAGCAGCTTCGGTTCCATACGGCGACGAGATTCCGAGTCTGGCCTTGGCGACACCACGCTCATCCCGTTAATGATGGCCTGGGTAGACGGTAACTGGCAGTACAATGCTCTGCTGCCGGTGCACGCGCCAACGGGTGACTACGAAGTTGGGCGACTCGCAAATCCGGGGCTGAATTACTGGGCGGTGGACCCGACCGTCGGTATTTCTTACGCCAATATGGAAACCGGCTTTAACGCTACCCTGTTCACCGGTCTGATGCTCAACGAGGAAAACCCGGACACCGACTATCGCAGCGGACGACTGCTGCATTTCGACGGTAGCCTGCAACAGATGATGAAGGCGGGGGATGGCTTTGTGACCGTAGGCGTCAACGCGTTTTTGCTTAACCAGATAGGCGACGACCGCAACCAGAGTCCCATCATCGATGGCTTCCGCACAAAGTCCGCCGGCATCGGCCCGACCATTGGCTACATGTTGCCGAAGGGGAAAGACAATATCGTAATGGAGTTCCGCTGGCTTCCACAGTTGGATACCAAGAACACCACAGAAGGCGATTATTTCTGGTTCAAATTTGTGTACCAGATTGGCACCGGCAAGCAAAAATAGTTCGGCGCTTATATCCAGTAAAAGGGCTGCCTTTCAAGGTGGCCTTTTTATTGCGTAGATCTTTTTTGCCGATAGCCGTTTATACCTGTCGTTTCCAAGGTGCCCATTCCCCTGAACACTTGTTGTCGATATGCACTAGGTCGATAATCGTCTGTTCAAACCCACTCTGTCAGGTCGACAATGGAGAGACTGAGCGTTGAAGGACGTATGCGTAGCAGCGGTGCAGATGGTGAGCGGCGAGTGCGTGGAGAGCAACCTTGTGCAGGCGCACAATCTTGTCCGCGAAGCAGCCGGCCGCGGCGCCACCCTGGTGTTGCTACCGGAGAATTTTGCCCACCTTGCCGATGGCGGCAGCCGGTGTGCGGCTGAACCCTTCGCTAGGGCGGGAGAAGCCGACACTTCACAACACCCCATCCAGCACGCTCTGCACAACTGGGCAGCGCAGCTCGGAATCTGGCTGGTCGCTGGGGCGGCACCACTTCTGGAGCGGGAAGACGGCACGCCGGTCAGCGACCGACGTACCAGGTCTGCCTGCCTGGTCTACGACGACCAGGGTGCACTGCGTGCCCGTTACGACAAGATCCATCTGTTTGATGTGGAGGTCGACGATGCGGCCGGCCGCTACCGGGAGTCATCCAGTATTGAACCAGGGGAGGCACCGCAAATTGTTGCGACACCCTGGGGGCAGGTCGGCCTGAGCATCTGTTTCGATCTGCGCTTTCCCGAACTCTATCGACAGCTGGCGGGAAGTGGCGCAGAAATTTTTGTAGTACCCGCCGCGTTTACGGAAACGACGGGCCGGGCCCACTGGGAGACACTGCTGCGCGCCCGCGCTATCGAGAATGGCTGCTTTGTGATTGCCGCCGGCCAGGGCGGCCAGCACTCGGAAAAAAGACATACCTGGGGCCACTCGATGATTATCGACCCCTGGGGGGAAGTCCTCGCACAAGCGGGTAAAGGTGAGGCGGTGATCACCGCTACCCTGAGCGCTGAAACACTCGTGAAAACAAGAAGAAATATGCCGCTGCTCTCCATGCGGCGGATCAATTAGCAGCGGAAATAAAAAAGGCCACCAGTGCGGTGGCCTTTGCGGGTGGCGCGGGAATGTCAGGCCTGCTCCACTGTCTGCTCGATTCGCCCGAAAACAGACCGGCCCTCTGGGTCCAGCATCTCGATCGCGATCTTGTCACCAAACTGCATGAAGGAAGTGGTCGGCTTGCCCGCCTCGATGGTTTCGATCATACGGATTTCGGCGATACAGCTGTAACCTACGCCCCCGTCTTTCACCGGTTTGCCGGGGCCCCCGTCCAGTTTATTCGACACCGTACCTGAACCGATGATGGTTCCCGCACCCAGCGGACGGGTTTTGGCGGCGTGGGCGATCAGCTGACCGAAGTGGAACGTCATGTCCACGCCCGCATTGGGCTCACCAAATTTTTCACCGTTCAACTCGGAAATGAGCGGCAGGTGCAACTTACCCTTTTGCCAGCTGTCACCCAGCTGCGCGGGTGTAACACATACCGGAGAAAAAGCGCTGGAGGGTTTGGACTGGTAGAAACCGAAGCCTTTGCCCAGCTCGTTGGGGATCAGGCCGCGCAGGGAGACGTCATTGACCAGCATCACCAGCTTGATGTGTGACAAGGCATCCTCAGGAGAGACCCCCATGGGCACATCATCGGTAATCACGGCGATTTCCGCCTCAAAGTCGATGCCGAAACCTTCGGACTGCGGCATCTTCACCGGCTCCCGCGGCGCCAGAAAAGTATCGGAACCACCCTGATACATCAGCGGATCCGTCCAGAAGCTCTCCGGCATCTCCGCGCCACGCGCCTTGCGCACCAGCTCTACATGATTGACGTAGGCGCTGCCGTCCGCCCAGTGGTAGGCGCGGGGCAGCGGTGAGTGGCATTTGGCCTGGTCGAAGGCTTCGCCTTCAATCTCACCGCTGTTCAATTTTGCCTGCAGGTCTTCAAGCGCTACGGATTTTTCCGCCCAGTCATCTAGGGCGCTCTGCAGGGTAGGCGCGATCTCCGCGGCAGACGCCATACGCGAGAGATCGTCGCTGACCACGACGAGCTTGCCGTCGCGTCCGCTTTTCAGGCTGGCTAACTTCACTGTGCCTTCCTCTTTTTCCGGTTCGTTGGGTTTAGGGGTCCAGAGCCTTGAACTCTTCATCCCCGTGCATCCACGCCGCGTGGCGCGGTGCCTTCTTGGTGCGGGACCATTCTTCCAGCATGTCTTCAGCCACCCGCTTCAGCTCCTTGTGCATACCTGGCTTGGCGGTATTGGCCGCAAGCTCGATACGGTGGCCGTTGGGGTCGAAAAAGTAGATGGACTTGAAGATCGTATGGTCAGTCGGCCCGAGCACTTCGATGCCGGCGTCCTCGAGCTTCTGCTTCATCGCCAGCAGCTCGTCCATACTCTCCACTTCCAGGGCGATATGCTGTACCCACATGGGCGTGTTCTCATCGCGCCCCATATCCGGGGAGTTGGGGAGCTCGAAAAACGCCAGTACATTCCCCTGCCCCGCATCCATGAAAATATGCATGTAGGGATCCGGTGCCCCGGTAGAGGGCACCCTGTCTTCGGCAATGGCGAGCTGGAAATCCATGCCCAGCAGATCGCGGTAGAACTCCACGGTCTCCTTGGCATCGCGGCAACGGTACGCCACGTGGTGGATGCGTTGAATAGCCATAATGGGTCTCCGTTGTGCCAACCCTCAGGCGGCGTCTTCGCCCTTGCCCTTGTCGCCGATCACGCCACGCTTGAGCTGGTCGCGCTCGATGGATTCGAACAGGGCTTTGAAGTTGCCCTCGCCGAAACCTTCGTCTTCTTTGCGCTGGATAAACTCGAAGAACACGGGGCCCAGCATGTTGGCAGAGAAGATCTGCAGCAACAGGCGCGGCTGGCCACCCTCGGTGGTGCCATCCAACAGCAGGCCGCGCTTTTTCAGCTCCGCGGTGGGCTCACCGTGCCCCGGCAGACGCTCCTCCAGCATTTCGTAGTAGGTTTCCGGCGGCGGGGTCATGAATTCCATGCCGCGCTCTTTCAGACGGTCCCAGCAGGCAAGCAGATCGTCACAGGCGAATGCGATGTGCTGGATACCCTCGCCGTTGTACTTCATCAGGAACTCTTCGATCTGACCGCCGCCACCGGCGGCCTCCTCGTTCAGCGGGATGCGGATCTTGCCGTCCGGCGCGGTCATCGCCTTGGAAAGCAGGCCGGTGTATTCACCCTTGATATCGAAGTAGCGGATCTCGCGGAAGTTGAACAGATCTTCGTAGTAGTTGGCCCAGTAGTCCATGCGACCGCGGTACACGTTGTGGGTCAGGTGGTCCAGGGTGTGGAAGCCGCAGCCTTCCGGATGCTTGTCCACGCCTTCCAGCCAGTGGAAGTCGATATCGTAGATGGACTCGCCTTCTTTGTAGCGGTCGATCAGATACAGGGTGGCACCGCCGATGCCCTTGATAGCCGGCAGGCGCAGCTCCATCGGGCCAGTCTCGACGATGACCGGCTGCGCGCCCTTCTTGAGTGCCTCGTTATAGGCGAAGGTGGCATCTTTTACGCGGAACGCCAGACCACAGGCGGAAGGCCCGTGCTCGCGCGCATAGTAGTCAGCGTGACTGCCTGGTTCATAGTTGGTGATGAAGTTGATGTCGCCCTGACGCCACAGTTCCACGTCTTTGGTGCGGTGGCGCGCCACCTTGGTGAAGCCCATGGCCTCGAACACGGTTTCCAGGATGCCCTTCTCCGGCGCAGTGAATTCCACGAATTCAAAGCCGTCCAGGCCCATCGGGTTCTCAAATAAATCGGCCATGTGATCCTCCATTTATATTGGATTCGTTGTCGCGACCATCGACGCGGCTTGTGGCTGCGGAGGTCTCGAGTGGTTTCAGGTGCAACGAATTTAGTTACGCGTGTAACTAATGTCAAGGGTCGCGCGTGGCGGCTCCGTTAGTGATAGGTCCAGACGATCGATTCAGGTGGAAAATCAGTGACCGGTAATGAATAGCTGGTACCCAAACTTACCGGTGAAAAAAAACCACCCGATGGGTGGTTATAAACAGGGTAGATTCCTTTCGCAGGAATAACCCTTCCTTGTATCTCAGGAAGCAAGTCGAGACGGCTTTTACTTCTCTACAAATGCGCGCTCAATAACATACTCATGGGGCACGCCCGCGCGAGTCTCCCTGAAACCCCAGTCATCCAGAATACTGGTCAGATCCTTAAGCATGGCTGGAGAACCACAAAGCATAAAGCGATCTTCTTCCACGTTTGGTTTCGGTAGCCCGAGATCGTTAAAGATCTTGCCCGAAAGCATCAAGTCGGTCAGGCGGCCGTTATTTCGGTAATGTTCACGGGTTACTGTGGGGTAATACAGCAGTCCCTCCTTGACCATCTCGCCGAAATACTCGTGATCTGGAAGCTCATTCTCAATGTAATCCTGGTAGGCCAGCTCCGACTTGAAACGCACGCCATGGGTCAGGATCACCTGATCGAAGCGCTGGTAAACATCAGGATCTTTGATGATGCTCATAAACGGTGCCAGACCGGTGCCCGTTGACAATAGCCACAGGCGCTTGCCCGGCAGGAGGTGATCAGCCACTAGGGTTCCGGTAGGCTTGCGGCTGACGAAAATTTCATCTCCGGGTTTGATCTTCTGCAACTGGGAAGTCAGTGGACCGTCCGGCACCTTGATGCTGAAGAATTCGAGCTCATCTTCGTAGTTGGCGCTGGCAATGGAATAGGCGCGTAGCAGCGGCCGACCGTTGGGCTGCTCCAGGCCGATCATTGTGAAGTGGCCATTTTCAAAGCGGAACCCGGGATCGCGGCTGGTTTTGAAACTGAACAGGGTCTCGTTCCAGTGATGAACCTCGAGCACCGTCTCTTTATTCAAATTCGACATAACAATAGAACCACTTATTCCTGACTTTGTTGCTCGGTGAATTCTAGCTCTGGCATATGTATTGGCAAAATGGGATATTTAGATACTTATTATTTAATTTATAGATAAATCGCATGCGTTATTCCCTGCGCCAACTGGAAGTCTTTCTGGCCTGCGCCCATTACCAGAATGTAAGCCGTGCTGCCGAGAGCCTGAATATGTCCCAGTCCGCTGCCTCCACTGCACTCAAGGAATTCGAGCAGCAGTTTGACCTTCGTTTGTTCGAGCGCACGGGGAAGCGGCTTCGGCTTAATGAGCTGGGTAGGCAGCTGTGGCCGCGCGCAGAGGAACTGCTGGAGCGAGCACGGGAGCTTGAGGCCACGCTGCTGGAGCACGGTGATCTGGGGCGCCTGAAGATTGGTGCCACGCTGACGATTGGTAACTACCTGGCGGCAGCAATCATGGCCCGCTACATGGAAGAGCAGCCCGGCGCACGCGTGGAGCTGGAAGTGGCCAATACCGCAGCCATTGCCCAGGGAGTGCTGAACTTTGAGCTGGACCTTGGGTTGATTGAGGGTGAGCTGAATCACCCGGATCTGGAAATGATCCGTTGGCGGGACGATGAACAAGTGGTGTTCTGTGCACCGGATCACCCGCTGGCAAAACGCGCGCAACTGAGCGACGAAGACCTGCGGGAAGCCACCTGGATTCTGCGGGAGACTGGCTCAGGAACCCGCCAGACCTTCGAACGCGCGCTGGCGGGACTGCTGCCGGAGCTGAATATTCGCCTTGAACTACAGCATACCGAAGCCATCAAGCGCGCCGTGGAGGCAGGGCTGGGAATCAGCTGTCTGTCGCGGGTATCCCTGACCGACGCATTCCGGCGGGGCGCCCTGGTCGAGCTACCGGTGCCGCAGCGGGATTTCAGCCGTGAATTCTATTTCGTGCTGCACCGACAGAAATATCGCAGTACCGGTATCGAGCGCTGGCTGGAGTTGTGCCGGCAGCAGGCTTGAGAAATATGCTTGTTGTAGGAACCTGCCCTACCTTATTCCTGCCCCGCTTTGCGCGCGTCCAGGCGACGGATGAACTCCTGCAGAATCAGCCGGTAGAGCTCTTTGCCCAGGTACTGGTCTTCTACACCGCTATCGATCGATGGGTTGTCATTTACCTCGATCACATAGCCCTTGCCCGCCGACTCCTTTACATCCACCCCGTAAAAGCCGCGTCCAATCGGCTTGGTAGCCTTGAGTGCGGCCTGTAACACGGGCTTGGGCACCTCAAACGTGGGCAGGGTCGAGAAGCCGCCGCTGACCGTTTTCTTGTTGCCATGGTTGTAGATCTGCCAGTGGTTTTTCGCCATGTAGTAGCGGCAGGCATACAGGGGTTTGTTGTCCAGCACGCCGATGCGCCAGTCGAACTCGGTATACAGAAACTCCTGGGCCAACAGTAGGCTGGATTCGGCGAACAATTCTTCCAGCTTGTCGTGCAGTTCCGCTTCCGAGGTGACCTTCACCACACCGCGGGAGAAGGATCCGTCCGGGATCTTGACCACCATCGGCAGACCCAGTTCTTTCATGGCCTGTTCGAGACTGGCTTCGTCGCCACGGCGTAGAATACAGGTGCGCGGTGCCGGTACCTTGTGGGTGTTGAACAGGTCCGCAAGGTAGATCTTGTTGGTGCAGCGCAGAATGCTGGTTGGGTCATCCAGCACCACCAGGCCTTCGGCTTCGGCCTTTTTGGCAAAGCGGTAGGTGTGGTGGTCGATGGCTGTGGTCTCGCGGATAAACAGGCCGTCGAATTCCGACAGGCGCATATAGTCACCGGGGCCGATCAGCTCCACCGACAGGCCCAGCTCGCGTCCGGCACTGACGAATTTCTTGATCGCCGCACCATCAGAGGGCGGCAGCTTTTCTTCCGGGTTCACCAGAATCGCAAGATCGTAACGACTGTTGCTGGGTTTCTTGTGCTGGCGCCACACCTTGTTACTGAAGTTGTCCAGCGCCTCGGCGAATTCGGTCTCTTCGGCCTCGCTCAGGTCACGGTGCGAGCGCACCTTCAGCTCGACGATCTCCCACTGCGGGTTCGCCTGCAGGTGAATCTCCAGTACCGGGCAGGCAAAGCGGTCGAACAGCGCGCGCGCCAGAGACTGCAATGACGGGTCGGAGCAGCGGCCGAAGTAGGACTTGACTACCTTCTCGCTACCCGGCGCTGGCAGCGGCAGTCTGGCCAGCGCGGGAATCGCCTGGGACAGTTGCAGCTTGTACAGCTGCGGGAGCGCCAGGTCATTCAGGGTACGCACACTGGGCAGCACATTGTGGTTGCGCGCTTCCGCCAGCAGGGAACAGTAGTAGCCCTCGCTGCGGTAGTCGTAATCGGCGCACAGGTTGATGACTCGCACCCGCTGGGAGCGGGCCGGCAGCGCCAGGTAATCGGCAAAGGTGATGACCCGTTCGCTCGGGTAATAGGGCGCCCAGTCGTCGGGCTCGTCGATCACAATCAGGATCTGGGACATGTATAGGTGGTCTGCCTCGGTAGAAAGGTAAATGGCGCCGGGAGAGGAATTGCGCTGTCTCGGCAAGGCCGGATGCGGTTCAGAACTGGCCCGCAGGAACTGCGAAAGATAGAAGAATTCGCCGCTTCTGCCTAATACTTTTTCTAAACAATGAGCCGCTCAAAAGGAGCTGTTGGATCCCGCTGAGAATTCTAGCAGTTCAACAGATGCCGAGGTCGGCTACCGGCCCGGGGCCCAGGGTTTTACTGCAGCAGGGACCCAGGTTGCACAGCCAGGGCAGAGGTCAGACCTACCCCCGGCGGTTCCTACCTTGCGACGCATAAAATTATTTGTGGTATTTGGCGCGACGGGCATTGCCGGCAGCCCCTATCAGCGCTTTAATCTCCATTACTTTACAACCTCCCCGGCCCTTCAGCGGCCGCTCTGCACCCATTCGATGACCCCAGATACCCGTCCCGATCACCCCCCTGCTCCCGGTTACGTCCTTCGCCCCGCAATCGCCGGCGATCTGGACCAGCTTTGCCTGCTGGAGGACGCCAGCTTTAGCGGCGACCGCCTGAGCCGTCGCCGCTTCCGTCACTGGCTGAAAACCGACAACCGGGTGTTCCTGGTGGCAGACGCCGGCGGTCCGTTGCTCGGCTATGCGCTGGTGCTGCTGCGCCGCGGCACTCGCCTCGCCCGTCTCTATTCCCTCGCGGTCGGTCCCGCCGGGCGCGGCAGGGGCATAGGCAAAGCCTTATTGAGTGCGGCCGAAGATGCCAGCAGTCGTAGCGGCCGCCTGTACATGCGCCTCGAAGTAGCGGAAGCGAATAGCGCGGCCATCGCCCTGTATCACCAGCTCGGATACCGGACTTTCGGCAGTTATGCGAACTACTACGAGGATGCCGGCAATGCCCTGCGCATGCAGAAGCGCATCCGCTACCGGCCCGAAAATCTGCACACACTGGAAGTACCCTGGTACGGCCAGCGCACCGAATTCACCTGCGGCCCGGCCGCAGCCATGATGGCGATGGCAGGGCTCGACCCGGCCTATGAACCCAACGGCAGCGATGAACTGGCCCTGTGGCGCGAAGCCACCACCATCTTCATGACCTCCGGCCACGGCGGCTGTCACCCCATCGGACTGGGGCTGGCATTGCACAAACGCGGCTTCACCTGCGAGATCTACCTCAACCAGCGTGGCCCGCTTTTCGTCAGCGGCGTGCGCAGCGAGGAAAAAAAGCGCGTGATTCAGCAGGTCGATGCCGACTTTCGTCGGCAGGCCAGCGAAGCGGGGTTACCGGTGATCGCGGAAGATTTTACTCAGGAGCAATGCCAGCAATGGCTCGAGCAGGGCGCCCTGGTACTGCTGCTGATCAGCACCTACCGGCTCGATGGCAAGAAGGTTCCGCACTGGGTGACCCTCACCGGGATGGATGACGAGTGCTTCTATGTGCACGACCCGGACGTGGACGACGAGGATAATCCGCTGGATAGTCAGTATCTGCCGATCGCGAGAGTGGATTTTGCGAGAATGTCGCTGTTTGGCAGTGAGCGTTTGCGCACTGCCGTCGTGGTAAGAAAATATTAGAAAGAAAATAGGGTCAAATCAGCACTAAAGATCCGGGGAATATAGCTCTCCGAAAAAACTCCCCCGATTCCACCGCGGCTTTTTATCCACATCCGCCACTTCCCGCGCAATTGCGTAATTCACTTCGGCAAACTGCCGCGCGGCGGTGTAGTTGATTTGCTCGTCGGCCTCATCACCGGGGCGATGGTAGCGGGTGCGGAGGAATTCCACCTGGGCCTCGGCACCATCGATATTCTGATCGACAGCCTCGCGACCGGTGATCAGATAAATCGCCGGTACCCCCTGGCGCACGAAACTGTAGTGATCGCTGCGCACGAAAATCACCTGCTCCGGCATCGGGTCCGGGCTCAGCTTCAGGCCGGCGCGCTCGGCGGCACGGGCGGCTGTCTTGCCCAGGCTGGAATGCTCGGCACCGAACGCGATCACATCCCGGAAGGGGTACAGCAGCATGGGCATGTCCAGATTGATATTGGCCACCATGGACTTCGGTGGCACCGGCGGGTGCTGGGCAAAATAATCGGAGCCGAGCAGGCCCTCTTCCTCGGCGGTGACCGCCACAAACAGAATCGAGCGACGCGGGGCACGGCCGGACTCGGCGAACAGGCGCGCGACTTCCAGCATCACCGCAATACCGGCGGCGTTATCCTGGGCACCGTTATTGATACGGTCGTGGCCGCCCTCACCTTCTGCGGCGTGGCCGTTTCCGCTGACCCCGATATGGTCGAGGTGCGCGGAAAAGATCACATATTCATCTTTGAGCTGCGGGTCGCTGCCCGGCAGCAGCCCCACCACGTTGGGGCTGATGATCTTGCGATGCTCGGCGCTGCTGGTAAGGGTCGCGCTGTAGGGTAACGGAAAGCCCCTGGGCACCACACCGTTTTTCATTTCGGTAAACACGGTGTCGAGACTGCGGGGGGCGCCCATAAACAGTTGTTTGGCCGCGGGAATATCCAGCACCACTCCGGGGTGCATGCCGGGGATGGCGTTACCCGGGACGTCGTCGGCGCGCAGCCAGTCAAAGCTGGGGTCGTCCAGATGCGCAGCGGAGCGGGCGAAGGGGCGGCGGGCTTCGCGGGCCGGGGTGTTGAGAGTGATATAGCCCACGGCACCGTGGCGCGCGGCCGTGTCGCGCTTGGTACGGCCGGAGGCGTAGTGGGCGCCGACCTCGTTCGGCATCCGCGCGGGCCGGCCGTCCAGGACCACGACGATCTTGCCCTGTACGTCCAGCCCCGCGTAATCATCCACGCCGTAGTCCGGTGCTTCTATGCCGTAGCCCACAAACACCAGTCCGGCAGAGGTGGCGGTATCTTCCCCAATCGTCGGGGGCGAGGCGAGGAAGTCCTCGCCCAGTTCAAAGGTGATATCCCCCTCGCGGCCGTGCAGCATCAGGGTTGCCTGATGCTCGCCCCAGGCCGCCTCGCGGAAGGGTACCGGCTGGAAATAATCATCACCGGTGACCGACTGTAGGCCAAGGGCGGCAAAGCGCGCGGCAACGTGATCGGCGGCCAGTTGATAACCCTTGGTACCGGTCTGGCGGCCGGCCAGTGCGTCGGCGGAAAGGTATTCCACATCCGCGCGCATGCGCGGTATGTCGGCCGCGGGAATGGGCTCTGGCGTCCGGGTGTTGCTACAGGAGCTGGTGCCGGCGGCGATCAGTGCCGCGAGGATAGCCGCCGCAATAGCGGGGCCGACCGGGTTTGTTATTCTCATGCAGGGCTCGTCCGGGTCGGTCTTGTCAGATTGTTCAGGTAAGCGCGAGCTTATCACGTCCATCGCCACCCCCACCGGCGATTGGCGGACATCAATGGCGTGGGGCAAGTCTCATAAAACTGCTGGCGACGGCGCTCTCCGCCAGCTCGTGCGCGCGGTCCGCGCAGAAGTCGCCGTGACCGCCCAGCAGGTGCTGGAACGGCAGGTTGAGCAGGCGCTGGAAGTCGGCCGCCAGCCAGCGCTGGTTGTTCTCGAGATCGGGGGTGGCGCGCCGGCACCAGCCGGGGGCCACCTGCATGCCCCGGTGTACGCCACTGAGACGCAGCATCCATTTGCCGGCCCAGCTGCAGCCGGTCCAACCGTTCCAGAACTGCAGCGCATCGCAGGTGAGCAACAGGCCGCCGGCCTGGGGGATCAACAGGGCCGCTTCCGGCACCCGGCTGTTGCTGAACTCGAACACCCGGCCACCGGTCACCGGGCAGGTGCCGCCGTCGGTGAGAAATTGATCTGCCGGGGGCAGCGGGTAGTGATCGGAGTGGGCCTGACGCCAGAAGAACACATTGAAGCGGTCGCGGTAATACAGGTCGTCACAGCCGTGGTAATAACCCAGGCGCACCGCCTGGCGCACCCGGCCGAGCTCGCACAGGCGCTCTTCCTCCAGTCTGCGCAGGCGCACCGGGTTCACCAGCAACAGGTCGTCACCGCTGCGCACTATGCCCATATTGCGATTGACCACCACCCGCGGGGCGATGCGGGCAGTGCCGCGCACCACAAAAAAATCCGGCAGCACCTGACGGATGCGGCCGTGGGGGAGAGGTGCCGGGTAAGCAATATGCATGGTCTCGGGAAGCTCCTCAGCGGCGCTCCCTGCCGAATACCTTCTCTGTTTGCGAACCAGTGGCAGGGCCAGGGTTCAGCTGTATTGCAGCCGGTTACTGATACCGTGCAGGATCTGCATGGTCTGGGCGGCATCGAGGTCGCTCACCAGCAGGTGTTCGTGGTGGCGTGCGGACACCACATTCGCCTGAATACCGGCCTCGGCCAGCTCACGCAGGATAATGCCGGTAAGCCCCGGCACCTGCAGGCACGCCGAGTACTGCAGGGTGATCTGGCGGTAGCGTCCTTCATCGGGCAGGGATTCGCGCTCGGCAACCACGGCGGGTAACAGTGCGCAGATGCCCTCGCGTTCGCGAAAAATGCACAGGCACTCTGCCAGCAGTGCCTGTAACCGGCGCTCATCCAGCGGGCACATCACCAGCGGCTCACGGTTCAGGATCGGGGTCAGGCGCTGCAGCAGCTGGTCGATTTTTACCTGGGCATTCACGATGATTTAACCTCCAGTCAGGTGGTGGGATAGGGTCAGTTGGAACCGCGGTCGCCCTTGTCGGCCGGTGCGCGCGCCTTGTCTTTCACCCGCGCCTTGGCCGTGTCCTTGCGCTGCTGCGGCAGCTTTCCCTTGGGCGGTTTCGCTGCGGGACCAAATTCTTCCCCTTCAAACTCTGGCTCCCCCTCTACCGGCGAGGTGTCCACCAGCGCATCGTTCACTTCCGCCTCCATTTCCCAGCGGTCGAGCGCCGTATCGATGTCCTTCTCGATATCCATGCGCGGGAATTCCGGACAGGGGGCGTCTTTTTCCGGGTTGTGCCAACCGGACAGGGGGGCGACAAACACCACCAGGGATTTGTGCAGGTAGTTGCGGCCGATGCTGGCCTCGGTCCAGGTGGTCTGCCAGGCGTACTTGCCCTTGACCGCGTAATCGCTTTCGTAGGACTTCAGGGTCAGGAAATAGGGATAGAGGCGACCGCCGCGGCACACGATCCGACGCTCGGTCTTGATGTTGGCCATCTGGGTAAACGGGTCGAAATACCAGCGGATATCGTATCCGTAGGAAAACGTCATCTCATCGCCGCTGCGGCTGAAGGCATAGGAACGGCCGGTGCCATCCCGGTTCAGGCTCCACACGTGCTGGGCCTCGCCATCCCGGGAAATCAGCCAGTTGCCCACCCACTGCTCGGCCTTGAGACGGGACTCCGCGTCCCAGCCCGGATACTGGGCCTCGTCACTGGTGTCAGCGGCAGGTTGCTCCCCGGTATTGTCGGCGGCCCGCGCCTGCAGGAAAAAGCCGACACTGGCCGCGGCCAGAGCCCACACCAGGGGTCTCAACCATCTCGCGGGAATAAAGCGTTGCTGCTTCACTGCGGGTCTCCGCTTGCGCTTTATTCGTCCCTGAAGGGTTGGCCGCATGCCGGGAGAGCCCGCGGTGGCAACGCCACCCGCACTTTCCCGCACTGTCCGGCGGCCGGGTGCTGAATCCTGCACCGTGTTCACTGGCAAGGCTCCGCGCTCAGCGGCCGGTCGAGGCCGTCTGCTGGGATTCCTTGCGCTCACTGTCGTAGAGGTTCGGGCACTCGGCACCGTGGTTCGGGGTCTGCCAGTCCGGCAGGCGGCGCTGGAAGGCCAGAATGCCACCGTTGTGCTGGCGCCAATGACGCCCGTCGATCACGTTGAAGTCTAGGGTGACCGGGCTCCAGCCGGTAAATTGCGCATACACCATGCCGCTGTTGCAATGGAGGGTGCCGCCGGTGCGGATACGCACGGTGTCCCCCTCGATGCGCCAGGAAATCGCGAAGCCGTGGGTGAGCTGGCCATCCTTGCCGAAGCCGTGGGCAAACCCGGTGCCATCGGACTTGAGCTGCCACACCAGCTGCTCATCGCCCTGCCCGACCACCAGCCAGTTCCCCGCCCACTGGCGGGCGCTGGCCTGGTCCGGGGTCTGCTCCTGGGCGGAGGCGACCACAGGGAGAAGGAAAAAGACCACAAGCACCAGAACATAGGCCTGTAGCAGGGACAGGAGGACGGGACGGAAGGACAACTGACGCAACAACTTCATGCGGCACTCTTCTCTGTTGGTTTCAACGACTGGCGGTTTTTTGATCAACCTATTTAAAAGCCTAGTCGTAAATCTCAACAGTGGCAGCGGATGCGACAAATTTCTTTGTTTCCGCGCCAGAGCACACTATGAGTTTCGTTTTCTGTGGGGGCGGCGTAATCCATACCACAACAGCGCCCCCACGCAGAGGGCAAGCAGGAACAGCAGTGCCGCCAGAACGTAGGTGGCCCGGCCCCTGGAGGGCTGCAGCTGCTCGCGGGCGCGCACCACATTGGCCTGCAGGCGCTGGAATTTGTCGATCACCTCATTGCTGGGACCGCGATCGAGGATGGCCTGGCGCAGCTCCTGCCACTGCTGGTCCAGCTGCGCCGCCAGGGCGCGGTTGCGCTGCAGCAGTTGCGGGCGGGCCTCTGCGTAGCCCTCGCGCAGACCGAGCATCAACTGGTGATAGGCACTGGCAGTATCGCCGCCGCGGTAAGCGGTCTGCGCCAGGTACAGAAGCCCGGCCGCCCGCGCCAGCGGGTGCTGCAGGTGCGCGGTCTCCTGCGGATGGGCGCGCCACCACATGAGCGCATCACGGGCCTCCGCCGGCAGCTCCGCGGGGCGCAGGATGGCGACGCCCGGCAGCCCGACCAGGGCGGGAAATTCCTTGGCCCGCCGGTGCGCGGGGGCAGTCGCGGGGGCGGCGAACCCGGCCACCATTACCGCCAGCGCCCAGCGCTCACGACTGCTCAGGTCACCATCCACGGCGCTGTCGTGGGCATCGTTGCGGGTGGGCTCCAGCACGTTGTAGAAATCGTACAGGCTGAGGTTGGCCATGCGCACCGGGTCATCCAGCTTGCGCTCGGCCTGGGGTGCATCGCCACGCTCGCCGTGGCAATGCTGGCAGCGGTCCTGATACAGGGCGCGGGCCTCGCTCGCTGCCGGCAGGGGCTCAGCCGGGGAGCGCGGTAACTGGTAGAGGGCGGCAAAGCGGTCGGCGGCGGCGTTCGCGCGCTGGCGCACTTCCGCGGCGGGCGCGAGCTTGTCGATCGCATCGGCGAGGGCGCGCAGGTTGTCCTGCAGCTGGGTGCGACCAGGCCTGTCCGGCAGGTTCTCCAGCAGTGCCGATGCCACCTGTACATTGCCCTGTTGCTGGCGGTACAGGCCGCGATCGCGCACTGCGCCCTCGGCCACCGCCTCCGGATAGTCCACGGCGACAAAGGACAACAGGTTGACCGCACGGGCGGCGGTATCGCGGTTTTGCTGGTCCACGGCGGGTTGCGCCCAGCTGATAAGCGGCAGCGACAGGCACACCGAAAGACACACCAATGCCCACACCCGCAGGAGGGCGAGTGCGCAGAGGCGGAACGGACGCGGTGCATTACTGGACATTCTGGCAGTGGCGGAAATTTTTACGGTATCCCGTTTTAGCCTAGCAGTACTGCGGGCAGCGCAGGCTGCGGGGCCCTGTACGGAGGTCAATGTGCGGGCCGGCATGAATCCGCGGGCATAAAAAAACCCCGCGCGTGCGGGGTTCTTGCGGCCGGGTCAGGTCAGCCTTTTTCTGCGCGTTCTTTCTCGATCAGGAAGTCCACCACTTCCAGCATCAGCTGCTGGCCGTTGGATTTGCCCTTGAGTCCCGGCAGCGAGGTGCTGACACGGTACTTACCGGCCACCACCATTTCGGGCGTGCCGCTCAGGTTGTAGGCGCGCTGCTTGGCCTGGCCCTGCTTCACCTTGCTGTTGATGGCAAAGGAGTTCAGCAGCTTGACGGCTTTCTCGCCGTCGGCACCATTGTCGCTGAAGATGGCGGCGATGGCGGAGTCATCCGGGTTCCAGTCGCGGCCGTCGCGGTCGGCGAACATTTTACGCTGCTGGGCGATGGCGGCGAAGATCGGGTCGTGGACCTTGTCCAGGGCGCCCATGGCATCGGCGACGTAGAACATACGCGCATGCACTTCCATCACCGGCTGCCAGATCGCCGGAATCTTCTTCAGCGCCACGTCGGCGGGCATGGTTTTCTGCCACTTTTTCAGGGGTGCCTCGAAGTGATAGCAGTGGCCACAGCCATACCAGAAGAGTTCGGTCACCTCGATTTTGCTGTCGTCGTCCTGGGCGACGGCCTGCGGCAGCACTTCGTAGTGCTGGCCCGCTTTGAATTTGCCCGGGGTATCCTGGGCGCAAGCGGCAAGGCTCAGCAGCATGGTGAACAGGGCGACAAAAGCTCTCATAGGGACATACTCCAAACTTTTATTCTGGGTGACGGGGGCAATGGCTCCCCCTGCAATTCCGGTGACATTTCGGGTGAATGGTATTTCGGCTTACCTGTCGCCCGGCTGAATATAGACCGCGGGAATTATTGAAGTTCCGGGAGCCGGGTGCAACCCGGGTGCAGCGGCGGAAAACGCAAAGGCCGGTCACAGACCGGCCTTTTGTGAACTGGCTCCCGAGACGGCCCGCCGTTACTCGGTCAGGCCTGTATGTTACTCGGTCAGGCCTGCCACGTAATTGGCCACCGCCTTGATTTCAGCGTCAGTCAGCTGCCGGGCCACGGTGCGCATGGTGCGGGCATCGCCATCGTTGGCGCGGGTACCGGTGCGGAAGGCCTTCAGCTGCTTTTCCACATATTCGGCGTACTGGCCAGAAAGACGCGGATAGCCCGCCGGGGCATTGCCCTGACCCGTGGGCGAGTGGCAGCCCATGCAGGCTGGAACACCGCTGGCGGCGTTGCCGGCGCGGTAGATCTTGCGACCCAGCTCCAGGCCGTCGACGTTGTCGCCGTTGTTCAGCATCACCGAGAAGGCCTCGGAACCGGAGATCTGGATATTCTGCGAGGCGAAGTATGCCGCGATGTCTTCCATATCCTGGTCGCTCATGTTGTCCAGCATCCCGGTCATTTCCGGCACTGAACGGTCACCACTCTTGATATCGTGCATCTGCTTGAGCAGGTACTTCTCGCCCAGACCGGCGATTTTCGGAAAGGTCGGTGCCGGGCTGTTGCCGTCCGGACCGTGGCAGGCAACACATAGAGCGGCCTTGGCCTGCCCCGCACTGGCGTCACCGGCGGCGTGTCCCACCTGAGCAAAGGCTACCATCCCCAAAGCCAGAGCGGCCTTTTTTATAATGCTGTTCATACGTCGTCCTGTTGCGCGCTGAAATTGTGCATCCTACGTTGCTGGCGGCAAACCATACGCCCGGCAGCCATCAGCGACGTTAAAACCGCGGCATTATATACTTGCGCGCCATCTGAGTGTACCGGGAAGACTCATGTCTGAATCCAACGTAGAACGAATCAATTTCCGCCGTGCGGAATTTTTAATCAGCGCGCCGACTCTGGCGGAGTGTCCGGAGGATTCCGGGGCGGAAGTGGCCTTCGCCGGCCGCTCCAATGCCGGCAAGTCCAGCGCCATCAATGCGCTCACCGGCAACGGCAAGCTGGCGCGCACCTCCAAGACCCCGGGGCGCACCCAGCTGATCAACTTCTTTCGCCTGAGCGAACAGCAGCGGCTGGTGGATCTGCCCGGCTATGGTTACGCAAAGGTGGCACGCTCCATGAAGGATGAGTGGCAGCGGCACCTGGCGTTTTACCTTGAGCAGCGCCAGTGCCTCAAGGGCCTGGTCCTGCTGATGGATATCCGCCAGCCGCTGAAGGAGTTCGACCTGCAGATGCTGACCTGGGCGGTCAGTTCCGGGCTGCCGGCGCATGTCCTGCTGACCAAGGCCGACAAGTTGAAAAACGGCCCCGCCAACAATGTCCGCTTCGCGGTGGAGAAAGAGTTGAAGGCACTGGAACTGGACAACAACGTCAGCGTGCAGATCTTCTCGGCGACCAAGCGCAAGGGGCTGGAAAAGCTGGAAGCGCGCCTGAACCAGTGGCTGTCACTGGCACCCACTACCCCTGCAGACCAGCAGGACACCGGCGAACCCGGCGACGAGTGAGGGTTCACCCACCCTCTCACCGCCGTAATGTTGCGCAAAAGAGAAATACCCCGCCAGATTTCTACTAGACTGAAGTTATCCGGTGGAGAAAACCCCGACCCAAGCGGCACCCCGTTTGAACGATTCGGGGCCGCCCGACGGACGGACAAAAAAGACAGGCAAAAAAAAGCCGGCAGATTGCAGCTGCCGGCCAGGGGTCAGTGCCCTTGGGGATGGGCACTGTGGGGAACACGCCCAGGGGGACGGGCGCGCTCTTGGGTTCTCACCCAAATTCCACTGCATCCGATGCATTTCCTTCAATACAAAGACTAAGCTGGGCCGCTGAGGTTCCCCACTCTTTTTCTTCGCGTTGCGCTCCGAACGTCGGACAGGGGGAATGTATCCCACAACTGTCCCTTTCGGGGATAAAAAATTCTGTTATTGAGACTTTATTCTCCGCTGCCGCGCGGATTTTTGCAGTTCCGTGCAATTTTCCATCAGCGTCAAACTGTCTTCGCTGCATCATCTGCTCTGGCAGCGGTCGCCGGGTGTACAAATTTCAGGCAAAAAAAAGCCCCGATGGGGGTAGCTTCGGGGCGAGGGGCTTCTGACTAAGCTTTGGGGGATGATGTTGCAATCCAACGATCTTGCTTAATTAGAGAGCCCCGGTTGCGGGTAGTTCCGCCCTTTGCGAAAAAAAGTGAAAAAATTTTTGCGCTGTGATCCCGGCCCCGGGACACCGGGTCTCTGACGGGCCGGACCTGTGTGTTCGATCAGTGCGCCTCGTCCCAGTTGGCGCCCTCCCCGAGATCCGCAATCAGCGGCACATCCAGTTCGGCGGCGGCCTGCATCAGCTCCGGGATCCGCTTGACCACCCGCTCCCGCTCGTCCGCCGGCACTTCCAGTACCAGTTCGTCGTGTACCTGCATGATCAGCCGTGACCGGAGCTTTTCTTCGCGCAACCAGCCGTCTACCGCGATCATCGCGCGCTTGATGATATCCGCCGCGGTGCCCTGCATGGGGGCGTTGATCGCCGTACGCTCGGCGGCCTGGCGCTGCATGCCGTTGCGGGAGTTGATCTCCGGCAGGTACAGGCGGCGACCAAACAGGGTCTCCACATACCCTTTGTCCGCGGCCTGCTTGCGGGTATTTTCCATATACTCGAGTACGCCGGGGTAGCGCTCGAAGTAGCGGTCGATATAGGTCTGGGCATCCGCGCGCGGAATGTCCAGCTGCTTGGCCAGACCGAAGGCGCTCATGCCGTAGATCAGGCCGAAGTTGATCGCCTTGGCGCGGCGGCGCTGCTCGTCGGTCACCTTGTCCACAGGGACTTCGAAAACCTCAGCCGCCGTCGCGCGGTGAATATCCTCGCCGTGGGCGAAGGCATCGAGCAGCCCCCTGTCCCCGGACAGGTGCGCCATGATGCGCAGCTCGATCTGGGAGTAGTCCGCGGCCACGATCACACTGCCCCCGTTGATCCGCGGGTCGGCCACAAAGGCCTGGCGGATGCGACGGCCCTCCTCGGTGCGGATCGGGATATTCTGCAGATTGGGGTCGCTGGAAGACAGGCGCCCGGTGGCCGCCACCGCCTGGTGGTAGGAGGTGTGCACACGGCCGGTGGTGGGGTCGATCATCTGCGGCAGCTTGTCGGTATAGGTGTTTTTCAGCTTGGCCATGCCGCGGTACTGCATGATCAGCGCCGGCAGCTTGTGCGAAAGTGCCAGCTCCTGCAGTACCGGCTCCGCGGTGGAGGGCGCCCCCTTGGGGGTTTTCTTGATCACCGGAATTTCCAGCTTTTCAAACAGGATGGTGCCCAGCTGTTTGGTGGATCCCAGGTTGAACTCCTCCCCCGCTTCCTCGTAGGCCTGCTGTTCCAGCTCGCGCATTTTCTGCTCCAGCTCGCCGGACTGCTTTTTCAGCATGGCCGCATCGATATAGGCACCGTTGCGCTCGATGCGGGTGAGCACCGGCACCAGTGGCATTTCGATCTCGTCGAGAACGCTTTCCAGGCCGGATTCCTTGGCCAGGCGACCGCTCAGCTCCCGGTGCAGGCGCAGGGTGATATCCGCATCTTCTGCCGCGTAGGGGCCCGCCTTGTCCAGCTCGATCTGGTTGAAAGTGAGCTGTTTGGCGCCCTTGCCGGCGATGTCCTCGAACTTGACCGTGGATTCGCCCAGATATTTCTGTGCCAGGCTGTCCATGTCGTGGCGGCTGGCGGTGCTGTTCAGTATGTAGGATTCCAGCATGGTATCGCGGGCGATGCCGCGCAGTTCGATATCGTAGTTGGCGAGGATGTGGCTGTCGTACTTGAGGTTCTGCCCGACTTTTTTGACCTTCTCGTCTTCCAGCAGCGGCTTCAGCCTGGCCAGCGCGGACTCGAAATCGATCTGCGCGGGCGCGCCCATGTAGTCGTGCGCGAGCGGCAGGTAGGCGGCCTCGCCGGCCTCCACCGCAAAGCTCACTCCCACCAGCTTGGCCTGCATGTAGTTGAGGCTGGTGGTTTCGGTATCGAAGGCGAACAGGTCCGCGCTTTTCAGTTTTTCCAGCCAGGTGTCGAGGTCTTTGTCGTCGAGGATGATGCTGTAGTTGCGCTCCACCGCCAGCGCTTCCGCGGCGGTTTCCGCGTCTGCGTCGCCACCCAGCTCGTCGACCCAGCTGCGGAACTCCAGCTCGGTGAACATCTCGCGCAGCCGGTCGGTGTCCGGCTCGCCATTGGCCAGCGCCTCGGGCTGGTAGTCCATTTCCACATCGGTCTTGATGGTGGCGAGCACGTAGGACATGTCGGCAGCGTCCTTGTGCTCCTCCATTTTCTTCGCCAGGGTCTTGGAGCCGCGGAAACCCAGCGGCGCAATGCCATCCAGGTTCGCGTAGATGTCTTTCAGGCTGCCGAGCCCCTGCAACAGGGCCAGGGCGGTCTTTTCGCCGACACCAGGCACACCGGGAATGTTGTCGGCCTTGTCGCCCATCAGGGCGAGGAAATCGATGATCAGCTCCGGGCCCACGCCGAATTTTTCCTTGACCCCCTCCACGTCGAGCACCGTGTTGGACATGGTGTTGACCAGGGTGACCCCCGGGCGCACCAGCTGGGCCATGTCCTTGTCGCCGGTGGAGATGATCACCTCCATCCCCTGGTCCGCGGCCTGCAGCGCCAGGGTGCCGATGACGTCGTCCGCCTCGACCCCGTCGATCACCAGGCGCGGCAGGCCCATGGCATCGATGATGTCGTGGATTGGCTGGATCTGTGCGCGCAGGTCGTCGGGCATCGGCGGGCGGTGGGATTTGTACTCTTCGAACAGCTCATCGCGGAAGGTCTTGCCCTTGGCGTCGAACACGACCACTACCGGGCTGTCCGGGTGCTCCTTCAGGTGCTTGCGCAGCATGGAGATGACACCGCGCACGGCGCCGGTGGGCTGGCCCTTGCTGGTCGCCAGCGGCGGCAGCGCGTGAAAGGCGCGGTACAGGTAGGAGGAGCCGTCCACCAGGATCAGCGGCGCGGAAGCGGTCGTGTCTTTACTCATAAAACGTGGGATTGCCGGATTTTGTTTACAGGTCTGTGGTTGGGCGACAGGATAACCGCGATCGGATCTTTTCGCTCCCCTCGTTACCTTCGCGCCCCTTCTCCCACAGAATCATGCGGATGCTGTCCCTGCATCACCCCGAAGATTCTTGGCCAAGCGCACCCCCCAGCCCGTCGGCCTTCGTTCCACCGATACCGCCGCGCGAGTCATCGCACTGTCGCCCGCCTTTCCCTGCCACCTTCTAGTCTTGGTATAGGGAAATTAAGGAGAGGTATTCGAGATGGAAGCACGCTTTTTGCTGCCGGGGCTGCTGGCCTGCGCGCTGTCTTGCGCCGCCGTCACTGCCGGGGAAAACAACGCTGAGACCGGCACAGCCGAGACGGCGCCAGAGGCGATAGAGCACGTGGAGGTGGTCGCCTATCCAGTGCCGGAGGTCACTACGACGGAGGAAGAGGCCGACAGGTACCTGGTCGACGAACAGTTCCGCGAACAGCGCCGCCAGGACCTGCTGCGCAAGCCCCATCGCCGCGCGCTGATGAGCAGTATGCACACTCGGCAACTGCAACAACTTGAGGCCTTCCGTGTCGCCGGCGAACGCCAGGCCGGCGAGGCGCTGGCACAGGATCAGGCTGCGGAGGCGACACAAAAAACGCAACAGCTTGAGCCCGCAGCCCTCCACCTGGACGTACAGCCGGCCATAGAGACAGAACCGGAGCTGGAGAAAGAGGCAACGGCGGTGGAGCCGGCCCAGGACAACCAGCGTGAAGAGGCGACTCAGGAGCCCTCGTAAGGCACATCGACAGTGGTGGCGCGGGCAGAATGCCGCGCCCTACCTCAGTGACCGCTATCCGGAACCTCTGCCAGGCACTTGCGCGCATCGTCCAGAAGTTTTGCCATCAGCGCCGCGTAATCGGCATCCGGCGGCAGAGTATTCCCCAGGGGATCCAGGGCCACATACCCCAGGTTCAGGTGCTCGGCGGTCTGCCGGTCGCGGTCGTTGGCGGGCACCTCGCCAAACAGGCAGCCGCGCAGCTGCCCATTGGTCGATACGCCCTGTTTTTCCAGCATGGTGCGGGCACCGTGCTGGTGACTGGCGGAGGTTCCGAGGCTTTCCACGGTAACCCCCGCCGGCCCGAAAAACTGGCTGTAGGCCTCGTGGGTAGAGACAATCGGTACATCGCGGTAGGCCCACAGCGCCCGATCCTGTACTTTCTGCAGGTTCGCCATGGCGCGTGAGAAGTCGCGCGCACGGGTGCGGAAATCCTCCGCCTGCGCGGGATTCATTGCTGCAAGGCGTGTCGCGATATGCGCGGCCATCACCGCCGCATTGCGGGGGCGCAGCCAGAGATGGGGATCGCTCGCGTCCGATCCCTCGAGTTCATAACCGCCGGCCCCCAGCAGCCCCAGTTGCTGCTCTGCGGGCAGCAGCGACATCTGTCGTGCCAGCACCGACTCCATTTCCGAACCCAGCCAGATCACCAGTTGTGCCGACTCCATGGCCACCCGGTCGTTGACCCGGGGGGCATAATGGTGGGGGTCGCCGTTGCGGATCAGCTGGCGCACCTCGAGACCACTGCCCGCGATCTCGCGGGCGATCATCGCCACCGGGCCGATGCTTGCCAGTACCAGCGGTCTCTCGGCGCCACCCTTCTCAGGCTCTGCATCAGGACTCCCGGCACCGCAGCCCACCAGTAGCGCGGAAAGCAGGGTAATCAGCGACAGGAGAACAGTTCGCAGTGGTTTTAGAAACGTGAGTAGAAACCTGAGTAGAGACGTGAATAGAGACATGAGCAGACAGCCTGAACGGTAGCAGATGGCACGAAAACATACTTACGGGCGGGCGCAATCATCACCGGTGTGGCAGCGCGCCACCCGCGGCGCGTGGCAAGCGGTCACCGCTGCCAGGGGTAACG
>Ga0207814_100363_pt1 | contig 29790 bp, 28 predicted proteins | sample TtaePargueraPR_7_FD_187755 | JGI IMG/M metagenome (GOLD analysis project Ga0207814, IMG submission 187755) | Aerobic enrichment media microbial communities from Bioluminiscent Bay, La Parguera, Puerto Rico - Tt and P1 (2) (SPAdes) | ecosystem: Environmental > Aquatic > Marine > Unclassified ... | reverse complement strand
CGAGCTGTCCCTGATCCTGCCCACCCTGGCGGAGATGACCCGCCAGGGGCGCATGGTGATCCTGATCAATCCGCCACACATTCCCTACGCACCGGCACTGGTACAGGCGGGCGTGCAGCTGGAAAAACTGCTGATCCTGCACCCCCGCGGCCAGCGGGATCAGTTGTGGGCCGCAGAGCAGTCCCTGCAATCCGGCGCCTGTGGCGCACTGGTGGGCTGGCAGACCAAAGAAACTCCCGCCGACAAGGACCTGCGCCGCCTGCAGGTCGCCGCCCGCGAGGGCGACTGCCTGCACTTTCATTTTCGCCCCGGTTCCTGCGCCAACACCCCCTCCCCCGCTGCGCTGCGCCTGCAGCTGAAAAGCGATGGCGAACAACTGGCACTGCAGCTGCTCAAGCAGCTGAACGGTAAATCCGGCCAGCGCATTCACCTGGCGCGCAACCCGGATCTGGTCCGCCGCGACCAGCCGCTGCACTAAGCAGAAAACAAAGAGAGGCCGCACCATGCTCTGGCTCTGCATCCAGTTTCCCAAACTGCCCCTGGAGGCCCTGACCCGCGCCCACCGCAAGGCCGGCGATGACACGCCGCTGGCCGTCACCCAGAGCAGCCTGATCCTGGAAGCCAACGCCGCCGCCAGCACCCACAACGTAACCGCCGGCCTCACCATCGCCACCGCCTGTGCCTACTGCCCGGCGCTGGAATTGCTGGAGCGGGATAGCGAGCGGGAATCGCAGCTGCTGCAACAGCTAGCCCAGTGGGGCTACAGCTTTACCCCGGTGGTCTCCCCCCGCGGCAGCGCCAGTCAGAAAAGCAGCAGTAAAAATGCCCGCAGCGGGGAAGAAACCGACTGTCTGTTTCTGGAACTAAGCGGCAGCCTGAAAGCCAGCGGCGGCCTCGCGCCCCTGTTGCAGCAACTGCGCAAGGAGCTGCACAAAATGCGCATCAGTCATTTTATGGGCCTCGGCCACAGCCCCAGTGCCGCACACCTGCTCAGCCAGCTGCCGGAACACCGCCAGTGGCTGGCGGAAACCAAGGCGCCGCCGACACCGCAACAGTGGCGCCAGTGGATCAGCTTCGCCCCCAGCAAACTGCTGGACTGCAGCAACAAGGCCATCGCCAAACTGTATGCCTGCGGCATCAAACGGGTCAGCCAGCTACTGGCCATTCCCCTGTCGGAAGTGGGCAACCGCTTCGGGCGCGGGTTTATCGATTACTTGGCGCGCCTCAACGGCACCCGCCCGGACCCGGTGCCCAGCTACGAGCCGCCACCGGAATTCCACAGCGAACTCTTTTTCCCCAGCCCGCTGGATAACAGCGAGCAGCTCCTGTTCCCCGCCGGGCGCCTGGTGCGCGAACTCTGCAGGCAACTGCAGCGCCGCCAGCTCTACAGCCAGCAATTGTGCTGGGTGCTGGATTACGGCAGCCGTGGCAGTCGGGAAGTGAAAGTGGAGATCTCCCGCCCGCTGCTGGACCCGCAGCGGCTGATCGCACTCACCAAGCTGCAACTGGAACGGGTAGAGCTGCAGGAACCGGTGCAGGCACTGGCCCTCAAGTGCCAGCAACTGCGGGCACTGGAAGCGCAGAGCCTGCGCGAAGATTTTTTTGATGAAGGCAGCAAGCTGCACGACAGCTACCAGCTGATCGACAAGCTCAAGGCCCGCCTCGGCCACCAGGCCCTGTCCGGCGTCACCCTCAAGGAGAGCTACCTGCCGGAGCAGGCCTGGGCCAGCGCCGACAGTCTCAGCCTGCAGAGCCGGCAACGCGGCCACCAGCTAAACCCGGTCAACGCCCCCCGCCCCAGCTGGCTGCTACCCAGGCCAGACAGAATCCAGCAGCGGGACCACAAACTGTTTTACGACGGCGAGCTGCAACTGCTCCAGGGCCCCGAACGCATCGACGGCTACTGGTGGCAACACCGCCGCCACGCCCGCGACTACTACATCGCCCGCGGGGTGCAGGGGAGCCTGTACTGGGTGTTTCAGGACCTGACGTCTGAGGATTGGTATCTGCATGGGGTTTACGGGTGAGAACTTGACCACAGGGTCGAAACTGCAATCGCTGATGGCATGCTCCAATTTCCAACCACCGTTAAACACTGTTTAATTTGTTTAACTCTATTTAACACTGCTATCTGCGTTAAACTAGGCTTAACAACGACCGGTGGCAGGAGAGAGCATCATGCTGGGTGTAAGACTTGATAAAGATCTGGAGCGTCGACTATCCGCCTTGGCGGAAAAAACTCATCGCTCAAAAAGCTATCTGGCCAAAGAGGCACTCAAGCTGTACCTGGCCCAGGAAGAGGCCAAGGAGCGGGAAAAGGCTATTGCACTGGCCCGCTGGGAAGAGTTCCAGCGCACCGGGAAAAGTGCTTCCAACGAAGACGTTATGGAATGGCTCGATAGCTGGGGAACCGATCAGGAAAAACCATGGACCGGGAAATAATCTGGCTGCCGGAGGCGGTAACAGACCTGATGCGGCTCAGAAGCTTTATCCAACAGGAAAACCCCGAAGCGGCCAAAAAAGCCGCAAGGCGGATTCAGGAAGCCATCAAGATCCTGCAGAACAACCCCGAGGCCGGCCGCCCCGTAGAGGAGGCCATGCCATTCAGAGACCTGGTCATTCCTTTCGGTTCAGGAAATTACATTGTGCGCTACCGGGAAACCGTCGCGTCTCTTGTGATCGTGCGGCTACGCCATAGCCGGGAGAACACTTTTTAGGAGACCTGCACAACAACCTGAACCGGTAACCATCGTTGTTGTAGGTATCCGATTCAGGCCATGCAGTACGCCGAACTTTTCTGCCAGAGTAACTTTTCATTTCTGCAGGGCGCCTCGCACCCACAGGAACTGATCGCTACCGCCCATACGCTCGGTTACCGCGCCCTCGCCATTACCGACGAGTGCTCCATGGCGGGCGTGGTGCGGGCCTATGCCGAGCTGGAAAAACTCAAGGCCGAAGGCAGCGAGCTGAAACTCATCTGCGGCAGTTTTTTCCGCCTGCAGGAAAGCAACCAGCAACTGGTCTTGCTGGCACCAGACAAAACCGCCTACAGCGAAATCTGTCAGCTGATTTCCACCTCGCGTCTGCGCGCGGAAAAAGGCCAGTACCAGACCTTTCTGGAAGATGTGCTTACGACCTGCAAACAGGCGATCTGCCTGTGGCTGCCAACCAGCACACCACTGGAGATCCCCCCGGCCCTGAAGCAGCAGTTCAGCCAGCGCCTGTATATTGCATTCAACAACCGGCTGCTACCCGGACAAAACCTGCAATTAACCCAGCTGCTCGCATTTGCCCAATCCCAGCAGCTGCCGCAGGTGGCCACCAACGCGGTACTGATGCACCACCGCAGCCGCAAGCCCCTGCAGGATGTGCTCAACGCGAATTACCACAATTGCACCCTGGATCAGCTGGGCTACCGCCTGGAGCAGAATGCAGAGCGCTATTTGCGCCCCTTGCCGGAAATCGCCTCGCTCTATCCCGAGAGCACCATCGCCAACACGCTCGAGATCGCCAACCGCTGTACCTTCAGCCTGAAGGAGCTGCAATACCAGTACCCCTCGGAAGTCCTCGCCCCCGGTAAAAACGCCAGCGACTACCTGCGGGAACTGGTGGAAACCGGCATCCCGATACGCTGGCCCAAAGGCCCGGAAGAACGCATCCGCAAACAGATCGACATCGAACTGGCACTGATTGCCGAGCTCCAATACGAGCACTACTTCCTCACCATCTACGATATCGTCCAGTACGCCCGCAGCCAGCACATCCTGTACCAGGGACGCGGCTCCGCGGCCAATTCCGTGGTGTGCTACTGCCTGTTTATCACCGAGATCGACCCGCACAAGATCGGCCTGTTGTTCGAGCGCTTTATCTCCCGCGAACGCAACGAACCACCGGATATCGACGTGGACTTCGAGCACGAGCGGCGCGAGGAAATCATCCAGTACATCTACCGGAAGTACGGCCGCGAGCGCGCCGGGCTCGCCGCCACCAAGATCACCTACCGTTTCAAAAGCGCGCTGCGGGATGTGGGCAAGGCCCTCGGCCTCGGCGCCGCCACCATCGAGCGCCTGCAGGCGGAGCGCACCTGGTGGGACAAACTGGAAGACTTTCCGCAGCAGATGCAGAAGGCCGGTATCAACCCCGACAGCACCGCGGGCAAAATGCTGCCGGCACTACTGGAACAGATCTATGGCTTTCCGCGGCACCTGTCCCAGCATGTGGGCGGCTTCGTGATTACCCAGCTGCCTCTGAGCCAGCTGGTGCCCATCGAAAATGCCGCCATGGACGAGCGCACCATCGTGCAGTGGGACAAGGAAGATATCGAAGACCTGAAATTGATGAAGGTGGATATCCTCGCCCTCGGCATGCTCACCGCCCTGCGCAAGTCCCTCACCTATATCGCGCTCTACGGCCGGCGCATGCGCCTGCAGGACATCCCCCCGGACGACGGTGACGTGTATGAAATGATGTGCCGCGCCGACACCGTCGGCGTATTCCAGATCGAATCCCGCGCGCAGATGAGCATGCTGCCGCGACTGCAGCCGCGGCGCTTTTACGAGCTGGTGATCGAGATCGCCATCGTCCGCCCCGGACCGATCCAGGGCGGCATGGTGCACCCCTACCTGCGGCGCAAGCAGCAGCAGGAACCCGTCACCTACCCCCACGAAAACCTGCGCCCCGTTCTCGAGCGCACCTTGGGCGTGCCGATTTTTCAGGAACAGGTGATCAAGCTCTCCATGGTGGCCGCCGGCTTCAGCGGCGGCGAGGCCGACGCCCTGCGCCGCGCCATGGCCAGCTGGGGCAAGAACGGCAACCTGATCCAGTTCCGGGAAAAACTGATCAACGGCATGCTCGCCAACGGCTACCAGCGCAGCCTCGCCGAGCAGCTGTTCGAACAGATGAAAGGTTTCGGCTCCTACGGCTTCCCGGAATCCCACTCCGCCAGCTTCGCCCTGCTCGCCTACTTCTCCGCCTGGATCAAACACCACCACCCGGCGGCCTTCTACTGCGGCCTGCTCAACAGCCAGCCCATGGGCTTCTACGCCCCCGCGCAACTGGTCTACGACGCCCAGCGCCACAACGTAACCGTACTGCCCATCAACGTACAGTACAGCCACTGGCACCACCGCCTGGAATTGCCGCCATCCCGAATCCCGGCCCTGCGCCTGGGCATGCGCCTGATCAAGGGCCTCAGCGAACAGAGCGCAGAAACCATCACCACCCAGCGCCAGCAGGGAAACTTCACCAGCCTGGAAGACTTCCACCAGCGAGCCCTCCTCTCCCCGGAGCAACGCGCCGCCCTCGCCAGCGCCAACAGCTTCCACACCCTGGCGGAAAACCGCTACCAGAACACCTGGCAAGCCCTCAGCCACCAGCTGGAAAACCTGCCAAGCTGTACCCTCCTGCCGGAGAACACACTGGAAGACAACACCTACAGCGACTACAGCAGCACCGGCCTCAGCCTGCGCGAACACCCCATCGCCCTGCTGCGCAAACAGCACAAATACCGCAACCTCCTCAGAGCCTGCGACCTCCCCCGTTGCCGCGACGGCCAGCAAGTAAAAATACTCGGCCTAACCACCTGCCGCCAACGCCCCGGCAGCGCCTCGGGGGTGATGTTTCTGACCCTGGAAGACGAGACCGGGGTAGTGAATGTGGTGTTGTGGGAACAGGTGCAGCTGCGCTACCGGGCGGAAATCAAGGGGGGAAATATTCTGTTGATTGAGGGGCGGTTACAGGTTTCTGATGATACCCGGGAGGGGAAATATTCAGTAACTCACCTTATTGCACAAAAAATTCTCTGCCTCGAATACGAGATACTGCAAAAAATCAGAAACTTTCATTAATGAAAGAACATTAGAGTAAACAACCAAAAAATGTATATTCTAGCGACAATTTGGTGGAAAAAACCTAGCGAGATTAGGAGCACTAACACTACATTGCCAAACAATAATTCCCGAATAACCAGCAACCACAGGTGTGACCCCATCCATCTGGAACGGCGTTAAAATCACATTACTCAAGTCAAGTGCAGGGTTGCCTGAATTCTGCACATCTATCGTAATTACACCATCAGCCACATTCACCGCCTCAACAAAACGGGAATCACCCTGCGCACCACTTACGTCAAGGCCTGCGGCGCCATTATTCACAGGTAAAACTCCTGCGGACTGAAAAGACTCAACGACAGCAGACTTCGCCTTAGCAGCAAACGCCATCACTTCACTCATCTTCGAACGTACTGCGTAGTCTGAATAAAGGGGAATAGCAACTGCAGTCAAAATCCCAACGATAGACACAACAATCATCAATTCGATTAGCGTAAAACCACGAAAATTACCCACAAAATAACCTCAACCTAATAAGTGACACTTACCAAGACAGAAGTAAAACACCAGCTCCTGCAATCACTAAGGGCGAGTTTAGTAGGTATTTATTGCTTCACTAGAAATACAAAGAAAAAATAAAAACTTTGGTAAAATTCCACGCAAATAGGCATGAGATTAGTTAAATACGAATAAATATCCGCAAGCAGCAATGTATATATGAAAGGGTTCAACCCTAAAGAAAATAAAATTTACAGCATAAACACGACTTGCAAAACACCAGAAACCATGATGTTTGTCTAACCCAAATTTTTCCAAAGCTGGGAAGCGGAACCTACGCCCCCGGAAGCGGCACCCGCTAGATATGGCTGGCTAGCAGATCACCGCGCAATAACATCAAACAAATTCTATCGTTAAGTCCAAGGGGAGAGGTCTACAATCGCCACAACTTCCAACGACTGCTTTTTAACCAACACCACCATCGGTTTGACAGTGGCCATAAGTGGCAGCCACGCATCCGCTTCAGGCCACTGCTTAAGAACCTCCACGACCTGCGACTCAGAGTTAAACTCTTTAAGCCGCTCAAGTGGCTGAGCACGGGAACCTATGTCCTTAGCAACACTTTTGATGGGATGGTAAAGATAAGGGCGATGCTGGAGATCTGCGCCACCAAACACCGATTCAAAGACAATGTCTGAATCCGCCTTGACATCATCGGGGCGGACAGCCGCTACCCAACGCGGCCCTAATACTGGCGCGGATGCATACTCAGGCGCGACGTTCTCCGAAAAGCGCGAATCAAGGTCAATCGGGCGCACAGCGTCAAAACGGTCGGTCGTAAAAACCAGCCAAGCCGGACGCCCCTCCGCCACAGTGTGAAGACCGTAAACCAAAGCCCCAACTTGTAATACGGCGATAACGGCCAGGTCGAATTTCAGGGTTTTCTTACCTTGCTTGAAAACACAGAAGGTGAGAACAGGCCCGAGCGTGACATCGACCAACAGCATCACCAGGAAAACATGCGTGACCCCCATTGCCACCGACAAAGGGGACGGATACCAGATACGGAATACCAGAAACAACGATGCCAGTGCGACGAGAAGGGAGAGCGAGAAATGAACTGCGAAAGCGCGAAGACGATCTAGCATACCGGAACAACTCAACGAAAAATTAATGCCATCCTGCGCAATATGCTCCTGAATGAAAAGCCCCGCATTCGCGGGGCTTTTCAACAAAGTCCAATGGGAGGCTGTTCCCGCGCAAAGGCAGACACAGGACCTCGCCACTTTGACCTACTACTTACAGACCGCCGAGAACGGCCTGACGGCAGCTCGCTGGGAAATATTTGTAATCAGCGGCAGCAGCATTGGTACCGCAGGACCAGCCCAGAATAGGATCCGTAGCTGCGACCATTGCCGCTGTACGCGCAACGTCAGTGGTCGGCTGCAAAAGAATGTTTGATCCATCGATACTAGCGGCACCACTATTTTGGATATTACCCGATGTAATGATGCCGACACCAGTTACAGTCAGGCCAGCAGCCATATATTTGGTGGTAGCAGTGGAGCTACAGCCCGCAGCGTTAGCGTTAGCGGGGAAGGTACCGTTTGACTGAATAAATTCAGTAACCGCATTTTTACAAGCACCAACCTGCAAGTTGACTTCGGTGATCTTGGTGCGAACTGTGTAGTCTTGGTAAGCCGGCAGCGCTACCGCAGCCAGAATGCCGATGATCGCAACCACGATCATCAATTCAATAAGAGTAAAACCCTGTTGATTTTTCATTGTAACCGTCTCCATACAGACTGTTGTTTTTTGGACGAAATCCCGTGAGGAAGTCGGCAGTTACGATACAAGGATTTTGGCGAAACGCGCAAGCATGGAAATTGCCGTACTACCGCGAAATGCCATGACAGCCACACCCAATCAGGCTATTTATTAGACGAACATTACATTTATTAAACAAAATACTAGCGAAGTGACCATTTTCGTCAGTTTTGGCCGCGTCGACTCTCTTCGGGCCATCTTACCAGACTACCTGTTCTCCGATTATCGTTTGCCTGATTTTGGTGAGGGATAGAATTTAGAAATATACAACTCAGACGCCACTTTAAAATCATGGTTTAACACTGTGATCTGATTGCTATCTAGGTAATTGGCTGGTAGAGCTTAATTCGCTATATTGGAAACATGCGTTGACGGGAAAAGAACCGCCACAACAGGTCAAAAAACAAACAATGGTAACTCTCCCAATATGAGCAGCACCTCCCTAAGTGGGCTACCCAAGCGGCTAGTAGTCGACGGCTCCATCGATGAAACAACTGCCCACTCTGCACTAAATGCAGCAAAGCGTGAGGGACAGAGCTTCGCCCAGCATGCGGTGGAAAGCAAATTGATCAAGAGCCGTGATCTGGCCAATATCGCCAGCCACGCTTTTGGCAGCCCCTTGTTTGACCTGAGCAGCTATAACTTCGACCTTCTACCTAAAGACATAGTCGATGAAAAACTGATCAGCAAGCATTTCGCCCTCCCTCTATATAAGCGCGGAAACCGACTATTTGTTGCAGTAGCAGACCCCACAAACCTGGCTGGACTCGACGAGATCAACTTCAATACCGGCCTTAACACCGATGCGGTACTAGTGGAAACCGATAAACTGGCCAAGGCTATCGAAAGTTACCTAGCCAATAGCGACGATATCGGTGGTGGCCTAGAAGGGCTGGATGACGAAGATCTCGACAGCCTGGAAGTGGAATCAAGGAACTCCAACAGGAATGACGATAACGAGCCTGGTGGGGATGAAGCCCCGGTTGTACGTTTTGTAAACAAGGTGCTATTGGACGCTATACGCACTGGAGCGTCAGACATCCACTTTGAGCCCTACGAGAAAATCTACCGCGTACGTATGCGTACCGACGGTATTCTCCATGAAGTAGCCCGCCCCCCCATTCAGCTTGCCAGTCGCCTTTCGGCCCGCCTCAAGGTCATGTCGAAAATGGATATCTCCGAGCGGAGGGTACCCCAGGACGGCCGCATCAAGATGAAGCTGTCGAAGACCAAGGCCATCGACTTCCGGGTCAACAGTCTGCCCACGCTGTGGGGCGAGAAAATCGTACTGCGGATTCTGGACCCCTCTTCAGCCAAGCTAGGCATTGATGCGCTGGGTTATGAAGAAGAACAAAAGAAAATCTACCTCGACGCCCTTGCCCAACCACAGGGCATGATACTGGTTACCGGACCCACTGGCTCCGGTAAAACCGTATCCCTATATACTGGCCTAAACATCCTCAATACCCCGGAGCGCAATATTTCCACCGCGGAAGACCCGGTAGAGATTAACCTTGAGGGCGTCAACCAGGTCAACGTCTCCAATAAGGTGGGATTGAACTTTGCCGAGGCCTTACGTTCGTTCCTGCGGCAAGACCCCGATATTGTGATGGTGGGGGAGATTCGAGACTTAGAGACCGCGGAAATTGCCATTAAGGCGGCCCAGACCGGGCACTTGGTGCTATCTACTCTGCATACCAATTCGGCGCCGGAGACCCTCACCCGCCTGATGAACATGGGGGTACCGACCTTTAACATCGCCACCTCGGTAAGCGTGATCATTGCACAGCGCTTGGCACGGCGGCTGTGTAGCGAGTGCAAAAAAACAGCCCAGCTGCCGGATGAGGTGATGAAGGAAGAAGGTTTTGATGCAGTCACCATTCCCCAAAGTGAGTGGCAAATTTACCAGCCTGTTGGTTGTGAGCACTGCAGCAATGGATACAAGGGGCGAGTAGGTGTGTATGAAGTGGTTCGCATCACCGATGGAATTTCACGCATTATAATGGAGGGCGGTAACTCTATCCAGATTGCGGACCAAGCAAGGAAAGAAGGCTTTAATAACCTACGCACCTCAGCATTGCGCAAGGTGGTGATGGGGATCACCAGCTTGGAAGAAGCTAACCGGGTCACTAAGGACTAAATTCGGACCTCGCTACCAATAGTTAACTAGCACACCTTTAAAAGTAAAAACTAAAGTACAGAAATAAAAAATTGGGAAAAACACCATGGCCAATGCCGCCACTGCAGTTACTTACATATATAAAGGCGTAGATGCCAAGGGCAACAAGGTTGAGGGTGAAATTAACAGTAATAGTCCTGCCCTGATCAAGGCCCAGCTACGCCGCCAGGGTATTATTGCAAACAAAGTGCAAAAAAAACCCAAACCGTTGTTCGGCGGCAGTAAAAAGGTCACCGCTGCCGATATCGCAGTATTTACTCGACAGATGGCGACCATGATGAAAGCCGGTGTACCACTGGTTCAAAGCTTCGAAATCGTTGCGGATGGCTTGGATAACGAAGGAGTGAAAGAACTGATATTAAAAATCCGCGATGACGTAGCATCGGGCACAGCGTTCGCCGATGCCTTGCGCAGGCACCCCTTACATTTCGACGACCTGTTCTGCAATTTGGTGGCATCCGGGGAGCAATCAGGCGCACTGGAAACCATGCTGGACCGGATCGCCACGTACAAGGAAAAGACGGAATCTCTCAAGAAAAAAATCAAAAAAGCCATGACTTACCCAATTGCGGTGATTGTGGTCGCGGTAGTAGTCACCGCAATTTTGCTGGTCAAAGTAGTGCCACAATTTGCGGAAACCTTCTCCAGCTTTGGTGCAGACCTGCCAGCATTCACCCTATTTGTACTGGGTATTTCCGAGTGGATGCAAGCTAACTGGTTCTATGCACTTTTAACATTAATAATCGGTATTGGCGGCACGCTGGAAGTCAAAAAACGCAATAAAAATGTTGCGAATTTTTTTGACAAACTAATGTTAAAACTGCCGATTCTGGGACAGATCACCTATAACTCGATAGCCGCGCGCTACGCAAGAACCCTCTCAACAACCTTTGCTGCAGGTGTGCCACTCATTGACGCGCTCAAGTCCGTCTCCGGTGCAACCGGTAATGTGGTATACGAAGAAGCTACCCTGAAAATTCGAGATGCAGTAGCCACTGGTATCCCGCTCAATATTGCCATGCGTAGTTCCAAACTTTACCCCACGATGCTGGTACAAATGACGGCTATTGGTGAAGAGTCTGGTGCACTGGATGAAATGTTGTCCAAGGCTGCTGACTTTTACGAAGAAGCAGTTGACAACATGGTGGATAATCTGACCACCTTGATGGAACCCATGATCATGGCTGTCCTAGGCGTCCTTGTAGGCGGGCTTATGATTGCCATGTACCTCCCCATCTTCCAGCTTGGCCAGGTTGTTTAAAACTCAAAAATAATGCTCGACACTTTGATTTCTCAACAAGCGCTGCTGCTAAGCAGCGCTTTTATTTTAGGCCTGCTAATCGGCAGTTTCCTTAACGTAGTCATTTACCGCCTCCCCGTCATGATGGAACGGGAATACCAGCGGGATTTCTTGAGTTACTTCGGTTATATCAGATTGGTGATCGCTACGCTGCCAGTGTTGATAAAAGAAGAGAACCGGCAAGCAGCACTTGAAGGTATTTCCGGAGCCCGAGAAGATGACAGGTCGGCGCCAGAGGATGAGACCTTCAACCTGGTCCTACCCCACTCCCACTGCCCCAAGTGCGAGACCATCATCAAGCCCTGGCAGAATATCCCAATCGTCAGCTACCTGCTGCTGGGCGGTAAGTGCGGCAACTGTGGCACGCCGATCTCCAAGCGCTATCCGTTGGTGGAACTGGCCACCGGAATCCTGACCGCCATCGTTGTGTGGCAACTGGGCTTTACCTGGCAGGCGCTGGCCGGGGTGTTCTTTACCTGGGCGCTGGTGGCGCTGACCGGGATCGATTTCGACAAGCAGTTGCTGCCGGACAATATCACCTTGCCGCTGCTATGGGCCGGACTGCTGATCAACATCTGGGGCGTGTTTGCGCCGCTGCAGGATGCGGTGATCGGGGCCATTGCGGGCTATCTGGCGCTGTGGGGTGTGTTCCATCTCTTCAAGCTGGTTACCGGCAAGGAAGGTATGGGGGCCGGGGATTTCAAGATTCTGGCGGCCATCGGCGCCTGGTTTGGCTGGCAGGTGTTGCCGCTGGTAATTCTGCTGTCTGCGGCCGTCGGCGCGCTGGTAGGTATTTTGTGGACGCTGATTTCCGGGCGCGACAAGAACCTGCCTATCGCTTTTGGCCCTTACCTCGCCGGTGCGGCGTGGATTGCGATGCTGTGGGGTGAGCAAATTATGGGCTGGTATTTCCGTATATCCGGGCTGAGCAGCTGACCTCATGTTTACGGTCGGGCTCACTGGCGGTATCGGTAGCGGCAAGTCTGCAGCGGCAGCGCGCTTCCGACACCACGGGGTAAATGTGGTGGATGCGGACTGGGCGGCGCGGGTTGTGGTGGAGCCGGGGCGGCCGGCGCTTGTGGAGATTGCGGCGCACTTTGGTGCGCATGTGATCCAGACGGATGGTTCGCTGGACCGGGCGGCGCTGCGCAAGCTGGTGTTTGATAACCCGGAAGAGCGAATCTGGCTGGAAAAGTTGACCCACCCGCTTATTCGACAGGAAATTATTTCCTCTCTGGGGCGAAGCGGCGAAACACATTCCGCTCCCTATGCAATTCTTGAGTCTCCTTTGTTAATTGAGTCGGGGCAGTATCAGCTGGTGCAGCGGGTCTGTGTGGTGGATCTGCCGGAGGCAATGCAGCTGGAGCGGGCCAGTGCGCGGGATGCGAATACGCTGGAGCAGATCCGCAAGATTATGGCGGCGCAGCTGCCTCGGGCGGAGCGATGTGCAAAGGCGGACGATATTCTGGATAATAGCGGCTCGCTGGATTCACTCAACGCGCAGGTGGATGCACTTCATCAGAAGTACATGCAGCTGGCCGCTCAATCTCGATAGTTGTTATTTATGTCTGACCGCGCAACCCCCGAAACACCAACTGTTGCCTGCCCTACCTGTAAAAAACCCACGGAGTGGAGCACCAAGAACCCCTACCGGCCGTTCTGTTCCGAGCGGTGTAAGTTGATTGACCTGGGGGAATGGGCCAGTGAGGGGCACAAGATTCCGGGACAGCCGGTGTTCGATGATGTGATGAGTGAGGATCTGGATCCTTCCAAGACCCGCCACTAAACATCCCCCCTTCCCCAAGTTTGCGCCAGCGGCCGGTCGGCATCTCTTATGCCCATTTAGCGGTTGTTGGCAATGGCAATTGGCTCAGAATTGCAGTTGGGAGTTTTTTCAATCTCCACATAAGCGGGGCCAATCGCCAGGCAACCGGGTAGTGGGTGGGGCTGAATGCGTTGATCAATAAATGCGGCTACATCTTCTTTTGGGGCGCGATGGTCTCCGCCCTGACGGGGCTGGTTCTCGTCGGTGTAGCCTTTACCACTCCACATATACAGGGTGTGTTTAGCTTCTTTCACCAAAGTGTCTGTACAGTTGACGAACGGATAATGACCTTCAGGGTTTGCAATGGAAGCCTTTTCAAGGCTCGCGGACTCCGATAGCTCCACCACCACAGTTTCCATGATCTTTTCCATCAAGTCTCGGTAGTTGTCGATAGGTGAGCGTTGCTCGCGAAAGGGATTCCCTGCATTGCGCAGCCAGCGGTTCACATAAAAATGCACCATCAGGCAATATTGGTGACCTATAGGTGTCAGCCAATAGAACTCAGCCGGTCTATTGCATAGGGGTTGGGCTTCAAAGTAGATCCACTCACAACCGTTGTTCCGCTCTAACCACTGAGTGTTCAGGGGAGACAGGCTATTAGGCCAGCGGTAACTTGTCAGGTCAAAAGGGTTTCGATCTTCGGCGTGGCCTTCATGATACTGCCCCAAGTCGCTACTCGTGTGTATCCCTCTGACCAGCTCCACCATCTCAGAGCGTTGGAACAGGCTCCGGTTTACCGGCATATCACGGACATCCAAAACACTCGCCGTGGCAACCAAATTCCCAATAGTTTCTCCATCCAGTATCGGCCGACCAGTAAAATTCCAGCCATTTCGCCAAATCAAGGCTCTGTATAAGTCCTGCTTTTTATTTTTATCTTGACCACCAAATAACTCATAAATTTGAGGGTCGCTCAGATCAAACTCATCTGGCACCGAATCAGGATCTATTCCATCGGGAATTGGAGGGCGGATTGGTGGAGTTTTAAGCTGGACGTGAGTCCCGGATAGGTACTTATCTACGTTGTATAAGCGACGCCAGCTTGGCCCCTTGGGGTGTTTTTCATTCCCGAAAAGCATATTGTCACCTATTTAATTATGTTTACGTAGGCGAGCCAGCCAGCTGCCTAATTGCTGTCCCGGATTTTTAAAATAATCATCCCTAGCTGACGGCAACGATGCAATGAGTATACTCGCGCCGAGCAATGCCAAACTCATGGGAACTCCAGCAGTGGAAATAATTGCAGTCGCGGCACCAGAGACGACGAGACCTTTGGTGCCAGCCTGCCATAACAGATCGCCAGCCGTTCCAAACTTTTCATCGGCGTTTGATCTATGACGAAATTCGTCAACCAGACACAGAAGTGGAGCTACGCCTAAATGTGTTCCCCCTACCAGTTGTGCGGGACCGGGGGCTGTGTTGTGCCAGCTGGAGTCATAAGTATCCATATTGAGGGTATGTCTCATACGATCAGCGACCACATGGCTTGAGGCCGCATCACTCAGAAATATCTTCTGTTTCCGCTGGAGATCAATCCTCTGAGTTGTAAGCTGACGCATTGCTTCGGTAAGCACCCAGGCTCCATCCTTATGAGCAGTCCACTCTATATATAACCCTTTCTGATAAGCCTCCAGCATATGCTGCGCAAGTATTCTGGATGCTACACGCTGTTCATCCGTTCCATTCAGGCCCAGGGACTTGATAGAAACCCATTCGGCTCCTATTGCGCTATTAGTCGATGGTACATACAGCAATTGAAAGCCAGAATTCTGAAGGCTAGCTGCCTTCCCTTTGTCGCCGCGACTTATGTGCTTACTTAGCGTATCGGCAGCATATTTAAGCTGCCGACTGTGCCCGTTTACACCAACTTTGACAGGACTCTCTTTATTTCCTTTCTGAGCCGGAGAAGCTGTTAATGTGGTGCGAGGTTCCTTCTCTTCAGGTATCCAGCCAACTTGTTGGTCGAATTTTATTCTCCAAAGTGCAGAACGTCTTTCTTCTCTCGCATCTTCTTTAGCCATACGGATATCCACAATCTCCACATCCGTCTGACAGTGCCCATAATAACTATTCAGCTCATACTCGATTTCAAACCCACCGGCCACCAGCAGGCGTCGGGTCGGCTGGTTGGGTTTCAGCATGCTATTGACGGGGCTGGCGGGGCCGCGGAGGCTGTCTACCGCTTTCAGCAGGGTCTGGGCGTGATAGCCTTCGCTGCTTTGTTGGGTGCTTAACTGACGGAAGTTATCCAGTAATTGCTGGTGGCTAGCATTCGCGAAGATTGCGCGACCGGAGGTGCGGCTACCCCAAGCCTGCAGAGCACTGGATGACTGAACAGGAGGGAGGGCGGATGGTAGTTGTCCCATGGCAAATTCCTTCTGCGGACGGGTTTTCCCAAAATATTGAGTCGGTAAAACCGATAGCTACAGAAGGTTATCAAAGGCCCCGAGACGCCGGCAAAAATAGTTGGTGTACGGTAGTCCAAGGTAGCAGCTAGTCTGCCAACCAGAGTCTCGCTTTCAAGCCCCATTTTGAAGTCATTCCGGACGTCACCGCACTCACCTTCCCTTCCCGATCAACAATCACAATGGTTGGGGTCACTTTGAGCCCCCAGCTGCTGCTGATTGCACCAGAAGGATCATTGATGGTGCTGAAGTTCAGTTCGTGTTTCTGCTGGTAAGCGGCTACTTCGTCGTCGCTGCCCGATTGCAGGGCGACGGTGATGACCTGGTGCTCCGCGGCGAGATCGGATACTGCCGGGGAGACGGCGCGGCAGTAGCCGCACCAGGTGGCCCAGAAGTAGATCAATACCGGGCCGTTTTCGGTCATCGATAGCAGGTCGACCGGCTTTCCGCTGATGTCGGTGTTCTGGATGGGCAGCGCTTCGCCCTTGGGCATATTGCGGCTGTGGTACCAGGAGACAGCGCTGACCACCAGAATGGCGAGCAGCAAGAATTTGGTGAGTGACCACAATCCCCGTTTGATATTCACGGCTGCGCTACCTCGCCCAGTTTTTCCATTGCCATTACCTCGATGGCGCCGTCCCGGTAACGCCACTGCAGGTTGAATCCGCACAGTTCCATACCGTAAATACGTTCCGGGTCTGGCTGCTGGTAGGCGGGTTTGGGGTCCTGGCCGAGTACCTGTTGAATCAGCGCTTCGAGATCGGTGCCCCAATCGTCTCGGTAGCCTCTGGCGATAGCCAGTACCGCCTCGGGGATTTTTACCGGGGTTGCGGCCGGGGCCTGTTCGGCGAATTCGCTGCTGGCTCCCTGGATGGCGTCGGCGTATGGAATATAGGGTTTGATATCCAGTACCGGCGTGCCGTCGAGCAGGTCGGCGCCGGCGACGATCAGTTCCACTTTGGGGTGTGTGCGCACTTCGATCAGGCGCACTACGGAAAGGCCAATATTGTTGGGGCGGAACGGGGAACGGGTGGCGAGGACGCCGAGTTTTTTATTGCCGCCGAGGCGCGGGGGACGCACTTTGTGGGACCACTGGCCGGCGACCTGGTGGAACTGGAAGATCACCCACAGGTGGCTGTTCTGTTCGAGGCCGGCGACGGCATCGGGGGTATTCAGCGGCGGCAGCAGCTCGATGGCTGCGCGGCTGGCATCCGCCAGCAGGGGCTGGCGGGGGATGCCGAACTTTTCCGTAAAGCAGGAGTGGACGGTGGCGATGGGCTCTATGTTCAAATGCCACCCATACAGAGATATTTGACTTCCAGGTAGTCGTCGATGCCGTATTTGGAGCCTTCGCGGCCGCTACCGGATTCCTTTACGCCGCCGAACGGGGCCATTTCGTTGGAGATGATGCCTTCGTTGATGCCCACCATGCCGTATTCCAGGCCCTCGGCGACGCGCCAGATGCGGCCGATATCGCGGGAATAGAAGTAGGAGGCGAGGCCGAACTCGGTGTCGTTGGCCATGCGGATAACTTCTTCTTCACTGGAGAATTTGAACAGCGGTGCGACCGGGCCGAAGATTTCTTCTTTGAACAGGCGCATATTGTCGTCGGCGTTGGCCAGTACCACCGGGGTAAAGAAGCACTCACCCATGTCGCTGGGCCCGCCCTCATTCATGGCCTTGGCGCCCTTGCTGACCGCGTCTTTCACCAGTTCCTTGACGTCCGCTACCGCACCCGGGTTGATCATGGGGCCGACTTCTACCCCGGCTTCCGCGCCGTTGCCCATTTTCAGGGCGGTGACGGCTTCGGTGAATTTCTTGGCGAAGGCATCGTAGATCCCTTCCTGCACGAAGATGCGGTTGGCGCACACGCAGGTCTGGCCGGCGTTGCGGTATTTGCAGATGATCGCGCCTTTGACGGCTTCGTCGATATCGGCATCGTCGAACACGATAAACGGTGCGTTGCCGCCGAGCTCCATGGAGGTTTTCTTCATGGTCTCGGCGCACTGGGCTTCCAGTTGCTTGCCGACGGCGGTGGAGCCGGTAAAGGTGAATTTGCGCACCAGCGGGTTGCCGGTCATTTCCTTGCCGATTTCCCGGGAGCTTTTGCCCACGACGACGTTGAATACGCCCCTGGGCACGCCGGCCTGCTCTGCCAGGACCGCCATGGCCAGTGCGGAGAGCGGGGTTTCCGACGCGGGTTTGGAGATGAAGGTGCAGCCTGCGGCCAGTGCGGGGGCGACCTTGCGCGCGATCATGGCGCTGGGGAAGTTCCACGGGGTGATGGAGGCGGTGACGCCCACGGGCTGTTTGATGACGACGATGCGTTTGTCTTTGGACGGCGGTGCAATCACATCGCCGTAGGCGCGCTTGGCTTCTTCGCTGAACCATTCGAGGTAGTTGGCGCCGTAGACGATTTCGGTCTTGGCTTCGGCGAGGGGTTTGCCCTGCTCGGCGGTAAGGATTTTTGCCAGGTCGTCGGCGTTGTCGATGATGAGGTTGTACCAGTCCCGCAGGACTTTTGCGCGCTCTTTGACGGTGAGATCGCGCCACCCGGCCCAGGCTTTGTCGGCGGCTTCGATGGCGCGGCGGGTTTCATCGGCGCCGCAGCTGGCGATGGTGGCGATGGTTTCGCCGGTGGCGGGGTTGGTGACGTCCAGTGTGTTGCCGGAGTCGGCGTCTACCCACTCACCGTTGATGTAGGACTGTTTGCGCAGCAGGTCGGGATTGTTGAGGTTGAGCATGGTTTTCTATCCTTGTATTTGCCGGCTGGTGCGGTGGCGGTCCCGCTAGCGGGTGGTCTCTTGCGAGACACGCCGTGAACCCATCCATGGGGGCTCTTCGAAAACATCCCTGTTTTCGAAGGTCTCGCAAGAGACCACCCGCTATCGGAACCTTCGCTTTAAGGTTCAGTGTTCGCTAGTTTAGCCTTACGCGGAATTTACCGCCTTTACCTTATGGGTATTGCGACGCCCCTGCTCTACTTCAACCCCGCTTACTTTTTCTTCTTCACAAACTTCATCAGGCGGCGTTTTTTCGCTTTCTGGCGGTCGCTGAGTTTGTTCTTTTTACCCGCGTAGGGGTTTTTGCCGGTACGGAATTCAATTTTTACCGGGGTGCCGTGCAGGTCCAGGGCTTTGCGGTAGGTCTTTTCCAGGTAGCGCACGTAGTGGTTTGGCACTTCTGCGGTCTGGTTGCCGTGGATCACGATTACCGGCGGGTTCTGGCCGCCGGCGTGGGCGTAGCGCAGTTTGATGCGGTGGCCGTTGACCAGCGGGGGTTGGTGCTCGCTTACCGCCCACTCGAGGATTCGCGTGAGGTGGTTGGTGGAGAGTTTGTCGGTGGCGGACTGGTAGGCGGATTCGATGGACTCATAGAGGTTGCCCACGCCGGTGCCGTGCAGTGCGGAAATGAAGTGGATGTCCGCAAAGTCCACGAAGCGCAGGCGGCGTTCCAGTTCGGTTTTGACGAAGTCGCGGTGGTCGGGGTCGAGGCCGTCCCATTTGTTGAGGGCTACCACCAGTGCGCGGCCGGCCTGGATGACGCTGCCCATCAGGTGCAGGTCCTGGTCGACGAGGCCTTCGCTGGCGTCGATCACCAGCACCACGACGTTGGCGTCTTCCACTGCCTGCAGGGTTTTGACGATGGAGAATTTCTCCACCGATTCTTTGACGTTCTTGCGGCGGCGGATGCCGGCGGTGTCGATGATGGTGTACGGCTTTTCGTCGCGGGTGTAGTTGATATACACGCTGTCGCGGGTGGTGCCGGGCTGGTCGAATACCACCACGCGGTCTTCACCCAGCAGGCGGTTGACCAGGGTGGATTTGCCCACGTTGGGGCGGCCTACGATGCCGATCTTGATGCCGGTGGCTTCTTCCTCGACTTCTTCGGCTTCCGGTTCCGGCAGCCCTTCGATCAGGCGCTCCATCAGTGAGCGCACGCCGCGGCCGTGGGTGGCGGTGGTGGGGAAGAGTTCGCCGATGCCGAGTTCGTAAAACGGCGCCAGGGCGATGTCCGGGTTGACGCCGTCGACCTTGTTGGCCACCAGCAGGGTGGGTTTGGAGCGGGTGCGCAGGCGCTCGGCGATCATGTCGTCCGCGGGGGTCAGGCCGGCGCGGCAGTCGACCATAAACAGGACGAAGTCCGCCTCTTCGATGGCCTGCATGGACTGCTGCGCCATGGCGGCGTCGATGCCCTCTTCGTCACCGGTGATACCGCCGGTATCCACCAGAATCATTTTGCGCCCTTCAAATTCCGCTTCGCCGTACTTGCGGTCGCGGGTGAGGCCGGCGTAGTTGGCCACGAGGGCGTCCCGGCTTTTGGTAAGCCGGTTGAACAGGGTGGATTTACCCACGTTGGGGCGCCCGACGAGGGCGATTACAGGCAACATATTTGCTATCTACTCAAAACTGGCCGTTTGCCAGAAATACAAACGCCCGCAGACTGCGGGCGAAGGCTACCAAGAAGCGACGGCGGCGCCAGGCGCCCCGCCCTCTTCGATCAATTTACTGCAGGCGCTCCAGGCGTAGGGCTACCAGCTCGCCGTCATCGGACAGCGCAAACAGCAGGTCGCCATCCGCCAGCAGCGGGATGCGGATTGGATCGCGGTCGATCCGCTCGCGCCCCACGAAGCGTCCGGTGGACGGGTCCAGGGCGTGCAGGTATCCGTCGAGGTCGCCCACGACCACGACATCGCCAAAGTAGGCGGGGCCGTTCAGTTGCCGACGCAGCAGTTCACTGTTGCTCCACTCGATCTGCCCGTTACCCACATTGTAGGCGTGCACACTGCCGTCGGCGCCGCTCAGGAAAACCAGGCCGGCACCCACCGCCACATTGTGGTTGGTGGAGGCGTCGCGGGCCCACAGGCCGCGGCCATCTTCCCGGGACAGGGCGACAACCCGGCCCTGGTAACTGGCGGCGAACACCAGTTCACCGCGCACTACCGGCGCGCCGTCGATATCCACTACCCGCTCCAGCTCGGCGGACCCCTGGGGAATGGCCACGCGCTGTTCCCAGCGGGTAACACCGTCGGTGGCGCCGAGCGCAACCAGTTTGCCGTTGTCGAGGCCGGCGAATACCACACCGCCGGAAATTACCGGGCTGGAGGTACCGCGCAGGGTCAACACAGGCAGTGCGGTATTGTGGCGCCAGCGCTGCTCGCCGGTGGCCGCATCCAGACCCAGCAGTTTGCCGTCCACGGTCTGTACCACCACCATGCCGGCGCCGACCGCCGGGGTGGCGACCACTTCGCCACTCAGCTGAGTGGTCCAGCGCTGGCTGCCGTCTTCCAGATTCAGGGCCACGATGCGACCGCGGTAATCCGCCACAACCGCCAGTCCCTGACCGACGCCGACACCGCCGCTGATGGACTGGTCGAGATCCACTTTCCAGAAGCGTTTGCCGGTGGCGCGCTCGAAGGCGAACACGTCGCCGTCGCTGTTGGCGGCAACTACTTTGCCGTCGATGATGCCCGGCTTGAGCATGGCGTAACGCAGGGCGTCGATATCACCAATATTTTTTGACCAGACTTCGCGCAGCCTTACGGATTCGGAGATTTCCGTCAGCTCCACCGGGTCGGTGTCTTCCTTCTCGTCGTTGGAGGCACAGGCGCCCAGCCCCAGGGTCAGGGCCGCCAGCAGTGCCAGCGCAACATTCCGGTTCAGCGCTTTCAGGGTCAAAATCATTGCGCGTCGCTCTCCTTATCGGATTCCGCCGGTGCAGAATCTTCCGCGTCAGTTTTTTCTTCGGATTCGCTGGCCTGTTCGCCTTCGCCCAGTTTTGCCAGTTTCAGTTCCAGCAGCTGGCCGATGCTGCCCTGCTCCGGCAGCAGCTGCGCGCGGGCTTCCTCGTAGGCCTTGCGCGCACCTTCTTCATCCCCCTGCTGCAGCAGGATATCGCCGCGGGTTTCCGCATACAGTGCGGCGAATTCGCTGGGCACGCTGCCGCTTACCAGCGCCAGTGCTTCTTTCTCTTCACCGCGCGCGGCTTTTACCGACGCCAGACGGCGCTTGGCCACATACTTGAGGGCGTCATCGTCGGCGTTGTCCAGTACCCACTGCAGTTCTTTGGCCGCGGTTTCCAGGTCGTTGGTTTCCGCCGCCAGGGCTGCCAGGCGCATGGAAGCCTGGGCGGCGTAGATGCGCTTGGAATATTCGTCCTTCAGTTCGCGACCGAGGGATTTGGCGGTGGTCAGCTGCTTGTTGTCGGGCTGGCCTTCATTGGCGGACAGCGCTGCGACAAAGTTCTGGTATACGTTGGAGGCGGCTTCCGCTTCGCTGCGCTCCTTGCCCTGCCACCACTGCCAGCCGAAATAGGCCGCCAGCGCCAGTACCACGCCGGTCACAATGCCGCTGCCGTTTTCTTTCCACCAGCGCTTCAGCGATTCAATCTGTTCTTCTTCGGTCAAATGGTCAGCCATTTTGTTATTCGCCTTATTCTAAAAATCAAAACTTCTAATTCGGTATGGCGAGTGCGATCGCACCCGCCAGTATTCTCAACGCCGGGAATCAACCGCCGGCTCAGGCCTGCAGAATCTTCGCCAGCTCGGCAACGGCCACGGTCTGCTGTTCCGCTTCTGCGCGCAGGGGTTTTACCGTCACCTGCCCCGCTGCCGCTTCGTCCTCGCCAATGATCAGTGCGTAATCCGCATTGCTCTTGTCGGCCTTTTTCATCTGGCTCTTGAAGCTGCCGCCACCGCAGTGGGTCTGCAACCGCAACCAGGGCAGCTCCGAGCGCAGCTGTTCCGCTGCCGCCAGGGCGGCCGATTGTACATCACCTACCGCCACCAGATAGGCATCTACCTGCTGGTCGAGGGTGTCCGGCAGCACTTCCAGGGTCTCCAGCAGCAGCACCAGGCGCTCTACCCCGAGACCGAAGCCCACTGCGGGCGTGGGTTTGCCGCCCATCTGCTCCACCAGGGCGTCGTAGCGGCCGCCGGCACACACGGTGCCCTGGGCGCCGAGGCTGTCGGTCACCCATTCGAAAACGGTTTTGCCATAGTAGTCGAGGCCGCGCACCAGGCGCGGATTTACCTCGTAGCCCACACCGGCCGCATCGAGGAATTCGCGCAGCTGCTCAAAATGGGCCTTCGATTCCTCATCGAGGAAGTCCAGTAGACAGGGCGCATCGGTCAGCAGTTCCTGAGTCTGGGCGTTTTTGCTGTCGAGAATACGCAGCGGATTGCGCTCCAGGCGGCGCTGGCTGTCTTCATCCAGCTGCTCTTTGCGCGCGGACAGGTACTCCACCAGCGCCTCGCGGTAGGCGGCGCGGCTTTCGCTGTTGCCCAGGGAATTGAGCTGCAGGCTGACGTGATCGGCGATGCCCAGCTCTTTCCACAGGCGCGCGGTCATCATCAGGATCTCGGCGTCGATATCCGGGCCCTCGATGCCAAACACTTCCACCCCGAACTGGTGGAACTGGCGCAGGCGGCCCTTTTGCGGGCGCTCGTAGCGGAACATGGGGCCGAAATACCACAGCCGCTGGGGCTGGATCAGCAGGTTGTTCTGGATCGCCGCACGCACGGTGCCGGCGGTGCCTTCCGGGCGCAGGGTGACACTGTCACCGCTCTTGTCGTCGAAGGTGTACATTTCCTTCTCGACGATATCGGTGGCCTCCCCCACCGCGCGGGCGAACAGCTGGGTGGCTTCCAGCATCGGCGTGCGGATTTCGCTGTAGCCGTAGCGGCCGAAGAGTTCGCTGAGGGTGCTTTCCACGTACTGCCACACCGGGGACTGGGTGGGCAGCAGGTCGTTCATGCCGCGAATGGCGCGAAGTTGTTTCAACGGTAGTCCTTACTTACTAATCAATCGTGATACGGCCCGAGCCAGTATCCAGATTTACTCGACGGTTTCTTTGGCGATGATGCTGGCTTCCTGTTCCGCCTTGGCCGCGGCCTTTTCACGGATCAGCTTTTCCAGGTCATCCACCAGGTTGTCATTCTTGAATTTGCGGTCCGGCTGGCCGTCCACGTAGATCGCGTGGCTGGGGGTACCACCGGCGAGGCCGATATCCGCCTCTTTCGCTTCCCCGGGGCCGTTGACGATACAGCCGATCACCGCCACATCCAGCGGGGTGGTGATGTCCTCGAGGCGGGTCTCCAGCTCGTTCATGGTCTTCACCACGTCGAAGTTCTGGCGCGAGCAGCTGGGGCAGGCAATAAAGTTGATGCCCTTGGTGCGCAGGCGCAGGCTCTTGAGCAGGTCCCAGCCCACCTTCACCTCTTCCACCGGGTCCGCCGCCAGGGAAATCCGCAGGGTATCGCCGATGCCGTCCAGCAGCAGTGCACCCAGGCCGATGGCGGATTTCACGGTGCCGGCACGCAGGCCACCGGCTTCGGTGATGCCCAGGTGCAGGGGCTGCTCGATCTGGCTCGCCAGCTTGCGGTAGGCGGCGGTGGCCATAAAGATATCCGACGCCTTCACGCTCACCTTGAAGTCCTGGAAGTCCAGGCTGTCGAGGATGTCCACGTGGCGCAGGGCGGATTCCACCAGCGCGTCCGGGGTGGGCTCGCCGTATTTCTTCTGCAGGTCCTTTTCCAGGGAACCGGCGTTGACGCCGATGCGGATCGGGATATTCAGGTCGCGGGCCTTGTCGACTACCGCGCGGATGCGCTTCTCGCGGCCGATATTGCCCGGGTTGATGCGCAGGCAGTCCACCCCCAGGTCCGCCACCCGCAGGGCGATGCGGTAATCGAAGTGAATGTCCGCCACCAGCGGTACGCTCACCTGCTTCTTGATCTCGCCGAATGCCTCGGCGGCGTCCATGGACGGTACCGAAACCCGCACGATATCCGCGCCCGCCTGTTCCAGGCGCTGGATCTGCGCCACGGTGGCGGCCACATCGCAGGTCTCGGTATTGGTCATGCTCTGCACCGAAATCGGCGCACCGCCACCAACCGGCACATTGCCCACCATGATCTGGCGTGACACGCGGCGAACTATGGGTGACTCGAATTGCATAGCGTAAACCCTGCGACTGTTAGGTTGCCCGGGACCGTCGACCGACGGGTCCGGAACATAGATAAAAACCGGGGGAGGATTATAGAGAGATTGGGCGCAAACCTACAGAGGCTGCGCCCTCGGAGCCGGCCTGCTGGCCGGGAAATTGATCGGGAATCGGGAATACCGGGTCAGCCGCCGACGGTCAGCTTGCGGGTGCGGCGATTGCCCCGGGGCGCGGTATCGACCACTTCCCCGCGATAGCTCACCACGGCACCGGCAGCGTTACCCAGCATCAGGTTGAACGGCGCCTCGCCTTCCAGCTCCACACTGGAGCCCGCGGGCTGCAGCTTTGACAGCAGCTTGGCACCGCTGGCGTCGCTGACTTCCACCCAGGACTCCTCGGTGAAGGTCATCGCGAGGCTTTCGACCAGTTCGTCCTCGGCGGACAGCTGGCGGGGCGCGGCTGCGACAGGTTCGGCAACTTCTTGCTGCGCGACCTGTGCCACCTGCTCCGGGGCCTCGGGAGCCTGCTCCGCTGCGGCGACCTGCTGCGGTTCCGGTTCCAATTCCGGCTCTGATTCCGGGGCGCTTGCGGTTTCCAGCTGGGCGGAGGATTCCGGAAGCGCTTCTGTCACTTCCGCTGCGTCCACCACCGCTGCAGCGTACGGGTCTGCCGCCGGGGCTGCGGGTTCGCTCGCCTGTGGCTGCGCGACTTCCGCCTGAACTGTTTCCGCCTGAACTGAATCCGCCTGAATGGCGGCTACCGCGGCCCGCGGCAGTCTCAGGTCCGCAGCGCCCTGGTTGATCCACCAGTAGCCACCCGCCGCAGCGACCATGGCGACCAGCAACATCGGGCGAAACAGGCCACCACCGGACGATTGTTTGCCGTGACCGATCACCGGACCGCGGGGCGGCTGGGGGACCGTGTCGGTTTTCACCTGCGCTGGCAGCTGGCGCTCGAACGCCTCCAGCACCGGCGCGGCGTCAATGCCGAGCTCCTTGCAGGTATTGCGCAGGTAACCGCGCACATAAGTAGCGCCGGCGAGGCGTTCAAAGTCGTCCTGTTCCAGGTGGCGCAGCTTGCTCGGGGTCATGCACATGCGCCCGGCGAGCTCGTCCACGCTCAGCCCCGCGGACTCGCGGGCGCTGGCAATCAGGCTGCCGGCGGTCTGGCCGGTGGTTACTTCAGCCGCCTCTTCCATAACGCGGGCTGTGGATTCAGGGCTGCTCATTTTCGGCCACCATCTTCTTGTACTTCAGAGATTCCTCTGAATAGGGAAAGAGGTTTTTCAGCGCCAGGGCGTAGCTCCGTTCCTTGTCCCGATTGCCGAAGATTTTTTCGATCCGGATCCCCAGCCACAGGGACTGGGGCACCTGGCGGTTCCGCTCACTGAAACGGTCCAGGTAGTGTTTTGCCTGCTCGTAGTTCTTGTCGGCAAATTTGAGTTCCGCCAGCTCCAGCAGCGCCACCGGCAGGTTGGGGCTCAGGGCCAGCGACCGCTGGAACGCCTGTTCGGCAGCGTCCGCATCCCCCAGGCGCAGCTCCGCGCGGCCCAGGTTGGCCAGTGCGTAGGAACGACGGTTGTAGGTCAGGTCTTCCGATGCAACCTGGAACTGCTCCCGGGCATCGCGGTAGCGCTCCTGCTGATACAGGAAAACCCCGTAATTGACCCGCGCCATGGAAAACGCACTGTCGTAGCGCAGCGCCTTTTTGAAATGCTCCTCGGCCACATCCAGCTCGCCATCCACCTGGTACAGCAGGGCCAGGCCGTGGTGGGCCTCCGGGTCTCGCTTGCCCAGCTTCAGCGCCTCCTGGAAATGGTGGCGGGCGGCCTCGCGGTTGTCGCCGCTCTGGAGGTAGCGCAGCCCCAGCTGCACGTGGGTTTTACGGGCCTTGTCGAGATCGACCTCTTTGCCGCCGGGACCGGTGGTTACACAACCGCCCAGTACCAGGGTAAGCAGTAATCCGGCGAGAGCCGCCGGATTGGAAATTCTTGCTAACACGAGCCTCACCTTGTTGTTATCGGGTGCGTAGTTCACTGGCGCACGCCGTACAAAGTTCGGCGATGCAAGTATCAGACCTGGTTGACGATACGTACGGGACGCTCGGCGTTCGCATTGCGATAGCGCTCGGAGCGACGGGTGCGATCGTTTACCTGGCCCGCCAGCTGACCACAGGCCGCAGCGATATCATCGCCCCGGGTGGTACGCACGGTTACGGTATAGCCTTCGTCCAACAAAATCTGTTGAAAACGTCGCAAAGCGTTGTTGCTGACCCGCTGATAGTCGGACAGCTCAAACGGATTGAAGGGTATCAGATTTATCTTCACCGGCACATCACGCAGCAACTCCGCCAGCTGTTCGGCGTGTTCCGGGCGGTCGTTCACCTCCCGGATCATGGTGTACTCGATGGTCATCTTGCGATGATTGTCCGGCATATTCTCGATATAGCGCTTGGCGCTGTCGAGCAGCATGGCGATGGGATACTTCTTGTTGATCGGCACCAGCACATTGCGCAGCTCGTCATTGGGCGCGTGCAGGGAAATCGCCAGGCTCACATCGGTCACCTGTGCCAGGCGGTCCAGCGCCGGCACCACACCGGAAGTACTCAGGGTCACCCGACGCTTGGAAATGCCGTAGGCATTGTCTTCCATCATCAGGTTCATGGCATCGACCACATTGTCGAAATTGAGCAGGGGCTCGCCCATACCCATCATCACCACATTGGTCACCTTGCGGGGACCATTCGGCTGCAACTGACCAAAAGACTTACACGCAATCCACACCTGGCCGATGATCTCGGCCGCAGTCAGGTCGCGGTTAAAGCCCTGCTTGCCAGTTGCACAGAAACTGCAGTCCAAAGAGCAGCCCACCTGGGAGGACACACACAGGGTGCCGCGATCGCCGTCCGGGATATACACCGTCTCGATCACATTGCCACCGGTCACCTCGATCAGCCACTTGCGGGTGCCATCGGAGGAATCCATCTGCTTCAGGACCTTCGGTGCACGGACCTCGGCAATCTCCGCCAGCCTGGCCCGCATCGCCTTGCTGACATTGGTCATCTGCTCGAAATCGTCCACACCGCTCTGGTGGATCCACTTCAGCACCTGTACCGCGCGGAAGCGCTTCTCGCCCAAACCGGCAAAAAAGTCCGCAAGCTTGTCCAGCGACAGGCCCAGCAGATTGACTCTTTCTACTTGTGCGGTTTCGGCTTGTACAGCCTGTACGTCAGTCATGGATTCACCTTGCATCGTTGTCGATGCGAAAAATCAACCGCGTCGCACCGGCGCAGGCCGGCGCCCAGAAAACTGGATCCCGGCGTGCGCCGGGATGACGACAACCAGATCAAAAGACCCGGAAATTAGCGTGCGCAGATTTCTTCAGCAGAGAAGAAGTAGCTCACCTCACGCTCGGCAGAAGCCGGGCTGTCGGAACCGTGTACCGCGTTCGCATCGATGCTGTCAGCGAAGTCTGCACGGATAGTGCCAGCTTCCGCTTCCTTCGGGTTGGTAGCGCCCATCAGATCGCGGTTAGCCAGAATCGCGTTCTCGCCTTCCAGAACCTGAACCACAACCGGACCGGAAGTCATGAACTCAACCAGATCCTTGAAGAAAGGACGCTCTTTGTGCTCGGCGTAGAAACCTTCAGCCTTCTCCTGAGACAGCTGAACCATCTTCATGGCAACAATGCGCAGACCGGCTTTCTCAAAACGGCTCTCGATCTCACCGATTACGTTCTTGGCTACTGCGTCCGGCTTGATGATGGACAGAGTGCGTTCCTGGGCCATGGTTTTCTCCAAATATGACGTTTAGTAAAAATTAACGTTTAAAAACAGATACTTAAGTATCAGATACGAAAAGAGCAACCACCGGAGTTGCTCTTCCCTGAATTCTCGATTTAGCGCGAACTGGCTATCTATTGATCAATAGCTGACTCGCGGAGCGCGGATTATACGCGGTGTTGTGTGAACTTTGTACTGTAGATGTGCCCGAATGGTCGAAGTCGGTCACAAAAAGCGACCAGAGGTTCATACGTGTGTCGAACTTGGATGCGAAGGCGCAGCTCCCGGGAATTCAGAGGTAAAAGCGAAGGTGGCGATACCGGGTGTAGCCTTGTGAGACCTTCACCGGCATGGATGCCGGTGCAGAGCCCCCATGGATGGGTTCACGGCGTGTCTCGCAAGGCTACACCCGGTAGCGGCACCGCCACCCAACTATCTACAACCCCCGCTTTACTCGGCCTCTTCAATCCACGCAGCCTGAATGGCCTCCAGGATCTTCTCGCCGCAGCGGTCGGGATCATCGTCAAAATCCGGTAGATCCATCACCCACTTGCGCAGGTCGACAAAATTGACCCGCATCGGATCCACATCCGGATGGCCGTCCGCCAGCTCAATGGCAATATCGTGAATATCCGTCCACTTCATGAGCGCCTCCTCAGTGCTTCTCCGAAACCTGATTGATCGTGTACTTCGGAATCTCCACCACCAGATCCTCCTCATCCACAATCGCCTGACAGGAAAGACGGGACTCCGGCTCAAGACCCCAGGCCTTATCCAGCAGATCCTCCTCCAGCTCATCGGGCTCACCCAGAGAATCAAACCCCTCCCGCACAATCACATGGCAAGTCGTACACGCACAGGACTTCTCACACGCGTGCTCAATCTCCACCCCGTGCTGCAGCGCAGCGTCACACACACTGACACCCGGCTCCACCTCAATCACCTTCCCTTCCGGGCAGAGTTCCGCGTGGGGCAAAAAAACAATCTTAGGCATAGCTCAAAAACTCTTGTCCGAATCCTGCAGCCGCAAAACAGCTCAGGGTTTATCAAATTCGTCCAGGCTGTGGCCCTGCATCGCCCGCTTGATGGACTTGTCCATACGGCGCGCCGCATACGGCTCCGACAGCTCGTTCAGCGACTCGATACGCTTGTGGATCTCCTCCGCAGTACCGCCATTGTGCGCCAGTCGCAGCGCCTCCATCGCC
>Ga0207814_100359_pt1 | contig 30018 bp, 23 predicted proteins | sample TtaePargueraPR_7_FD_187755 | JGI IMG/M metagenome (GOLD analysis project Ga0207814, IMG submission 187755) | Aerobic enrichment media microbial communities from Bioluminiscent Bay, La Parguera, Puerto Rico - Tt and P1 (2) (SPAdes) | ecosystem: Environmental > Aquatic > Marine > Unclassified ... | reverse complement strand
CTGGTGCGCGAGTCCGAACTTCAGCTGATGACCGAAGCCGGCCCGGAAATCGGCGTCGCCTCCACCAAAGCCTTCACCACCCAGCTGGTCGCCCTGCAACTGTTCTGTATTGCGCTGGCCAAGGCCAACGGTATGAGCAGCGAACGCGAAGCCGAGCTGGTCGACGCCCTGCACCAGCTGCCAAAGCTGATGGAAAAATTCACCGGCCTGGATGCGCTGGTAAAAGCCACAAGTGAAGCCTTTGCGGAAAAAAATCACGCGCTCTTCCTGGGGCGTGGTGTCGAATACCCCATCGCACTGGAAGGCGCACTGAAGCTCAAGGAAATCTCTTACATCCACGCCGAAGCCTACCCCGCAGGCGAGCTCAAACACGGCCCGCTGGCACTGGTGGATGCGGATATGCCGGTGATCGTGGTCGCGCCGAATAATGAATTGCTGGAAAAACTGAAATCCAACCTGCAGGAAGTGCGCGCCCGCGGCGGCGAGCTGTTTGTGTTTGCCAGCCCGGAAGCCGGGTTCAAAAGCGAGTCTGGCCTGACCGTGGTCGAAGTGCCGGATGCACCGCAGAGCCTGCAGCCGATCCTGTACACAGTGCCGCTGCAGCTGCTGAGTTACCACGTGGCACTGTTGAAGGGAACCGATGTGGATCAGCCGCGGAATCTGGCGAAGTCGGTTACGGTGGAGTAATCGGGGAGCTGAGAAATATCTGCCCTGGAATGAAACATTCAACAAAGCCCACCCTATTTCAGGTGGGCTTTTTTATGGATGAGTGTTTTTACTCTTCCGCGTTTTCCTGGGCAGCCTGAAGGAGCAATTTCATAATATCTTGCATAACCCGCTTTTTATGCTCGGCACGCAAGCCGGCCATATATTCCGATTCACTGGGAACCTGGATAGCGGGTAGCAGCTCCCTGACCGCCTCGTCGCCATTCCAGGGCACGGTATCAATACTGTTGAAACTGGTTCTGAATTTCAGATATTTGTCTTTGTCGAGAAAGAGATAAGCGTTGGAGTAATACTTGATGCCATTGTTGTCGGTAAACTCGAACGAGGATTTAAGCCCGGAATATTCCTTGCCAGCTTCCGAAAAGGAATACGCCTCAGTGACCTCAGGACTTCGGGCCTTGTAGTAGCCGTATTCAATGGCCTGGTCGATTTCGGCGAGCACTCTCTGCATCTCCTCACCCAGTGTTTCCTCTTTATCACTCCAGTCAAAACTGGCGATAGGATAGACATAAAGGTCAATATTATCGCGGGTGTACTGTTTGTTGGTGTATTCGAGCAATACACCCAACATCGGCTCATCGAAGATCTTCTTGTTGATCATCACGAAGTTCCCGGTCTCATCCGGATACTGCAACTGATCCTTGTAGTCGGATGCGGATTCGGGCCGGATAGACGCGCACGAGGCGAGGAAAAGGCAGAAGATGATCGCGATAAGCTTTTGCATGGGTACCCTGTCTATAGTTATCGGAGTGTGTTTTCGATAGGTTTTTTGTTGTAGGTCTGAGTGCTAGCAGTTGATAAAGGTTTCGCCGCAATGAAATTTTTGAATACCTGAAACACCAGTACCATTTAAATTCATATTTTCTGAAATATCCATTTTATAAAAACCAGCCTGAGTGCTGATTAATATTTTCATTAATAGAAAAATATCATAAAGCAGGTACGTTCGTACGATTTAAATGTAATACCCTGTAATTCTCCCACAGAGAATAAACAGCCATATTCTTACAATGAAATATACGCCAACAAAACAATACAGTTTCACTTTTTAATAATTCGTAACTTTCTGCATCGCGCATAATCCGTTAAGGTCGCCGGCTCTTTTCGGGGCCCGTATCCGGCCCTAAAAAACCACCATCCATTATCGGGCCGGACGCCCTAGCGTCATCGACACGGAGAGTACTATGCCGCGTGCTTTATTCTTATTTTTTATTGTTCTCGTTTCCGCTCAATATTCCTGGGCGGCTGACGGCCGCTCGGATTACGACCTGGACGACGACGGGTTGATCGAGATTGACGACTGGTCCGACCTGAATGAAATCCGCAACAACCTCGATGGTTCAGGTCTTTACGGAAGCAATGCCGGCTGCCCGACCGATGGCTGCAATGGCTTTGAGCTCACCACCGATCTGGATTTCGATACCAATGGCGATGGTCTACTGGACGGCGGCGATGCCTACTGGAATGGCGGTGAAGGCTGGCAGCCGATCGGCACCGGCAGAAACGAAGAAGCGTTTCGTACCGTTTTCCACGGAAATGGTCATGTCATCCTCAACCTGATGGTTGCGCGCCCGGACGAGTCCTATCAGGGTTTTTTCGGGGTTATTCACAATGCCGTAGTGAAAGAGCTTGGCCTGGCTGGACCGCTGATGAAAATTCAGGGCAGGACATTGATGGGTGGACTGGTTGGCTATGCGCAAGATAGCGAAATTACCGCCACGTTTGTCAATGGGTTTATTGAGGGCAGCGGGAGTGATATCGGGGGGCTAGTGGGCTTCTCATTGGGCTCGCAAATTGTCGCGAGCTATGCCGCGGGCCGCGTGAATGGGGATGAAGATGGCCATGTTGGTGGGTTGGTGGGGTATCGAGTGTCTGGTGACATCATCGCAAGTCTGTCTACCGCGTATGTACGACTCGGCTCACCCGGTGGATTGGTTGGTTACAGTGTAACGGGTAGTTTTGGCGATACGATTGCGAGCTACTGGGCGATGGATGTTTCGGGACACTTTGTGAGTTATGGAGGTTGGCGAGCGTCACTGGCTGAGCTCCAATGTCCAACCAGTGCCGACAACACCTCCTGTGTACCGATAACGCTGTATGAAGGCTGGTCCAACCACACCGATGCAGAGGGTAATCCCTACTGGGATATTGGTACCGATAGCGAATTACCCGGGTTGCGCATGCAAGGTCGCCTGCATCGCGACGGGGATGGCGACGGAGCCTGGGGAGATTACGACGCGTTTCCCACAGAATTTGCCGCGAGTGTGGATAGTGACGGGGATGGCGCACCCGATGCGTGGAAACTTGGCTGTAATCGCGCGTGTCGCGAAACCAGCGGCCTGGTCCTGGATCAGTTTCCCAACAATGTTGCCGCTGCTGTCGATACCGATCTGGATGGATTGCCGGATCAGTGGAACAGCGACTGCGACAGCGCCTGCCAGTCTTCCTCCGGTCTGACACTGGATACCGATAACGACAATGATGGGATCGCCAACAATGAAGATGACTTTCCGCTAAATCCCGCGGCGGCCACGGACGCCGATAGTGACGGTTTTCCTGACGCCTGGCTTGCTTCCTGTGACAGTGCCTGCCAATCAGACTCGGGCCTGACCCTGGATACCTCCCTGAACGATACCGATAACGATGGTGTGGTGAATGACAGTGATGCATTCCCAGTCAATGCCGCGGCAGTGGTCGATGCCGATGGCGATGGCCTTCCGGATGTCTGGCTCGACACCTGCGATAGCGTCTGCCAGTCTGCCTCGGGCCTCACTCTGGATGCTTCTCTGAATGACACCGACAACGACGGTGTGGTGAACGATGAGGATGCGTTTGTGGACAACAGTGCCGCATCGGTGGATGCGGACAACGACGGTTTACCCGACGCCTGGCATGACGATTGTGATAGCGATTGCCAGTCTGCCTCCGGTCTGACCCTGGACACGTCTCTGAACGATACCGACAACGACGGGGTAGCCAACAACGAGGACCCCTACCCGAACGATCCCGGGCGCACGGTCGACGAAGATGCGCCGGCAATGGTGCAGGCACCGCAGGAGATCCGCGTTTCCGCCACCGGCGAATCCACTCTGGTTACCCTGGATGTAGCACAGGCGCAGGCGACCGATAACTTCGACAGCGAGCTGGATTTTGAGATAGAGCGGGATGGCGCTGTACTGGCGCGCAATGAAGAGCAGCAGGTGTCACTGCCCAGCGGTGCTCTCACGTTGCACTGGATTGCGGTGGACGATGCGGGCAACCGCTCCGAGCCCATGGCGCAGCGGGTCAATGTCTACCCGCAGGTGCGCTTCACCCAGGCCGAGTTCGTTACTGGTGAAGACCGCGTGGTCCCGGTGGGGGTCAGCCTGTCGGGTCCGTCGCCGGAATACCCTGTGACCATACTGGCGCAGTGGATCTCCTCCGACAGTGATGCCACGGCCGCGGATTTTGTCACCGACGGCGAAGACGGCGTGGATCTGAATGCACTGACCGTCACCATTGACTCCGCAGATGGGCTGGATGATGCCGCTGTGTTGATTCCGGTGGTCGGGGATGGCCTGACCGAAGCCGACGAGCGCTTGATCCTCGAACTGGTTTCCGCCGGTGCCGGTAGCGACGAGTTGTTTCCAATGGCCATTGATGAAGGGCATCGGCGCCACCAGATGACGATTACCGACAACAATGTGGCGCCGGAAGTGAGCGTCAGTGCTTCCCAGGCCGGTGAGACCGCCAGCGTGTTCAGTATTGGCGCGGGCGAAATCACCCTGATTGCCGAAGTGACGGATGTAAACGGCGGCGATAGCCACAGCTACCAATGGTACACCAGCGAGCTTCCGGTCACCCCCGGCGACCAGGCGATCTTCACGTTCGATCCGCAATTTATGGCAGCGGGTGAGTACACCGTGAGCATTGTGGTGACCGACGACGGCAACCCCATGCTGTCCTCCGAAGAAGCCAGGTACGTCTTCACGCTCGAGGAAGATACTTCTGGTGGCGATGGCGATGGCGATGGCGATGGCGATGGCGATGGCGATGGCGATGGCGATGGCGATGGCGGAGACGCGGGTGACGGTGGTGATACTGGCGGCGAAACCCCGGTGAACCCCGGCAGTGGCAGCTCCGGTGGTTCCAGTGGCGGCAGTGCAGGTCTCTGGCTGCTGTGTCTGCTGGCACTCGGCGGCTTGTGGCGCCGCAGAATCGCGTGTTAACAGCAGATCCTTTTAACCCAAAGCCGGTGGCAACCCCACCGGCTTTTTCTTTTCCCCTCTCATTCCTTCGGGCAAGCCGCGCCGCAGCGCCTCGACAGCGTCGCCCTGACGACTACTTTGTACTAGGACAGATCCAAAACTCCTATCCGAGGTAGCGAAACCTTGTTCGAACAGCTAGACGCCGTGTTTCTGGCGCGGGTGCAGTTTGCCTTTACCGTGTCGTTCCATTTCATATTTCCCGCATTTTCCATCGGGCTGGCGAGCTACCTGATGGTGCTCGAAGGACTGTGGTTGAAAACCGGCCGGGGCGTCTACGCCAACCTCTATCGTTACTGGCTGAAGATCTTTGCGGTGGGGTTTGGCATGGGTGTCGTTTCGGGCATTGTGCTGTCGTACCAGTTTGGCACCAACTGGTCCGAGTTTTCCCACAGGGCCGGGCCGATCATCGGGCCGCTGATGGGTTACGAGGTCATCACTGCCTTCTTTCTGGAGGCGGGTTTTCTCGGTGTGATGCTGTTTGGCATCAACAAGGTGGGCAAGCGGCTGCACTTCTTCGCGACCTGCATGGTGGCGCTTGGCACCTTTGTATCCGCCTTCTGGATTCTGTCGGTGAATTCCTGGATGCAGACGCCAGCGGGCTACGAGATCAACGAGCAGGGACAGTTTATTGTTGGCGGCTCCTGGTGGGATGTGATTTTCAACCCGAGTTTCCCCTATCGCCTGGTGCACACGGTAACTGCGGCCTATCTCACCACGGCGTTCGCGGTGGGGGGTGTCGGCGCCTGGCACCTGCTCAGGGATCGCAACAATATTGGCGCGCGCAAGATGTTCTCGATGGCCATGTGGATGGCGGTGCTGGTCACACCGGTGCAGATTTTTGTCGGCGACCTGCACGGTCTGAACACTCTCGAGCACCAGCCGGTCAAGGTGCTCGCCATGGAGGGAGACTTCGAGCCCAGCCCGGACGGCGCACCGCTGATCCTGTTCGGATTACCCGACGAGGAGTCCGCCACGGTGCGCTACAAGGTGGCCATTCCCAAACTGGGCTCGCTGGTACTGAAGCACGACCCGAATGCGCCGCTACCCGGTCTTACCGACTATCCCCGCGAAGAATGGCCACCGGTGGCGGTGGTGTTCTGGTCTTTCCGGGTGATGGTGGCGATCGGTTTTGCCATGCTGGCGCTGGGATTGTGGAGCCTGGTCGCGCGGCATCGAAAACGTCTGTACCAGTCGCCGGCACTGCACCGCGCCGCGGTATTGATGGGACCGGCAGGTTTTGTGGCGGTCATCGCTGGCTGGATCACTACCGAGGTAGGCCGGCAACCTTACACCGTGTACGGGCTGATGAAGACCGTGGATTCCGCCTCGCCCCTGGATGCTCCGGCGGTGGCGACCTCGCTCATCGCGTTTATAGCGGTCTATTCCGCGATATTCGGCATGGGTATTTATTACCTGCTGCGCATGATGGCGAACCCACCGCATCGCGGCGAGACGGCGCCGCCCAATGTGCCCACCCATGCGGCGGGCATTACGCCGGCGTCGAGTCTGGAGGCGACCAACCTGAACCAGGCTGGAGGTTCCCATGGAAAATCTTGATCTGCCGCTGATCTGGGCGGGCCTCATCTGTTTTGCGATCTTTGCCTACGTGGTGCTCGATGGCTTCGACCTGGGCGTGGGTATCCTTTCTCCGGTGCTGGATCCCGGTACCGAGCGCGATCAGGCGATCAATTCCATCGCCCCCTTCTGGGATGGCAATGAGACCTGGCTGGTCATGGGTGGCGGCGGTCTGCTGGCGGTGTTTCCGCTGGCCTACGCCATCATTCTGCCGGCGACCTACCCGCTGATGATCGCGATGCTGCTGGGGCTGGTATTCCGCGGTGCGGCCTTTGAATTCCGCTGGCGGGACCCGGCCCATCAGCCTTTGTGGGATCTGGTGATTACGGTGGGGTCCACCGTTGCCGCCCTGGCCCAGGGCATCACCATCGGCGCGATATTGCAGGGTATCGAGGTGGAGAACAACGCCTATGCCGGTGGTTGGCTGGACTGGCTCAGCCCGTTCAGCATCCTTACGGGGATTTCGGTGGTCATCGGTTATGCACTGCTGGGCGCCACCTGGTTGATTCGAAAAACCGAGGGCGGGTGTCAGCGTCACGCGCACCGCCTGGCGTACTGGTTAGCTATCGCCACAGTGCTGGCACTGGTTGCGGTGAGTGCGGCCACGCCATTTTTGTACACCGACTACTGGTACCGCTGGTTTGAAATGCCCCAAGTGCTATGGACGGCTCAAGTTCCTTTATTGGTTGCCATCTGCACCGGGGTTCTTTTCTGGAGCCTGAAAAAAGGCCATGAACTGCTGCCGTTTCTGATGGCACTGGCGCTGTTCCTGCTGGGGTTTGTCGGGCTTTGTATCAGCATTTTCCCCAATATGGTTCCGCCGTCCATCTCTCTGTGGGAGGCCGCGGCACCACGAGATAGCCAGCTGTTTTTACTGGTGGGTGCGGTGTTTATCATTCCGGTGATCCTCGGCTACACCGGCTGGGCCTACTGGGTATTTCGCGGCAAGGTCGGCACCGAGGGGTATCACTGATGAAGATCGAGTCGGCCGCGTGCAAACGCCTGGCGTGGATGGTGGGAATCTGGCTGATGAGCGTGGCCGCGCTGGGCATCATCTCCCTGCTATTGAAATGGTGGCTCGCTGCTTGATCCGCTCGTGGACCTGTGTGCAAAACGTCTGGTCCGCTAGCGATACAGGTAACTGTCCGGTAGCCCCAGTCGCTGGCAGGCGTGCACCGCGGGGCTGGCCTTGAGCACCACCCGGTCGGCCCCCTTTCCCGTCCATCGAATCAGCCTTCGCTGCCAGCCTTTCAGCTGCCAGCGCGGTGTATCGAGTTTCAGGTAGCGACGGGTCTCCGCTGGCAGAATATCCACCGCGGCATGCACCAGCAGGTGCTGGTAGGGGCGCAGCAGTGTGGGGAATACTGGTGTGGTCAACATCAGTCCAAGAAACTCCGCGATGACATCGGTGGGTTTCAGTTTTTTATGCATGCTTGCGAACAGCGCCCGCTGTTCCGCCAATGAACGCGGTGCGCCCACGGCGCCGTAGAGGTTTGCGGGAATGCTGCCCTCGCGGTAGACGCTGTCTTTTTCCGCCGCCGAGAGCGGTTTTACCAGCTGACTGTAGGCCTCCATAAAACCGTAGCTGGCGGTGGCCTGTACCCAGTTCAGCAGTTCCTCATCGTTGGCGTTGTAGGTGAAGCCCTCACTGGTGACACCGGAGACTCTGCCGTGCATACGGCGGATCCCGGCGATCATGGCTTCCGCTTTGCTGCGCGGTCCGTACACGGTGACCATGGCGGCGAGTCCGGTGCGGCGTAACCGCCCCATGGGGTCGGTGCGGAAGGTGGTGTGATTCCACACCCCGTCCCGTACCCGCGGTTCCGCCAGTTCCAGGATGACGGCAGTGATACCGCCGACAAACATGGACACCGGGTTCTTGAAAATGCGCCAGGTGACGGAGTCCGCCGGGAGCAGGGCTTCCTCTCCCGGCGGGTTGCGGAAATCAAACCGCTCTTCGCCCATGCGCGCCTTTACTGCTTTTTCGACTAAATCCATCAGGCTCAGAAGTTTCCTCGCGGGGCCAGGTCCTAAAAGTTGCCGCGCAACGTCAGACCATAGGTACGTGGGTCGGATACGTAGGCATTGTAGTCGCCGGACTGTAGCGGCGAATCGAAGTGCACACTGGCGTAGCGGTTGTCGCCGCAGTTCTGGCACCAGGCGGTGAGTGCCCAGCTGGCGGTGTCCGGGCGCAGGCCGATATGGGCGGCGTACTCACTCTGCGCGTCCACCTTCAGGTTGTTGGAGGTGTTGGAGTAGATCTCCGAGTTGTACACCATGCCCACGCGACCGAACAAGTTGAGGTTGCTGACGATGGGACGCTCGAAATCCAGCGCGACGTTGGCGGACAGGTCCGGTGCCATGGCAAACTCGCGATTGGCCAGAATCCCCAGAACCGGGTCGTCGCCAAAGCGGGCTTCCGCCAGATGTGTCAGGTCGAACATCAGCGAGAAGGTCTCATTTAGCAGGAACTGGTTTTCCAGCTCGAGGCCGTAAACCGTGGCTTCGGGCGCGTTGTCCACGGTGAACTTGGTGCCCTGGAACTGGGCCAGCTGCAGGTCCTCGATATCGTTATAGAACACCGCCAGGTTACTGCGTGCACGACCGCCCCAGTACTCGGACTTGAGGCCGAGCTCGTAGCCGTCGAGATATTCGGCCCGGTAGGTGGGATCTTCCGGAATCGCGCCGGGTATTTCCTCGGGGTTGTTCGCATTGGTGCCGGCACCGCTGTTGTCGATATTCACCCCGCCGGATTTGTAGCCGCGGCTGTATGACGCATAACCCATAACCCGGTCGGAGAACTGGTACTGTGCGGCGATGGAGCCGCTGAAAGCGTCTTCCTCGTAGTGATCGTCAAATTCCGGCCCGGGCTGAGCGGTAAGCAGGCGGAACACCGCATTCGGCGCAGCGGTAAAGAAGTTGCGACGCATGGCGCCATTCTTTTCATCACGGGAGTAGCGCAGGCCCGCGGTCAGGCCGAACTGCTCGGTAACATCCAGGTTCCAGTGGGTGAAAATCGCCTGGGAGACACTGTCTGCGGGCATGTCGACATCGCTCCACTGCCCTGCGGTCGCATCGGCGAAACCGGCGGGCGCACCGTACAATTGCTGGAACAGGGTATCCCAGTAGAACTGCGCCTGGTCGCCCCACCAGAGCTCGTGGTGGGCGTCGATGTCTTCATCGGCGTAGTAGATACCGGCCACATAGTCGCCGCCGCTAAAGGGCCCGAAGGCTTCCACCGCACCGTTGAGGGTGAACTCCTGGGAGAACAGTTTGGTGCGCAGGGATTCGTTGATGGTGAGAATATTGGCGCCGACGAAGTCCGCGTCCATCCCCTGCTGGGAGATGCGCCAGTCGCGCAGGCTGGAGACGGACTTGAGTGTGCGGCCGCCATCCAGTTCCCAGGCCATGTGCAGCACCGCGCCCTTGTCTTCGATGACCTGGTCGGTGTCGTTGCTCAGTACCTGCTGGTAGTCGGTGAGGTCTTCCGACGGCAGCTCCTTGCCCTGGGCCAGTACCAGTGCGTTGATCAGCGGCTGGGTGGGGCCGTCGATGGCGTCCACCTGGCCGTAGCAGCAGTTGTTCTGTTCATCGAACCAGTCGACGATCAATCGGCTGGAGAAGGTGTCGGAGGGTTCCCACAGGAACTGTACCTTGGCACCGCGGGGCTCACGGCCGTTGTACTCGCCGCCATTCGGGTCTTCGATATAACCGTCTTCACTGCCCCACACCGCGGCCACGCGCATGGCCAGATTGTCACTCAGGGGCATATTGGCGGCGCCGCGTACCAGCTGGTTGCCGAAGTTGCCGACGCCCACTTCGTAATCCAGGCTGAATGCCTCGGTGTCCGGCGCCTTGCTGTTCAGGATCAGAGCGCCCGCCGAGGTGTTCTTGCCGAACAGGGTGCCCTGGGGGCCGCGCAGGATTTCCAGGCTCTCCATATCCAGCCAGTTCTGCATCGCCTGGCCGGCGCGGGTGCGGTAGGCGCCGTCCACAAACACACCCACGGCCCCCTCGAAGGCGCGGCTGTTGCCCACAGTGCCGATGCCGCGGATCACGATGTTGGCGCTGTTGGCGGCGCTGTTGACCACCGCAAAGCGTACGCTGGAGGAAATCTGCTGCACGTTAACGATACTGTCTACCTGCGCCGCAGCCAGATCTTCACCGGTGACGGCGGTCACTGCCACCGGGATATCCTGCATGCTCTCTTCCCGGCGCTGCGCCGTGACCACTACTTCTTCCAGCTGCGGCCCGTTCTGCGCGGATACGCTGGTGGGCAGTGCGGCGGCGATGGCCGAGGCGATCGCGGTGGTGGCAAAGGTCAGATTGCGGAACGGCTTGTTCCCGGCTTTATCCATCGTCTCCATGGGGCTTCCCTCTCACTAGGTTCGTTATATTTATTCGGTGACCGGGCTACCGTTCAGGTAGGAAAAAAACGGATGCACCCGATCAGATCCAGTATGGTGAGCGGGGCCATAATTGAATCGTCTGTTTGGATGAATTTCCGCTATGCATCATGAGCAACCCAACAACCCGCTGCACGGGGTCAAACTGCAAACCATTGTCGAGCAACTGGAACAGCACTACGGCTGGGATGGCCTCGCCGAGCGGGTGCCGGTGAACTGTTTCAGGAGTGACCCCTCGGTGAAATCCAGCCTGAAATTCCTGCGTAAAACCCCCTGGGCGAGGGAGAGGGTCGAGGCGCTGTATATCGCGACCTTCAGCAGTGACAACCCGTGGAAGAAATGAACTGGTAATTGAAGTGTTAAAGGTACCTGCCGTGCGCACCCGAATATGCAAAACCCTGCTGATTGCCGCCATCGGCCTGCTTTCCGCCTGTACCGGGATTCCGGAGGGGGTGGAGCCGGTCAAGGATTTCGAGCTCAAACGCTATCTGGGTCAGTGGTATGAAATCGCGCGCCTGGATCACTCGTTCGAGCGCGGCCTGAGCCGGGTGACGGCGAACTACAGCCTGCGCGACGACGGTGGCGTGAAGGTGCTGAACCGGGGCTACGATGCGGAAGAGGCCAAATGGCAGGAAGCCGAGGGCAAGGCCTACTTTGTCGGCGCACCGAATGTGGGCCACCTCAAGGTCTCCTTCTTCGGCCCCTTCTATGGCTCCTACATCATCTTCGAGCTGGACGATGACTATCGCTATTCCATGATCTCCGGCCCGGACCGCTCCTATCTCTGGCTGCTGTCGCGCACGCCCAGGGTGAGTGACGCCGTCAGGCAGGACTTTATCCGTCGCGCCGCAGTCCTCGGGTTTGATACCGACGCCCTCATTTTTGTAGACCAGCAACCCGTAGAGTAAACCGCCACTCGTGCAACGGTGTTCTCTCCGTGGCCGGTTTCTGATGTCAGCTTTTCAACCGCCTGTAGCTGTGGAGCCTTTTCTATACTGCCTTTAGCGGGTCAGTTTACAGGCGGGAGACGGCGTGACTTCAGGCACCACCAATCGCAGGGCGAAGGCTCCGGGCGTGCGCGCCCCGGCCGGGGCCCAGTGCCCGGCGAGACGCCGGTTTCTGCTGCGCCAGTTGCTCGCTGGCGCCGGTCTGGCAGTCTGCCCGACCGCTCTGTTGCGGTCGCAGCAGGCCCTGGAACAGGTGCAGGATGCCAAGCAGCGCCTCGGCAAATTCTTCAGTGTCTCGCAGCAGCTGCTCGACCCCCTCCCCCTGAATACCCGGCTGGACGAGCGCGTCGCCGTGCGCCTGCTGGCCGCCCTCAACAGTGAATACCCGAGCTTCCCCCGGCAACTGGACCTGTTCCCGGACAACCCGGGCGAGGCCGACAAGCGCTCGCCGGTGGCGAAGCTGATTGTCTCGGCCTGGTTTCTCGGCGTGGTCGGCAAGACCCTGGTGACCTACGAGCGCGCGCTGATATACCGGCACACCGCCGATCTGTTTCCGGTGCGCACTTACTGTGCGGGCGAGCCAGGTTCCTGGGCCAGCGCGCCGCACGAAGCGCGCGGGAGGGTGTAACCGGTGGCAGGCAGGGAAGCCGAATTTGTGGTGATCGGTTCCGGCGTGGCCGGGGCCCTGGTGGCCAATACCCTGGCCAGTGCCGGCCGCTCGGTGCTGATTCTGGAGGCGGGGCCGCGGATCCCGCGCTGGCAGACGGTGGAACGTTTCCGCAACCAGGCGGACAAGATGGACTGGATGGCGCCCTACCCCTCCTCCCCCTGGGCACCGCATCCGCAGTACGGCGCCTTCGCCAACGACTACGTGCAGTTCAAGGGGCCCGACAGGTTCGAATCCCAGTATATTCGCGCCGTGGGCGGGACCACCTGGCACTGGGCCGCCTGCTGCTGGCGCTATCTGCCCAACGATTTCAAGATCCGGAGCCTGTACGGGGTGGGGCGCGACTGGCCGATCGACTACGAGGATCTCGAACCCTGGTACCAGCGCGCGGAGCAGGAACTCGGCGTATGGGGGCCGAGCGATCAGGACCTGGGCTCACCCCGCTCGGGTCCATATCCCATGGAACCCCTGCCGCTTTCCTACAGCGAGCAGCGCACCTCTGCGCGCATGAACCGGCACAATCCGGCGTGGAGGGTAGTGACCGAGCCCGCGGCGCGCAACAGCCGGCCTTTTGACGGCCGCCCCATCTGCTGCGGCAACAACAACTGCATGCCAATCTGCCCGACCGGCGCCATGTACAACGGCATCGTGCATGTGGACAAGGCCGAGGCCAGTGGCGCCGAGCTGATACACAGCGCGGTGGTCAACAAGCTGATTTCCCAGGGCGATCGCATTGTCGGCGCCGAATACAAGGATCCCGCCGGTGTCAGTCACCGGGTTTCCGGGAAGCAGTTTATTCTCGCGGCCAACGGCATCGAGACCCCGAAACTGATGCTCCTATCCCGCAGCCGCCACAACCCCACCGGCGTGGGCAACAGCTCTGACATGGTGGGGCGCAACCTGATGGATCACCCGGGCACCGGCGTGCGCTTTTACGCCGACGAGCCCCTGTGGGCCGGGCGCGGCCCGCAGGAAATGACATCGCTGGTGGGCTACCGCGACGGCGCCTTCCGTGCGGACTACGCGGGCAAGAAGATCAACCAGTCGAACATCTCTCCAGTGGAAAGAGTCGCGCGCCAGCTGATCCGCGGTGAGGCCCCCCTGACCGCGCCGGAACTCACCGAACAACTGCGCGAGCGCGCTGCACGCTTTACGGAGTTCTCCAGCTTCCATGAAATTCTGCCGCAACCGCAGAACCGTATCCGCCCCAGTACTTCGGAAAAAGACGCCAGCGGCATTCCCAAACCGGAAATCACCTACGCCATCGATGACTATGTGAAAAAGAGCGCCGCGCATACCCGCCAGCTGTACGCGGAGATCGCCAGGGTGATGGGCGGCACCGAAGTAGAATTTTCCGACCGCTTCGCCCCCAACAATCACATCACCGGTACCACCATCATGGGCGACAGGGCCGAAGATTCCGTGGTGGACCGCGACTGCCGCACCTTCGACCACCCCAACCTGTTTGTTGCCGGCAGCTCGGTGATGCCCACGGTGGGCACCGTCAATGTCACCCTCACCATTGCCGCCCTGGCCCTGCGCCTGGCGGATACCCTGTTGAGGGAAGCGTGAACATGAAGTGGCGGTTCCTGGCGCTGTTTGCGACCCTCGCCCTGCTGCTCGCAGCCGGCTTCGCGCTGACTCAGGAGGTGTGGGACGAGGCCGCGGCGGTTGAAGTGAACACCGAGCTGAACCGGCCCGAACTGATCGAGAAGGGGCGCTATCTCGCGCTGCTGGGTGACTGCAAGGCCTGCCATACCGCGCCCGGTGGTTCACCCTACGCCGGCGGGCGGGCGATGCAGATCCCCAGGCTCGGCACTCTCTACACCAGCAATATCACCCCGGATATCAACACCGGTATCGGCGCCTGGCAACTGGAAGAGTTCGAGCGCGCCCTGCGCCACGGCATCGGCCGCGACGGACGCAACCTGTACCCGGCCATGCCCTACGACGCCTACGCCAGGGTGACCGCCGAGGATATGCGAGCGCTCTACGCCTACTTCCTGTTCGGGGTCGCGCCCGTGCACGAGGCGCCGCCGGACAACAAGATTCGCCGCGCCCTAAGCGCGCGCTGGCCACTGGCGGTGTGGAATTTTCTGTTCGTCCCGGATGAAATTTTTGAGCCAGACCCGCAACAGAGCGCCGCCTGGAACCGCGGCGCCTATCTGGTGCAGGGCCTGGCCCACTGTGGCGAATGCCACACGCCCCGCGGCATCGCCTTTCAGCTCAAGGCCTACGATGAGACACAAAAGGGTTTTCTGGGCGGTGGCCCGGTGCTGGACGGCTGGCAGGCTTACAACATCACCCCGGATCGGGACAATGGGATCGGCCTGTGGAGTGAGGAACAGCTGACCCGCTACCTGAAATCCGGCCATGTAAACCAGCTGGCACAGGCCGGGGGGCCCATGGCGGAGGCGATCGAAAACAGCTTCTCGCAGATGCACGACAACGACATTGCCGCCATCGTCACCTATCTGCGCTCCGTTCCCCCGGTGGGTGGCCGCCAAAAAGTACCCAGACAGCGCCGCGGCACCCCGGCCACGGATGTGGTGATCAAGCGGGGAAACCTTATCCGCCGGGATGCGGAACCGCACAATCTGGAGGCGACCTCCGACGGCGCGCGTCTCTATCTCGGCCTGTGTGCCAGCTGCCACGGTGTCGACGGCACCGGCAGCAAGGACGGCTACTACCCGTCGCTGGTGCACAACTCCACCGTGGGTGCGGAGCGCGAGCACAACCTGCGGCAGGCGATTCTTGAAGGAATACACCGGAAAACCGGCAGTGAGATCAAGATGATGCCGGGCTTTGCCCGGGAGCTGGACGAACAGCAGCTCAGGAGATTGCTCGACTATCTGCGCAAGCAGTTCGCGACTGCCGCGGAGGATTGATGGCTCCTCCGGTTTTCGGCTGGCGGAGTATTCGCCGTTTGTACCGAGCCGGTGGTGCGTGGATTCAGCGCAAGCCAGAATAAACTGACATTCCCCCATATTCGGCCAGGAACTTTACCAAAATGTCCCGGCAACCCGTTTCGTCTTGTCCTGTCTGTGGCCTTTCGGTATAAGCAGAGCATAAACCAACGATAAATGGCTTTATGTTGTATATCCAAAGCGCTGTCGGCGATCCGCTCTGCAAGCGCTCCAGCGATTTCCACCTCAGTGAGTGGTTCGACAATTAGTTGACCGTTACCAGCTCTGGTAGCGGGCAGCCCTTCCCTGCCTGAATTCTTTCCAGCTTCCTCTACCCGGCACCGCCTCCGGTCGCGCCATTGCGGCTCCGTGTTGCCGTGGGGAAATCACAGACCTGAAACACAGACCTACAACAACAACGACATACCCGAGGGTTAAGAGATGAAACCATCCAACAAGCAACTGCTGGCGCTGGCGATTGCCGTGGCCAACTGCGCACCGGCGGCGGTGCTGGCCCAGAGCCAGCCGGCCAGTGACTCCATGATCGAAGAAGTGGTGGTGACCGCCAGCCGCCGCGCCGAGAGCATCCAGGAAATCCCCTACAACATCACCGCGATTACCGGCGAATCCCTGAAGAATGCCGGTGTCGATGACCTGAGCAAAATGTCCCAGTTCATTCCCGGCATGCAGATGATCGACGCCGGCGCCCGCAGTACCGGCCTGGTGACCCTGCGAGGCATGAACGTCGGCGGCCTGCAGGCCTCGGAAAACCAGGGCGGCAAGGACATCATCTCCCGCTACGTCAACGACACCCCGATGCTGATCGACTTCAAGCTGGTGGATGTGGAGCGTGTGGAAGTACTGCGTGGCCCGCAGGGCACCCTGTACGGCCGCGGCGCCATGGGCGGTACCCTGCGCTACATCCTTAACAAGCCGAATACCGAAGCCACCGAGGGCTCTGTCAGCACCGAGCTGTACCAGAACAGCGAGAGCGACGGCATCTCCAGCGAGGTGAGCGGCGTGCTCAACCTGCCGCTGTCTGACACCCTGGCGCTGCGCGTATCCGGTACCCGTGTCGATGACGCGGGCTTTGTGGATTACAACAAGGTTCTGGTGGAACCGGGTGTGTCCAACGACACCCGTTACGCCAAAGACGTCAACACCGAGGAAACCACCGCGGTCCGCACCGCACTGCGCTGGGAGCCAAACGACCAGTTCTTCGCCCAGGCCACCTACTACCTGCAGGACCAGAAGGCCGGCGGCCGCCAGGCGGCTAACCCGGAATACACCGGCGACAACTACACTTCCGGACTGCTGTATGTGGAGCCGCGGGAAAACAAGGACGATCTGTTCAATATCGAGTTTGGCTGGAACAGCGACCTGATCGAGATCTTCTCCACCACCTCTCAGGCGAACTTCGAGGGCTACGGCCGCCGCGACCAGAGTGATTTCCTGGCGATCCTATACCCGTTCTATACCGACTTCCCGCAGTACTCCACTTACACCGTGGACGACAACCAGACCGAGTCGTTGGTGCACGAGACCCGCTTCCTGTCCACCGACGGCAATTCCCCCGAGTGGCTGGACTGGATCGCCGGTTTCTACTACGAGGAAACCGACACCCTGCTGGATGCGCGCGAGTACATCCCCGGTTGGGATGCCTACTACGCCTACGACAATGGCCTGACCGAAGCGGGCACCGACGACCTGGAGTACTGGCACTACAGCGACGACACCTTCAAGGAACGCGCGGTATTTGGTGAGGCTACCTTCCACGCCTCCGACGCACTGCAGGTGACCCTGGGCGCGCGCTATTTCAAGCAAACCGAAAGTGTCGCCTACGACTGCTATGTGTTCCCGATGTGGACCGGCGCCGACCGCGATTGCGATACACAGTCCGGCGACATCGACGACACCGTGTTCAAGTTGAACGCAGCCTATGATTTCACTGACGATGTCATGTTGTATGCCACCGTCGCCGAAGGCTTCCGCCGCGGCGGCCTGAACTTCGGCCCCAACCTGCGTGAGGATGAAAAAACCTACGATTCCGACAAGGCAGTGAACTACGAGCTGGGCTGGCACACCACCCTGGCGAACGGGCGCGCGATCTTCAACGGGGCGATTTTCCGAGTCGACTGGAAGGACCTGCAGGTCGGCACCAAGTCTGAGGTCGCCGGCATCAACATCACCGGCAACGGCAGCCAGGGCGTGATCGACGGTATCGAGCTGTCTACCCAGTTCTCCGCCACCGACAACCTCACCCTGAACGGCTGGCTGACCTATTACGATCACGGCCTCGACGGCGATGCCCCCGGCATCGATGGCTTCGATGGCGACGCCTTCCCCGGTGTACCCAATCTGCAGGCCAACGTGGGCTTCGACTACTTTATCCCGGTATCCCAGGGTGAGCTGACCCTGCGCGGCAACGCCTACTACAAGGACGAGATTGACACCAAGCTGAACAGCATTGGCGACAACGACGACAACGAGACCCTGGATGCCTACACCGTGGCCAACCTGTCTCTGGATTACCGTCTGGATCAGTGGCGCGCTGCGCTGTTTGCGGATAACGTCACCAATGAGTACTACTTCAATGGCGGCCGCAGCGAGAAGAAATACGGCGAGCGCGGGCAGTTCTACTATGTGGGCCAGCCGCGTACCGTGGGTGTGAACCTCGCTTACGAGTTCTGATTGATTCTTTCTCTTAGATGATCATTTGGCGGGGCTTGCCCCGCCTTTTTTGTTTCTGGATCTCTGGTGACAAGCCCACTACATGCGCCATTGACTCTATTTCTAACTGATACCTATCCGTCCCGTTATGTCCAAATCTACTTTGCAACAGCAGCTCGAACAGGCCCGTCAGGCCGCCGCCCGCCGCGACTGGCGCGAGGCGAGCCGGCTGTGTATCAACGTGCTGCGCCAGGATCCCCGGCAGGCGGATGCGCACCTGCTCCTCGGGTTCGCCGCCGCCGATGCCGGTGCCGCGGCACCGGCGCTGCGCGCCTTTCGCACCGCCCAGTCACTGGCCCCGGAGCGCAGCGACATTCGCCTGCACCTGGCCCGCTGCCTGGTGCAAAGCGGCGAGCATGTGGCCGGCGAACGGGAGGCGGACGCCTGTGCCGCCCTGATTGACGACGATGCCAGCCAGCTGGACCTGCTCGCCACCATTTACAGTCATCTGGGCAAACAGGACAAGGCCGCCCCTTTTGCGGAGCGCGCTGTGGCGCTGGCGCCGGACAACGTCACGCTGTTGTCCAACGCGGCCGCCATCCTGATCTTTCTCGGTCGCAAGGGAGAAGCGGAACAGGTCCTGTTGCGCGCTGTGCAACTGGCGCCGCAGCACTTCCGCAGTCACTGGCAGCTCGCCCAGGTGCGCCGGGCGAAGGATCAATCCCACTACCGGGAGATGCTGGCGCAGAGCGAGCACTACACCGGCAACGGCAATGCGCTGGCCTACCTGCACTACGCCATGGGCAAGGAATCGGAAGATCTGGGGTTGTGGCAACAGGCCTGGGAGCACTTCGCGCGCGGCGCGGAGTGCCGGCGACGGGATATCCGCTACCGCGGCGAGGAGGATAAGCGACTGTTCTCCGCGCTTCGAAACGCGTTTACGGAAGATTGGTATCGCACGCGACAGGACGGCTCATCGGCGAGCGAGCCGGACGCGGAAGCGCCGGTCTTTATCGTCAGCCTGCCCCGCGCCGGCAGTACCCTGGTGGAGCGTATTATCAGCAGCCACTCGCAGGTGCAGTCCCTCGGCGAGCTGCCCCACTGGCCGCTGGCGGTAAAAAAACATGCGGCCGTGGGTGGTGCGTCACTGTACAGTGCGGAGATCGCCACTGCCGCCGCCAAGATTGACCCGCGGGCGGCCGCCCGCGATTACCGCGCGGCCATCCGCCACCGGCGCGATCAGCGCCCGTTCTTCACCGACAAGCTACCCGGCAACTTTCTGTATCTACCGCTGCTAGCCTGCGGCTTTCCGCGGGCGCGCTTCGTGCACGTCACCCGCGACCCCATGGATGCCAGCTTCGCCATGTACAAACAGCTGTTCGCCGATGCCTACCCCTGGTCCTACGACCTCGAGGAACTCGGTCAGTATTACGTCCAGTATCACCAGCTGATGCAGCAATGGGAGCGGCTGCTGCAACGGCGCCTGGTGACAGTCAGTTACGACGCCCTGGTGGCCGCACCGGAGACAGAGACCCGCGCGCTGCTGGATGGCCTGGGGTTACCCTTCGAGGATGCCTGCCTGCAATCCCACAAGGCACCCACGGCTACGGCCACCGCCAGTGCCGCGCAGATACGCGAACCCATCCACCGGCGCTCCAGCGGACGCTGGCGGGAGTACGCCGAGCAGTTACAGCCGCTGCGGACAACACTGGTCGAGGCCGGTATTTATAGTGCGGAATAAATGCGGCCTCCTGCGGATTTACCGGGACTGCAGTTCCGGCTGGTTCTTTTTTTGCGGATCATCGTCGCCCTTACCCCAGTGATGATCCAGATGCAGGTCCGGATCGCGCCGGTCTTCCTGCAGCGCCTGCAGCAATTGTTCCCGGTAGATCTTGGTCTGCGCCACATGCTGGGATTCGTCGCGCCAGTAGGGGAACAGGGATTCCAGCATGCGCTGGTCGTGCTGTTTGAACTTGCGCGCGGCGCGCTGGGCCTGGTGTTTCGACAGGCCCAGTAGCTGCAGGGCACCGGCACCGATCTCCAGCGCGCTGTCGACGGTCTCCCGGTAGATGTACTGCACCCCCGCTTCCATCAGCGCATACTGGTGCATGCGGTTGCGCGCCCGCGCCAGGATAGTGAGATGCGGGAAGTGTTTCTGGATACGGCTGACGATATCCAGGGAGGCCGCCTGATCGCTCAGGGTCAGGATCACAATTTTGGCATTCTCCGCGCCCGCCGCATGCAACAGGTCCTCGCGCGAGGCGTCGCCGTAGTAGGCCTTGATGCCATACCGGCGCACCAGTTCCAGCTGCTCCGCATTGTGCTCCAGCAGCGTGGTGTCAAAGCCGTTGGCGTTCAGCAGGCGGCCGGCGATCTGGCCGTAGCGGCCGTAGCCGATGATGATCACCGGCGAGCCGTGGTCCTGTGGATCCGTTTCCGGCAGGTCCGGTTTACGCGGGCCGGTAAAAAAGCGCGGCTGGATAAGTCGCTCGTACGCGAGCAGCAGCAGCGGGGTGAACGCCATCGACAAGGCGATCAGTGCGATCAGCACGCTGCTCACATCGTTTGGCAGTACGCGGTTCTGGCTGGCGTAGGCCAGCAGTACAAAACCGAATTCGCCGGCCTGGGCGAGGGACAGTGCGAATAGCCAGTCCTCGCCTTTTGCCATACCGCGAAACCGCGCCAGTGCAAACAGAATGGCAAATTTCACCGACACCAGCAGTGCCAGCAGCGCAAACAGCAGCAGCGGTTTTGCCATTACCAGTGCCAGGTCCAGGTTGGCACCCACGGCGAGGAAAAACAGCCCCAGCAGCAGCCCCTTGAACGGCTGGATATCCGCTTCCAGCTCGTGGCGGAACTCGCTGTCCGCGAGTACCACACCGGCGATGAAGGTCCCCAGTGCCGGAGACAACTCCAGCCAGCTCATGATGGCCGCCGCGCTCAAAACAATCAGCAGGGAGCAGGCGGTGAACAGTTCGCGGGTGCGCGCGCCGACCACCAGCCGCAGCAGCGGTGTCAGCAGGAAGCGCCCGGCCAGCACCAGGGCCGTCACCGAGCCGAGTACTGCCAGTGCGTAGGTCCAGCCCTGCATCGCGTGCGGGTCTTTGGAGACTTCTACCGTGGCCAGCAGCGGCAGCAGCGCCAGAATGGGAATGACCGCGATATCCTGGAACAGCAGCACGCTGAAGGCATTGCGCCCACCCTCGGTATTGAGGAGGTTCTTCTCGGAAAGCGACTGCAGCACGATAGCGGTGGAGGACAGCGCCAGGATCAGGCCGATGGCAATACCCGAACGGATACTGTTGTCGAACAGGTAGATGGCGATCAGCGCCACGGCGGCCGCGGTGAGCAGCACCTGGGCGCCCCCGGTACCGAAAATGGAGCCGCGCAGTGACCACAGTTTGCGCGGCCGCAATTCGAGCCCGATCAGGAACAGCATCAGGGCCACGCCGAACTCGGCAAAATGCAGTTCGTCACTGGTGTCGCCTACCAGGCCAAACGCGTGCGGGCCGATGAGGACGCCGGCGACCAGATAACCCAGTACCGAGCCGAACCCCAGGCGCTTGGCCAGGGGCACGGAGAATACCGCGGCTGCGAGAAATATGACGATCTGGACGAGGTAGTTATCGTGCGGCATGGCCTGTTCTTGTGTTTGTTCAATCAGTGCCGCGGGAGCGGCGGTGTCAGTCGGGTTGCGGGGCTGGCCCGCTGATTTCCGGGTCGATCGCCGCGCGACTGCGGCGAATTAACGGGGCGATGGTCGATCCCTGTACCACGATGGAGAAGACTACCACGCCATAGGTCATTACGACCCACAGGTGTCGCAGATCGTGGCTGCTCTGATCGCCGTTGCCGCTGATGACGTAGCCGGCCGGGATCGACATGGCCAGCGCCAGCGCCAGGCCGCCGCGCAGCCCGCCCCAGATCAGAATGCGCTCGGTATAGGGGTGGTAGCTGCGGCGACGTTTGAGAAACAGAAACGGCACGCCCACTGCCAAGGTGCGGCCGAGCAATACGATCACGATGGCCGCGACAATCAGCACGTAGTCGATGGGCTGGAAGTCGATGGTGATCAGGAACAGCCCCACCAGCAGGAACAGGATACCGTTCAGGAACTCTTCGGTGATGGTCCAGAAGTTGTCCAGCTCGTGCTGGCTCACCCGCGAGAAACCCCGCTCGCGGGTAAAGTTGCCGATGATGATGCCGGACACCACCATCGCCAGCGCGCCCGACACCCCGAGGATATTCGCCGCGGCAAAACCCGCGGTGGGGATGACCAGGGTCAGCAGCAGTTCCAGGCTGTGATCGTTGGTGGAGCAGATCAGCCAGTGGAACAGGCCGCCGATGGCGAGACCCAGCGCGATGCCACCCAGCGCTTCCAGCATAAACAGGTGGCTGATGGCGGGCAGGGTGGGGTCCGTGCCCTCGAAGGCCAGTGCATAGATCACCGCAAACACCACCATGCCGAAGCCGTCGTTGAACAGCGACTCCCCTTCCACCTGAATCGAGATCTGTTCCGGCGCCTTCAGGCTCTTGATGATGGCGAGCACCGCGATGGGGTCGGTGGGGGAAATCAGCGCACCGAACAGCAGGCAGTACACCAGATTCACCGGCATGCCGATCAGGCCCAGGAACCAGAACAGCATATAGCCCACGGCGAAGGTCGAGATGAGGGTGCCGATAATTGCCAGCACGGTGATCTCGATCTTCTGGTTGCGCAGCATCAGCAGATCGATGTGCAGGCTGCCGGCAAACAGCAGGAAGCCCAGCATACCTTTCAGCAGCAGGTCTTCCAGGTTCATCAGCGGCAACAGCTGCGAGACCCAGTCGCGCAGCTCGACCACTTCCAGCTTGCCCAGACCGGTGACAATCAGCGACAGCGCCAGCGAGCCGGCGGTGATGGCGATGGTGGTCTGGGTGCGCAGCACATACTGGTTGAGAAAGCCGAGGAACACGGACACGGCGGCGAGAAAACAGAAGATGTAATAGACGTCCATGCCCTTGGGGGTACCTCAACAATGGTGGGCGCGCCGGGCGGGGCCGACGCGCACTCTGCTCAATCCGTCAGTGTGCCGTTATTGTAGTCGCGCAGGGTCTGCTCTATTTCCTCGCGGGTATTCATCACGAAGGGGCCGTAATGCACGACGGGCTCGTTCAGTGGTCGCCCGTGCAGTACCAGCAGGCCGGTGCCTTCACCGGGGTCACCCGCGGGCGCGCGCAATTGTAGCGACTCGCCAGTTCCAAACAACACCAGATTGCCGCGATTTACCGTTCCCCGCTCTGTTTGCAGGGCGCCGCGGTAGATATACACCAGTGCCGTGTGCTCCGCTGGCAGGGTCAGGGTGGTTTCCGCACCGGCAGCGAGGCGCACATCGGCCACTGCGGCCTCGGCCGCCGCCTCCAGCAGCGGTGCACACTGGGGTTCACCGCCCACCTGCCACTCGCCCGCGATCAGGCGGATCAGGGAGCCGTTATCGTCCAGCGACAGTTCGCGCACCTGCCCGGGCTGGATATCCCGCCAGTCCGGTTTACTCATCTTGTCTTTGGCCGCCATGTTGATCCACAGCTGGAAGCCGTGCATGCCGCCCTCCCCCTGGGACGGCATCTCCGAGTGGATGATGCCGCGGCCGGCGCGCATCCACTGGGCGCCGCCCTGGGCGATGGCGCCGCGGTTGCCCAGGTGGTCCTGGTGCTCGAACTCGCCGCTCAGCATATAGGTAAGGGTCTCGATGCCCCGGTGCGGGTGCGGTGGGAAACCGGCGATATAGTCATCCGGGTTTTCCGAGCGGATCTCGTCGATCATCAGGAAGGGGCTGAAGTCCTTAGACTGGAAACCCGCCACCCGGTGAATCTTGACCCCGGCGCCGTCGGCGGACGGATGCCCCGCCACCACGCGCGCGGCCGGACGGATACTGGCGCTGGTTGCGCCGTTTGATGTGGCTTTCTCTGTGAAATTGGACATGGTTCTGTTCCTCCATTTCCGGCAGTATAGGCCGATAAAATCGCCAGAAAATGGCAAATAATCGCAGCTAATATTCGAACAGCTCGACAGATCAATCCATACTCCGTTTTACAAACCGGATTCAGATTCAAACTCAGACAAGGGACAGTCCATGGCCAAGGTAACGCTGGAACAGTGGCGTATGTTTCAGGCAGTGGTGGAGCACGGCGGCTTTTCCCAGGCCGCCGAGGCGGTGCACAAAAGCCAGTCTTCCATCAATCACGCAGTGCACAAGCTGCAGGAGAGCCTCGGGGTTGCGCTGCTGGAAGTGCGCGGGCGCAAGGCGGAGCTGACCGACGCCGGGCGCGTGCTGCTGAACCGCGCCGGCGGCCTGCTGGACGAAGCGGAGGCGCTGGAGTCCGTGGCCGCGAGCCTGGCCGAGGGCACCGAGGCGCAACTGCGGCTGGCGGTGGATGTGCTGTTCGATTACGAGGCCCTGTTCAATGCGGTGGAGCGCTTCGCCGGCGAATATCCCCACACCCGCCTGGAAATTCGCGAGACGGTGCTGTCCGGTGGCGAGGAGCTGCTGCTGCAGCAGGAAGTGGATTTTATCCTCACCGCACGGGTGCCCCAGGGGTTTGTGGGTGAGCCGGTCTCAAGGGTGAAATTTGTGCCGGTGGCGCACCCGGACCATCCGCTGCACCAGCTGGGCCGCCCGGTGAATCGCGAAGACCTGAAAGCCAGCCGCCAGATCGTGATGCGGGATTCGGCGCTGAAGAACCGCCAGGACGCCGGCTGGCTCGGCTCCGACCAGCGCATCACCGTCACCAACGTGCACACCTCCATCGAATTGATCGAGCGCGGCCTGGGTTTCGCCTGGCTGCCGCAGACCCGCATCCGCGATTCGCTCTCGGCCGACCGCCTGCTGCCGCTGCGCACCGAGGAGCCGTGGGAGCGGGATGTGACCGTGTACCTGGTCTACGCCGACCGCGACCGCGCCGGCCCCGCCGCCTGCCTGTTGCTGCGCGCCCTGCGCGAGGGCTTGCCGCCGCTGGAGTGAGCACTCACAACGTCTTCAGGCCGTTACCAATTCTCAACCTCTGACCAACTCTTAACCTTTGACCGGGGCAGGCAAAGCCAATGACGCAGGATATTCACAAGATCAACTGGGGCATCATCGGCTGTGGTGATGTCACCGAGGTAAAAAGCGGCCCGGCGTTCAACAAGGTACCGGGTTCACAGCTGCTGGCGGTGATGCGCCGGGACCGGGACAAGCTCCGCGACTACGCCGCCCGTCACGGCGTACCCAGAACCTACGACAGCGCCGACGCGCTGATCAATGACCCGGATATCGACGCCATTTATGTGGCCACGCCTCCCGGCAGCCACCGCGAGTACGCGCTCAAGGTAGCGAGCGCCAACAAGCACTGCTGTCTGGAAAAACCCATGGCGCTGAATTTCGCCGAGTGCGAGGAAATCGCCGAGGCTTTCGAGGGCAAGCAAGCGCAGCTGTTCGCGGCCTACTACCGCCGCTCCCTGCCCCGCTTCAATCAGGTGAAAGCCTGGATCGATGACGGGAAGATCGGCGCCATCCGCCATATCAACTGGAGCTATGCCCGCGGGCCCTCCGCCGCCGACCTGTCGCCGGTGTACGACTGGCGCACCGACCCGGCGGTGTCCGGCGGCGGGCATTTTGTCGATCTGGCCTGCCACGGCCTCGATCTGTTTATTCACCTGGCCGGCGATATCTGCGAGGCGAAAGGGATCGCCGCCAACCAGCAGAATCTGTACGACGCCGAAGACGCGGTGTCCGCCTGCTGGCGGTTCGAGAGCGGCGCCACCGGTGCGGGCTTCTGGAATTTTGGCGCCAGTGCCTACAGTGACGAGGTGGTGATACACGGCAGCGACGGCTGCATCCGCTTTTCCGTATTTGCCGAGCGGCCGCTGGTGCTGGAAAACGGCGATGGCGTCGAATCGCTGGAAGTGGCCCACCCGGAAAATATCCAGTACTTCCATATCGAGAATATGGTCAAACACCTGCAGGGCGACGGCCGCCACCCGGTGGTCGGCACCGAGGGCGCCAAGGCCTCGCGGGTGATGGACCAGATCCTGGCGGGGTTCCGTTAGGAACCTCGCCCCCCTCCCCGCTTTTCCTCCTAAAAATTCGGCAGTTTCCGTCGAATATCTGTGATTTTTGTTTCGTAAATTCGAATTACACTGAATAGCGCTGTCACTCCATACACTTTGTCTCTTGAACTCCTGTTCGGGGCATATACGAGGACTTCGCTATGAACAACGGTGTACTTTGCGATTTCACCAAACTGGTGGCGCGCATCCTGATGTCGGTGATGTTTATCGTCGCCGGTTACAGCAAGATCGGCGCCTACGCGGGCACCCAGGAATATATGGCGGCCGCCGGCGTTCCCGGATTTTTGCTGCCACTGGTCATCCTGCTGGAGCTGGGCGGTGGCCTGGCGATCCTGTTCGGTTTCTTTACCCGTTGGGCGGCGCTGGCGTTTGCCGCCTTCTGTCTGATCAGTGCGTGGATGTTCCACAACGTCCCCGGTGATCAGATGCAGCAGATCATGTTTATGAAGAACGTCACCATGGCCGGTGGCTTCCTGATCCTGGCCTGTGCCGGCGCCGGCCGGTTCAGCTTCGATCACGCCATGGCGAAAACGAAAAACCGCTGAGGAGAATTCAATGGGATTACTGGTAAAGGGCGAGTGGAAAGATCAGTGGTACGACACCGAAAAGAGCGGCGGTGAGTTCGAGCGGGAAGCGGCGCAGTTGCGCAACTGGATCACCGCCGACGGCAGCGCCGGCCCCAGTGGCGAGGGAGGATTTGCGGCGGAAAAAGGTCGCTACCACCTGTACGTGTCCCTCGCCTGCCCCTGGGCCCACCGCACGCTGATCTTCCGCAAGCTCAAGGGACTCACCGACTACATCACCGTGTCGGTGGTCAGCCCCTACATGATGGAAAACGGCTGGACCTTTGACAGGGACGAGGGCAGCAGTGGCGACGATCTGTACGGCAGCGACTTCCTGCACCAGATCTACACCCGCAACCGCAAGGACTACTCGGGGCGGGTCACCGTGCCGGTGCTGTGGGACAAGCAGCGCGAGTGCATTGTCAGCAACGAATCCGCGGAAATCATCCGCATGTTCAATTCGGCTTTCAATGATCTCACCGGTGACCAGCAGGATTTTTATCCACAGGCTCTGCACGGCGATATCGACGCCACCAACGCGCTGGTGTACGAAAACGTCAACAACGGCGTATATCGCGCGGGGTTTGCCACCAGCAAGGACGCCTACGAGGCCGCCTATCACCGGCTGTTCGAAGTACTGGAGCAACTGGAGCAGCGCCTGGCCGAGAACCGCTACCTCACCGGCGCGCGTATTACCGAGGCGGACTGGCGATTGTTCACTACACTGATCCGGTTCGATGCGGTCTACCACGGCCACTTCAAGTGCAACAAGCAGCGCCTGGCGGATTACCCCAATCTGTGGGGCTATGTACGCGAGCTGTACCAGTGGGAGGGTGTGGCAGGGACGGTGGACTTCCACCACATCAAGACTCACTACTACGCCAGCCATCGCAACATCAATCCCACCGGTATCGTGCCAGTGGGGCCGGAACTGGATTACAGCGCGCCCCACGGCCGCGGATAACCGAACCACCAGGAGAAAACCATGAAGCTGTTTTACGCCCCCGGCGCCTGTTCCCTGTCACCGCACATTGTCGCCTGTGAGGCGGGGATCGATCTCGAGCTGTGCAAGGTCGACCTGAAAACCAAGGAAACCGACAGCGGCGGCGACTATGCGGAGATCAACCCAAAAGGCTATGTACCGGCGCTACAGCTGGAGGGCGGCGAGCTGCTTACCGAGGGCCCGGCCATCGTGCAGTTCCTGGCGGAACAGAAACCCGAGCAGAAACTGGCCCCGGAGTACGGCTCCCTGGACCACTACCGGGTGCTGGAGTGGCTGAACTACATTTCCACCGAGGTGCACAAATCCTTCCTGCCGCTGTTCTGGGATGGTAGTGACGATGAGAAAGCGGCGGCCAAGGAAAAGCTCGCCGACCGCTTCCAGTATGTGGAAGACCATATGGGCGGCGACTACCTGATGGGCGACGATTTCTGCATCGCCGATGCCTACCTGTTCACCGTGTACAACTGGTGCAGCAAGGTGGGTGTGGATACCGGCAGTTGGCCCAGGCTCAAGGATTTTGCCGAGCGCATGGCCCAGCGCGATGGGGTCAAGAAGGCGATGAAAGCCGAAGGCCTGATCTAGTCACGCCGCGCCACAACCTCCCCATCAGTCCACAGGGCGCGGGCTCTAGACGTTCAGCGCCTTTTCTTCGATTTCAATCGGCTGTCGCGCCCTGGCCACAAGCAGTGCCAGGCACAGGGCCGCGGCCGAACAGCACAGTATTCCCAGCGCGATCGGCACCAGGGTGCCGGTGTGCACCGCATTCACTGCCCCGCCCAGCACGCCACCGAAGATGAACAGGGATGCGCCATACAGCGCATTGGCGGTGCCGCTGATGCGGGGGAAAAACTCCAGGTAACAGGCGGCGGAATTGGGCGTGATAATGCCGATTGCTCCCATCGCCATCACCAGCGGAATCATCCACGCCAGCAGAACCTGGTCCTCACCAAAGTACAGGGTGCTGGCGAGCAACAGGGCGCAGGAAAACAGCTGAAGCCCCATGCCTGCCAGCAGGATCTGGCGCGGCTCGAACACCTTGAGCAGGCGGATATTCAGCTGCACCATCAGCACCAGTCCCAGCACACAGCTGCCAAACAGCATGGGAAAGGTCGCAGCAGACACACCGAAGTGCTCCATAAACACAAAAGGCGCGGTGGTGATGTAAATGAACATACTGCCGCTGATCAGCGCCTGTGCGAACAGGAAGCCCAACGCCCGCGGTGTGCGGAAGATCTGCTGATAGCCTTTGAACATACTGCGCCGGGACTCCCGCTGACGGCGCGCACGGCGGAACCTGGATACCGTCTCCGGCAACACCCCCCGCACCAGCACCATCATCAGCAGGCCGTACACCAGCAGGAAAACAAAGATGGCGTGCCAGTCTCCGAACGTCAGCAGGGTGGCGCCTATTGCCGGCGCCGCCATGGGCGCGATCAACATCATGGTGGCGATCATCGACATGATCCGCGCAGCTTCCCGCCCGTGGTACAGGTCGCGCACGATGGCCCCACAGATGACCGTGGCGAAGCCACCCCCCAGCGCCTGACAGAAGCGCAGGGCCACCAGAAGCTCCACCGTATTGGTAAACAGGATCAGCGCGGAGCTGGAAATGAAGATCGCGAGTCCGATGGTGCCGGTGACAATGCGCCCCCAGCGGTCGGAGAGCGGCCCGCCGATCAGCTGGCCCACCGCAAACCCCAGCAGGTAGCTGGACACCGAATGCTGTACCTGCGCCACCTCCACACCCAGCGCCGCGGCCATCGCCGGAATGGCCGGCAGGTAGGTATCAATGGCGAAGGGCGTCAGCGCCACCAGTGCGGCGAGACAGGGGGCTAGCCAGCGCGGCGGTTTGCCGTCGGCGTCAAAGAAATTCGGGGGCATATCGGCTCGGGTACAGCGGTGTGGTCGGAGAAATCGCGCCGGGCAGCGACAGCATAGCTGTGCCCCAGCAGGCGTCGGCATGGTACCGGGGGCCGGCGGCGCTTTCCATGACAGTAGCCGAATTTGCGGTCAACGGCCTGTCGAGCGGGGTCGAGCTTGCCGGGTGTCAGTGAAAGGCACCCGGGCGGGGCGTCAGTGCTTTTCTTCGCGCAGATTGTAGAGGCCTTTCTTCAGCTTGAGCAGGTGTTCCTGCAGCTGCGGGCCCTTGCGCTGGGCGACGCCGATGGCGAGCACGTCGATCACCACCAGGTGGGCGATACGCGACGAGAGCGGCGTGG
>Ga0207814_100357_pt1 | contig 30166 bp, 29 predicted proteins | sample TtaePargueraPR_7_FD_187755 | JGI IMG/M metagenome (GOLD analysis project Ga0207814, IMG submission 187755) | Aerobic enrichment media microbial communities from Bioluminiscent Bay, La Parguera, Puerto Rico - Tt and P1 (2) (SPAdes) | ecosystem: Environmental > Aquatic > Marine > Unclassified ... | reverse complement strand
GCCGCCGAACAGGGCGGCGAAAAAGCCCACCGCAATGGCGCCGTACATACCGGCCATAGGTCCCAGACCCGACGCCACACCAAGTGCCAGAGCCAGGGGCAGCGCGACCACACCAGCGGTAACACCGCCGGTGATATCGCCGCGCAGATTGGATAAATCAAACTTCATGCATTCAAACCTCTTGTACTTCTTACACTTCCGTGTCGGGAACGGAAGACCCGGGCTTCCCTGTCAGAGCTGCATGACAGAACCGTTATCAACAGTCCCGTCATGCCAGCACCGATGTAATCAGCCGCCGCAGGCTTCACCGGTCACAGCGGCCGGCAGCTCCCCGAACATGGCGCGGTAGCGCTCGTCCATAGGTTTGAACTCGCGGGATTCCTCATCGAAACACAGCACTTCGCCGCTGCCGATGTTGTACACCCAACCGTGCAGGGTCACACGGCCGCTCGCCAGGCCGGCGGCAACGGACGGGTGCGTGCGCAGGTGCTGCATCTGCTGGATCACGTTTTCACCGGTCACTTCGTCCAGGTGATCCTTGCTGAGGCAGCCGTGGCGGTCGCGCACCACTTCGGTGGCGGAACGACAGTGGCCCAGCCACTCCTTCACGTGAGGCAGGGTTTCGAGTTTTTCCGGCTCAATGGCACCCTTCATCGCACCACAGTCGGTATGGCCGCACACCACGATGTGGGAGACACCCAGCGCCGCCACGGCAAATTCGATGGACGCGGTCATGCCACCGGTCTGGCTGCTGTGTGGAGGCACCACGTTGCCGGCGTTGCGACAGATGAACAGTTCGCCGGGCTCGGTCTGGGTCACCAGGTTCGGATCGATACGGGAATCTGCGCAGGTGATGAACAGAACCTCGGGGCTCTGGCCCTCTGCCAACTCAGAAAAACGCGCCTTTTTGGTGGGGAAAACTTCTTTCTGAAACTTCGCCACACCGGAAATCACATGCTCCATGAAAACTCCTCACTGATGGATAAGACTGGGCAATTCAAGTTGGAAAACATTATTTTTTGATAGTTCAATAAGTTAAAATACTATTCGTTGATAAATATTTATTATCACCAACACACCGGAGCCCCTGTGCCTACGCAACCCCAGACGCCCACTTTCAGGCAGATCGAGTACTTTGTGACCATTGCGTCCCGCTCGAGCTATCGCCGCGCCGCCGAGGAATTGGGCGTCAGCCAACCGGCGCTGACAACCCAGATCCGGGCGCTCGAGGCCCTGCTCGGACTCCCCCTGTTTGAGCGCTCCAGATCCGGCACCCTGCTCACGCCAGAAGGCCGCGAACTACTCGAACAGGCACGCCAGCTACTACTGGTCATGCGCGAATTCCGGGAAAACGCCGACACCATCGCCCAGGGCCTGCAGACAACCTACAAACTGGGGGTCCCCCCTACCCTGGGCCCTTACCTGTTACCGCACGTGTTGCCGGCACTGCACGCACGCCATCACCGGCTCAAACTGTATGTCCGCGAGGGCCCACCGCAGGAGCTTCTCAGAGGACTGAGCGAGGGACGCTACGACATTGCCATCGTGCCACTACCGGTGGAGCGCGCAGATCTGTCGGTGGAGCCGCTGTTTACCGAACCCCTCAAGTTCGTAGTGCCCGCCGACCATCGCCTTGCGGGAAAAGCCAGTATCGCCCCTGCGCAGTTGCGTGGCGAAAAAGTGCTTACCCTCGAGGGACAACACCACTTCCATCATCAGGTGCAAGAAATCTGCCAAAGCCTGGGGGCAGACGTGCAGCGTGACTACGAAGGCACCAGCCTGGATACACTCAGGCAGATGGTGGTGATGGGACTGGGAGTCGCGTTTCTCCCCGGCCTGTATGTGCACTCGGAGATGCACAACCCGGAAGCCCTGCACGTGAGCGAATTGAAATCCAAACCGATTCGCCGCCAACACGGCCTGGTGTGGCGCGCCAGTACACCGAGCCGGCGTCTGTACCGGGAGCTCGCTACGCAGATTCGGGAAATTGTCGGTGAGCGGCTGGGTGAGGTGGTTCGGGTGATCGAGGACGGACGCGGATCCTGACCCGCGTCTAATGCCAGAGAACCGCGATCATCACCAGGTGACAGAAAACCACGAGATAGGTCACCCGGGTCCGGGTACGGAAATAGGCTTCAAAATACGACAGGTTGGGTTTCAATCGCGCTTCCGCGCGCTCCACAAACAGATACGCCACGGCGAGCACCGGCAAAGAGAATGGCGAACGGTAGAACAACAGCGCACCCCAGACGATGAGGCACACAAGATTGCTCAACAACACCAGCGCCAGGCGGTGACTGTGATCAGTCCGGTTCAGCGCGCCACCCCACCAGACCCCGCACAGAAAGCTCAGAATCACGGCACTGTAGGCGGTAAACCACAGGCGACCATCGATACCGGCAAGAGTGTATCCGGTGAGCGCCATACCAATGCCGATCACAAACGGCACCACGCCCAAATAGGCGAGCCGGTCGAACAGCCGTGTAGAAACCACAGAGGGGGCTTGGTTGGAGGGCATGGGTCATCTATGCTCGGGGCTCTGCCTGCGGCCCACCGCCGAAGGCATCCTTCAAGACCAAAGCTTAGAACAAGCGACCCTGAGGACCGGCGTGCAACAGGAACAGAAAATTGACGTCAAACAGGCGCTGCGTGTGTTCGACAAAATCACCCAGCACGGCGAAAAGTCCGAGGAAGGCTGGCGATACCGCGGACTCACCGCCAGCACGGACTTCGATGGCTACACCGTGTTCCTTAACTCCCCGAAGGTGGAGCTCACCATCTTTTTTCACAACAAATTTACCGTGGACTACCGCAATCGAGTGGACCTGGAAGAGTTCATCGACCTTCTGGCAAAAATCGACCGAACTTGAGCCCGGCGGCGACGCATTCACGCCTCACGCCAGCCCGGGTACGCCGCTGTGAAAGCGAAACTCGCCGTCGCCCTCTTCCACCAGCTTGCGCTCCACTTCCAGCAGCGCATTCACCCGCGGCGCAATATCTTCGGCACTGGCCTTCTGCGCCAGCGTCAGGTAATCGCGGAAGTGCCTGGCTTCGGACTTCAGTAACGACAGGTAGAACTTCTGGAGTTCATCATCCAGCTGCGGCGCAATACGCGCGAACCGCTCACAGGAACGCGCCTCGATAATGGCCCCGCAGATCAGGGTATCTACCAGCCTGCCCGGCTCGGCGCTGCGCACTTCGTTGCGCAAACCCGCGGCATAGCGCGAGGCACTGATGTGCGGGTACGCGATCCCGCGCTTTTTCATGATCCCGATCACCTGCTCGAAGTGGCGCAACTCCTCCCGCGCCAGCCTCGACATCTTGTTGAGCAGCTCGAAATTGTCCAGATAGCGGAACATGAGATTGAGCGCGGTGCCTGCCGCCTTTTTCTCGCAGTTGGCGTGATCCACCAGCATCAACTCCGGCTCCGCCAGCGCCGCCTCCACCCAGGCGTCCGGTGTCGGGCACAGCAGGAACTCGTGAATCGCGGAGAGATCAGGTACTTCGTTAGTCATGGGCAACGGACAACTTCGGGTGAACAAATAGGTGGAAGCAGAGATACCGGGCGCGCCGCCCGTCTGCAGGCCGGCGCATTATAGCGTTTCCCCCTGCCCCTGAATAACCGCATGGTTTATTGGCACGGAGTTTCAGGGCAATATTGCAATCGATATTTGATAACGGCTTATTAAGTGCATTAATATAAGATCAATTATCCATTGGAGGCCAACCACTTGAACCGAGTTTCGCCGCCAGCCACCAATGCTGTCGAGCTGCCGGCTCTTATTCGCCAGCTCCCCGGTGCCCTGGAGGTCGTGCACCAATCTGCCGCCGATCTGAGCACTCTGCTGGCGTCACTCGAGCAGAGCCCGCGACCGTGGGAGAGTTATCTGCTCCAGCCCGACTACGCCCGGGAGGCCGCGCTGCAGCTAGCGCAGGATTTTGATACGCCGTTTACCCTTAGCGCTGCACTGTTTGCGCAGCTCGACTATTGCGAGGCATCTGGGCCAGGGGATGCGAGGCATACCCTCCAGATTCCAGGCATCCTCGCGGTTCCCGGCAGCGTCATTCATAGCGCACAGAAACTGAACGACGCCAAGCTCGCCTTCCAGCAACTCACCGGCAACATCAAAGCCTGCCTGGGGGACCGCCCTGTCCTGGAGCGCAACGAGCGCCTGCGCGAGGCTCTCGCCGATGCCGGCTACCCGCGAACGCACCTGCGCCAGTGCTACCGGCAGATTCTGCTGTGCCCGCAAAGACCCGACGCCATCGCGCTGAGCTGGATCAAGGCACGCAAATCCATCCGCAAAGTGACCGTAAGCTGGTGCGAGCGAAAGCTGGTGCAACTCGACCCGCAGGGTCAGGACACTGGCATTCAGTACCAGCGCCAGCTACTCGCCGACCTGCATCCAAGCCAGCATGGACTATTGCGTCAGGTACAGGTACAGAGCCGCCCCAACCTGCAGGCGGCAGAGGTGTTTTACGATGAAGAGAGCGGCAACGAGGGGCGCTATCGCCAGATTGGGTACGCGGCGATGCCGGTACTGGTGGAAAGTGAAGCGACAAGGCAATTACCAGACTTCACGCGCGTCGAGCACGAGCCGCCGGCCAGCCGGAGAAGACAGCGTCGTGACCTGAGAATCGAAGCGGAAGCTTTTCTTCCCGCTCTCCGCGTGTACCTGCACACCGGCGACTAGCCCGGCGGTTAACCGATGGCGTTACCCGCCATCCGCGTCCAGCGAGCCGAGAAGGCGGCGCGCGCGCGCGATACTTTCGCGGCATTGCACCAGCAGCGCCGAATGCGATTCGCCGAGCACCGGCGAGACCTCACGCTCGAGTATCCGGAGCAATTCCTCTTCCCCCTGCAGGCGATGGGCAACTACCGCTGAAACTTCGTCATCGCCGATCATGGCCTCGAAACGCTCGCGAATCTGCTCGGCGGCCTCGCGGTCGGGATCGGGTTCGCCGGGCAACTCACCAGTCAGGCGTATCGCGTCCGCTGCCTGCCCCGCGAGCGCCCTCCGCTCCTCGGCTATTTTTTTACAGGCGTCACTCGCCGCAGCATCCTGCAGAGTGTCCGCCGCATAGCTATAGTGGTCGGCGCTTTCCTGCAACGTTCTGTGCAGGTCATTGAGCGCCACCTGGGTGTCGCTGCGCAATATACTCATCAATCGGTCACCGCTTCAGTAGTGGAGAGTCTGCCGGCACGACCACCTCTAGTGCCGCCGACAGCACGGAAAATATCGCGGGGGTCTGTGTCACCGGCTCACCATCGGCGTGAATCGCCATACCCGCAGGGCGCGTGGATATCTTCAACCTTTGGCCAGACGCGGTAAATGTGCGCCGCGCAAGATCGTGTCGACCGCCGCGCAGTAAAGGAGCCAGGGTCAGCAGCTCCCAGAATGTCTGCGGGCGCAGGCTATACAGGTGCAGCAGATCGTCATCAATGCTCGCCTTCTGGTCGACCACATTGCCGCCGCCATAAAAACGCCCGTTCCCCACTGCAAGCTGAATCGACCGCATGGAATGCTCTGCGCCATCGACCTGGATCGACACCCGGAACTGGCGGTGACGGGCAAGCGCCGCCGCCAGCGCTTTCAGATAACTGAATACGCCCCAACGCTGCTTGACCTCTGGTGTCAGCTCCTCGGTAACATGCACGCCCAGTCCGAGATTGGCCACATTGAAAAACAGGTGGTCATTGACCAAACCCAGGTCAATACGGGTTGAGTGGCCGTCGCAAATCGCCGTAAAGGCCTGTTCGAGGTCTTCAATACCCAGCGAGCGGGCCAGATCGTTGGCCGTCCCCAGAGGAAGTATGGCAAATGGTAATGCACAATCGTGCAACACCCCCGCACAGGAACTGATGGTACCGTCGCCGCCGCCGACGATGACCAGATCGACCTCGTCGCAATGCTGCCGGATGATCTCGCAGGTCTGATCCGCGGAGTGCGACAGTTTCTCGCAAACCTGCACGCCCGCGGCCTCAAGCCTGTGCAGACCGGCATCCAGGTCGGCACTGTCGCCCTGGCGGCTGGCGGGATTGCGCACCAGTAGTGCACGGCGGGGGGTAGAATCTTGCGGAACGATGGTAGTACTCCCTGTATTCGACCGCCGGGACCGGGGTGTTCAGCCCGTTTGCAGGCCCGGTGCCACGAAGCGCAAATAGTAGGCTACCGACAGCGCGTAGAAATCCTCGTCGATCCGGCGGCGCACCTCTACCAGCGGCACCCCCCTGGCCGCACGGGTGGGGGCCAGGCCGAACACCGCCAGGTCCTTGATCTGGCTGGCACCCGCGCGCAGCAACTCGAACACCCAGCAGTACGGGTTTTCATCCTGGTTAAAGCGGATCTGCTGATGGTGCAACTGGCTCAACAGCGCCTCGCGGTCAATAATCTCAAGCTGACTGCGCACGGCATTTGCAAGGTAACCTTCGCGGCGCTCGGCAATGATACGGCGCTGCTCTTCAGAATAGGCATTCCAGTCGATCACTTCGTGGGCGAACCGCTTGCAGCCGCGGCAAACGTTGTCACCAATGCCCGTGGAGCAGACCCCGATACAGGGCGTGCGCACTTTTTTATAGATCGCCATGAAGTGGAAATACCTCATCGTCCGGCCGGACACTTTGCCGCCGCCCCAAATAAAACAGTGTGAAAGGAAGCGACACAGAATAGCATTTTTGCGGGGTGGTTTTGAGGGATTGATCCGGCTATTCACCGGATGGATATAAGGTGCGACAAATGCGATTGATTCTCAGGATCAAAGCCCTGTGAAAACCACCCTTTATTCACCAAATGAATGGTCAAAATTCGCGTAAGTTATTGATTTTTCAACGAACTTAACAGCGTTATACGTTTATTGTAGAATTCGGCACCCGCTTCCAGCGGCCATCGAAGTCTGTATCGATGAAAATTAGGGGTTCGGTTGGCGAAGTATCCACCTCCGGATTCCAGGAAAGCTGTTGGTTCCACCCCATATACCAAAGAGGGAATTATCCGTGCTTGAAGCCTATCGCAAACACGTCGCCGAGCGCGCCGAACAAGATATCCCACCCAAGCCCCTGAACGCCGAGCAGGTTGCCGGCCTGGTTGAGCTGCTGAAAAACCCGCCCGCGGGTGAAGAGCAGGAACTGCTGGACCTGATCACCAATCGCGTACCGCCGGGTGTGGACGAGGCGGCTTACGTCAAAGCCGGTTTCCTCACCGCTATCGTCAAGGGCGAGGCCGAGTCCCCGCTGATCGACAAAGAACACGCCACCAAACTGCTGGGCATGATGCTGGGCGGCTACAACATTGCCACCCTGGTCGACCTGCTGGACGACAAAGACCTGGCCAAGCTGGCCGGCGAGCAGCTGAAAGGCACCCTGCTGATGTTTGACGCCTTCCACGACGTGGAAGAAAAAGCCAAAGCCGGCAACGAAGTGGCCAAGGACGTGATCAAGTCCTGGGCCGAAGGCGAATGGTTCACCAAGCGCAACAAGGTGCCCGAAAGCATCAAGGTTGCGGTCTTCAAGGTCACCGGCGAAACCAACACCGACGACCTGTCCCCCGCTCCGGACGCCTGGTCCCGCCCCGACATCCCGCTGCACGCGCGCGCCATGTACAAAATGACCCGCGACGGCCTGGAGCCGGAAGAACACGGCGTTACCGGCCCAATGAAGCAGATCGCGGAAGTGCAGGAAAAAGGCTACCCGGTTGCCTTCGTTGGCGACGTTGTGGGTACCGGTTCCTCCCGTAAGTCCGCCACCAACTCCGTGCTGTGGTTCTTCGGTGAAGACCTGCCGGGCGTGCCGAACAAGAAAGGCGGCGGTATCTGTATCGGCAGTAAAGTAGCGCCGATCTTCTACAACACCATGGAAGACGCCGGCGCACTGGTATTTGAAGCACCGGTCGACGACCTGAACATGGGCGACATCATCGAGATCCGTCCCTACGAAGGCAAAATCCTGTCTGAAGACGGCAAGGTTCTGTCCGAGTTTGAACTGAAGTCCGAAGTTCTGCTGGACGAAGTGCAGGCCGGTGGCCGTATCAACCTGATCGTTGGCCGCGGTCTGACCACCAAGGCCCGCGAATCCCTCGGCCTCGGCGCTTCCGACCTGTTCCGCCTGCCGGAGCAGCCGAACGACACCGGCAAGGGCTACACCCTGGCCCAGAAGATGGTCGGCAAAGCCTGCGGTATGGAAGGCGTCCGCCCGGGCACCTACTGCGAGCCCAAGATGACCACCGTTGGCTCCCAGGACACCACCGGTCCGATGACCCGTGACGAACTGAAAGACCTGGCGTGCCTCGGTTTCCAGGCCGACCTCACCATGCAGTCTTTCTGTCACACCGCGGCCTACCCCAAGCCCGTGGACATCGACACCCAGCACACCCTGCCGGACTTCATCATGAACCGCGGCGGTGTTTCCCTGCGCCCGGGCGACGGCATCATCCACAGCTGGCTGAACCGCATGCTGCTGCCGGACACCGTAGGTACCGGTGGTGACTCCCACACCCGCTTCCCGATGGGCATCTCCTTCCCGGCGGGTTCCGGTCTGGTGGCGTTTGCCGCTGCTACTGGTGTAATGCCGCTGGATATGCCGGAATCCGTGCTGGTGCGCTTCAAGGGCGAAATGCAGCCGGGCATCACCCTGCGTGACCTGGTACATGCCATCCCCTACTACGCCATCCAGGAAGGCCTGCTGACCGTCGAGAAGAAAGGCAAGAAGAACATCTTCTCCGGCCGCATCCTCGAGATCGAAGGTCTGGACCACCTGACCGTGGAGCAGGCGTTCGAACTGTCCGACGCCTCCGCCGAGCGTTCCGCTGCGGGCTGTACCATCAAGCTGCCGGAAGAAGCCATCGCCGAGTATCTGCGCTCCAACATCACCCTGCTGCGCTGGATGATCGCCGAAGGTTATGGCTCCAAGCGCACCCTGGAGCGCCGTGCACGCGCCATGGAAGAGTGGCTGGAGAAGCCGGAACTGATGAGCGCCGATGCCGACGCCGAGTACGCGGCGGTGATCGAAATCGATCTGGCAGAAATCAAAGAGCCGATCGTCTGTGCGCCGAACGACCCGGACGATGCCCGTCTGCTGTCTTCCGTAGCCGGCGACAAGGTCGACGAAGTCTTCCTCGGCTCCTGCATGACCAACATCGGTCACTTCCGCGCGGCCGGTAAGCTGCTGCAGCAACACAAAGGTGGCATCTCCACCCGCATGTGGATCGCTCCGCCCACCAAGATGGACGAGCACCAGCTGATGGAAGAAGGCTACTACAACATCTACGGCGCAGCCGGTGCCCGCACCGAGATGCCGGGATGCTCCCTGTGCATGGGTAACCAGGCACGTGTAGCCCCCAACAGCACCGTACTGTCCACCTCCACCCGCAACTTCCCGAACCGCCTCGGCGACGGTGCCAACGTGTACCTGACCTCCGCGGAACTGGCCTCTGTGGGTGCGATCCTGGGCAAACTGCCGACCCCGGACGAGTACCAGAAGTACGCGGCCAACCTGAACTCCATGTCGGCGGAAATCTACCGCTACCTGAACTTCGACCAGATTGAGGAATTCCAGAAATCTGCCGAAGAAGGCAAGCGCATCGCCGCGACCGAGATTCAGGATGTTGCTGTTTAAGTCTTTTACTTGAGTAGCGAGCTGAAGCTCAATCAAAAGCCCCGCTCTAGTAAGCGGGGCTTTTTTTTCATAACCCGGTCACCCAGGACATAGCATGAACTTGATGTGGAGAATTGTGAGCGAGGAGAGCAAGGAAAGCCCCGAGCGCGTCATACACTACGCGAACCTTGAAGTTACCTCAGATGATGAAACGCAGCGGGCAATTGATACCTGTATCGAGAAAACCTGTGGTCTTTTGGAGAACAACTTCCAGGAGGATTCCAGGTACTTGCTTTTTGGATGGGACGCCGACGCTTCAACGCTAACGATTGTCGTCACTGACGATGAGAAGCAACGGGACTCGCGCAACGTGGTGGAATGCCAGTTCACCGCCACTGACGAGCCGCTGGATCCCGAAGATATTCAGTACTGGATCAAGGACTACCTGACCACCTCCACACAATTCTTGCGCTATTCACTGATTGCCGCCTTTCACATGGGGGAGAGAAAGTTCTGCACATTACTGTGACCGCCGCAGACTCGGGGCTGGCGGAAAACACCCACCCCGAGTGACCAAAGCGGCGCGCCCGATTCAGCGGCGGGAAAGTGTTGATCCTCGGGCATCCAGACCGGCCAGGATGGCCTTCATTTCGTCGGCCTCTTCCTGCGCCTTTTTGGCTTTGGCTGCCGCTATGCGCGCCTTTTCAGCCTCGATACCCGCTTTGATCGCGCGCTCTTTCGCGGCACTGCCGGTGCGGCCGGTGGCCAGCTTTTCCTTCACCGGCTTGGCCGTTTTCGGCTTGGTAGCCGTACCTGCCGCCGATTTTACACGGGTCGCGCGGGCTTTGGGTTTGGGGGCCAGCGCAGACTGGGTGGTGCCAGCCTTTACGGTCTTGATGCCTACCAGGCTCTTGGCATTAAACGAGTCCAGGGCCTCCTCGACCATTTCCTGCAGTTCCAGGCGGTCTTCGGCCACAGCGAACAGGCTCGGGGTAAAGGCGTGGGCACCAAATTTCTTGAGTTCATCGTAGAACGCATGATCGATTCCCTGTGAAAGTGCGGCCTGGATTTGCTCGAAGCGGGCTTCCGGGGTTACCCCTTCGCGCGCCGTGCCAACCCATACCTGGTCTGTGTCTTCATTGGTCAGGGTGAAAACGATCATAGAACTTCAGTCAACCTCTTCTTGCTCTGCACTGTGGATCAAAGGCCTGAGGGCCGGCACTGGATCCACCGAAAGGCCGCGCATTCTAATGATATAAAAATAAAAGTGCAGACTTGACTTGAGGATCGCGCCCGTTACCTTCGCGCGGGAAGATTTATCACTGAAATATCATGTATCTGCCCTATTTCCTCGGCTGCCCGCAGTGGCAACACCCGGCTGAACGCCCGATTGCCCACGGGCTCCACACCGCTTGAACGCTACAGTCAGATCCTGAATTGCGTCGAAGGCAATACCACGTTCTACGTTAAAGCGACGGAGACACCCAGATCAGAATGTATAGGTGATCGCGGCAAAACCTTTCAGTACATAATCGTCAGCAACAATCGGGCTGTCCGCAATGTCATCCCCGAGGTACTCGGCGTTGATGTCGATCACCAGGCGCCAGTGTTCGGTGATCTCCAGCATACCGCCGATGCCACCCTCGATCGTCACGGTGCTGCCAACGTCATAGGCCGGGCGCCCGGCGATTGCCGCCCAGTCGGGCACACCAAAGTCGTAATTGGCCAGATCACTGCTCAGCCAGTTCAGGCCGAGGGACGGCCCCCAGCTGACATTTCCGTTCTGAAAGCCTTTTGAGACCCGCAGCTCCGCCGTACCACCGCCAAAGCGATCGAGCACATCGTGCTGGTAGCGGAAATCCACATCGATCCGGTTGGGGCCGTCATACACCAGGCCCACGCCGGCCATCAGGGTGTTGTCCCGGTCACCCAGCCCGATCAGGATCGGGCTGTCGCTCTCTTCGTAGGCACCGATACGATAGGTGGCGTTCACCGCGAAGCGGAAGGTATCACTGCCCCAGAGGCCATAGCGCAGGCTTGGGCCCACCCATTGCAGGCGCTCGCCAAAATACGTAATTGCCGGAATCACCTGGGCAACGGTGGCATCAGAGCCCACATAGGGGCTGCTGCGACCGATCACCCCCAGTCCAACGCCCCACTGACCGGACTCACCCAGCACCTGATACAACTCCACATCGACGTTTTTTACCTCCCCCTCGGCGAGGTAGAAACTGGCGCGCTGGAAGCCCGGCGGTCCCTTGGGACGATAGCCGTTGGAGAGCCCGATGGATTCTTTCGGAATGCCGATGAATGTCCTGTCCAGGGCCCGGTTGTCATTGCCGTCCGCGTATACCAGCAATGCCATGGAACCTGGCACCACGCCGTTCAGCCGGTAGACACCGTCAGCATTCACCGGCATGCGAACTTCCTTGCGGGGACTGCGGAAATCGCCGAACGCATCGGGATTGTCGTAGACCTGAAATACCAGGGTGCCGGTACTGGGCGCATTCGCCACCCGCACAACCAGTTCGGCCGCACTGGCGGCTCCTGCAAAACACAGCGCACAAATAATGCACAGCTTCACTGTCAGTTTTTTCATCTGGAGATACACGCCCGCTGGGAAATTCAATGGGATGCTACGCTGCGGCAAACTCAATGGATCATCACCCCCAACACAACAACAGGCGACCCGGGGGCCGCCTGTGTTGCAAAGGATTCATCGGACTTGATGTGCTCGGTGGATACCCCGGAATCAATCGAAGCGATCCAGGTTCATCACTTTCGTCCACGCGGCGACGAAATCATTGACGAAGGCCTGATCAGAGTCCTCCATGGCGTAGTACTCCGCAACCGCACGCAATTCGGAATTGGAACCAAATATCAGGTCAACCGGTGTGGCCGTCCACTTCACCTTGCCGGTCTTGCGGTCCTTGCCTTCGTAGACGCCATCGTCCGAGGACGACTTGGACCAATCGGAATCCATACTGAGCAGATTGACAAAGAAGTCATTGGTCAGCGTTCCCGGTTTATCGGTGAAGACCCCATGCTTGGTGTTGCCCGCATTTGCCCCGAGCACACGCATACCGCCAAGCAGTACCGTCATTTCCGGCACCGTCAGGGTCAGCAGGTCGGCACGGTCCACCAGCATTTCGGTGGGCGACACGGAGTTTCTTTTGCCGTAGTAATTGCGGAAACCGTCAGCCATGGGCTCCAGCCAGCCAAACGATTCGACATCGGTCATTTCCGCCGTGGCATCGGTACGCCCGGGCTTGAAAGGAACATGCACATTGTGCCCTGCTTTCTTCGCCGCCTGTTCGATCGCTGCATTGCCAGCCAGCACGATGGTGTCGGCGAGCGAGACCTGCTTACCGCCGGACAGTGACTTGTTGAAGCTTTGCTGGATGGACTCCAGCTTGCCGAGAACTTTGCTCAGTTCCTGTGGGTCGTTCACCGGCCAGTCTTTCTGCGGGGCCAGCCGAATGCGCGCGCCGTTGGCACCACCGCGCATGTCGGAGCCGCGGAAGGTGGACGCCGAAGCCCAGGCGGTGCGCACCAGCTCCGGCACGGTCAACCCGGAGGCCAGGATTTCGCCTTTCAGTTTCAGCACATCCCGCTCGTCCAGTGGCTTGTAGTCGGCGGCGGGGACCGGGTCCTGCCACGGCAGGTCTTCCTTGGGCACTTCGGAACCCAGATACCGCGCCTTGGGGCCCATATCCCGGTGTGTCAGTTTGAACCAGGCCCGGGCGAAGGCGTCTTCCAGTTCTTTCGGATTTTTGTGGAATCGCTCGGAAATCTTCCGGTAGGCGGGGTCCTCCTTCAAACTCAGGTCCGTCGTCAACATCATCGGCGGATGACGCTTATCTTTCAGATGCGCGTCCGGCACCATGTTGGCGGCATTTGGATCGGTGGGAATCCAGACGGTTCCGCCCCCGGGCGACTTGGTTTTTTTCCACTCGAACTTGAACAGATTATCCAGGTAGTTGTGACTCCACTGCGCCGGAGTAATTGTCCAGGCGCCTTCGAGGCCACTAGTGAACGTATCTTCCGCGTTGCCCTTGCCGCACTTGTTTTTCCAGCCGAAACCCTGTTCTTCGATGGGCGCCGCCGCAGGTTCTTTACCCACACAGTCCGCCTTTACCGCACCGTGCACCTTCCCAAATGCGTGGCCACCGGCAATCAGCGCAACGGTTTCCTCATCATTCATGGCCATACGGCCGAACGACAGGCGAATTCTTTCTGCCGCCGACTTTGGATCCAGATTGCCACCGGGGCCCTCAGGGTTCACATAAATCAGCCCCATCACCGTGGCAGCCAAATTACGATCCGGAATGTCTTTACCTTTGAAGCGCTTTTCATAGTCCAGCATCTGAGTTTCCGGTCCCCAGTACACCAGTTCGGGCTCCCAGTCGTCCTGGCGTCCACCGGCGAAGCCGAACGTCTTGAACCCCATGGATTCCAGCGACACATTGCCGGTGAGAATCATCAGGTCGGCCCAGGACAGCGACTTGCCGTATTTCTGCTTGACCGGCCACAACAGACGCCGCGCCTTGTCCAGGTTGGCGTTGTCCGGCCAGCTGTTGAGCGGGTCAAAGCGCTGCTGGCCACCACCGGCACCGCCGCGCCCGTCACCCACCCGGTAGGTACCGGCGGCGTGCCAGGCCATGCGGATCATCAGCGGGCCGTAGTGACCGTAGTCCGCAGGCCACCAGTCCTGGGAGGTGGTGAGCACCTTCTCGATATCTTTCTTGACCGCGTTCAGGTCGAGACTGTTGAACGCCTTGGCGTAATCGAAATCCTCATCCATGGGGTTGGAGGATTGGGCGTGATCCCGCAGGGGCGATAGATCCAGTTGATCCGGCCACCAGAAACTGTTGGGTTTGGGCTCGCCCACTTCGGGCTTTTCCTGTGCCTGCAGGGACACACTGGCGGAGAGGGTCGCCACCGTCATGGCAATGGCCGTGCACAGGGGAATGGCTCTTTTGATCATTGTTGCGCCTCCTGGAGAAACCGCGGGTTATCGGGAACCGGTTGGTTCTGAATATAGGCACTGGCGCGCGACGCGGTGGCGCTAAAGGAAAATTCCTACGCCAACAAATGCTACCGCCCCCAAAAAAGCGGACGATGTTACCGCACAGGCGATAGCCGGGGCCTGCATCGATAAACAGGGCAAATCATTCTCATTGGTTCTGCTTATGCACTCGCGCCCCACTGCCGCGTATCGCCACACAGCGCAGGGCGCTGACTACACTAGCGACATAGTCCTAACCACATCGCGCTGACGATCCATCTCCATGCGGCCAACCAATGTTTCTCGCCCTGCCCTGTCGCTGTCCGCCCGATGGCTGGGTGCACTGTTGCTGACCGCCATCGGCACGGCCGCCGTGTACGCGGAGGAAACACCCATTGCGGTGGAGGCAGTAATTGTGCAGCGGCAGCCGCTGATCGAAGAGGTACCGGTGACCGGTACCATCAATCCGCTCCGCCAGGCGCTGCTCTCGGCGGAAGTGGCGGGACTGATCCAGGATATTCACGCCGATATTGGTGACCGCGTACAAAAGGGCGACCTGCTGTTGAAGCTTGACCCGGAATTGAGCAGCATCGGGCGCGACGCCGCACTCGCCGAAGTTGCACGTGTCAGGGAAATACTTGCCGACAGCCGCCGACGCCTGGCCGAACTTGAACGACTGGTGGGCGACAACCATGTGGCGGAAACGGAGGTGGAAAGTCTCGCTTCCGAAGTTCGCGAGCGCAGCGCGCAATTACAGGCTGCGCAGGTGGAGACCGAGCGCCTGAGCGCCCTGCTCCGGCGCCACCAGGTGGATGCGCCCTTTTCCGGCACCATCAGTCTGCGAGAAGTGGATGTCGGTGAGTGGGTAGAGCCGGGAACAGCCCTGTTCGAACTGGTGGATAGCGACACCCTCCGCGCCGACTTCCAGGTACCGCAGCGCTATTACTCCCGCATCCAGCCCCAGACGCGCGTGCGGGTAACCCTCGACGACGGCGCCACCGTGGCCAGCCGGGTGGAACACCGGATACCCGTGAGCCGCAGCGGCAGTCGCACTTTTCTGCTGCGCACCGTTGTTGAACCCCCGATCCACACACCGGCAGCGCAAAGCAATGCCCCGGAACTGATCCCCGGCATGTCAGCCTCCGCGGTGCTGCAGCTAAAAAGCGACAGGCAGGGTGTTGTCGTACCCCGGGATGCGGTACTGCGCTACCCCGACGGTCGCATTACCGTGTGGGTCGCCGCCCCGGGAAGCAACTGGGATGAAACCGCCACCGTCAGTGAGCAGCAGGTCGCGACCGGGCTCAGCTTCAACGGCATGATCGAGATCACCTCCGGTATCGAGGCGGGCCAGCGGGTGGTGGTGCGCGGCAATGAAAGTCTGCAGCCCGGGCAGAGGGTCTTGCTCAAGCGCGCTGCCATGGCCAACCGCGCGGCGGGCCGCCCCTGATGTTCGAACAGATCATCAAACACGGGATTCTCGTCACCGTGACGGTATTGATCATCGCCATCCTCGGGCTGGTGGCGGCCTTCCGGATCCCGGTGCAGATGATTCCCGATCTCGAGGTGCGCACCATCTCCATCCGCACCAGCTGGCCAGGCGCCACGCCCCAGGACATCGAGAAGGAAATTCTGATCGAGCAGGAGGAATACCTGCGCAACATACCCTACTTGCAGGAACTTCAATCGTCCGCCGACCTGGGCTCGGCGGAAATCGAGCTGGAGTTTCCGTTCGGGGTGGATATTGTCGAGACCCAGATCCGCGTCAACAACGCCCTCACCCAGGTGCCCTCCTACCCGGAAAACGTGGACGAGCCGCGGGTATACGCCACCTCGTTTTCCTCCAATGCCTTCATGTACTACCGCGTTTCGCCACTGCCGGGCAACCCGCGCGGCCTGGATATGGATATGCTGCGGGACTATGTGGAAGACAATGTGCGCCCGCGCATGTCCGGGGTTCCCGGTGTGGCGCAGGTGGATGTGGGCGGGGGTGCCGAGCGGCAGATACAGATTCGCCTGAAACCGCAGCAGCTCGCGGAACACAGGCTGACACTGATGGAGGTGCGCGAAGTGATCCGCGCGCGCAACCGGGATATCTCCGGCGGCGAGGTGGAAAGCGGCAAGCGCCGTTACCTGCTGCGCACCCTGGGGCGTTTTCAGGATCTGGAGGAACTGCGTGCGCTCGTACTGCGCCGGGATGGCGACGGTATCGTGCGTCTCGGACAGGTGGCGGACATCACCCTGGATCACTTCAAGATCCGCAGCAACGCCTTCGTCAACGGGCAGCCGGTTATCTTCCTGTCCATCCGTCGGGAGAGCGGCTCCAATGTCATCGATATCAAGCGCGCCATGGTGCGGGAGGTGGAGCGGATCAATCGCGAACTGCTGGAACCCCAGGGCATGAATATGGCGCTGACCGCCGACGATGTCGGCTATGTGGAAGCCTCCGTATTCAATGTGTGGAAGAACCTCGCACTGGGCGCCCTGCTGGCCACGGCCATCATGTACTGGTTTCTGCGTTCATTCCGCGCGACGGCCCTGGGTGTGGTGGGTATCCCCATCTGTACCATTGCCGCATTCATCGGTCTGCTGATCGCCGGGCGTACCATCAACGTGATTTCGCTGGCGGGTGTGGCCTTCTCCATCGGCATGACCCTGGACAACAGCATCGTGGTACTGGAGAGCATCGAACTCGAGCGCCGCCGCGGCCTGAACCGCCTGCAGGCGGCGATCAGCGGCGTTCAAAAGGTGTGGCCGGCGGTGCTCGCCTCCACCCTGACCACGGTGATGGTGTTTCTGCCGGTGGTGTTTATCGCCGAGGAGGCGGGCCAGCTGTATTCGGATATCGCCATCGCCATTTCCGCCTCCATACTGGTGTCCATGCTGGTGGCCATTACCGTAATCCCCACCGCCAGCGCGCGCCTCAAGTTTGACGGCACCAGTGCAGACAATATCGAGCACAGCAGGCTGCGCCAGGCGGTCATCGGCCGTATCGAGTGGCTGCTGGCCTCGGCAACACGTCGCCTTTATTGCATCGGGTTCACCGTCGCCACCAGCCTGGCCATCGTACTGTTGCTCACGCCTCCCGCGGAGTACCTGCCGGAAGGGGAAGAGGCCAAGACTTTTGCCAGTATGAACGCGCCTCCCGGTTACAACCTTGCCACCATGCAAGAGATTGCGCGGGAGATTCAGGACTATTTCATGCCGTTTGTGAACCCGGAAGCAGACTCTGGCAGCAGCGCTTCCGAAACTGGAGACATACCGGTGATGAAATACTTCATCATCAGTATCTCTCCCCAGCGCCTGCGCATCATTGCGGAAACCAAAGACCCCCGCGAGATCGACGAGCTGATGACGGCGATCGTACGCAAATACGAGAGCTACCCCGGGATGCGCGCCTTTGCCACCCGCGGATCCATCATCAGCAGCAACGACGGCGGCACCCGCAGCGTCAACCTGGATATCTCCGGCGCCAACCTCGCCGACCTGTATCAGGTGGCGCGCACGGCGTACAGCCGCGCTCAGGCAATTTTCGACGACCCGAATATCCAGACCCAGCCCACCAGCCTCTCTCTCGCGCAGCCGCTTCTGGAAGTCAGGCCCAAATGGGAGCGCGCGGCAGAAGTGGGAATGAGCGCGGAAGATATCGGCTTCGCGGTGGCGGCGCTCACCGATGGCGCCTTCGTCAATGAATTTTTCCTGGACGACGACAAGATCGATATCTACCTGTACAACCAGCAGGGTCCGGAAGCCACCATCGAAACCCTCGCGCAGATTTTTATCTACACCCCCACCGGCGCGGTGTTGCCATTGTCCGAACTGGCAGAGATTGCCGAAACCGTCGACACCGCCACGGTGCGCCGCATCGACGGCCGCCGCACCGTCACCCTGAACATCATCCCACCGCGGTCTGTGGCTCTGGAGACCGGGGTCGAGAAGGTGCGGACCGAGCTGGTACAACATATGCGCGACCAGGGGCAGGTTCCTCTCGGCGTCTCCATGGACATCTCCGGTGCCGCCGACCAGCTGGACGCGACCCGCGCTTCCCTCGGTAACAATTACCTGGTGGCGCTCGCCATTATCTACCTGCTGATGGTGGCTATCTTCGCCCATTGGGGTTATCCGCTATTGATCATGACCACTATCCCGCTGGGGATTGCCGGTGGCATTGCGGGGCTGGCGCTGCTGAATCTTACCGGCGCGGTGTTGCGCGGTATGGGGCTGGAAGGCTTCCACCAGCCGTTTGATATGATCTCCATGCTCGGATTCCTGATACTGATGGGCACCGTGGTGAACAACCCGATCCTGATCGTGCACAGGGCCATTTCCAACCTGCAGGAGGACGGCATGGACCCGGTGGAGGCGGTGCAGGAGGCAGTGGACTCCCGCCTGCGGCCTATCGCCATTTCCACCATCACCACCATTTGCGGGCTTGCACCACTGGTCTTCCTGCCCGGCGCCGGTACCGAGCTGTATCGCGGGGTGGGTGTGATCGTGATGGCGGGTATCATAGGCGCTGCCATCGTCACTCTGACGATGCTGCCGTCACTGACGGTGTTTGTACTGCAGTGGCACAAGCGCCATGCTACGGAAACAGACGCCTCGGCAGATACCACCGATACGGTTTAGGCGACTCGCCGGAGACCAGGGGAGGCAATGGAGATATTCATACACAGGGTGCGACGGAGTTCCTGACGAAAATGACCGGCGAAATCCAGAGCCTCAGCGATCTCCTCAAAGCCCTTGAGCAGCTGGCGGAAACCCGCGAGCACATCACCCTGGAACGCGTCCTGAACGCGGTGGGAGAGCGGTCCTTCGGCCCGGTCCTGCTGCTCGCCGGGCTCATTCTGTTTTCCCCGCTGTCCGGCATTCCGGGGATGCCCACACTGATGGGTATCCTTGTCCTGCTTACCTCGGTACAGATGCTGATGCTGCGTCGGTACCTGTGGTTACCCAAGTGGCTGCTTGCCCGCTCGATTCCCAAGAAGCCCCTGATTCAAGGCCTGAAATGGGTAGAAAAGCCGGCAGCGGTTCTGGACCGATCACTCCGACCCCGCCTGGGGATCATGGTATACCGCGCCGGCACCATCGCCACGGCCGGTATCTGCTCTGCCATCGCCCTGCTGCTCCCGGTCATGGAAATCATCCCCTTCTCCGCCTCTCTTGCGGGACTGGCCCTGTTTGCCTTCGGCCTCGCCCTCATCTCCCGGGACGGCGCCCTGGAGCTCCTCGCATTCACCCTAACCGGCGCAGCCCTGGCGCTGATTCCCTACTACTTTCTGAAATAAGAAAACTATTGATGCTAATCGGAAGATAGCCCCAAGCAATCACAACCATAAAAATCAATAACTTCAATCGATTTTCAGCAGCTAATAGTATTTCCCCCGTACCCGATAACCCACGCCCCAAACGCGGGGCAAAATTTCTCTCAGGAGACAAGGAAATACCATGGCTAACTACATCAACAGCGAAATCAAGCCCTTCAACGCCAAGGCATACCAGTCTGGCGACTTCTTCGATGTGTCCGACGCGGACCTGAAAGGCAAGTGGTCGGTGGTGTTCTTCTACCCGGCGGACTTCACCTTCGTGTGCCCCACCGAACTGGGTGACCTGGCCGACAACTACGACGAATTCCAGAAACTGGGTGTAGAGATCTACTCCGTCTCCACCGACACCCACTTCACCCACAAAGCGTGGCACGACACTTCCGAGACTATCGGCAAGATTCAGTTCCCGATGATCGGCGACCCCACCGGCACCATCACCCGCAACTTCGGCGTGATGATCGAGGAAGAAGGCATCGCCGACCGCGGCACCTTCGTGATCGACCCGGAAGGCCGTATCCAGATCGTCGAGATCAACGCCGGCGGTATCGGCCGCGACGCCCAGGACCTGCTGCGCAAGATCAAGGCCGCCCAGTACGTCGCCGCCCACCCGGGTGAAGTGTGCCCGGCGAAGTGGAAAGAAGGCGAAGAGACACTCGCTCCTTCCCTGGACCTGGTAGGCAAGATCTGAGGGCTACTTCGTTCATACGAAGTACTGAAGCTCTCGAGAAGGTGCTGATGGCGGGGGGCAGCCTTTCGAAACATTCACCGCCATGGATGGCGGTGCAGAGCCCCCAGGGATGGGTGCACGCCGTGTTTCGAAAGGCTGCACCCGTCAGCAGCACCGCCACAGGACTCCAAAAAAGAACCACAAATTACTAAATACCAGGACACACCGATGTTGGACGCAAACGTAAAGAAACAACTGGACACCTATCTGCAGAATATCGTCACTCCGATCGAGATCAGTGTGTCCGCCGACAGCAGCTCCAAGGCTGCTGAACTGAGCAGCCTTGCCGAAGAAATTGCCGGGCTGTCAGACAAAATTGCCCTCAATCAGGAAGACCGCAAGCGCACCCCGAGCATGGCCATCGCCCCCGCCGGCGAAATGCCGCGCGTCAGCTTTGCCGGGATTCCCATGGGGCACGAATTCACCTCCCTGGTGCTCGCCCTGCTGCAGGCCGGTGGCCATCCGTCCAAGGTGGACCCAGAACTGCAGGAACAGATCCGCAGCATCCAGGGGGAATTCCACTTCGAAACCTATATCTCGCTGTCCTGCCAGAACTGCCCGGACGTGGTGCAGGCACTGAACCTGATGGCGAAGCTGAACCCGAACATCACCCACGAGATGATCGACGGCGCCCTGTTCCAGGACGAAGTCGACGAGCGCCAGATCATGGCCGTCCCCGCGGTGTACCTGAACGGCGAGCACTTCGGCCAGGGTCGCATGAGTCTGGAAGAGATCGTGGGCAGGATTGATACCGGTGCGGAACAGCGCAAGGCGGAAGCACTCAACGAGCGCGAGCCCTACGATGTGCTGGTCGTAGGCGGTGGCCCCGCCGGCGCGGCGGCGGCGATCTACGCCGCGCGCAAGGGCATCCGCACCGGCCTGGTAGCAGAGCGCTTTGGCGGTCAGGTGATGGATACCGTGGGAATCGAGAACTTTATTTCGGTCCCCTACACCGAGGGCCCGAAGCTGGCCGCGAGCCTGGAGCAGCACGTTAAAGAATACGGTGTGGACATCATCACCGGTCAGCGTGCCGCCGACCTGAAGCGCAAACAATTGATCGAACTGGAACTGCAAAGTGGCGCGACCCTGGCAAGCAAGTCCGTGGTGCTTGCCACCGGTGCCCGCTGGCGCGAACTGGGTGTGCCCGGTGAAGCCGAATACCGCACCAAAGGCGTGGCCTACTGCCCTCACTGCGACGGGCCCTTCTTTAAGGGCAAGCATGTCGCGGTCATCGGCGGCGGCAACTCGGGTATCGAAGCAGCCATCGACCTGGCCGGTATCGTCAAGCATGTCACCGTACTGGAATTTGCCGATACCCTGCGTGCGGACGAGGTACTCGTGCGCAAGGCCCGCTCCATGGCCAATATCGACATCATCACCAATGCCCAGACCACCGAGGTGCTCGGCGATGGCAGCAAGGTGAACGGCTTGCAGTACACCGACCGCACCAGTGGTGCGAGTAAAACACTGGAACTCGCGGGCGTTTTCGTACAGATCGGCCTGGTGCCGAATACCGAGTTCCTGAAGGACAGCGGACTGGAGATGAATCGTATGGGCGAGATCGTGATTGATGCGCGGGGAGCCACCTCGATACCCGGCGTGTTTGCCGCGGGCGACGCGACCACTGTGCCCTACAAGCAGATTGTGATTTCCATGGGCGCCGGTGCGACCGCAGCGCTGGGTGCCTTTGACCACCTGATTCGCACATCGGCACCCGATCAGGAGGAAGAATCCCTGTCCATGGCAAGCTGACAGACCCCTGCCGGGTATCGGCCTCCCAGCGATATCCGGTGAATCCCCCGGCGGTCTTCCTCACCGCCATCCACTGGGAACCATCCCTTGCGGCCGGCCCCCAACCGGCCTTTTTTATTCCTGCGAATACTGTCGGACTCGGCCCAGCCGGCCGGTTAATTTCCGGTTCAGCTCGCGAGAATTAGTATTCGCCAAAGCTGGTTTAAGGATTGCGCTCAAACCCCATGAGACAGGCACGGTCACGCTGCGGCGTTTCCCCACTTGAGCGGAGATGTCACGGGCCTTTAACAATCCTTTACTGGCCAATGGCGTGCTCGGCTGATAGCTTTCGCCAACAGAACCCGCCAGTCTAAACTGGTCACAAGACATACAAGCAGACTCCCCTAACGATTGGAACAGGAGAATTACCCCATGCGTTTGAAGCCTCTCGCACTCGCCGCTCTACTGGCCCTGCCCGCCTCGGCATTCGCTGACTGGCAGCTGGTGGGCGATGACTCCAGTGTCAACTTCGTGTCCGTGAAAAAATCGACCATCGCCGAGACCCACCACTTCAAGGGCCTGAGCGGAGCGATATCCGACGCGGGCAAAGCCGCACTGACCATCGACCTGGCGAGCGTGGAGACCAACATCCCGATCCGCAACGAGCGCATGCAGAAAATGCTGTTCGAGACTGCTGAGTTTGCCAGAGCGAGTATTACCGCAAACGTTGATCCGGCCAAACTGAAGGCGCTGCAGCCCGGCCAGTCCATGAATCTGACGGCGGATGTGACCGTGGAGATTCACGGCCAGCAGAACACCGAGAAAGCGGACCTGCAGGTAACCGGCCTCGCCGGCAATCAGGTTCAGGTCACCACCAATGCGCCGATTATCGTCAATGCCGGCAATTACAAGCTGCTCGAGGGTATCGAAAAGCTGCGTGCCGTGGCGGGCCTGGACAGTATCAGCCCGATCGTTCCAGTGACCGTAAAGCTGATATTCAAGCAGAACTGACCGCACCGTCCCGGAGTGGCAATGCACTCCGGGACTCACCCGATACCGCCCCACCCCCCACATCGTCTACTCCGCCACGGATTTCACCGCGCAAACGCCCCTCTACTGCGAACTTGCGCCCAAATCCGCTAGAATTCCCCCAATTCTTGAAACCCGCTCAAAGGTACGTGCCCATGGCGTCACTACAGGATCAGCTGCTCAAGGCAGGCCTGGTCGATGGCAAGAAAGCCAAGCAGATCAGTAAGGAAAAACGCAAACAGAATAAAGTGGCCAAGAAGTCTGGTGAGACTCAGGTAGACGAGGCCAAGCTGGCCGCGGAAGAGGCCCGCGCGGCCAAGATCGCCCGCGACCGGGAGCTGAATGCCCAGCGCGAAGCCGCCGCCCAGCAGAAAGCGATCGCCGCCCAGATCAAGCAGCTGATCGAGCGCAACAAGCAGTCCAAAGGCGCCAAGGGGCAGGACGATATCGCTTATCACTTCACCTTTGAAAAGAAGGTGAAGAAAATCTATGTCTCCAGCACCGTGCAGGAGCACCTCACCGCCGGCCGCCTGCTGATTGTGGGAGAGGGAGAGACGTTTGAACTGGTTCCGCGGGTCATTGCCGACAAGATTGCCGAGCGCAACCCGGCGATGGTCGTGCAACCGCCGGAAAACAGCAGCGCCGTCGACGAGGACGATCCCTATGCGGGCTACGAAATCCCCGACGACCTGATGTGGTAACACACAGTTTTTTATCAGGGCATTAGCATGACCGATAGCGATCCGGTAATCGCCCAGGTTGAACGCTGGCTGCACGATGTGGTGGTCGGCCTCAATCTGTGTCCCTTCGCGCGCAAGCCACTGCGCGCGGGGCAGATTCGTTTTACCGTGAGCGAGGCCACCAGCAACGACGTGCTACTGGAAGAGCTGCAGGACGAGTTCGAGGTGCTGGACCGCACATCGATGGAAGAGGTGGAAACCAGCCTGCTGATCCTGCCTACACACCTGCAGGATTTTCACGATTACAACTTCTTCCTCGACGAGGCGGAACGGTTGCTCAAGCGTCAGGGTTATGAAGGCATCTACCAGATTGCGAGCTTCCACCCCCATTATCAGTTTGCCGGCACGGCGCCGCACGATGCGGAGAATCTGACCAATCGCGCCCCCTACCCCATCCTGCATATCTTGCGTGAAGAGAGTCTGGAGCGCGGCCTCAAGAACTATCCGGACCCGGACAGTATTCCCCGCAACAATATCCTGCGGGTGGAATCGCTCACCGACGAAGAGAAACGACTTCTGTTTCCGTACCTGTTTTCCCCCTGACCGCGCTCTGTCATTTCAGGGCCATCGCGCTTTCGCTAGCATCCATCCAGGTTTTCGCGCAGAGTGGTAAACGCCTGATACTGGGTAAAGAAAATCTTGCCCGACAGCTTGTTCAGGAATCCACTGTTCGACAGCGCGTCCATTACCGGCCCCTTGACCTCCGACAGGTGGAAACAGATTCCCGACGCCTGCAGCTGCTCGTTGATCGACTCGAGCGTCTCCAGTGCACTCCAGTCGATTTCATTGATCGCACTGCACATCAGAATCACATGCCTGACCTGAGGCGTTGACGCGATGTCGCCGTAGATCCGCTCCTCCAAGAAGGCCGCATTGGAGAACATCAGGCTCTCATCCACGCGAATACTCAGGATCTGTGGCAGCGTGCGTACCTGATGCCGCTGGATATTGCGAAAATGCTCCGTGCCCTCCACCAATCCGACCTCCGCTATATGCGGCTTGGACGTGCGATACAGGAACAGCACGATCGACGCCAGCACACCGCAGGACACGCCCATCTCGACCCCGAACAGCAGGGTCACCACAATAGTGATCAGGACCGCGAAAAAATCACTGGGGGAGTAGCGCCAGGTCTTTCTCAGGATCGAAAAGTCCACCAGTGACAGTACCGCGACAATGATCGTGGCAGCGAGCGTGGCCTTCGGCAGGTAATACAGGAACGGAGTGAGGAACATTGCCGCCAGCGCGATCCCGAAGGCAGTGAAGATACTGGCCATCTGGGTTTCGGCGCCCGCATCAAAATTGACCACCGAGCGCGAGAAACCGCCAGTAACCGGAAAGCCGCCCGACAGGCCGGAAGCCATATTCGCCGTTCCCAGACCGATCAGCTCCTGGTTCATGTCGATTTTCTGCCGGCGCTTGGCCGCCAGGGTTTTGCCCACGGAAATCGACTCCACATAGCCGATGATGGAAATCATGATCGCCGGCACCAGCAACTGTTGCACCAGTTCCAGGGAAAAATTTGGCCAGACGAACTGCGGCAGGCCACTGGGAATCGTCCCCACCAGCTTCACGCCTTTCCCTTCCAGGTTAAAACCACTGGCCAGCAAGATTGTCGCGAGTACACCGACCACCGGCGCCGCCTTGACCAGCAGGGCGGCGGTATTTTTTGACAGTGAAAAACGCTGTAGCAAGCGCACCGCGCCACCGCGCGACCAGATCAGGAACAGCACCACGGCCGCGCCCAGTATCAGCGAATACAGGTTGATATGGCCGAGGCCGGCCACCATCGACTGAACGAGCTCCGGCAGGTTGTCACCGTGAGCCGAGATGCCCATCAGGTGTTTCAGCTGACTGAAGGCGATAAGAATCCCGGAGGCGGTAATAAAACCAGAAATCACCGGGTGGGAGAGGAAATTGGCCAGAAAGCCCAGCCGCAATATGCCCAGCAAAAACAGAAACAGGCCGGACAGCAGTGCCAGCAGCGTCGCCGCCAGCAGATAATCGGCCGTATTCTGGGCCGCTACCTGGCCGAGTGCCGCGGCGCTCATCAATGAGGCAACGGCCACCGGCCCCACCGAGAGCGTCCGACTACTGCCGAACAATGCATAGGCAACCAGCGGTGCGATACTGGCGTAGAGTCCCACCTCTGCCGGCAACCCCGCCAGCAGTGCATAGGCCAGCGACTGCGGGATCAGCATGATGGTGACAATCACCGCAGCGAGAAGATCCCTGTGTAGCGCGCCTATGGAATAGCCAGCCAGCCAGTGGACGGCGGGAATAAAGCGACCCAGCAGACCACCAGGGCCGCGATTAACAACATCTTTCACCGGTAGGATTCCTCAGGCGGTGTTACCCGGCAGATCAATAGGTCACCAGCACGCCGCTGATATCAAACCCGGCTTTCTGTGCGACCTGATGCAACTGCTGCTTGTCGGCACCATTGAGACAGCCAGCCGCGGCCCAGAGATTGCAGGAGCGGTTGCCTGTGCGGCAGAAGGCATGCACCTTTTTGCCGCTACTGAGCAGCCTGGCGAACTCTTCACTGTGTGCCGGCTGCATCTGCCCGCGGGAAAACGGGATGGCGATAAATGCCATTCCCGCTGCGGTGACGGCCTTTTCCAGGTCCGCAAAGCTGGCGTTGTCTTCCGCCTCATTTTCCGGCCGATTGCATACCACCACTTCCACGCCCTGCTCCGCCAGCGCGGCGAATTCCTCAAGCGCGGGCTCGGCGGAAATACTTACTTGGGAGTCCAGTATCTTGCGATCCATATCCGTTTCCTCAGCTGATTAGAAATGTTGCCTGGTAGCTCAAAGTTTGTTGACCGGCACTTTCAGGTACACGGTGCCGTTGTCTTCTGCCGGCGGCATCTGACCCGCACGGATATTCACCTGGATAGACGGCAGTATCAGCCGCGGCATGCCCAGGGTAGCGTCGCGCTCACTGCGCATCTTCACAAACTCATCCTCAGTCACACCTTCATGCAGATGGATATTGTCGCGCTTCTGCGCCCCCACGGTGGTCTCGCACTGATGCTCGCGGGCGCCCTTGGGTGGGTAGTCGTGACACATGAACATGCGGGTCTCTTCCGGCAGGGACAGCAGCTTCTGTACCGACTGGTAGAGATTGCGGGCGTCGCCGCCGGGGAAATCGCAGCGTGCACTGCCCACATCCGGCAGGAACAGAGTGTCGCCCACGAACAACGCATCGCCGATCAGCCAGGCCATATCCGCCGGCGTGTGGCCGGGGACATAGATGACACGCCCTTCGAGGTCACCGATGCTGAAGGTGTCGCCGTCGTGAAACAGGTGGTCGAACTGGGAGCCGTCGACCAGGAACTCTTTTTCCAGGTTGAAGACATCGCGGAAGATGCCCTGCACCTGGCGGATATGGTCACCGATGGCAATCTTGCCGCCGAGCTGTTCGCGGATAAACGGCGCCGCGGACAGGTGATCGGCGTGGGCGTGGGTTTCGAGCACCCACTCGACGGTCAGCTGCTTGTCACGCACGAACGCAACAATCTTCTCGGCGCCTCCGGTACTGGTGCGCCCCGAGGCCTGGTCAAAGTCCAGTACGGCGTCGATGACGGCCGCACTACCACCTTCCCGGTCGTAGATCACATAGCTCCAGGTCTCGGTGTCCTCGTCGAGAAACGGTTGCACTAGCGGGCGGAGATCTGTCTTGGCCATGAATTCGCCTAATAGATGATTTAGGAATATATCGATAACCATGTGAAATATATCTTCCAACAATATACTTTTCAATATATTATTTTTCTCGTAACAATTGGCGGGAGCTATCAACGCCAGCCAATGCCAACTTTCAGCCTGAATAACCAGCCGGGAAATCACCATGCCGGATACCAGCGAGCTGCAGCTCGACAAAATGCGCACTGCGGCGGCCGAGGCCTCGCTGCTGCTGCGCTCACTGGGCAACCAGGATCGCCTGCTCCTGCTCTGCCAGCTGTGCGAGGAGGAGCTTTGTGTCAGTGAACTGGAGGAGCGACTGGACATACGCCAGCCGAGCCTGTCACAGCAGCTGGGGGTATTGCGCCGGGAGGCGCTGGTTGCTACCCGGAAGGAAGGTAAACGGGTGTACTACCGGGTCGCTGACCCGAAGGTTCTGGCCCTGCTACAAACTTTGTATCAACTGTATTGCGCGGAGTAACTCACCACCATGAACATCGACTGGAATGCTTTTACCCCCGTGTCCGCCCTCGCCGGCGGCGCCCTGATTGGCCTGGCCAGCGCCTGGCTGATCCTGATGAACGGCCGCATTGCGGGAATCTCGGGAATTCTCGGCGGCCTGCTGAACAATGAGCGCGGCAGCCGCGGCTGGCAGTTCGCATTCATTCTCGGCCTGCTGGCGGGGCCCGCAATCTGGGGGCTGTTTCACGCCCTGCCTCCTATCGAGATTCGCGCGAGCCTTCCCATGCTGATCGCGGCCGGCCTGCTGGTGGGCATCGGCACCCGCTATGCCGCAGGCTGTACCAGTGGACACGGGGTCTGCGGGCTGTCGCGGCTGTCGCCGCGCTCCCTGGCCGCCACCCTCACCTTCATGTTCGGCGGCTTCGCCACCGTGTATATCGTTCGTCACCTGCTGGGAGCCTGAAGCCATGAATAAAGCGACTGTATCTGCGTTTGTCTCCGGACTCATTTTCAGCTTTGGCCTGCTGCTCTCGGGCATGGCCAACCCGGAAAAGGTACTCGGGTTTCTCGACCTGTTCGGCGCCTGGGATCCCTCCCTGGCCCTTGTCATGGGTGGGGCTATCGCCGTCGCACTGCCGGCATTCACCATCGCCAGAAAGCGCGAAGCGGCGATTCTGGGTGGCCCGATCAACCTGCCCGGCAAGCGCACCCTGGATAAACGCCTGCTGCTCGGCAGCCTGACCTTCGGGGTGGGCTGGGGGCTGGCGGGCTTCTGCCCCGGTCCGGGCATTGTCGCATCCGGTGCGCCGGAGTCCGGAGCCATGGTGTTTGTGGCCGCGATGGTCGCGGGCATGCTGGCATTCCGCGCGCTGGACAGCCGGCGCACCTGAGCCAGCCTGAACGGCCCGGGCTGGCTCCCGGTGTGTACCAGCGGCTATCCTGTTGGAACTCCAAGGTCTCTGGTACACACCTGCACACGTGATACGGGCAAACCAACTCATTCCCAAATGGCTCAGGAATTACCGCCGACAGTGGCTCTCCTCTGATATCACCGCAGCATTGGTTTCAGGCATGCTGCTGGTACCTCAGGGGCTGGCCTATGCCCTGCTGGCTGGCTTGCCACCTCACGTGGGGCTTTATGCCTCGCTGGTACCACTGATTGCGTACGCGGTGTTCGGCAGCAGCAGCGCCATGTCCGTGGGACCCGCTGCGGTGCTGTCCCTGATGACGATGACTGCGCTGACGCCGCTGGCGGCCATCGGCAGCCCGGAATATATCGGCGCCGCCATCGTGCTCACCCTGCTGAGCGGGCTGTTTCTGTTCGCCATGGGCCTGTTCAAGCTCGGCACTCTCTCCAACCTGCTCAGCCATCCGGTCATCAGCGGCTTTGTGTCCGGCGCCGCCGCCCTCATCATTGTCGGCCAGCTGCCCTCCCTGCTGGGCATCAAGGCCGAAGGTGAGACTGCTTCGGTGAAACTGTTTCACGTGATCGAGCACCTGCCACAGGCACACCTACCCACGCTCGTTTTTGGCGTCACCACCGCCGCGCTGCTGATCTTCAGCCGCGTGTGGCTCCCCATGCTGCTGTTCCGAATGGGTACCCCCAAGCAGATCGCGCGCCTGGCCGCGAGACTAATGCCGATGCTGCTGGTGCTGTGCGCGATCGCGCTGGTGCGCGGGCTTAAACTGGGAGATGAACTCGACACGGTCGGTGCCATTCCCGCGGGACTGCCGCAGATTGTTTTTCCGGAGTGGAGCTGGAGCCTCGCCTACCGGCTGCTGCTACCGGCGCTGATTATTGCCCTGCTGACCTTTGTGGAAAGTCTGTCCATTGCCCAGGCACTGGCGGCGCGGCGCGGAGAGCGACTG
>Ga0207814_100356_pt1 | contig 30564 bp, 21 predicted proteins | sample TtaePargueraPR_7_FD_187755 | JGI IMG/M metagenome (GOLD analysis project Ga0207814, IMG submission 187755) | Aerobic enrichment media microbial communities from Bioluminiscent Bay, La Parguera, Puerto Rico - Tt and P1 (2) (SPAdes) | ecosystem: Environmental > Aquatic > Marine > Unclassified ... | reverse complement strand
TAAGCGCCGGGTCGCGCTCGAAGTATTTCTTGTATTCCGCCCAGGTTGTCGCTGCAAGCGTGCGAAGCTCGCCACGCGCAAGCGCGGGCTTCAACAGGTTCGCAGCATCACCCTGCCCCTCCTTGCCACCCGCGCCAATCATTGTATGCGCCTCATCGATAAACAGAATGATCGGCGTACTCGATGCGCGCACTTCTTCAATAACTGACTTCAGACGGCTTTCAAATTCCCCTTTTACGCTGGCTCCGGCCTGCAGTAATCCCAGATCCAGAGTTCGAATGGTCACATTCCGTAGCGGCTCGGGCACACTGCCAGCGTTAATTTTCAAGGCAAGGCCTTCCACCACTGCCGTTTTACCGACACCGGCCTCGCCGGTAAGAATCGGGTTATTCTGGCGACGCCGGGTCAGAATATCGATGCACTGCCGGATTTCTTCGTCGCGCCCGAGCACGGGATCTATTTCTCCGCCTCGCGCCCGCTCTGTCAGATTAACAGTGTATTTTTCCAGCGCCGGAGCCTTGCTGGCAGTAATCGGAGCCGACGATGCCTCTGCGCTACCGGCCGCAGACGCCAGATGACTGGACTCGCCGGTCCGGGTAAACATGGCACGCGCCGTTTCACGGATTGACTCCGGAGCGATCGCTTTGAGCTCGGCGCACGAATCGAGTATCTGACGCCTTGACGATTCTTCCAGCAACAGCGCCGCAATCAGATGCCCTGAGGTCAACATCGAATGTCCGTAGTCGATCGAGGCCAGCATCCAACCATTTTTAGCGGCCTCAATAATTGCTGGAGACAGTGCGGCTGGTCTGCTGCTTCCGGATTTGAAACCGGCTATCGCAGTCGCCAGCTGCTTTGCCAGGTTCGATGGATTCACCTCGTGCTTTTCCAGCAGATGAAAAAGATCCGTGTCAGACTGATCCAGTAACTTTAATAACCAGTGCTCGACTTCCACGTTGTACTGATTTTGTGCCAGACACAGGCCGGCAGCACCCTCCAATGAGTCGCGCATGTGTGACGTCATCATCTCGATAAGACGCTTCAGATCGAGGTTCAGCATATTCTAAATCCCTTCATTAAATCCCTGACGGAAAATCTTTTGATTTTCACTTTACTCATCTGCTCTTGGAGCTACAGGCTCGGCAGTGCCTCTTCAGGCGAGAACTGCTCTGAACTCAAACGGATTACCACAGGCTCTCCATCTCCTGACTCGGCCGCCATATGCGAATTCCACCCCAACAACGGTTGATTGGCGGCATTCCTCGCAAGTTGTACGGGTGCAATTTGCTCGGTAAACACGGTAACCGAGATTTCAAAGTCCATCTCAACGCCGGCGCTCAACTGGATAAAGGACTTGAGCGCTTCCAGTTTTCGGCTACCCGGCGCCATTGCCATATGGTCCTCATAGCGCATGGGTTCGATGATCACACGAAACTTGTTCTGTGCCTGAAAACAGTGTGTTCCCATAATGGAATCCACACCCAGGCGGTTATTTACTCCCTGTGGATACTCTGCACAGGGCAAGCGCGTTAGTACATCATTAGGTAATGCGTCCCACTGCCCCTGAAATTGGTCAATTGAGACCTCCAATCCGAAATAACGTCGGATCATATGAGTGAGCGCCGCTGCGGAGCACTGCTGACGGCCAAGGTGCGCGGCCATCCCCAGTAATGCGTCGTCCGGTAACGGCAATCGATAGCGCATTTCGTTTGTACCAAGGCCGGCGATAGAGGCGATCGCCTGGCTGAACAGGTCCTGCTCCCGCTCCTGGCGCAAACGGGACAGTTCAAAGTTCACCGGGAGCTGGTACTTCTTCCAGGCGCGGTAAAGCAGGGAAATATGCCGGTGATGAAAGAGGTCAAGAAAATCTACAAGCGCGGTATTCTTTGCCTTCAGCTCGCGTTGCACTATCTCGGTAAGGTAGTAGGGAACAACGCCCTGGCTACCAGCAAGGCCAGTAAAACCAACTTCCATCTCCCACTGCCGGCGTGCACTTTCTGCACTTTCGTCTACATCACATGGTTCCCGCTCCGGCGCTCTAAGCCTCTGAATATCGGCACTCACAAACGACATCGAGGTTCGGGTGGTAAAGCGCAGAAATTCCCGCGAAGGTGGTGTAGTACCGCCTACAGCTGCAGTGGCGCAGTGACTTTCATCGCGCAACACCGCATTCTCCAGAATTCGGACTGCCTGGAAAAACTCGTAATCGTAGGGACTCTGTTGTAGCTGGTCGATTACAGCAATGCTTTGTCGCCCGCGCGTGGTGGCCATCGCTTCAGCTCTCCATCTCGACCGCTCTGACGTGCGATCAACCTGGTAAATGAATTGATCGAGCAATACAGCCCGAGGAAACGCTCTATGACACTGGCGAACAGGAATGGGCTGGCACCCTTGAGCATCATGGAATCCAGCTCAATGGTCACTTCGGTTCCACGACATAACACGACACTACCATCGATTTGAATCGGTGCCGTGATAGGTCTTGTATCCATCCTGAGAAGTGCCTCGATCATATTCCGTGTACTTCCGGAATTTCGAAAATCGTATAGCCTCAGGATCTCCTTTAATGCCGAGCATCCGCCCTCTGCACTGAGCGAGAGATGATTCAGGTTCAAGTGCGAGATCAACCGCCAATAGGCTCGTTCCCGTCGCTGCGGACGCAGAACCTCGGTGGGCGTAACGGCGCAACTGATACGGGTTGTGGGCGAGTCACCATCCACAATGCTCAGGTAGGGTTGTCCATTTCCCGTCGGCAATTTTTTCGGAAGATTCCGGTTACTGCATATGAGCTCCAGGTCCAGTGTCTGCCCCCCGGCCTGATGCGGATTGAAATCAAGGTCAACCAGGGTTATATCGACTTCCGACGCCTGCTCATTTCCGTGCTCACCTTCAATGACATCGCGGCGGCGCGGGTACCAGAAAGCGGTCTGGCGTGCAGAGCTCTGGCTGTGCTCAATACCGTAAAAAGGCCGGTAGCTCGTAGTGTTACCTGCGCTATCTGTGCTGTTCACCTGCTCTATGGCATAGACCTCAAGACCATTGCTACGACGAACATCCGGTACCACCTGGTACTGGTACTGTCGGTGATCCAACGGTATAGGATCGGCGACCTCACTGAACAGGTTGACCACCGGAGTGCAGCCGAGCGCGAACATTTCCGGGACGATCTGCTTTTCCAGTTCATCGCTGGTCTCGGAAAGATAGATATACAGGTTGAGCGTATTGCCGTATCTATTATCAATAGCGCCGTCAAGCTCGGTAATGTCGATAAACTGGAACTTTTCTGGAAAGGAAAAGTACTCCGTCAATAGTCGGTAGCCCATAAACGATGACTCCGGATACGGGAGCAACGCTTCATCGGGTGACAGCCCGACCTGTTTGATCGCATCGGCTTCGAGCATGACCGGAGCAGGATCACCCTCACCATTCGCCACAACCAGCCGCACGGCCCGCGTTAGTATCAGGTCATAGAGTTCATAAATATGGCCTGGAAGACCTCGCAAGAAAAATCGCAGGAATTTCAGATCAAGATCCGAAAATCTAATTTCTTCCGACAACGTCTTTAGCGACAACTTGAGCACGGCACTGGCCCCGGCAACATCGTTACAGCCGGGCGCAATAAAGGGACGAGCCATAAGGTTCGCAGAATTTACCTGAAACGGACAGACATCCACCGGGTAGCGGGTCGTGAAGCGACAGGTCTGCCCCTGGAAGCTCTCTGTCTCGAGAAGCAGGTCTGGCTCGATGCGTACGATACTGTCGAGATCCACTTCCGGCTCGAACTGGACAATACCACAGGATGGAATTGGGCGGAGGTAATGCGGATACAACGTCTCTAATAGCGCATCAGTAAGTTCTGGGAAATCATCGTTCAGCTTCTGCTGAACCCGGGCATTCATATAGGCGAATCCGGACAGTAGCCGCCCAACCAGGGGATCATCTACCGTATCACCATCAAGCTGCAAGCGGGACGCCGTGCCAGGGTGCTTACGGGCAAACTCCGCGGCAGTCTGCCGCACAAAAGCCAGCTCCCGCTCATACAGGTCGATCAGTTTTTCGCTCATCCCATGATCTCCGATACATCTACCAGCTGAGTGACCGGGTTCAGTGTTGAGTCAAACACAATCACTTCAGACGCTGGATTCACGTGTAGAACCGCTTCCACGCGAAAGTGAATGCTTGGATCCTCTACATCAACCCTGTCTTGTGTCGATACCTTGACCGATCGAATTCTTGGCTCAAAGTCCAGTATCGTCCGCTCAATCTCTCTGCAGAACCGCTTGCGGCTGTCTGCAGACGTCAGATTTATGGTGGATAAATCCGGCAGACCAAAGTTGATATTCGAGGTTTCCAGGTGTTCGTGGCACGGGGCATGGGACACACAGCGATAGCGTGTATTGAAAAGATACTCCAGATCGCGGCGCACCGCTTCGCGCAGCTGCCGCAGTACCTGATGTGGTCGATGCATATCCACCTCATCAGAGGAGCTCAAAAGGCGATCGAGCAACGGGGCAAGCAGTCTTTTATCTCGGGTCATGTGCTGACGGCTCCGACGCCAATCTGAGACAACGCCGTGGTCAGCTTCAGCTCTGACACCAGATGATCAACCGTATAGTGGCTTTTCAGGTGAATGACACTCTGGTAACTGCCGATTTTCCCGGGCTCATCTATCACTTTTACGTGCGCTTCCCGCAGCGGGTAGCGCGCCAGCATCTCCCATGAGAGGTCGTCCCGACCGGTGGTGTAACGGTCCATCCATTGCTGCAGCTGGCGCTCGCAGTCGGCAGCATTCATATAGGCCCCGACCTTGTCCCGGATCATTACTTTGATGTAATGCGCAAAACGGGATGCACACAGAATCTGCTGCAACATGCTGCTGATTCGCGCGTTTGCGGTCGCGGACTTGGAACTGTATTGCTTGGGTCGCTGCAGAGACGGCACACTATTGAACGCACTATATGGCGTGTCGTAACAGTGACACAGGCACACGAACCCCAAATCGCCAAGCTCGCGCTCGGCAAAATCGGTTATCAGTATCGAGGTGGTCATTTTTACGAACTGAGCAGTAGTATCCACGGAATAGCCAAGGGCTGGCAATTGTGTTACCAGGCCGCCACCAAGGTGATCTCTCGCCACACCGCGTATATGCGAGAACCAACCGACCTCGTCGAACTCCCTTACTAACACCGCTGCCATCGCAAATACGCTGTTTCCCCACAGGTATTTACGGCTATCGATACCGGTCACCTCTTCCCGGAACCGGATGCCATGGTGGGCACTGAACCTGTCACTATACGGCTTGCGCAATAGAATCTGTGGAAGGGTGATACCAATGAAGCGGCTGTCTTCGAGGTCGCGCAGGCTATTCCAACGGATGTACTGTTTCTGCCGGAATATTTCTGCGTAGTTCATCGGCTTGGCGAGATCATCGTAACTGTCGACACCAAATAATTGCGGTGCTGCGCTACAGATAAACGGCGCAAAGGCGGCGGCAGCGGTATGTGCGATCCCCTGAAGGGTAAAAACATCGTCGAAGGGGTGACCGTCGAACGGACGGTGGCAGACATAGTAATCCCCGATCAGCAGCCCATAAGGTTGGCCCCCAGGGGTACCAAATTCCTCGTTATAGATCAGGTGAAAAAATCCAGACTGATCGAAGTCCGGGGCACGCTCAATGTCACGACTCAAGTCCCTCCAGCTGAGGTCAAGCAATTTAATCTTGATATTTTCGGCACTGGGTGACTGATGTACCAGAAGTGACAAACCCCGCCAGCTGGCCTCCAGTCTCTGAAATCTGGCATCATGGATAATGCGGTTTACCTGCTGAGAGATCAGTTCGTCCAGCTCGGCTATAACCGCATTGATCCACTGCTTAACCCGGTAATTCTGCCGATGACTGACAGTGCCAGAAGCAGACACAAATCCTTCAAATGCGAAAAGATCATCCGGCTCTTCGAGGAATTTTCTTAGCCAACTCTCGCCCGCAGAAAATAGTGAGGCGAAATTAGTGTGTCCCTTCCCTGCGGCAGGCGTTTCACGGAAAACAACAGACAAGAAAAGCTCCCGAATTAATTGCGGCTTGATCCCGGAACGGCCGTATAAATCCAAGTGGGGCCGGCACTATCACCGGCCCCACTGCTATCATCCGGCCGATGGAATGTTGGCCACCATACGCATGGAGGTAGTCAGCTCTTCCATTTGCAGCCATGGTTTGAGATAAGCCACGGCGCTGTAGCAACCGGGCTGGCCGGGAATTTCTTTTACCTCAACCCGCGCTTCAGCCAATGGATATTTCGCTTTCATCTCGGCGCTGGCATCTGGATTGGAATTGGTATATTGCGAAATCCACTTGTTCAACCAGCGCTCGCAGTCGCCGGCCTCCATAAACGAACCTACTTTATCTCGCGCCATAACCTTCAGGTAATGCGCTATCCGGGAAGTGGCCATCAGGTATGGAAGACGCGCAGATATCGAGGCATTCGCCGTTGCGTCGGGATCGTCAAACACTTTCGGTTTCTGTGCACTCTGGGAGCCGAAGAACACCGAATAGTCGGTATTCTTGTAATGACACAGTGGCAGAAATCCCTGGTTGCTCAGCTCCGCCTCCCGGCGGTCGGTGATACCGATTTCCGTCGGACATTTCTGGTCAAGATCACCGTCATCGCTCTTGAATACATGGGTGGGAAGCCCCTGCACTTTGCCGCCACCTTCAGCACCGCGAATAGCCGTGCACCAGGAGTTCTCGGCAAAGGCCCGGGTCAGCGTCGTACCCATGACATAGGAAGCATTCATCCAGCAGTAGTCTTCATGGTTCGCAGGCTTGGAGACACCTGTTTCGTCCACGTCGAATTCTTCGAAGTTGAATGACTCTACCGGCTTGGTACTGGCGCCGTAGGGCGTGCGCGCCAGGGTACGCGGCATTACCAGGGTGACGAAACGGGAATCGTCACTATCCCGAAAACTGCGCCACTTGATATATTCACCAGATTCAAAGATACCGCCCAGGTCCCGCGGCTTTGACAGTTCTGTAAAGTCATTAAACCCGAACATCCCGGCGCCCGCTGCCGAAATGAATGGACAGAATCCTGCCGCGGCCACGTTAGACATTTTACTCAGCAGCTCAATGTCTTCCGGATGACTGGTAAATTCAAAGTCACCTATCATGCAGCCAAACGGCTCACCGCCCGCCGTACCGAACTCTTCCTCGTAGATCTTTTTGAAGGTCTGGCTCTGGTCGAACTCTACCGCCTTGTCCAGATCACGGAATAGCTCACGCTTGGCGATATTCATCATGCGTACCTTTAGGGTCGCACCGGTTTCGCTATTCATGACGAGATGATGCAAGCCGCGCCAGGAACCCTCGAGCTTCTGGAACTTTTCATCGTGCAGGATGGCCGAGAGTTGGCGGGACATGGCCTGATCGATTGCCTGTACGGCCTTGTTGATGGTCTGGGTAAGATTCCGGTCCCAGGTGACCGTGCCCTGCATTACCTGCCTGGTCAGGTTTGCAATCAGATCCTGGGCCTCATCTGGTTGTGTTTGCTTGGTCGCCGAAATGGCCTGCTCGAGCAAACTGAGTGACTGCTCCTCGACTTCCTGCTCTGCTACGTTTTCAACTTCGGTGCTCATTATGCGTCTTCTCCCTTCTCTTCACCGAGACCCAACTGCTCAGAAATAGCACTCACGTTGTCGCTGCTCTTCAGAATATCCTCGAGTACTTTTTCAAGATCCTCCGAGCGGTCTGCCTTGCTGAGAAGATCACGCAACTTACTGCGCGCTTCCAACAGCTGCTTTAAGGGCGCAACCTGATCGACGATCTGCTCCGGGGAGAAATCGTCCATATGGTTAAAATCCAGGTCGACCGCCATTTTACTGCCATCCCCGGCCAGGGTATTTTCCACTTGCAGATTCAGCTTCGGGTTTACCTTGGCCATCACATCGTTGAAATTATCGCGGTCAATCTGGACAAATTTGCGCTCTTTCAGTGGTCGCCGGTTCTCCGTGTTATCACCGGAATAGTCGCCCATTACCCCGGTGACAAATGGCAGCTCTTTTTTGGCTTCTGCGCCGTTAGTCTCAACGTCGTAGGTAATGTGGACTCTGGGCTTGCGTACGCGCTTGAGCTTGTTGTGGATACTCTCGGACATGGTGGTCTCCTTTCCTCTAATCTGGAATCTCGGTAGTTGCTATGGGCTGGCAACCATGCTGATGGTGTTTTGGGCCTGGCATGTAAAACCTGTGACTACCAGCCGTTGGCTTCTGCAGGCTGTTTATTTTCATCACCCCAACCAGAATTCTCCCCAGCGCCGGCAGATTCTGCAGACTGGCCCGGAGACTCTGGTAAAGGAGTAGATGGGGATGCTTTAGGTGGGGCGACATAGCGCTGACTGTCGCTGCCGTCCAGCCTTACGCCGGTCAGCTGTGAGTACATAGCGCGAGACTGCTCGTCGGGCAAAAGCTCTGACATTAGTTCGGCAACGGTCATGCGCCCCCAGCCGAGCAATCGCTCGATACCTGGGGCCAGCGGCGTGTGCGGCTCATAAGTGCGGAAATATTTCGCTGCCTTTTCAAGCAGCATCAGGGCATCTTCCCGAGAGGTGACGGCACCAGTTGGCACGGTGATGGACTGGAGCGTTAATTGGTTGTCGGCATTGTCACTGAAGGTGCCAACACCTGTAGTTTCCACGGCCTCCGGAACCACTTCGACCGCATTCAAGGATTCCAGCTGGTCTTTATAGATAAAGCGGACAGTACGCAGAACTTCATCAAGGAGGCTGCTGATACTGCTTGTGGGAGGCGCATCCTGTCCGCAAAGGGAGCGCAGGCTATCACCGATTTTTTTATAGCCAGTCAGGGACTCATCAAGGGTTTCCACAAGATCCTGCGCCCACTGTGGCGCAGCACTCGTGGTACTTTGATTGACCTCGCGAATGCTATAACCCAGCGTTTCGATACGTGCCGCTTTGGCATCTGTATCGGCGATCTTGTCAGCATCCCGTGCCTGTTGATACTGGAAGAACGAGAATCCGCCGAAGTCACTCTCGGGCGTAATATCCGCGCTGCGGATGGGCATAAGCAAGGTGCCATCGGCGCCATCACCATTGAGCCCTGTCAATGGTGCAACTTTGGTTTCCAGGCCGTCTTCGTCGGGTTCCGGATACAATCCATCCCAGTAACGTTCGACCAGGCCCTGCATCAGCACTATTCCATCGCGGAGGCCAGCGAAGCCGTGTAAACGGATTAGCGCCTCTGCATACCAGCTGGCGACCTCGAGATCTTTACTCTTATTTCGCAGTATTTTTTCTGCGGTAGCCGCCACATCACGCCAGGGCGCAAGCAGGTCACTGTCGCTATCATCGAACATGGCCGAGCGCTCTGCCGCCCTGGCACTGTTCCTGGCATCCTTTACCGTGTAGTAGTCAGACGTCGGCGAGCGGTCCTCCCTGATATCCATGCCATGGGGATTATCCGCGCTGATGTCCGCCAGTAAGGCCTCAATTTCGATTACGTTGGCAAAAGCCATCTGAATTCCCTTTCACGCGGTCAACCGCGATTATCGTTTAATGGTGGCTTGCGAGCCTGATCGGGCACCTGAAGCAAACGACACTTTCAATGGAGTGGTACAACGTTGGCTGCCCGGTTGCCCGCTTCGCGAGTCGCCGCGCTGCTCGAGGTACTGTTGCATGGGGCGAAGTTCAATGCCACGCGCATTAACAGCGACTTTTTCCTTTCATATTCCCGCTTTTCACACCAAAGAAAGAGGGTAATCATCTGGTCGCGCGCCCTGAGGCAGGCCACCAGATACCCCACAGGTACGGAATCAATCTTCGCGGTTATTTCGCCGGAGAAGACAGCCCCCTTCCTCAGGGAAATCTTCGTCGCCGGCGTAGCAACAACACCGTCCACGACCTGCCGCACGCACTGTTGCAGCTGGGCACTACAGTAGTTTTCAACGCTTGCATCGTTGTCTGGCAGGCTTACATTTTGGGAAAGCACCACACAAAATTCATTGTTCTCCAGGCTTCCCGCCTGAATAATGGCCCCGCGGTTGAGCCCCCGCATCGGCTCCCAGTGCTCGGGGACCATCAGCACACTGGTCTCATCCACTGAATAGATTTCTCGGGACAGCGCTGTTTCCTGCCCGGCCAATGGCTTTCCAGCTTCTATACCAATATCCGGCTCAAGTTCTTTTATGCAGGCTATCCATCCCGCCTGAGCGAATGCCGCCACCAGCTTTTCGGCGTCTGTTCGCTCAACACAATGCTTTACCACATGATTTTTGCTTGCCAGCAGCAGCCTTATCTGCCTGAAATCGAGCTGAAAGCGCTCTGCCAGCAGCGCTATACTTTTGCGGCGATCTTTTCCCTCGCGCAACCTGCTGGTGAAAAGCACCTGAAATGATTTCGTCGACATTCCTCGTCCCTGAAAGCCGCTGCCGAAAATCCCTGTGGCAACAATTTATAAACATGCAGACGATCAGTTGTCTGTCACAAAAGCATTAACTGGTACACCTGTACCTTTTGCGTAAATCGTACACATTATTCTAACGAAATTCGTTTTTCATTGAAGTAGTCATGCAGCGCAATTTCCCGCAAAAATTGCATATTTATTGGTACATAATTACCAATTAAGCCAAATTTAGATCAGCGTAACGCTATACCGTCAGAAAGTTTTCAGACAAGGAAAATTTACCAGTGGAGCTCCGGTGCACCGAGCATATGGCGATAAGCGGAAACATCAGGAAGTCCATGGCACACCATACTGGTGGCAGCCATATGTTGTGATCCGGCACACCACCAAACGCTAAAACTCGCAGCCACGTCAGTCATCAGCGTCTTCAGCAACTCGGGATAGTCATCCCCCGGCAATTGAACTCCCGAGATAGTTACAAGTCCATAGCGATCTTGCGAGCGAGAGATGGACGCGGGACGCCCTGCAAAATTCGGGAAACGGTCAATGAGTTCATCGACCTTCAACGCACTCTGCAACGCCTCGATAGCCAGATCAGAAAGCGCTTGATACCAGGCGCGTTCATCGCGAATACAGGCGAACGGGTTACTTTTGGGCGGCACAGGGGCAGCGATTGTCACTGGAAAATATCGTCCGACACTATCCACACTGGGCACGAGCACACCAGCCCAGGCATGCGCGTCGATCACGCCCGCGCTGAATGCGAACCGCCATACCGGGCTGGTCAGGTAGTAATCCAGCCATTGCGCCCCGACCATTTCCCGGCTTCCCTGGAGAGCGCCCTGTAGCCACTCGTCCCAGGGACCGGTAAAGCTCCCTGGTAGATTGCGCTGTACAAAATCGCCATGGGCCGGCAACTTGCCGTAGATTCCCACACCAGCCATGCTCACCTCCGGCTCACAACACTTGAGGACAGCGGTAGGCCGCCAGCAGGTTTTTGTCGAAGGGGTTGTACGCCGTCGACGCGATGACACGGAACTGGGCAGACCGGTTGGACTCGCTGAATGTCAGTAGAAATTCGTTGCTGCTTCGTCCCCGCTGTAGATTCGAGTCGCTGACAAGACGGAACCAGGCCCAATCCCCTTCGTAATGTTGCCTGTGCACGGTTTCATTCAGGTCCTCAAAGATGACGCGGGCACGATTGGTGTCGCCCCCTCGCCAGTCCAGTGAGCGGCTGGTGCGCGGCCCATGGGAGTAGGGCACCCTTTGCTCCCCCAGCTCGAGGGAAAACAGTCGCACACCTGAATCAAGCTTTGTCGGCTCAATACGGAAGTTGTAGCCCGCCTGATCGCCCTGGCTGAACAGCGTTTTGCGGATCATCTCCGCCCGTCGCATCTGCGAAAGGGCATTACCCGACAATCCCAGACTCCGTCCTTCCAGTGCGCGCGGCTTCCAGTTACGAGTATCGACAAACGGTTTCAGGTACTGCTGTATGAATTGCTGTTCAGTGCCTCCTGGCTTGAAAAATTCATTGAACTGCATCATCGGGACTTCCAGGGCGCTGTCCGCCTGCACCGGATAGCGACCCGCGATACCCTGTCTGTAGGCACTGTATACCTGTTCGCGCCACATCCGATCCACATGCGCCTTTGCTTTGGCCATCACCAGTGCCCAGGTGCTGTCGGCTACCTGTTCCAGCCAGCCGTCAAACGGCGCCGGAGCATTCGCGGCTTTGATCCGCAGTTGTTTGATCGCATCGCTGGCGCCGGAAAAACGGGCTTTCGCTTTATTGAATGCGCCTTCATTGGAATCGACCCCGCCATCAATTTCGGCGAGGTATTCCTGCACCTGGGTAATCGCCCCCAGATAATCCTGTATCCGCGCCGGACGTCCTTTCTCGCTGCGGGTGAGGCGGTGAAGCTCCTCGAAGCGGACGTCCACAACCGTCGGCTGATATTGCTCGGAGATGGCATCCACGGCACCACTCACTACCGCGCCCCCCAGACGCCGTGTCGTGGTCGAGACAGGCAGCGACACCCCGTTGGCATCGCTCGGGAGCTCGGGGCGCGGTGTCAGGCGTGTATTGTCGGCGGCAATCTCCGAGATCGCCAGCAACGGCGAATAGACCGGATCGGCGAGCTTCGACAAGACCTCGAAGGCCTCGTGGGTCGAGCTGAACCCTTTCAGCGAGAAACCGGTCAGGAAGTTGCGCCATCGCTGATGGTATTCCGCCAGGTAAATACTGCGGACCTCTTGGCCGAGCCTATCCCTGTCCTGCTCGGTAAAATCCTCGCCTTCGAGATTACTGCCATAGATCCACCGCTCCCTGGAAAGTTGTCGCAGTAACGGAGAATCCGCACCGAACTCGACTTCCTTGAAGCCCGCCTTGGTGTACAGGTACGGCATCTGGAAATGTTGATCGCCCGGCTGAACCCCGAACAGTGCGCCAGTATCTCCGCCAACCTCGCTGTAAAGGTCTACCCGGGTTGCTCCCAATTCACTTCGCTGTAGCTGACCGTAAAGCCTTTGCGCTACCGGTATTCGGCGCAACTGCTGGCGTGCTGTCGCCACCACCCGCTCGTTTGCAGCACGACCCGTCGGCAGTGGATGCGAGAAGAGCCGCTGGAGATGTGCAAGCAGTCTTTGCTGTTTTTCCGCCTCACCACCGAGGCGCTCGGACCATACCCCCTTGAAATAGGACTCGATAGCATCCCGGTCTCGACGTTTCTCATCAAAGAACATGAGATAGGTCTTCAGGGTCGAAACCAGCGCGGGGTCGGCACTGTCCATTCTGACCAATGTTCGCTCCAGATCCCGCTGCAGCGCTGGTAGGTATACCTGGTGCAACTGCGATCGATACAGGGTATCAGCCGCGGCATCGACACGATCGTCGTAGAGACCAATATTGGTGAGCCAGGGGTGTTCTTCTTTCTGGTAAACCGTAGATGCCCGGAACAGTGGATCCAGCATTGCCAGTGACTCGACCGCGCCGACAGGCGTGTCGACTGACTCTCGCTGACTGCGCTCGAACACCGCGAGATTCTTCTCCACTTCACCCATGTAGCGCTTGTTCTGGGCAATACTGCCGGTCCATAGCACGAGGGCGCCGACAAAAGCCCCCACGGATGCCACATATATTGCGCCGCGCAGCCAGCGCATGGCTCGCTCGAACTGTCGATTGACCCCCACAAGTTCAGCCTCGGGGAACACGACATCTTTCAGAAGCCGGTGGAGGAAATAGCTCTTTCCAGTGCCCTGAAATTTCTGCCCCATATCACGTTCGAGGCCAAAATCGGCGCTCACCGAAGCCATCATACGATCGATGGGGCTTCCTTCCTGGGTGCCGCTGGTAAAGTACACGCCGCGCACCATCGGCACGCTATCGTAACGATTGGCACTGAAGGTCTGGCGAACAAATTCCGCGAGGACTCCCTGGAGACTTTCCATGCGCGCGGGGAATCCTTGTAAAAGCGCGCGCTTCTGCAGGCTTCTCTCGTTGTGAATACGCCACAGTACGCGCTGGTTCAATCGCGCTATCAATGCACGGAACTCTGCCGGGAATTCCTCCAGCGGTGCACCCTCGCCCGGGCTTTTCTCCTCAGGAAAACTGATACCCCACACTTGCTCGCGCTCGGCCTGTGACAGGTTGTCGAAAAACTCGCTGAAGCCAGCCACCAGATCACATTTGGTAAACGTGAGATAAATCGGGAAGCGTATTCCAAGCTGTTGCTGCAGCTCATTGATACGTGCGCGGATGGTTTTTGCCTGATGCGCCCGCTGCTCCCCTGTCTGCACCATCAGGTCCTGCAGGCTGATGGCTACCAGCACGCCGTTGATCGGTCGCCGGCGACGATACTTCTGCAACAGGGTCAGGAATGCGCGCCAGGCACTATTATCATAGACCCGGTGGCTATCCTGGGTGGTATAACGGCCTGCCGTGTCAATCAGTACCGCATCGTTGGTAAACCACCAGTCACAGTTGCGTGTGCCGCCGACACCGCCCAATGCCTCTTTACCATGGCTCCTGGCCAGCGGAAATTCGAGTCCGGAATTCACCAGAGCGGTGGTTTTACCGGATCCGGGTGGGCCGATGATGACGTACCAGGGCAGCTGGTACAGGGATAGCTGGCCGCGGTGAGAGCGAAACCGCGCTTTGCGCAGCACCTGCATGGCATCTCTGAAGCGGTCTGACAGCGCCTGCAACTCTTCCTGGCTACGCTCCTGATCCGGATCAATTTGATCCTCCTGCGAAGTCTCGATGCCTTCGATCAGCGCCTGATTCTGACGCCGCTCCACCAACCACTGGCTGATATTCCAGACCAGCCAGATCGTCACCAGGAACGCAATGATGATGGCGCGCGCGCCCCGGGCAAGGGTCGTATTGTCGCTGCCGAACTTGATGTAGTCGGCACCGAACCATATCAGTAGCGCGAGCGCGCACAAACCGATCAGACCCAGCACCCATTTATTGGCGAAGAAACTGGCCAAACGTCTCATGTTTCACTCCAGTGCCCACACTGTCGATCCGCGGGCAATCCGTATCCGTGCGTCAATGCACCTGCTGATTGGTTGCGGCACTGCCGGTGGTGAGTGCCTGGATTTCCGTGGCGACGGGGGTTGCGCTCTGGTACAGCCACCAGCGGTAGCCGCTGAAAGTGGCGACCAGCACACCGAGTACAACACTGGCGATCACCCACAGTGGTACATACTGGTGAAGCCTTGTCCTGCGTTCCACGCACCCTTGCCAGCGGGGCGACAGGTCGCGCTCCATCGGCGGACGGTGGCTTTCGATCGTGCGGTAGAGGTTTTCCCTGATCTGCTCCAGCTGCTCATAACCTCGCTGTACCAGTCGGTACTTTCCCTGGAAGCCCAGGCTCAGGCAGAGATAGAACAGCTCGAGCAGTTCGATATGGGATCCGGGCGCCTCCAGTGTGCGCTGCAGGATCAGAAAGCACTTTTCCCCACCAAACGTCTCTTTGTGGAACAGGCTGAGCAGCGAGTGCTGACTCCAGCCACTTGCGGTGCCCCAGGGCGTGGTGAGTACCACCTCATCCACCACCGTGCACAGAAGGTATCGCGCGGTCAGCACCGTCTCCTGTGGTAACGAGAGCTGGCGGGCCTCCCGCTCGAACTGCTGTATTTCGCGCGTTAATCGCTTGTGCAGATCCGGTACGTTGCTGTGGCTCATGGTGGTGCGCAGCTTGATAATGGCACCGAGCAACTTGGATGCTGCGGAAATCAGCGGGTTAAGGCTATTGCGGATGCGCAAGTCCGCGCCGGCTTCAGCAGCGGAAAAATCCTGCACGCGGGGCCGCTGGCCGGCCGGTGCCACTGCACCGGGGGTAGGTACCATCACGGTGCGATCACCAGCCGTTGGCGGGGTGTAGGCGTCGTTACTCATATCAGTTATTCCGGATTGCCCAGAGCTCCATGGTGATTCCCGGGAATTCAGCACCCAGGTGTACCGCAAAACCGCCAGAGCGCTGCATGGTCTGCCAGAGCTCGCCGGTGCGCTCGAGCTCGAAGTAGGTAAAGCCCGCGTGGTAGGGGATCTGTCGCGGTGCGACTGGCAGTGCCCGTACCGAGAGTCCGGGCAATTGGGCTGAAATGAGTTCGCGAATGGCCTCAACCGGTGCCACCTTCGCCTGACTGGGGAAGCGACTGCGCAACAGGTCGCCCGGCATATCCGCCTTGGCCGCAAGCACGAAACTTGCGGTCTTGACCAGCGATGGATCCGTGATCGGCGCCACATAAATACCGAACTTGCGCTGCACCAGATCCATCGGTATCGCAGTCTGCTCAAGCACTGTCGACAGCGACTGGCGCAGTGCGGAAAAGAGCCCGGTATAACTCTGCTGAAGGTTGTCGTGCAGGTAGCGGGGAATCTCCGGCGGGCGCTTGTTGCTCGCCGTGAAGGTGGACAGCTCACCGGCGAGCTGCAGCAGCTCCAGGTACAGGCTGTGCGGGTGCAAGCGGGGCTGTCCGGTAATCTGCTTCAGCAGCGGCTCAAAGCGGTTGATGACCTGCAGCAGAAGATAATCCGCAATTTCCGCGGACCCACTTCGGCCACTGTCACTAAGACGGTGACCAAGGGCACTGCCGCGATGATCCAGCAGCCCTTTTATCTCCTCGATATAGGATCTGATTACCGATGAGGTATCCGCATTCAGTAATGGCGGGATGTATTCAGGGTCCAGTTCCACCGGTTTCTCCGGTTGCCGCTCGCGGATACGCGCAATCCCAATCGCCGCGTATCCGCCCAGGTCTTCGCTGCCCAACTTGAGGCAGGTGCGCAGTTTTCCGACCTGTATACGCGCGGCTTCTCCCGACGTGGATGCGCTGTTGCGCGCATCAAAATTGAACGCCTGGTAGCGGGCCTGCGCAAAATCCTCCTGATCCCTGACCGACTCCTGGCTGCCCGGGCGTTTCATCGGGATACACAGGTAGACAATTTCATCCCGGGTATTGACCGGCACCTCCATGACGTCCGGAAGGTGTTCATTTTCCGGTGCGAGCATCGGCGTACCGTCTGGAAAAATAGCACTGACGCGCGAGAGGGAAAGCTTGCCCATGGCGAGCGGCTCACTGTCGATTGCCAGTTCAATCAGGCCCCAGGTATAGGGGCCGAGCGCACCGGTGCGCGCCTCCAGCAATTGCTCCAGATAACGATCCTGTTGCTGGAAGTGCTGGGGACGCAGAAACATCCCCTCGCTCCATATCACTTTATTGTTCGCCGACATGCAATTTCCCTGTTGCGGCGCAAGGTTTTCGCCTCGCGAATTCATATTTCAATAGTTGAGACATCTGAGGGAGCGACGCATCACTTGCCAGTGGCCTTCAGTTTGCGTAGACGCTCATACTCGGCACTGGAGATGGTCACGGTCTTACCCTTGGCTTCGTCACGCTCTCTCTCAGCGGCCTGCCGGCGCATATTCAGCGCTTGTGTAGAGGCGATACGCGTGTCCGCGAGCGTGATCGCATAGGAATTTTTCTTGTGATCGGTAATCGGCAATAACATGAGTGCCTCGGCCCGCTGATATTGAACAAACTCGGCAAGCAGACCGATGTATTTCACTTCCGGTGTTAGTGCCAGCTCTTCCACCCGCCGCTCACCGGGCGCAAACTCCTTCAGGATGACGGTGTCGATCAGATCCTTGCCCAGCCGGGAATCAGCATTCTCATACAGGTTCAGAAACTCTTCGCGGGAAAATTGCCGGTCGTCTGCCAGCATGAATACCCGCAAAACCACCGGCGACGCACGGCCGTCGCTGTCGGGGTTGACGTTCGTTTCAATATCCACGTGTAGCGCAACGCTGGTATCCAGGTTGAGGGTACGACGGGTGGTCTGGCAGGCGGCCATGGCGATAGCCAACAGAACCACTACCGATACCTTTATCCATTGGTTGTATTTCACGCTTGTCTCCAGTTTCATCTCGCAGCAGATCAGTCGCCGCGCCATCGTCAATGGTTGCTCTTGTTGAGGTTTCGGGCGTTCTTCAGTTCCGCCAGCTGGCTCTCGTAGGTACTCGCAAATTCCTCGCCGAACAGCCGTCGGTAACAGGTATCGGGATCACTGAGCATCTCACGGTATGACTCGACGAAGTTTTCCCAGTTACGCGCGCTTTTGCTAGCAAAAACTCCGCTCTGTGTGCCACCCCGTCGCGCGATATTTTCCGGGTTGAAAAAGCGCAACATGGCTTCGTAGCCGGCGCGCATACCGGAAAGTACCGCGACCTGGTGATCGGACAGGTCATCGAAGCTGTCGCGGACCGCTTCCACCGGCGTCATGAATGCGCCAGTGCCGGCAAACATCGCACCCAGCGCGTCCCTGGCCGTAGCACTGAATTTCAGGGGATTATTGGCTTCCGTCTGGATCATGGTGCGCTGCACCCGCAATTCGTTTTTGATACTGGTGCGCGCACGCAGAAGGTCGATCAGACGCGATACGGACTCCTCGACAATCGCGGCGGTCTGCTGATCCAGCTGCGTCAACTGATCCGGGCTGAGATTCAGCCCAAGCTGCTGCGCCAGGGCCGGGGCCACACCGACGGAATCAACCGCCGTGCCAGTCGGCTGCGGATGCTGCGCAGGGGTCGATCGCGGAGGCTGCTGTGACTGCGGCGGATAGGACGGGGCAGGCTGTACCCCGGGATTTACTGCAGGCGGAGTAAAATTCTGCGAGCCACCTGCAAATGCCCTGCCCGTCGGCGGTGTACCCTGTGGCGCAGCATGGCCAGTGGATTCCATGGCTGCAAAGCCCGGCGCGCCTTCGACACGGTGATCTGCAACAGCCGAGAAGGATTCGGCAAACGGATTGTCAGGAGACGACTGAACGGGTGCACTGGCAGGGGCATTGCCGAGGGGTGCTTGCGCTATTCCGGGAGACACAGGCGGAGGCTCGGGACATTCAACGGTCTGACCTGCCACCCCGGTGTGCGCCGGGTTAGTTGCTGGTGTCGGTACCGGGGGCACGTCCTGTGCAGCGGATACCTGCATGGCATGGCTGTGCGCCGGGGCGTGGTCCTGCTCACTGCCGTCTTTCCACCAGGCATCATCGGCTCCCCAGTGACTGGCCGAGCCAGAACTGGCGCCCAGCGCACTGACGGGGTCGAGCATGTCATCACCGTGCCGCCGATCAAGCGCCTGCAGGGGATCCGTGGGGACCTCGGTTCCCAGCAGGTTATCGAGAGCACCAGCGTCCTGATGACCACTACCCGGGGCAACCAGGTAGCCCCACTCACCGCTGTGATTACTCTGGCTCCCTGTACCGGGCTCCAGCCAGCTGTCCAGTTCCCGCGCCTCCCGCGCACTCTGCATTTTCGCCGCGGCTTCCGGGCTGAACGTGGTGCGATCGGCGTGGTCAAGAAAGTCCGCACCGCCGAGACCTTCGGGAATACCCGTGTCGGCGGCCGCTTCGCGCACTGTGACTTTCAACTGATAGTCACCCAGGCAGACGAGATCGCCTTCGGCGAGCGGAATGCGGTTGCCCTTGCCGACCGGATCCGGTGACTGGTTGTGAAAGGTACCATTGGTGCTCTGATCGATCAGAAAATAGCGGTTGTCTGCAAACCTGATTTCCGCATGCCGTGAGGACACCACCCGGTGTGGATCGGGTAACACCCAGTCATTACTGTCCGCGCGCCCGATACTGCCACCCTCACGGGTAAACAGCCTGGTGTGCTTCAGCATATTGGCCCCATCGGGGTCTGACACCACAGAAAGCAGTAGATCCATGTCCGTCTCGCTCGTTATTGGGTTGATACCACTGGTATCAGGGGCAATGTGTGGCTGTGCATTACGTCCAGGTACCTTTCAGTTCGGTACCGGTAATAGACTGCAATGTGGTCAGCCGGATCTCATCGCGGCCCTGGATCGAACGCAGTGCGCTCAAACCTGCACTCTGGAAGCGCGCGACACTGCGGTCACTCAGCCAGGCCTCGGCGCAGGGTGTCAGCCACTCGCCCTGCGGTAATTTGCGCAAATGCAGAGGCAGGTCGCGATAGTGATCCGCGCGCACCGGTTGCGGAGAGCCGGCTTCGCCAAAGGCGCGACAGATGGAGAGGGTCAGCAGGTAGGCACTGTTTCCCCACAGGTAGTAGCGATGACCTGGCTCAGCGCCAAGTTCCTCGAAAGCGAAATCGTCGGTGCGGGAAGAGTCGGCACCGTAAGGCAGACGCAGTAGAAAACGGGGCGCCGCCAGTGCAAGGTGCGCACACGCCTGGTATTCGCGCACCGCTCCCCAGCTGTCGATAAACTCGCTGGACAATGGCTCCCCCCAGTCGTCGGGATCCGCGGCGATGTTCATGCTCGGGCACCCGGCCAGGCGACAGTCGCCTCCCATCACGACCGCACTGCCAGCGGCTTCGGCAATCGTCGCCAGGTCGATCACCATGTGCAGGTCGCGCTCATCGTCAGTGACGGTGAAGTCGCCCAGGATAAGATTGTAGGGATGACCGCCAGCCGTGGTATGGCGTTCGACCAGGCACTTGAACAGCCCCGACTGTTCCAGGTCACCCTCGGCCTGCGCGAGGTCCGCGAGCACTTCGGCCTTGCTGATATCTATCAGGTGGAGCTCCAGCCCCGGATGATCTTCAAGGCGCCGCAGCAACAGGTGCAGACTCCGCCAGTTCGCTTCGATCTGACGAAAATCACTGTGATGCATGATTTTTCGCATGGCTTCAGAAGCGGCCTCGGTCACTGCATCCAGGTAGACCTGCTGATTGACATCCGGCTTCTGCTGCACATAAGGGGCAACGATACTTTTGATCAGCTGCTCGATCTGACCCCGCTCGGAGTTTTGCAGTTCGGCCTGACAAACGGCGCCGGATAAGATGCTATCGAGCAGCGACTGCGCCGCCGGGTCTGCCTGCCCGCCGGGCCATGGCGCAGACAAGTCAGGTAGTTCCGGTCGCCACTGCTGAATTTCCTCCGCCGCACGGGGAAACTCCGATGGCGTCAGCAGGCGTTTTTTCAGTTGAATAAACTGCTGGAACAGCGGAACCCGGCGGTAGAGATAGTCCGGGTGCAGATCATCAAACTCCATCAGATGCAGAGGCTCCCTTAGACCGGGAAGGCTCACCGACACCTGCAAGCGCTCGAACAACTGCTCGAAATTGTCTTTTCCCAATCGATAGGCCGTGCGCGATGCGATGGTTGCCGGATCACATACGGATCGGCTTGCGCGACCACTGAAATCGCCAACGATGGCGACCCGGTACCTGGCACCATCGTACCTACCGGGTGCAGACTCTTCGGCAGCGCCTGAAAAGAAAACGGTTCCGCCGGTGTGCGTGGTCACTCTGCTCACAATCCAGCCTCCAGAGTTTCCGGCTTCTCTTGGGAATGGCTTAGCGCGTCCACGCTGGAATCCACCGCGTCGCTCTTTGTCACCGGCGTCTTGTTCGCCGCTCCCCTGGCACTCTTTTTCGGACGACCGCGCTTCAAGGGCCTGACCCGCTGATTGGAAATCTGCTCGATCTTGTCTTTAAAAACATCGCCACCAAGAATCTGGCCGAGCTTGATGGTCTCGGCGATGTACTCGAGTAAACGCCGGTCAAACCGGTAGCGAAACAGCGCCTGATAGGCCTGTGCCCGCGCCTGCGATTTTTTACCGAGAGCCAGGTAAAGCCTGTGATCCTTGATCACATTACTCTGCTGAATATTGGCGTGGTGCTGGTAACTGGACCACGGATAGTCGCCCATGGATTCTGCCAGACCGAGATAAAGGGGACGCGACTCGACATACCGGTAACAGGTCAGAAGGTAGGCATCGGAATCGATCAGGCTGGATTTATACCTGCCGGCCCACAAGGTTCCGGAGCGGCGATAACGGTGATTCACAAACTGCACATAGCGCCGCCCCAGGGATTGCATCATCGATGGAATACCATCCGGCACCCGCGGGCTGGCAATAATCTGGATCATATTTGGCAGCAGCACATACGCATGCACATCCACCTGATACTGATCCGCCGCGTTGCGCAGGCAGTCCAGATAAAACTGGTAATCTTCCTCGTCAAAAAAACACGGCAGATTATTGTGCCCGACCTGCACAATATGCTGAGGGATATCAATGAGATTGAGTCTCGGAAGACGGGGCATCTTGCCAAAAAATCCTTTTTAATTTGCACAGATGTACCAAATGCACATCCATCACCCGGAAGGGGTTGGCATTATTGCAAATGATTTAAAAAAAATTCAAACATGATGCGTTAGCAAGTTAACATTACTGCCTCAAAACAGACGGAAGTCACGGAGAGTGATCCGATTTCTGGTTTTCCGACTGCAAGATAAACTGGAAATGTCATGGAGTTGTGACAGACATGGATCCCATCAGGCTGGCAGTCAATGGCCGCACCGACATCGGCCAGGTGCGCGAAGAAAACGAAGACAGCATCCGCTGTCACAGCGATCCGGACCACCCGTTTGCGTACGTCGTGGTGGCCGACGGCATGGGTGGTTATAGCGGAGGCGCCACTGCCAGCGGCATTGCGACAGAAACACTGCACTGCCATCTCGACGGGCTGCTCGACGCCACCTTCCTCAACAGCTCACCAGAACAACAGCAACTGATGTTACAGGCGGCGCTCGTAGACGGCATCGGTTTAAGCAACCGGAAAATTCTCGACGCCAAGCAGGCCCGGCCGCAGTTTTCTCAAATGGGAACAACACTGGTAGCGGCGGTTATCTGGATGGACTTCCTGGTAGTTGCGCATGTAGGGGATTCACGGGCCTACCTCTGGAATGACTATGGTCTGCAGCCCCTCACCCGGGATCACAGCGTGGTTCAGGAAATGATTGATGCGGGGCAGCTCACCACAGAACAAGCACAAACGTCCCAAGTAAGAAATCATATTACCCGCGCACTGGGCATCTCAGATCCAGTGGAGGCCACGGTCAACAGCTGGACCCTGAAACAGAGCGCGCTGCTACTACTGTGCAGCGACGGCCTGACCGAGTATCTCGACGACCATATCATCGAGCGCGTGCTGGCGACCCACCGCCCGGCTCTTGAGTGTGTTTATCATTTTATCGATGATGCCAATCAGTGTGGCGGCCGCGACAATATCACCGCGGGGATAATCGAGTTCTGCAGCCGAGCAGAGGCGGTAGCGGAGTTCGCCGGTGACACGATTACCCTGCAGCCCCACACTGCGCAGGATATTACCGTCCGAAAACTCCAGCGCTGATCAGCGCCCATCCGCTTAATAACTCAAACCACGAACCCACTGCACGGGCAAACGACATGACACCGGATCGTCTGGTCGAATTTATTCCCACTGTTCTCGAATGGCTGCTCCCTCGCGCCACACCGGAAATATCCGGCGATGCTGCAGGTATCTGCAGCTGGCTCGAGAAAATCTCACACAATGTCAGCGCAAAAGAAACGATCGTACCAGATAGATTCCCCGCAGAATTCTGGCCCAGGGCGCCGTCGATCAATACCCGCGAGTACGGTCTCAGCCGTGCGCCGTCATTACCACTGCTGAGAGTGGCCGCATCGACCCCGGTAAAATTTTGCAACTATGCAGGCCACAATTCCCGGGGCGATGCGCTGCCCGCGCTGGAAAACTGCCAGAAGGTCGCCGGCCATATCATTGCAAGCAATGGCGAGCTTGCATTTTCCCGCGAGGACTTCAGCCTGCCGGGACCATTCCGTTTTCGCTGGCAAAGAGTTTACCGGCAGAGCCAGAAAGGCGATGTGGGAATTGGCCGCGGTTGGCGCCACAGCCTGAACGAGCACCTGCAGCTACCGTCGACACAGGCAAGTACCGAGCAAAAAATCCTGTTGCATACCGCAGAGGGAAGAATCGTCGCATTCGACCTACCGGCCATCGGCCATGCCTGCTACAACCGCAGTGAAAGACTGTACATGCTGCGGCAGAGTCTGCACAGTTTCCGGGTATCGGCATTTTCCACTCCGGATAAAATATTTCGCGCTGATGGCACAGGAGAAACCGCACCACTGTGTGAAATTCGCGATGCCTCCGGCAATACACTGAGCGTCGACTATCGCGACGGGCTGGTGGGCAAGATAGTCACTTCCTGGGGCACAACCCTTGAGTGCCATCACGAGAAAGGGCGTCTTGTGCGGATTACCGATGCACGTAGCGAGGGTAATCTGACCCTACTCGACTACGCCTACAGCGACGAAGGTGATCTGGTCGCTACCCGCAGTGAAAACTGTCGGGAGAGTTATGCCGTACAGTCGGGCAAGATCCAGGCAATCAACGATCTGAATCTCGGTCACCTGGATTTCACCTACGATCAGATCGATCGCATAAGCCAAGTCGCACTGTCAGAAGAACCCGATTGCGATACGGCTGCGCACAACAACAGCAAGACACTCTGGCATTTGCGCTGGCGATCGGGCTCGCGTAGCTGCACAGTCTCGACATCCGAGCGGTTCGACGCCCTGTGGCGATTTGACAGCAGCGGCAACCTCGTGGAATCCGTACAGGGCGATCGAACACAGCGCTGGCGCTACGACTTCTACCGCAACCTGTGCCATGCCGTCGACACGCGAGGTGTCCATACCCTGTATCGCCATGACGCGTTCGGAAGACTGCTGAGACACACCGAACATGGCCAGCACAGACATTACCTTTACGACGACAGCGGCGCTCTCATCGCCGCCGGCATACTCAACAGTGACGGAGCAACCCGCCGCTGGCGCTACCACTACACAGATACCCACCACTTTCCCACTGCGGTCACCGACCCGGAGGACGGCACCTGGACCTGTGAACACGATGAACGCGGCCAGTTGAGGTCGCTGACAGACCCGGAGGGTGGGCGGGTTTTACTCGAGTGGAATGCGCAGTGTCAGCTCACCGGTGTTGTGCGTGGGGAATTTCGGTTTGAGTGGGAGTACGACCAACAGGGCCGCATGATCGAACATCGCGCGACCGGCCTTCCCGCCAGGAAGTGGGCGTATGACAACCGCGGCACGGTCATTCGCGCAGTCATCGGCGAGCATACTCTGACCATCTCGCGCGACGAGCATGATCGCCCCTGCACGGTCAGCGAAAACGGCGAACCGCTTCTGCAGTGGCAATACGATGGTTTTGGCCACGTGCGATACATTCAGGAGGCGGAGGGGCCAGCACTGGCTCTCGATTACAACCGGGCCTGTCAACTATCTGCACTCCGAAGAAAAGACCAGCAATACACCTGGCAGTACGATCTGTTCGGGCAGCTGACTGCCTTTGACGATGGCAATACCCTGAAACGGGAGTGGCAATTCGACCGCGCTGGACAGCTGCGAGAGTTTCGCGACGGCGACAGCCACTGGTATCTACAGTACAACGACCATGGCACTATCGCGCAGATTCGCAATAACAGCGGGCAAATCTGCAATTTCCATTTCGACATGTGTGGACGCCTGACTCAGGCCGACAATGAACACTGCAACCTGCGTTACCGCTACGACCGCTGCGACCGGCTGATTGCCGAGCATCACGACCTGAACGCGGCGGGGCCAGATAACAGCCTGAGCATCAACCACAGCTACGACCGACGCGGCTGGCTGAAAAAATCCTGCTCGGACCGGATCAATATCGCATGCACGTTCTTCCCTTCCGGCCAGCTGTATGGAATCGACCTCAATGGCACCATGGCGGTACGCAGCGAGACCCAACGAGAAGCGCGGGAAAGCGACCAAGGGGATCACACGGAGCGACTGTTCTTTGGCTCTGACCAGGTTTCAAAACACTACCGCCAGGGCATTCTGCAGTCGCTGTCTCTCGGCAAGGAACCTTTGTGGAATGCGCCAACCCCAGCGCCGTCACAGCGCGGACTCATCCCCTCTCTGGGACTCTTTGCAACTGTCGGTTCGGCAATGGAAAACGAGCGCGACACGCACGGCAACCTGGTGATCTCGAACCGGCGCGACGGCGGCGCGGGCGCCGCCTCCCGTCACCACTATCAGTATGATGGCTGGGGGCTGCTGCAGTGCGTCGAGTGTGGCGATTTCAAAACCTGGATGCGCTACGATCCCTTCGGCCGGCGCCTGATGAAAGCCAGCATACACCGGCGCTCGGGACGGCAACGCCGCGTGGCCAGTCACTGGTCGGGGATCGGCCTGTGGAGAGAGTGCGTGTATCAGAACGGCACACAGGCCAGTACGCACTATGTCCTGCACCCGCTGACCGGATCCGCACTGCTGCGAGTGTCACAGGGGGCAAACGACAGCGGGACCAGTAACGGGGCCACACCGGAACACCGCGAGTTTTTTGTCACCGACGACCGTGGCCAGTTGCTCGCGCTGCTGCCTGACAGCGGGCCAGTTGTAGACGCCACAACTCCCGGCACCCCGATCTGGACGCTGCAGCCAGAACATACAGAGGCCGGCCAGCCCACCCTGTTGTGCCCCGGCAGCTACCAGGGCAGGCTCGGGATCTACGACCGGGAAACCCAGCTGTTCTATCGGCATTTCCGCTATTTTCTTCCCGCCGTCACCACCACTATCGCCGCCGACAGCGCGGTTTTATCCACTGGCCTCCCGCTGGACAGCGGCCAGGAATATCTGACCGGCTCCCCCGCAGCGCGGAGCCGCACCCAGCCCAGTGGTTCCGGGCAGCAGGCCGCGACACCGGAGCCGCAAACTTAGCGCCCCATCACACCAGCAGTCGCGACCAGTTGGGGCGTCGAAACTTTTGACGTCCTTTTCCCTACCCGGCACCGGCGCATCCCGTAGCATGGCTCCGCGAAAGACAGCGCTGTCAAAAAGTGACAATTACGTCACCGCGGCGGTACCGCCTTTCCAGCAAACAATAACCAACAATAACTCGAGGAAATTCACCATGGATCACACCACAACCCATCGCGCTGCGCCGACGCCCGGCAGACGCGCGCACACATCCGGCATCGCGCTTGCCCTGCTCGCACTCGGCGCGCTGCCGGCACTCGAAATCCGGGCACACGGGACCATGGAAGTGCCGGAGAGCCGGATCTACAACTGCTTCCTGAACAACCCGGAAAACCCATCCGACCCGGCCTGTGCCGCCGCCAAGGCACTGACTGGCACCCAACCGTTTTACGACTGGAACGAAATCAACCAGGCCAACGCGGCGGGCAACCACCGGGCGCTGGTACCGGACGGGCAACTCTGCTCCGGCGGACGCAGCAAGTACGCGGGCATGGATCTGGCTCGCAGCGACTGGCAGGCAACGCCCATCACCCCCAGGGCGGATGGCACCTTCGATTTCACCTTCTGGGCCACGGCTCCCCACGCCACCGACGAATGGGTCTTCTATATCACCCGCAATGGCTATAGCGGTACCGAACCCCTGCGCTGGGACGACCTGTTCGAGTTCTGCCGCCTCGGCAATGTGCCCGTGGGTGCGGACAAGCGCTACACCCTGAACTGTCCGCTGCCGCAACTGAGTGGCAAGCACGTGATCTACACCACCTGGCAGCGCTCCGACACTACCGAAGCGTTTTACACCTGTACCGACGTGGTCCTCGGGGACGGCAGCGCCAGCGTCTGGGCCGACGAGGGCGCACTGCTGGCCCAGTCCGACCTAGCTGCCGGCAGCCAGGTGAGCCTGCGATTGTTCAACAGCAGCGGTAACGACATGGAGACGGTCACCCTGCAGCTCGCACAGGACGCCACTGCCGCTGAGTGGGCACTGGCGTTTGCCAACACCGTCAATGCGCAGTCGCAGTACGCACGCATCGGCGTGCTGGACCCGTCCAGTGACAGCATCGCACCGGTGCAGAGTGCATCGCAAAACCGGGTTTACACCCAGGCGGAATTGAACCTCAGCCACGAAGTGGATATCCAGCCTGCGGACAGCGGCGAAAATCCGGGGGAAAACCCCGGAGACAACCCGGGAGAAGGTCCCGGCGATGGCGGCACGGATTACGATTTTGTCTATCCCGATGGCATCGGCAGCTATACCCCGGGCGAGACAGTAGTACTCGGTAGCGACGGCAAACGCTACCAGTGCCGTCCCTTCCCGGAAGGCCAGTGGTGCAATATCGACAGTGCCTTCCACTATGCCCCGGGTACCGGCAGCAACTGGCGCGACGCCTGGATTCCGCTCTGACCTCCACTGCATCTTGTACAGAAACAGAAACGCCCGGATTGCTCCGGGCGTTTTCCATTCGGGATCGATTTCTCCGGCGTCTCAGCTGATCGCCGGCTGTGGCGATGCTCGCAGGGTCAGCATCGACAGCAGCACCGCCACACCCCCGCAGGTGGCAATGGCGCCCACCAGCGCCAGCGGCGTCCCATCGAACACCGCGCTCACCAGGCCGATGGCCGCCGCCCCCAGCAGCATCTGCAAGGTACCACCCAGTGCCGCCGCGGTACCTGCAATCGGGCCGTGGTCATCCAGGGACAGCACCATAGTGGTGGGCACCACCAGGCCGAGGAACGAATTGCCGAGCAACAGCAGGCCCACGAGTACCGCAAAATCGTCGACACCGGCCAGGTTGAGACCGAGGTTAGCCGCGGCACTCACGGCAAAACCGGTCACCGCCCACTTCACCACGGCCACGCCACCAAAGCGCTCGCAGAAGGTTGCCGCAAACTGGCTGGCGAGGAAGAACCCCAGGGCATTGAGGGCAAAGGCGAGACTGAACTGGGTGGGGGACAGCCCGTAGTACTCCGTGTACAGGAACGCGGCAATGGAGAGAAACGAGAAAAAGCTCGCCATGCCCATGCCGCCAATCAGCGTCATACCCATAAAATAGCTGTCGCGAAACAGCACGCGAAAGGCGCTGAACATGGCCGACAGTTTCACCGGCACACGCTGCGCCACAGGCAGGGTTTCCGGCAGGGCGAAACGGATCAGCAGCAGGCTCGCCACCGTCGCCAGCGCCACCGCATAGAATACCGATGGCCAGCCAAACGGCGTCATCAGCAGGCTGCCCACCAGGGGCGCCAGCATCGGCGAAATGGAAATCACCAGCATCACCGTGGTCATCAGCCGCGTGGCCTCGGTGCCGGTATAGCGGTCGCGTATGATCGCGCGCGGAATCGACATCACCGACGCCGCCCCCACCCCCTGCACAAAGCGCAGCGCGATCAGCCACTCGATGGTGGGGGCCAGCGCGCAGCCGATGGACGCCAGCACAAAAATTCCCAACCCGAAATACAGCGGCGGCTTGCGTCCAAACATATCCGCCGCCGGGCCGTAAAACAGCTGAAAGACGCCGAAGGCGATAAAAAAGGACACCAGCGTATACTGTGACATGGCCGTCGGCACCCCGTAGCCCGCCGCCATCGCCGGCATCGCCGGCAGGTACATATCAATGGCGAAGGGGCCAACACAGCTCAACAGGCCGAGTATCAGCGCCATCTTGATCAGTTCGGGTTTCATAAGCTCTCAAGTTCCGGTTATCCGGCGTTTCCGGTGAATACAGGGGCCGGACCTCTACGCCCGAACAGGCCCCGATTCTAACAGCCCTCACTGCCAGTCCAAGCCTTCGGCGTAAGCGCCAGAACTGACTTCCACGATACACCGGGTCACAACTACAATAACCAGCAAGTCATTTTTTACCGAAACCGTTTCCATGCAAGAGCCTTTCGAAATCGCCGGCGTCAACGTGCCCCGCGGCGAAACCCGCAAAATCGAGCTGCCCATCGTACGCCTCTACACCGACACCGAAATGGCCATCCCCGTATACGTCCACCGCGGCAAGAAACCCGGCCCCACCATGTTCGTCTGCGCCGCCATCCACGGCGACGAATTGAACGGCGTCGAGATAATCAGCCGCCTGATCAACAGCAAGGCACTCAAGTCCCTGCGCGGCACCCTCATCGCCGTCCCCGTCGTCAACGTTTACGGCGTACTGCAGCAGTCCCGCTACCTGCCCGACCGCCGCGACCTCAACCGCTCCTTCCCCGGCTCCGCCCGCGGCTCCCTCGCCGCCCGCATGGCCCACATATTTCTCGAAGAAGTGGTCGCCAAGTGCGACTACGGCATCGACCTCCATACCGGCGCCATCCACCGCAGCAACCTCCCCCAGATCCGCGCCAACCTCGACGACCAGAAAACCCGCGACATGGCCTCCGCCTTCGGCGTCCCCGTCATGCTCAACGCGACCCTGCGCGACGGCTCCCTGCGCCAGGCCGCCGCCGACCTCGGCGTGCGCATCCTGCTGTATGAAGCCGGCGAAGCCTTGCGCTTCGACGAATTGTGCATACGCGCCGGCGTGCGCGGCGTACTCAACGTCATGCGCCAACTCGACATGCTGCCCCCCAAAAAAGGCCGCCGCGGCATCGAGCCCTTTGTCGCCCGACGCAGCGGCTGGCTGCGCGCCGGCGACAGCGGTATCGTCAATCACAAGAAGCAGCTCGGGGATCATGTAAAGAAAGGCGAAACCCTCGCCACCATTGCCGACCTGTACGGCAACGAACTGGACAAGGTACTGGCGGATGCCGACGGCATCATTATCGGCAAACAGAATATTCCGCTGGTGCAGGAGGGCGAGGCGATGTACCACGTGGCGTATTTCCACGAGCCGAATGAGGTACTGGAAAATCTGGAGTTACTTCAGGATTCGTTGTTGCCGGAAGAAAACTTCTAAATAAACGCGTACGAAGCTAATTGCTCAAATTGAAGGGTGGCCGCCGGATGTAGGTTTTCAGGAGCGTCGGCGACAGGGACGTCGCCGACGCAGCGTACAGGGATGTATCTACAG
>Ga0207814_100352_pt1 | contig 30800 bp, 35 predicted proteins | sample TtaePargueraPR_7_FD_187755 | JGI IMG/M metagenome (GOLD analysis project Ga0207814, IMG submission 187755) | Aerobic enrichment media microbial communities from Bioluminiscent Bay, La Parguera, Puerto Rico - Tt and P1 (2) (SPAdes) | ecosystem: Environmental > Aquatic > Marine > Unclassified ... | reverse complement strand
ATTGGTCAGCCGGTCGATCAGGATGAACCCGCCAGTCAGCGCATTGGCCGCATAGGGGTCGAACGCGATCGGCCGGTCCGTGGCGATCGTCACCGTCGCCACCTCATTGAGGTCGATCTTGGTCGCCGCCGTCTGCTCCAGCGTGTTCACATTGGTCCGGAACTTGAGGTCGGTGATCGTAGCCGGAACCAATTGCGTGCCCAGCTTGAGCAGATAGGACCGCCCCTGGAACGCCGGCTCGTCATTCATCCAGATCAGCCGCGCCTGGAACTGGTTCGAATATTCCGGCGTCTCGCCCGGTCGCGACAGCACATCGCCGCGTGAGATGTCCACCTCCCGGTCCAGCACCAGCGTCACCGCCTGCCCGGCAATGGCCCGATCGAGATCCCCGTCCATGGTCACGATGCGGCTGATCCGCGCCGGCTTACGCGAGGCCGCGATCAGCACCTCGTCCCCCACCCCAATGGCCCCCGAGGCCAGCGTCCCCGAAAAGCCTCGGAAGTCCAGGTTCGGCCGGTTCACCCACTGCACAGGAAAGCGGAAGGGGCTGCCCGTGCGGTCCTCGGCCACCGCGATGGTCTCCAGATACGGCACCAGCGCGCTGCCCTGGAACCATTCCGTCCGGGCGCTCGGGGCAAGGATATTGTCCCCCCGCAGCGCCGAGACCGGCACTGCCGCCAGCGTCTTGAACCCCAAGGGTTCGGCAAAGGCCCGGAACTCGGCCTCGATCCGATCGAACACGGCCTGATCATAGTCCACAAGGTCGATCTTGTTGACCACCAGCACCACATGCTTGACCCCCACCAGCGAGAGGATGAAGCTGTGCCGCCGCGTCTGGGTCAGAACCCCCTTGCGCGCATCCACCAGCACCAGGGCAAGCTCCGCATTGGAGGCACCCGTGGCCATGTTGCGGGTATATTGCTCATGGCCCGGCGTATCCGCCACGATGAACTTGCGCTTGTCGGTCGAGAAGAACCGGTAGGCCACATCGATGGTGATCCCCTGCTCCCGCTCCGCCGACAGCCCGTCTACCAGAAGCGAGAAGTCGATCCCTTCATCGCCCACCGTGCGGTTGTGGCTCTCCTTCTTCAGGCTCGCCAGCTGGTCATCCAGGATCAGCTGGCTGTCATACAGAAGCCGCCCGATCAGGGTCGACTTGCCGTCATCCACACTGCCGCAGGTCATGAACCGCAACAGCGACTTGTCCGTCTGCTGTTCCAGCCAGAGCGCCAGATCAGTATCGGGGCTGGGCATGGCCAGGCTCATCAGAAATACCCTTCCTGCTTCTTCTTCTCCATCGACCCGACGCTGTCGCTGTCGATCAGCCGGCCCTCCCGCTCCGAGGTCCGGCTCGCCTGCATCTCCATGATGATCGACGGCAGATCGGCGGCATCAGATCGGATCGCCCCGGTCAGCGGATAGCAGCCCAGCGTGCGGAACCGCACCATCTCCTCGCGCGGCTCTTCCCCCGGCGCCAGCGGCAGCCGTTCGTCATCCACCATGATCAGCGTCCCCGAGCGCTCCACAACCGGGCGGCGCCGCGCAAAATACAGCGGCACGATCGGGATCTTCTCGGCATAGATGTAGGTCCACACATCCAGCTCGGTCCAATTGGAGATCGGGAACACCCGCATGCTCTCGCCCGGATTGAGCCGCGTGTTGAACGTCCTCCAAAGCTCCGGGCGCTGGTTCTTGGGGTCCCAGGCATGGCTGGCATTGCGGTGCGAAAACACCCGCTCCTTGGCCCGGCTCTTCTCCTCGTCCCGACGCGCCCCGCCAATGGCGGCGTCATACTGCCCGGCATTGAGCGCCTGGCGCAGCGCCTGGGTCTTCATGATGTCGGTATAGCGAGACGAGCCGTGATCAAACGGATTGATCCCCTCACGCACCCCATCCTGGTTGGTGTGTACGATCAGATCGAACCCGTATTCCGCCGCCGTCCGGTCCCGGAACGCGATCATCTCGCGAAACTTGAACGTGGTATCCACATGCAGCAGCGGAAACGGGATCTTGCTCGGATAAAACGCCTTGCGCGCCAAATGCAGCAACACACTCGAATCCTTGCCGATCGAGTACATCATCACCGGACGTTCAAAGCTGGCCGCCACCTCCCGAAGGATCTCGATACTCTCGGCCTCTAGGGCTTGAAGATGGGTGCGTCTCAGCGGGGTCATCCTAAACTCCAAACATCAGACGGCATCTACCATCTGGGCGTAACGGACATCGCCATAGGCGATAAAAAATGGATTGGCGAAGTCAGCATCATCAGCCTGCTGCCTCTTGCCATAAGAAAGCAGGCGTCCGTCCAGGCACTCGACACGCCCGCCGGCGGCCCGCAGCACGGCATCGCCCGCCGCCGTGTCCCATTCCATGGTGCGCCCGAGACGGGGATATACATCCGCCTCCCCAGCCGCCACCAGGCAGAATTTGAGGGATGATCCTGCCGACACATAGCTGCTTATGGGCAGGCGCGACAGCCGCGCATCCCCTTCCCCGCTGCCATGCGACCGGCTGCCCACGGCGCAGAGCCCCTGCCGTGCCTCGCGCACCTTGATCTGGCGCGCCTCGACGATCTGGCCGTCAATGACTTTGGCGGCGAAACTGCCCTTGCCGCCCTCGCCCCACCAAATCCGCCCCAGGGCCGGCGCGTAGACCACGCCCAACACCGGGTTGCCATGCTCGACCAGGGCGATATTGACAGTGAATTCGCCGTTGCGCGACACGAATTCCTTGCTGCCATCGAGCGGATCCACCAGGAAAAACCGCTCCGCCATCTCCGGCGCTGCGCCCGAAGACACCGCTTCCTCCGCCACAACCGGCACACCCGGATCGAGATGAGACAGGCCTTCGAGGATGATCGCTTCAGCCGCGATATCGGCTAGGGTCACCGGTGACTGGTCGGCCTTTACCTCGACAGTGAAGTCGGTGCCATAGACCGCCATCACCTCAGCACCAGCTTCCAGCGCAATCCCGCAAATTCTTTCAATCACGACCCAAGCCGCCTTCTGCTATCGATTTCGCCAATCCCTACTGTAACTGCCATTCCGGTCGCCAGTGGATATTGAATAAATGGTTATTGTCCAACCGGACTAGAGCAGAGGACCTCTGGCGCCTTAAAGCCAGCGCGTTGAGTACATGGCTCCTATAACGTAAACGCATGCCATAGGCCGCGTCGTATGACGGGCCCGATTTCGAGAAACACCGGTCAACTATACTACAGCGGGAAAAATATCGGGATGACGACAATGGCCACGATGGCAAAAATAACGTTGAGCGGCAGCCCCACGACCAGAAAGTCCCTGAACTTATATCCACCCGCACCATAGACAAATGTGTTGGTCTGGTAGCCGATCGGAGTAGCGAAACTGGCAGACGCCGCGAACATCACCGCAATCAAGAACGGGCGGGGATCATATCCGAGGTGGGTTGCCAAAGCGATCGCGAGCGGCGCCACAAGCACTGCGACCGCGTTATTGGAAACCATCTCGGTCAGCACACTGGTGAGGATGTAGACCGCCGCGAGCAGAGCCAAGGGTCCGGCATGGGCAAAATTAGCAGCAACAAGGTTGACGACGACTTGCAATGTACCGGTGGTTTCCAGCGCCTGCGAGAACCCCAGCATCCCGAAAATTAGAAACAGGATACGCCAGTCTATAGCGTCGAACGCGTCCTGGGCATCGATGCACTTGGTGACCATAACGACAACCGCGCCGATGACCGAAAGCCCTGCTATCGGCAATAAATCGAAGGCCGCGAGCAATACCACTCCGAGAATGGTGAAGACAGCGATCGGTGCACGGTCGCGGCGGATCGCCCGCTCAGAGGGTGCGCTCAGATTGACCACTCCTCCGTCGTCCACCAGGCGCCGGATGCCCTCTGGTGGGCCTTCAAGCAATAGAGTATCAGCAAACTGCAGGTGTAGGGCCTGAACATTTTGCGAGATGTTCTGCTCCTGTCGGTGCACGGCAATGAGGTAGACGCCATATTTGCGCCGCAGCTTGAGCTCCAGGACCGGGCGGCCGACGAGATGCGAATTCGGACCGACGCTAGCCTCCATTAGCACCGTCTGCTCTGCGGTCACCGGCTCAAGGCCGCTGTCTTCCACTTCGCGGAACTCGATCTGGCCGTTTTCCTTCAAACCCAGGATTTCGCCGGTGTCGGTCTTGACCACCACCCTGTCGCCGGGTTGGAGGATCAGTTCCTCCAGCCTGCGCCGCATCGATGTCTCACCACGCACGACATCAAGGATCCGCGTTGTCGAATCGTGGAAGGGCAAGTCCTTGAGCATCTTGCCGACATACTTTGACCCGTGCGGGATCAGGAACCGGGCCATGAAGCGCCGCTTGCCCTCCTTGGAGAGCATGCTGGCCATCGAGGCCCGATCAGGAATCAGGAACCGTCCAGCAAACATCATATAGACGAGCCCGACGACGACAAACACCGCGCCTACAGCGGTCATTTCGAACATGCCGATCGGCGTCATGCCCGCCTTCTCGGCCACACCACTGACGAGTACGTTGGTGGATGTGCCCACAAGGGTCAGGGTGCCGCCGAAAATGGCCGCATAGGACAGGGGGATAAGGAGACGCGAGGGTTGGACGCCGACCGAACTTGCCACAGAGATCATGATCGGGGTGAGAAGGACCACCACAGGTGTGTTGTTGATGAAGGCAGAGGATACGGTAGCGCCGACCATCATCACGAGAAGCGCACGCAAAAGCGACCCGCGGGCGATAGTCTTGATCGCCATGCCCACGACATCGAGCACTCCGGTTCGCTCGAGCGAGGCCGAGATGATGAACATCATGGCGATGGTTATAGCCGCCGGGGAGCTGAAGACCGCCAGGAACTCATCGGTCGACAAAACACCCGTCGCCAACAAGGTGGCCGAGGCGCCAAGGGCCGTGACTTCGGGGGGGTATATTTCTTTAACAAAGCTCAGAAAGACCAGGCCGAGGAGGACAAGCACGAAGATCTGGTCCAGCGCCATATTTTTCGACCTAAATAGAAGCGCCGTCAGAAAGCCGGCTCAACAATGCTTGCATGTGACGAGCGTTTTTCGGCCCCATCGGTATCGCGGTAAGACAAGAAGTTCAACACGTCAGTGTGTTAAAGTGCGAAAAGGAAGGTTGTCGATCGCTTCTACACTGGTCGCCTGACCTCAGAACCTTGTTTACCGCAGATGATGGGCCTACGCGCCCACTGGATCGCATTTAAGCCCAATGCATCCCTTTAACCCTAACAGCGCAAGATGCTGGCTTTGTTCTCTTTTTGTGCGATCAATGTCTGGTCGAGGCTGATCATGGCCTCGTGTCGGGTTGGGCGTGTCGTCGTTAAGGCGGCCGCCCCGGTGCTGGTAACACCGAGACGGCCTGACCAGATCAATCCTGCGATCACAGGAGTCGACCATGGCTGACATCAGCCCTAACGCGCTCTGGCGCGTTGTTGAAGGCGTCTTTGCGTCCTTCCGCCACTATTTCACCTATCCTCCCCGATTTGCAGCCGCCCGCGCACAATGCGGCTTCCGCATCGGAGGCACGCGATGAAGATGATCGTCGTTGTCGCCGATGGGTCGGGCAGGTTTCAGTGTGGCCTCGTCCGTAATCCGGACCTTTTCCGGCGGCACATTGCCAAAGCGACTGGCGCTGCCGCGGTCGTCTGGGCCGGAGTGCCGGTGCTGGCCACCGACGCCTGCGCCATGGTCACGACCATTGAGCGCGATGTGCTGCCGCGCTTCGCGGCAAGGCCGTCTCTGCAGCATGAGCCGGCCTTTGTGCTCGCCATGGGCTGGGTCGTTGCAGGTCGCCCGCTGGTTCACACAGCCTGGCGGCGCGCTTGGCGCCTCTTTCGCAACGCGGTGTCGATCATTCCGGGTCTGCCGACCCAACGCCGGACCGTCACCAATGGAAAGGTGGGAGAAGGGGCATGAGCGAGGGTATTTCGCACGGCCCTTGCGCTTCTGCGCCCGGGGTGCCTTCCGCTGGGCATGATTGGCGAGGCGCACTCAAGGCGTTAGAGGGCGCCTATGCCACGACGACGATTTCCGGATACGCCCCGGACTTTTCACTCTTTGCCGACTGGTGCGCGGAGAAGGGCGCCTGTCCCCTGCCCTCAACACCCGAGACCCTGGCCCGCTATCTTGACGAGATGATCGGGACACTCAATTCCGCCACCCTTATCCGGCGGCTGGCAGCGGCCGTGCGGGTCCATCGGGCACTCGAACTCGACAATCCGGGCACCAGCGAACGCGTTCGCCTCGCGCGGCGGCGCACCCAGCGCTACCGGCCCAATCGCCCGCGCCAGGCCCATGGCATCGACCGGGACTTGCGCGCCCAAATGCTGTCGAGTTGCAAAAGCATGCTCGCCGGAAAGCGGGACAAGGTTCTCGTCGCCCTGGGTTTTGAGGGGCTTTGTCGACGCTCGGAGCTTGCCGCCCTGAGGCTCGATGACGTTGTGCACAATCGCCAGGGACAGTTGGCCTTGCTCATTCGCCGCGGAAAAGCCGACCAGATGGGCGATGGCCGGATCATCACGCTCTCACCGGAGACGGCCAGGACCGTTCTTGAGTGGATCGAGACGGCTGGGATCGAACACGGCCCCTTGATTCGGCCGGTCTATCGGGGACGCGCCGTGGCACGCCATATGTCGGGTTTCTCGATCTCGCGCCTCCTCAAATCCATTGCGACAGGCGCCGGCCTGCCAAGCGACCTTGTCAACCAGATCAGCGGACATTCCCTGAGGATCGGCGCAGCGCAAACGCTGCTCGAGGATGGGCATGATCTCCTGCGTCTGATGAAGGCGGGCGGCTGGAAGTCGGCCACAACCGTGTTGCTATGTCGATCGTACCGAGATCGATGTCTGGCGGTAACCTCCGGCAATGGAACCTCATCGGCGGTTTCGTACGCTACGGCCTACATAAAACGGAACCGCGCTTCCTAGGGGTGAGATCAGGACGGGACCGGACATCCCAGCCCGGTCCCGGGGGCGCTGCATGATTCTCCGCTCCGACCCTGTCGCGACGCGAAGGTGCGGAAAGGACACTTGTCGATCGAGATTGCTTTCCCTCCTGCAACATATGACAGCGCTTAGAGGCCTTGCGATGTCAGGTCCTGGGGGCTGATCAAGTGCGATCAAACCGCGCCAATAGGAAAAGGCCCCAGCATCCCGGAGCCTTCGTTTTTGCCTGACTTTGACGCGCTGACCCATTCGGTTCGAGCAGACTGCTATCCCAGACTAGGCCTCTTCGACCGTGAAATACTCATCAATGGCGATGACGTCATCCTCCTGCTCGAGCACCTCGCGGGCCTCATCCTCGGTAAGCGGACGCACACCTTCTCCCGGAACAGAGTCACCGCCAACAGCGGGGCGCTTCCACATGGAAGAGCCGTTGCCCTCTCCGGCCAAGAACCAGTTGCCCTTGCTAGTGCGATAGAGCCATGTATCATGCCAGTCGAAATCGCTATGATGGGCAGTGCACGTCATTTTACAGACCTTTGTGGCCGTATCGGTATTGTAACTATTGCCATCGATAATCTTGCGCATTTTCTCTCCTGAGAATCATTATTGACACAAGGCATGGTCGGAGGGACACCAATATCTGGCAATTGGCGCCGCGGCGCAGCTCGAATCTTGGTTCACGGTGCAAGAATAGTTTCCTAAGAATGCCGACGAACGGCCCGTCTGTCTGTCATGCATCCGTGTGAAGAGCCGATCTCCGCACCCGCTATCGGGGGTCGAACGACCTCTTAGCGGGCACCAGAGGCTCAAGCGCCCGTCCCGCATCCTGCCCTCGTTGCCGTTCGGGCCCTGCCGACCTGCGCCTGGCATGGCTTGACGTTCTCTCGCTGGCGCGTCTTTGTTCTCGCATGCGCTCATGGTCCATCAATACGCTGGACCTGCCCCTTTGAAGCCCAAGACTGAATGCATGGAACCGGAGAAAACCATGTTAAACAACTGCTCTGTCCGCAGAACTATCCCCGCGATCGCTACAGCCCTCCTCTTGGGCGTCGCACTACCCCAGGCCCCGGTTCTGGCCAAGGAGAAGGTTAAGTCTGGCGGCGAAACTGCCCCTGCTGCTCTGGAAATGGATTATTCGGTCTCCATTCCCAGCATTGACGCGGTCGGGTCCAATCTCGGCGACGAGGTCTTGACCGAGATTTTGAGCGGCAAGGTCGCCGAAAATGCGGGCGATCTGGCAACCCTGGACGCGACAAGCATCTCGGTCCCAGAAATCAAGGTGAACGTCACCTCCCAGTCGAACGGCGCGTCCAAGGATGCAACACTGATTTTCAAGGACCTGCTGCTTGAGGATGTGGTCGACGGCAAAGCCGCAAACATCAGCCTGGGAGGGATTGACCTTGCCGCCGACAACGCGACCTTCGCTTTCGGCGCCATGTCCGCCGCCGATCTCGATATTGCAGGTATATTGGGTGTCTATGGTCTAGTCGATGCGGCCGGCCAGACCGAACTCTCGACGATCTACACGAACCTGGTGTCTGAAGGCGGTACGCTGGAAAGCGACGAGGTCACATGCAGCTTCGGTGCCGTCAGCGGCGCCGAGTTCAGGGCCCGCCCCCTCAAGACCTCATTTGCAGAAATGATGGCGATTGGTCAGGCCATGGAAGATCAAGGCGACGAAGTGGATCCGGCAACCATGGGCCGGTTCCTCAAGATGTATGCCGATGTCCTCACCGCCTTTGAAACCTCCGACATCACCTTCAAGGGATTCGACTGCAATGGCCAAGACGAGGAAGGGCGCCCTATGGCCTTCTCAGTTGCTGGCATGACCATGGGCGGCATGAGCCCGGGTGTTTATCCCTCCATCGCCATGGACGGCCTTGCCATCGAAGTGGAGGGCGATGGCGAGATGTCGCTCGACAATTTCACCTTCAAGCCCATGGACCTTTCCACCACCATCGCAACACTGGAAAGCGCTCCGGAGTTGGTTGACGAGGCCTGGCTCGAGCAGAACGCGCGTGCCCTGATACCCGCGATGGAGGGCCTCTCCTTTGCGGGCCTGGACATCGACATTCCTGATCCAGAGAACGAGGGTTCGCGCATTCAGGCCAAGGTCGGCGAATTCGACCTCTCGCTGGCCAGCTACCTCAATGGCATTCCCACTGACATTGATCTCTCCGCTGCGCAGATCCAGGCCGCGATCCCTGCCGACACGGGCGATGAGACGTTCGAGCAACTGCGCGCGCTGGGCATCACGGACATTGACGCCGGTTTCCGCTTTGCCGCCGCTTGGGACCAGGCCACGGAAACCGTGGCCATAGAGGAAGTGTCAGTTTCCGGCGTCGATCTTGCCAGTGTCGTCCTTGCCGGAACAATTGCCAATGCAACCGAAGCGATGTTCTCGCTGGACATGGATCAATCCATGATGGCCGGCATGGCCCTTGCCGTGCGCGACCTCGACCTGACCGTCACCGACGCCGGTCTGTCCGATATCATTCTGGCCGTCGTAGCCGCCGAACAAGGCGCCGATCCGGCAACGCTAAGGCCCGTCTTCGCGGGCCTCGCACAAGGCACCGTCATCAGCATGATGGCGGGAGCGGCCGACGCAGCCAAGCTTGGAGACGCGATCAACCAGTTCGTGTCCGGCAATGCCAAGACATTGATGATCGGTATTAAAGCCAAGTCCGAACCTGGCTTGACCATGATGGACTTCATGGAGGCCGAAGAAGACCCCACCAGCCTTCTCGGCAAGGTCAATATCAGCGCCGAAGCCAAATGACATTGGGGCCGCTCACCGGGCGGCCCCTCTTCCTGGCCGACGGTGTCTTAGGGACGGGCCTGCGTCCCAGGCTGCTTTGAACTCGCGATAGGGAGCCTTTCGCGACCTTGCTCGGCAAGCCTGGACAAAATGCTGAACCGCGTCAGTACATTTATTGGGGTCGAGGGTGGTTTCCCAGAGGTGTTGGGTCAGCCATCCGGCGATCGCGATTTGATACCAAATCCAGACAGTATCTTGCGCGGTCCTGCCCGACAAAACTCCCGATATACGCCAGGTTGAGTCAAGGCGATAACGGTCAGCGATTGTCGTCTTGGGTGCAGCCCGAGCTGCTCGGCATCTCGAAAGTATGGCGCGCCCGGGAAATGAGCGAAGGAAAACGCGCATGTCTGCTTTCGCCCAAGGACGATCGCAGCGCCCCTGCGCCGGCATCATCCCTCGGACTTTCTCCATCGTCGACGGTCACGCGTAAAACTTGCCGGGCAATTGCATATTCTGCCGGATAGACGCGCCAAGTTGCTAAATATGCCTTCCGGGTTGGTTTCCAGGTTGATTCTGCCAGGCAAAGGCTTCGACATAAGCACTTTCGACGAACGACACTTCGTCGTCGGACAGGCCCTGAAATTCCTTCTCTCGAGCGCGCTTGGAGAGCTTTCCCTTCCCGGCATGAAGGAAGCTGAAAAGCAATGTTTCCAGTCGGCTTGGCAGGTCCATGTGCGCGCTGACATTCGCCATGAACTTATCATGTGATCGCAGGAACCACGTCTCATTCGGTAGATCGAAGTCGATCGCGCGTTCTACGCACCTATAGAGGAATTCCACCTGTGGTGTAGCGTCGAAGTAACGGTAGTAATCGGCCTTATCATTTAACACCTCTACATTGCCGTCACCGGGGGCCAGATGCTGGGGAATGATCGATAAAGAAATAGGGGCTCCAGCAGAGCTGGAGCCCCTGTCCCGCCCACACAAGGGGCGGATGTCGGCCCTTCCGGTGCCGGAAAGTCAACCCTGGGTTCACCCGCCCGCAATGGGGCGGTTGTTGGCCCTTCCGGTTCAGGAAAGTCGACCCTGGGTTTACCCGCCCGCGAGGGGCGGCACTGACCGGACTGCTATATGTCCAATCTCCTAATACACCGTCAGGACTTTCGAACGCATTTTACCGTTCGAACGGCGAGTGTTCTGAGGGCGGAGGTCGCCGTCGATTATCCTTGGTCCCCGTCTCTATCCGGCAACTGTCACCCATTTGTCCTGAGCCCCGAATGGAGTGCCCCCGTTACCCGCAAGTGGCAACCCGGCTCTATAGTCGGGTTTCCCTCGCGGCGACCTCTAAACCCCATTTCAGCAGTTCTCGGGCCTTGGCGGGCGCGCTTGCCTCGACGTAGCACCGCAGCTCCGGGGCATTTCCCGAGGCCCGGAAATGCACCATGTCGCCGTCCGAGGTCCAGAACTGCAGTCCATCAATATCGGCGCGACGAGAAATGCCAAACTCGCCGAAAAGGCCTCCCGCATAGTCCGGATCTTGGCGCAGGCGGTCCAAGAAGGCCGCGCTGCGCTCGCTCGGAATGTCCTGCAACCGGTCCGCTAGAGCACTTTTGAGCGGCAGTTGTGCCACCACCTGCGATAGGGGTTGGCCAAGCCGCGCGCTTTCGCCCAGGGCACAGACAATGGGGAGGATCGCATCACGGGTGACCAGTGGGTCCAGCGGGCCGCTAGGCGCGGTAATCCCCTGCCCCACAAAGGTCCCGCCATTGGCCTCGAAACCGATCGTGGCGCCACTCGTCTGGTTCATGGACGCGACCACATAGGGCGAGCCCACCCGCGTCCGCTCGACGTCATTGAAGAGGTCGAGATCTTCGATAGCGGTATTGGACGTAACCGGGGTGACGACGCAATCCGCTCCCAAATAGCGAGCGGTCATCAGGCCAAGCACGTCGCCGCGGATAAAAGTGCCCCGTTCATCGACGACCAGAGGCCTATCCCCATCCCCATCGGCCGATACCACGGCATCCAGGCCATGTTCGCCGATCCAGCCTGGAATAGGTGCAAATATTGCATCGGAGAATGCCTCGGTGTCGACCGGCACAAAGCCCTCGATCCGTCCCAGTGGAACCACCTCGGCTCCATAATGCGCCAGGACCTCAAAGATCAGGTCGCGGGCGACCGTTGAGTGTTGAAAGACGCCTATACGTTTTCCGGCCAAAGCCTTGTCTGGGAGGATGCCAAGGCAGCGCTTGAGATATCGGCGTCTGGCCGGTTCGACCTCGTTGTTTGGATCGGCCTCGCCGTCAGCAATCGGCTGCCGGTCGAGCGCGGCGAGGATGCCTGCCTCGTCTTGCTTGCCGATCTCGCCGCTGGGCAGATAGAATTTGAGACCGTTGCGATCGGCCGGGATGTGGCTCCCGGTGACCATAATGGCTGCGCCCCCGTCCGCCATAGCATGAAGGGCCAGCGCCGGGGTTGGCAACGCACCGCAATCGACCGGCTCAAGGCCCGCCGCCACGATGGCCACGGCACAATCTTGGAGGATGGCTTGGCTCGACGGCCGGAAGTCCCGCGCCAGAAAGACCCGTTGGACGGGTCTGTCGAGGGTCCGGTCGAGGTGGCGCAGAAAGGCGGTGGTGTACTGCCTGGCCGCCTGCCCTTCAAGTTCCGCGGCGAGGCCGCGCAAACCACTGGTGCCAAATTTGAGGCTGCCTCCAAGCGTCATCGCGCGGCCTCTTCGCCGGCGTAGCTTCGGAACCAATCAACAAAACTGTCAATCCCCTGGTCGAGGGGCGTATCCGGCAATTCGCCCACGAGGGCCGCAAGAAGCCCGGTGTCGGCCTCGGTCGCGACCACATCGCCAGGCTGCATGGGCAGCATGGTCTTCCGGGCCTCCTTGCCCACGGCCCGCTCGATCGAGGCGATGAAGACCATCAATTCCGTCGGCTGGCCACCGCCGATATTGAGGATGCGGAAGGGCGCCACCGCCGAGAGGCTGTCGCCAGGAACCGGCTCTCCCTTGACCGGAATACGATCCATGATCGCTGCCATGGCGGTCACAAGATCTCCTACATAGGTAAAGTCCCGTCGCATCTGGCCATTGCCATAGACATCGATCGCTTCGCCCGCGGTGATGGCACGCGCAAATTTAAGGGGCGCCATGTCCGGCCGCCCGTAGGGACCGTAGACGGTAAAGAAACGCACGCAGGTCGAGGGAATGGACCACAGATGCGCATAGGAATGGACCAGTGCCTCGCCGGCCTTCTTGGTGGCCGCATAAAGCGATAACGGGGAATCCGCGCGATCAGTCTCGGCATAGGGCATATGCTCATTGCCGCCATAGACCGAACTGGTGGAGGCAAAGATCAGATGCCGTGGCGGATGCCGGCGCATGGTTTCAAGCAGGTTCGCCGTACCAACAACGTTGGACTGGATGTAGCTATCCGGGTTCTCGATGCTGTAGCGCACTCCCGGCTGGGCCGCCAGATGAAAGACGATCTCGGCTCGAGCCGCGCCGACAAATTCACCAAGGGCAGCCGCATCGGTCAGGTCGACCTTGCCAAAACTGAAGCCAGGCCGTTCGAGGAGGAGATTGAGCCGGGTCTGCTTGAGTGCGGGATCATAATAGCTGGTGAGGGCGTCGAGACCGACAACCTCATGCCCGCCGGCCAGGAGGCGTTCGCACAAGTGAAAGCCAATAAAGCCGGCGGCGCCGGTGACGAGAATATTCATGGAGCCGCTCCCCTCGCCTCACTCGGCCGCTTCGGTAATCCGCTCGCTGGGTTCCGTCTCGGAGCGCCCAATGCTGACATAAGAAAAGCCATGACGCAGCATTTCATGAGGGCGATAGACATTGCGCAGATCAACAAAGACGGGTGACGTCATCGACGCCCTCAGGCGCTCGAGATCGAGGGAACGGAACTCGTTCCACTCGGTAACGAGCACCACCGCGTCGGCACCCTCTGCCACCTCATAGGCGCTCTCGGCGAACCGGACATTGTCCATCAGCTCGCGCGCTGCCTTCATCCCTTGTGGATCAAAGGCGACAACTTCGGCGCCACGATCCTGGAGGCCACGGATGATGTCGAGTGCGGGGGCTTCGCGCATATCATCCGTATTGGGCTTGAAGGTCAGGCCCAGGACACCGATGGTGCGGCCGCGCACATCGCCGCCACAGGCAGCGATCACCTTGCGCGACATGGCGCGCTTACGCTGCTCGTTGATGGAAACAGTGGTCTCCACTAGCCGCATGGGACTACCATGATCCTGGCCAATTTTGACCAGAGCCGTTGTATCCTTTGGAAAGCACGAGCCACCATAACCCGGGCCGGCATGAAGGAACTTCGAGCCGATCCGGTTGTCGAGACCAATGCCGCGGGCCACCTCCTGGACATTGGCGCCGGTCGCCTCGCAAAGGTCGGCCACCTCGTTGATGAAGGTGATCTTCATGGCAAGGAACGCGTTGGCCGCGTATTTGATGAGCTCGGAGGTCCGGCGGTCGGTAAAGAGGATCGGCGCCTGGTTGAGATAGAGTGGTCGGTAGACCTCAGTCATGACCTCGCGCGCGCGCTCGTCGTCAATGCCGATAACAATGCGATCGGGGCGCTTGAAGTCATCGATCGCTGCCCCTTCGCGCAGGAACTCGGGATTGGAAACGACCGCGACATCGGCACCGGGATTGACCGAGGCGATGATGTGGGCGACTTCGTCGCCGGTGCCGACCGGCACGGTGGATTTGGTCACGACGACGGTGAAGCCCTCAACCGCCTGCGCGACTTCCCGCGCCACCGCGTAGACAAAGCTCAGATCGGCGTGGCCATCGCCGCGCCGGCTTGGCGTTCCAACGGCGATGAAAACAACATCGGCCTGGGAAACGCTGGTAGCCAGGTCCGTCGTGAAAGACAGTCTTCCGCCGGCCACGTTGGATTTGACCAGTTCTGAGAGCCCGGGTTCGTAGATCGGCACCACACCCTCTTCGAGAGCCGCGATCTTGGCCTCATCCTTGTCGATGCAGGTCACGTCATGTCCGAAATCGGCCAGACAGACCCCCGTCACCAGGCCCACATAGCCCGAACCCACCACTGCAATCTTCACCGATTACTCTCCGTTGTCGCCCGCCGATACGGCCTAAAACATGTCGCTTTGTGCGGTCTGCGGACCTTAAAAGACCATCACCGCTTAATAAAAGCCATCAGTTGTTTTGCAAGCCAGACCTGCATTGACAGTAAATGGCATTAGTCCTCGGCGCGCGGGCGACCACGCATCTGCTTGACCTGAGAACGCACTGACTTGCCTTCCAATCGTCTTTTCTTTGAAGCCAGAGTTGGTCGGGTGGCGAGGCGCGGCTTGGGAACGTGGGCTCCAGCCTTGAGCAGGGCCACCAGCCGTGCGAGAGCTTCGCTCCGGTTGAGAGGCTGGTCGCGGTGCCCATTGGCGGTGATCAAGATCACCCCATCCTTGGTGATGCGGCTGCCGGCAAGAGCCGCGATGCGCCGCTTCATCGGCTCGGGCACATTGGGGGAATTTCTTAGATCGAAGCGCAACTGCACTGCGCTTGCGACCTTGTTGACATTCTGTCCGCCGGGTCCCGAAGCGCGAATGAAGCTTTCCTCGATCTCTGCCGGGTCAATTGAGACGGAGCGGGTGATTTGGATAGGCTCGGCCATGTTTCCCCCGTCCCTTCAATCGTTTAGAAGCGTCCTGGAAATTCCGTCCTACCGCTTGGATCGGCCAGCGAACCAGACTTCCTCGTCGTGGATGATACGGCCCTTTTCGGTCGTCCGGTACTTTCCCGGCCCGGCTTCCTCGATCCACTTCTTCTTGAGCATGCCGGCGAAAACCTTCTCGCCGATATCCTTGAAATCATCCGGGCCGAGGACATTGTCCTCGCCCAGATGATAGAGAGCCTTCATCTCGCGATTGGAGGGACGCTGCGGCATCAGGCGGCCTTTTCAGCGGCTTCCTTGAGGTCCGGCGGGGTGGCTTCGGCCAACAGTGACACCAGCGCGTCCATGAATGGCTCGACCTTCTGCCCCTCGGTGCCAAGGCGGCGCACCGAAACTGTGCCCTCCTCGGCCTCGCGTCGGCCCACCACGAACATCAGCGGCACCTTTTGTACCGAGTGTTCGCGGACCTTGTAGTTGATCTTCTCGTTGCGCGTATCGATCTCGGCGCGAATACCGGCGTCGCGAAGCTGGCGCACCAGCTTTTCCGCATATTCGTCCGCTTCCGACACGATGGTGGCAACGACGACCTGGGTCGGCGCCAGCCACATAGGCATCTTGCCGGCATAGTTCTCGATCAGGATACCGATGAAGCGCTCCAGCGATCCCAGAATGGCACGGTGCAGCATCACCGCATACTGGCGGCTACCGTCCTCGGCCACATAGGTCGCGTCGAGGCGCTCGGGAAGCACATAATCGAGTTGCAGCGTGCCTACCTGCCAGGAGCGACCAATAGCGTCCTTGAGATGGAATTCGAGCTTGGGGGCGTAGAAGGCGCCCTCACCCTCGGCGATCTCGAAGTCGTAGCCGGTGGCGCGCAATGCGTCGCCGAGCGCCTTCTCGGCCGCGTCCCAGCGCTCGATGGTGCCGCCGAACTTTTCGGGGCGCGTGGCGAGCTTGATGACGACATTGTCGAAGCCCATGTGCCCATAGACCGAATAGAGCAGATGCACGAAATGCTCAGTCTCGGACTGAATCTGGTCTTCGCGGCAGAAGATATGCGCATCGTCCTGCGTCATCTGCCGCACGCGCATCAGGCCGTGCAGTGCGCCATGCGCCTCATTGCGGTGGCAGCAACCAAATTCCGCCATGCGCAGAGGCAGATCGCGGTAGGACTTGATGCCCTGGTTGAAGATCTGCACATGCGCGGGGCAGTTCATCGGCTTGAGGGCCAGATAATCCGCCTCTTCGGTCAGAACCGGACCCTCTTCATCCGTGTTGGGAACGGCATCGGGCACCACGAACATGTTTTCGCGGTACTTGCCCCAATGACCGGACTGCTCCCAGAACTTGGCGTGCATCAGCTGAGGCGTCTTGACCTCCTGATAGCCCGACTTGTTCAAACGGCGGCGGATATAGGCTTCCATCTGGTTGTAGATGACAAAGCCGCGCGGATGCCAGAAGACCGAACCCTGCGCTTCCTCCTGCAGATGGAAAAGATCGAGGTCGCGACCGATCTTGCGATGGTCGCGCTTCTCGGCCTCCTCCATCATCGTGAGATAAGCTTCGAGCTCGTCCTTGGTGGCAAAGGCCGTCCCGTATATGCGGCTCAGCACCGGGCGGTTGCTGTCGCCGCGCCAATAGGCACCCGCCACCTTGGTCAGCTTGAAGGCCTGACCGACATCCTTGACGGTCCGCATGTGCGGGCCGCGACACAGGTCCATCCACTGGCCTTGGCTATACATCTTGATCGACTGGTCAGCCGGTATGGCGTCCACGAGCTCGACCTTGAAGGCCTCTCCCTTGGTTTCGAACCAGTTCTTGGCCTGATCGCGCGTCCAGACTTCCTTGGTGAAGGCTGCGCCGCGCTCGATGATCTCGGCCATCTTCTTTTCGATGACGCGCAGCTCGTCTTCCGTGAACGGACCAGCTTCACGATAGAAGTCGTAGTAAAATCCGTTCTCGATAACCGGGCCAATCGTTACTTGAGTGTCAGGCCAGAGCTCCTGCACGGCCTCGGCCAGCACGTGGGCCGCATCGTGACGGATCAGTTCCAGCACATCCTGCGAGCCGCTATCGCGCGTCACAAACTCAATCTTGCCGTCGGCTTCCAGCGCGTCACTGAGATCAGAGAGCACGCCGTTCCACTTCATCGCCACCGTCTTCTTGGCCAGCGACTTGGAGATCCCTTCGACGATCTCGGTGCCGGTAGTGCCGCGCGAATAGTCGCGAGCAGCACCATCGGGGAACGTCACCTTGATCGACATTTTAGGTCTCCATGAATTTGCATTTGCACGCATTGAACAATGCGCGAGGCCGCTGCTTAGCATGAATAGCGCTGATTTCCAGCCACAACCTGCCGTTCAGCCGGGCAACCCATCATACCGTGGCAAGTCATCGGTGATTTCGTACCACGGCGCCTTTGAGCCCACGAACATGTGGAAGGAAGGCCGCAGGCTTGGCGCATCGACTAGGGTGCCCATCGCAACATGCGTATTCCCGTTCTCAGCTATCACCGAATAGAGGAACGATCCGCAACTGCCGCAATGGATGTCATGGGTATCCGGAGGCGAGCCGAAAATGAGCAAGTTGTCCTCACCCTTGGACAACCGCAATTTACCTGTCTTGATCGACGCCATCGGCTTGAAGGCTGATCCTGTTGCACGCCGGCAGCGCGAACAGTGACAGTAGAACGCGGCAGCGAATGCGTCCTCCACCTCATAGGTCGTCGCGCCACAGAGACAGCTACCCGTCAGCATGCTCATGCATTTCTCCCTTCCAGCGCCCATAGCGCCAGGGCAAGTACCAGCGCCCGCTTGCCGGCAGTGACTCAGGCACAGGATCGTAGCCATGCGTTCCACCCGGCCGGCAACGCCAGAAGCGGGCCAATCCCATCCACCCACCGGGCCAGAAGCCGAATTGCCAAATTGCGTCCCGCGTAAATTCCGAGCAGGTCGGCAGGTGACGACAGGTGCGGCCTGCGAATGCGGATAGCGTGTAACGGTAGACCGTGATCAGAAAAACGGCGGCGACCTTGAACGGAAAGTCGATGACACGCCACATCAGCGCGATGAATCGATCCATCAGCCGTCTGCCGCAACCCGCGGGTCCGACTCGATTTTTTCCAACGCCGCCGCCACCGCGTCGAAGACCAGGAGGGTCGACATGTGGCGCGCCGGATAGTCTCTCACCGGTTCAAGATATCTAAGGTCTTCCCACTTTCCCGATGGCGGCGAGCCGTCTGACTTCAGCATGTCGTGCATGGTGTGCCGCAGGCGCAGGAAGTTGTCGACCGGCGTTCCGACAATCTCGCGGGCGACAACCGCCGCCGAAGTCTGTCCCAGTGCACACGCCGAGATCTCGTGACCATAGCCAACGATCACGCCATCCCGGACGGCCACATCCACCTCAATCACTGATCCGCAGACCCGGCTGACCTTGCGCGCCGAAGCATCGGGGTGCGAAAGGCGTCCCGGCTGCAGGGCGTTCCCCGCAAGCTCGAGTATTTTTTCGGAATAGAGATCGCTCAGCTCCATGATCCCGACAATTCTGTTTCTTGTTCCGGTCCCGTTCCGCTTCTATATAGGTGGTCTCCAGCTTTGTGTCAGGGGAATATGCTCCTGCCATGATCTGGCGCGCCGTCTGCGGCGTATTGGACAGCGGTCGCAATGCAAGGAGCCCGACCCATGGACGCCCAAGTCAAGCCGCTCAAGACCCTTACCCCTGCCAACGAGACTTTCGAGCGCCCGAGCCGCGAAGAGGCCGAAGCGGCAGTCCGCACCCTGATTGCCTGGGCCGGGGATGACCCGAACCGAGAGGGACTGCTCGATACGCCTGCGCGGGTGACCAAGGCCTATGGGGAGCTCTTCGCCGGCTACGAACAGGATGCGGGCGAAGTCCTCTCCAAGACTTTCAAGGAAGTGGGTGGCTATGACGATCTGGTGCTGGTCAAAGGCATCCCGTTCTACGCCCATTGCGAGCACCACATGGTGCCCTTCTTCGGTCAGGCCCACATCGCCTACCTGCCTCATGACGGTGTGGTGGGACTATCCAAGCTCGCCCGGCTTGTCGAAGTTTTCGCGCGGCGCCTCCAGACGCAGGAGACGATGACCGCACAGATCATCGACGCCATCAACGAGAACCTTGGGCCCCGCGGGGCTGCGGTGATGCTGGAAGCCGAACACATGTGCATGACCATGCGCGGCGTGAGGGCCCATGACGTCAAGACCGTCACCCATCGCTTCACCGGCGTCTTTGCCGAAGACCGCGTCGAGCAGGATCGCTTTTTCGCCATGGTCGGACAACGCTGAGGCGAAGTGGGCCGAACGACAAGCGCGATCAAATGCGCCGCTCCCCGACATGGCATAGACTACTCGTCTCAAACGGGTCTGTGCCATGTCAGTAGTTTCCAAAATGCTCTGGGTCCTCGAAAGCCGGTCGCGTGAGCCGCTGGGCCTTGACGAACTGGCTGCTGTCACCGACAGGTCCAGAAGCTATCTCTCACGCATCTTCCCTCTGATCACCGGCTATTCGGTTACGGCCTATCTCAGGGCGAGGCGGTTGAGCGATGCGGCCCGCCAGTTGGCCGATGGTGCCCCCGATATCCTGTCGGTCGCACTGGAGGCTGGGTATGGCTCGCATGAGGCATTCACCCGCGCGTTCCGCGACCAGTTCGGCATCACGCCGCAACTGGTTCGTCGCCAGCGCAATCTCAATGGGATCACCCTAGTGGAGCCTCTCAGAATGGATATCGCAACCCCCGTCGCCATCGAGCCACCCCGGTTCGAAAATCGCCCCGAAATGATTTTCGCCGGCATTGCCGAGCGACACCAGATGAACAACCCCGCCGGCTTGCCCGGCCAGTGGCAGCGCTTTCAGCCCTATATCGGCAATATCGACGGCGCCATTGCCGGTGCAGCCTACGGAATGGTGGACGAAATCGCGGACGACAAATTCGAATATGTTGCCGCAGTGGAAATGCGGCCGGGAGCATACGTGCCATCCGAACTCCAGAGGGTCGTCGTGCCGGCCCTGAAATGGGCCCGATTTACCCATGCCGGGGACCTGTCAACGATCCGCCAGTCCATCGGTGTGCCTTGAACCAAAAAATTCAATACGGCTTGCGGAAATCCCGACCCCGGAGCCTGTTCCTGAACCATATGTTCCCACAGATTGAACCATAAAGTCCGATCTGGGCACCCAGGTTGAACCATATCTTGGAATGACCCGTTTCGCCACAGGCCGCCGGACTTATGCCCCGGGATCGAACCCATCTAAGAGCGCTCGCTCAAGAATTGCGAGTTCGGTGGGGCGGAGCATTTTGCCAACCTGATCAGCCAGATGGAAGTGCTCCATAATGGAGTTCCCGCCAATCGCGACCACCCAAGGCGTGCTGAGGGGACTATCGCACATTGCGCACCGCCCGGCGCCGGGGCCGTTGAAGCGAAATATCTGCAGGCCTGCCAGCTTCACAATCCGCGCCGGGTCGGTAAGGCCCTCCACTCTTCTTGAGCCAGTCTTTCGGCCTCACGTTCGACCTCAAGAAAGTCAAAGGCCAGCCGACATTCGCCAACGAGCCACTTACCAAAAACATAGAGAGAGGTTGTTGGAGGCACATACCAGGTCCGCGTGTTGGCATCCCAACGAGCGCCACGGGACTTTGCCTCATCCTTCTCAGAGAAGGGGACAGCGAGATAATGCTTATCTCCGCCTCGCAGAAGGAGTTGAGCAGTTATTTTGTCCAATGAATCCCCCAGACTCGAGTGACCTTAGCCCCTGCGCACACCACTCCCTCCTGGCGTGTGATCGTCTCGTTCCTCGTAGTCGAAGTCGTCATCGTATTTCAGCGACGGCGTGTTGACCGAGCTGGTGACACGCTGGATCCAAATGACTTCATCGATGATGTCGTAATCGAAGTACCAGCCATCGACGATGATACGGTTTGAGCCCTGTATCGGTATCTCGGAATCCGTGAACCCGGCGCTTGGGCTAGACCCAACAAGGGCGCGACCGCGAGCGACGATGTTGCGAAACGTCACGAGGCCTTGGTTCGTTCGGCCTTTGAGATACTGGGCTTGCTTGGCAATGTCGGCTTTTGCATCGGAGGAGAAACGAACTTTCATCAAGCCGCTTTGCCGCCGCGGATGATTTCGTCGAGCTCGGCCAGAACGTCGTCAGCATCATGCCCACCGCCGGCAGCAGCTTCTTCCCGACCGCGGAGAACCGAAAGACAAATCCCGCCTTCCGCCTCGTGGGCGAGATAATATTTGAGCGCTCGGACGATCACCCATGTCCGGGTTCGCTCTGAGCCCTCAGCAATCTTTTCGATATCGGCCAGCATTTCAACCGGCAACCTCATGGTGATGGGGTCAGACATATCTGCCATAGCGCTCTCCATTTTGTATTACATGTATTACAAACGAGGCAAAAGTCAATTCTCTCTTGATAGCTGGGGCCAAATCCCCAGATAGGTCACTTTGGCGTGTCGCGGCATTGCGCGGGGAGCCGCAAGAGGCAATTGAGAGGCTGTGGGACAGCTACCTCGAGGCCGAGACGGCGATCACATGGAGCTGGCCGGGGATCGAGTGGGAATTCCTGATTTCTCAGGACCGGTCTGAAAAACTGCGCTCTGGTATCGGGATCTAGTTTGAACATTTCATGTTTCAAACTCCGTACATGTCGCGTATTTATGAGCATGAAATGATCGAACAACTGCCCGATAAGCTGCTGCGCCTGCTCTCCATCGGGCGCCTGACGTTTTCGAAGGATGAGGTGCCCTCCCTACTTGGAATGAGCCACTCCGCCTTCGAGGATGCGTCGCAGCGCGCCATCAACAGGGGGCGCCTGCTTCGGCCCCGGAGAGGATTTTACGTCATCGTTCCCCCTCAGGAAATGGCCTACGGCGCGCCGCCGGCAGCTCAGGTGATCGACGATCTCATGAGGTATGAAGGCGCCCCATATTATGTGGGGCTTCTGAAGGCGGCAGAGCTGCACGGCGCCGCCCATCAGGCGGTGATGGCATTCCAGGTCGTCTCGACGAAGCGAATGCCGTCCATTCCCTATGGTCGCGGGGTTATCGACTTCTTTTACAATGGCACCATGCCGCCGGACGAACTGATCGAGCGCAGGCAAACGGCGGCCGGCTTCTTCAGCCTGTCCTCCGCGGCGCTGACGGCGGCAGATTTGCTGCGCTACCCACGGGCGTCGGGGTCGATCGACGCCGCGGCCTCGGTGATCGGAGATTTGGCGGAGCAGATCGAAAGCGCTGCGATCGCCAGCCTGAGAGGCGTTGTCCCCACGCCAACGCTTCAGAGGCTGGGATATATCCTCGAACAGGTGGGCGCCGCCGAGTTGGCGAATGACGTCGACAAGGCCATCGCCGGTGATGGCCGCCGCATTGAGCTGGATACTTTCGTCGCTACCCCTCAGGGTGGCCCTGAGGCGCTGGACGATCGATGGAAGGTCGTTGTTCGCCGACCTTTGGAGCTAGACGGTGATTCCCAGGAATTTTCTCCTCGAATGGGCTGAACGCACACCTTGGCCGGAACAGGACCAAGTCGAGCAGGACTTGGTGCTGAGTAGAGCTATCACGGCTATCTTCGCCGATGACTTCTTGGCCGAGCGCCTGGCGTTCCGCGGCGGGACCGCCCCTAACAAGCTCCTGCTCCCAATAGCCTATCGCTACTCGGAAGACATCGATCTGGTGCAGGTCGCGCCAGAGCCGATCGGTCTCGTCCTGGACCGCCTCCGACTGGTTCTCGATAGCTGGCTTGGCAGGGCCAATTCGGAGATCAAAGAGAACGCCGCCAAGCTGAGGTATAAGTTCGTCTCCGAGACTGGTGTAGCACGGAAGCTAAAGATCGAAATCAACACCCGGGAGCATGGCGCACATCTGGGCTACGACACCCGCGATTTCTCTGTCGACACTCGCTGGTTCAAAGGTCAGGCGAGCGTGAGAACCTTCCAGCTGGAGGAAATTTTGGCCACCAAGCTCCGCGCGTTGCTCCAGCGCGACAAGGGGCGTGATCTTTTCGATCTAAAACAGGCGGCGGAGCTTTTGCCACACCTGGACCACGACCAGGTGATCGAGACTTTTCAGAAGTATCTCGTCGTATCTCGCGCAAACGCCGAGCACAGTGTTCTGGTAAAGTTGGAGCGGGGCACGGCCTTAGACGATCTCCGCCCCTTGGTGCCGCTGACCATGGCTACCTCTGTCACGACCGAAGGGGCAATGGCCGCGGTAGCGTATGTATTGACCTGCCTAGCAGCGAAACTCCCGGGGGCAACCGGCGAATTGACCGAGCAACGCATCGAGCGCCTGGGTCTGGAGCCCTACATGGAAGATGCCGTAAGGTTTTGCGCTAGATCCTCGTCCACCTTACGTCGATAGCCCGCCGTCAGCCTGCAGCGCTATCAAGGCCTTGGCGAAATGAATGCCGAGCAGCTCTGGGAAACCACGCTCGACCCCAACGCCCGCACCCTGCTGCGCGTCGAGATCGACCAGACCGACGAGGCCGACGAAATCTTCACCGCCCCCATGGGCGACCTAGGCCATGAAAGGCGACCCCGACGGGAGCAGGGCGCTCACATCGGGGTTTATGGTTCAACTTGTTGAACTTTATGGTTCAATTCGAACTTTATGGTTCAGGGAACATCGGTGCAGCCGAAGGTTGGCTGAGCGAGAACGATCACGAACCGAGCGAGGCCAGCTACAGCTTCCTTGAGTATATGGTCCAGGCTTTGATGCGCGCAGCGGCAGCGGTGATATCGAAATCTGGTTTGGCCTCAAGGCCTGAGGCCTTTCAATCGATCATGATGCGCGCTAGAGCCTGCTGCAATCCATCAGCGGGAGTGCGCATCATGCTTATTCTGTCCGATCCAAGCGGGCTCGATCATGCCGCCCTGGAAGAAGGATCCGTCTTCGCGCCGCGCTTCGACGCCCACGGTCTGCTGACAGTTGTGACCGTCGAGGCAGACAGCCAGGACATTCTGATGGTCGCCCACATGAACGCCGAAACGCTTTCCCTGACGCTCGAGACCGGGATTGCGCACTACTGGTCTCGCTCGCGCAAGGCGATTTGGAAGAAGGGCGAAACCTCTGGTGAATTGCAGGAAGTGGTGGAGTTGCGCACCGATTGCGACCAGGACTGCCTGGTCATGATCGTGCGCCAGACCGGACGGGGCGCGGCCTGCCACACGGGCCGCAAGAGCTGCTTTTATCGTCGGGTGACCATCAAGGATGGCCAGGCTGCGCTGGAGGACACCGGCATGCCTCGCCTGTTCGACCCCAAGGACGTCTATGGCGGTTAAGTCTTTCGCTCAAACAGCGGGACAAGCAGGAAGCCAGCAATAAAGCCGCCCAGATGGGCCTGCCAGGCGATTGAGAGCGAATTGCCGGTCAGGAGCGGTACGAGCGGTACAGCGGCATTCAGTGCCAGCCAGACCAGTGTGAAGAACCGCGACCGAGGTCTGACGAAGACCTCCCCGATACCAGCGAGCCGGCGGCCAAGCACCACCGGCTCGCCGGTTTCGGGATGCCGCGCCATCAGCACCGGCTGGAATAGGAACCGGATGGCCGCGCCGGTCAGTCCCGCCACGCCCCCCGATGCCCCGATCAAATAGACCTGGCTATGAAGCGTGGTGGCCGCGAACAAGGCCGCCCCACCCGCCGCCGAAACCAGGAACAGCACCAGCATCGGCGCTGCGCCATAGCGCCGCGCCACCGGCGTGCCGAAGATGGCCAGCCATGCGGCGTTGATCAGCAGGTGATCCCACCCTGCATGCAGGAAGGCGTGGGAGAAGAGGGTCCAGACCAGGGGAACGGCAAGGCCTGGATCAGCACTTGCCGCCACGATACGATAGGGCTGGAACGCGAACCAGACCAGCAACTCCAACTGGCCGTTCGGGTTAAGAACCAAGGTTGACGCCAGGTGAACAGCGACAAGAATGCCTATGAGGCCGGTTATCGAGCTCGGTAGCAAGAAGACCGGCTCACGCTGCCGAACCTGCCCGGAATTGGGCGACTGATCCTGATCATTCATTGGCAACATCCTGAAGCCGCGGCAGTGCGCCCACTTGCTTCAGCTTTTCCACATTCGGCCACGGACGTTAACCTTAACTATTCTTTAAGCGCGCGTTCGGCCCTGCATTTTGCGATGGTTCGGGAAGCGCGGCGGGCCTCCTTGCGAGGACGCCTTAGCGTCTCAAATTGCGGGTCCGAACGATGCAGATGCCGAGCACCAAAACACTCTATACATACTGGAATGCGATTCGGGGTTCCCGCAGCGCGCCGGACCGGCGCGATATCGACCCCACACGCATTCGTGAGGCCCTGGCAAATACCTTCATCCTGGAATTGGACGAGGCCGACAAGTTCTCGTTCCGCCTGGCAGGATCGCATCTGTGCACCAGCTACTGCCGTGAGCTCAAGGGTCGCTCCTTCTCCGCGCTTTGGCATGACCGCGACAGCGACGCCATGGACACTCTGATCCGCGCGGTCACAGAAGACCACGCGGTCGCCCTCGTTACGTTCCAGGGGTCGACGGCTCTGCATACCAAGGTGAGCTTCGAGACCATTCTCATGCCCCTGCGCCACAACGGCTCCACGCACACCCGTATCCTGGGCGCCATGTCCGCCCTGGAAGAACCCTATTGGCTCGGGGTGCAGCCGATCCTTGAACAGCGGATCACCGGTCTGCGCCTGATCTGGCCCGATGAAGTACCCGCCGAAGAGACCCAGCGCGAGGTGCTGGCCAATGTGGTCAATGACACAGAGTTCGCGCAGGCCACGCCACCTTCGGCCATGCCCACCACGGTCTATGGCCGCACCGCGCGCCGTTACGCACATCTCGCGGTGATCGATGGCGGTCGCAACTGATTGGCTCGCCTTTGATCCGTCTCTCGCCGTCAACTCTCACTAAGCGTTAACCAAGACCCGATAACGTTGCTGTGGTTTTCCCCAGTGCGTGGAACAGGTTGACGTATGCTCAGTGACGACATTTCTGCTCCGCAAACCCTTGCCAGCCTGCATACCGATGCGGGCGAAAGGCGTTTTCAGCGCGTGAAGGTGTCGATCCTGGGCCGCTATATGCTGGCCGATCGCCGCGAATTTCCCTGCCAGGTGCTGTCCATGTCTCCTGGCGATGCGGTGGTCATCGCACCTGTCCCCGGAATTGTCGGCGAGCGCATCGTTGCCTATCTCGACCACCTCGGCCGTATCGAGGGCACCATTCTCTCGCAGGTCGACGGTGGGTTCGTCATGGACCTGGCCGCTTCCCCCCGCAAGCGGGACAAGATGGCGGCGCAGCTGACATGGCTGGCCAACAAGGACCTGCTTAACCTGCCGGAGGATCGCCGCCACGAGCGCGTGGTCCCGGACATCCGTCATTCCACTGTCGTGCTCGACGATGGCCGGCGGTACAATTGCAAGATCATCGACATATCCCTCTCCGGTGCCGCCGTAGAACTCGATGTCCGCCCGGCCATGGGCACACCGATCACTTTGGGGCGCATGCGTGCCCGCGTCGTCCGGCACTTCCAGAACGGCGTTGCCGTGGAGTTTGTGGCGGCTCAGGAAATGCTGACCGTGGTTCAGCAGAACCTGCGAATGAACTGACGCTCACACAGCCATTCACTTTTCATTGCCTCGTCTGCAGCCGCTGGACAGCGCCCGCCGCTGCCGCGGGGCTATGGTCAATAAATCCCTGCAAACACAGATAAAACACGCATAAAAACTGCGCGGCACTTTTCGGATCGGGGCAATTGGGCGCCCCTAGTGTGGTCTCCATCAGGGAGACGACACAATGTTTTTCAACAAGAAGGGAATGCTGGCAGGGCTGATCGCCCTCCTCGCAATTTCTCAGGCAGCCCCAACCGCAGCGCTGGACTTCAGCAATGTGGCCTTTGTCCAGACCGTGTCGGGTACGACCTCAATTCCGGTCGGACACCTCGAGTTCTGCCGATCCAATCCCGCCGAATGCCGCGCCTATGACCGCGTAGTACCAGCTGCGGTTCTCGACGACCGATCCTGGCAGCAATTGGTTTCTGTGAACGCGCACTACAATCAGTCAGTGGTGCCGGTTACTGACCAGGATCTCTACAAGGTTGCAGAGTTCTGGACCTATCCGAACGGCTATGGCGACTGCGAGGACTTTGCCCTCGCCAAGCGGCGCGACCTCATCAATTCCGGCTGGCATCCGAGCACCTTGATGATTGCCGTCGTCAAGGAAGCCAATGGCAATGGCCATGCCGTGCTTTTGGCACGCACCGATCGCGGGGATCTCGTGCTGGACAACCAGGACGGCGTCATTCGGCTCTGGAGCGACACGCCCTATAAGTTCATCAAGCGCCAGTCCCAGGCCAATGCTGGCCAGTGGGTCGACATGATCGACGACCGTGTGCTGGTGGTTGCCGCCGCACATTGACCGGTTTCCGGACCCCGCCCCAAACCTATCCCTGATAGGGGTCTGAAGAGCAAGGCCGGCTGCGCGCGAGCACAGCCGGCCTTGCTGTATGCGTTTGGGGCAAAGCGCTACTGATACCGGAGAGCCACGTAGACGCTGACAAACAGCAGTCCCGTTATGAAGGCCCAGCCGAAAGCCACCAAGGCCGAAATCAGCACCGATGGCATTGAAATCGTTCCGTCTTCCTCGTGGCTCCAACCCACCTGCAGCATGATGTAGGGCCCGCAGACAAAGCTCATCGCCAGGTGTCCCAGAGAGGCAAGATAGGACTTTCCGTCCCAGCGCAACATGGCCTGCTGGCGGGTGAGCCATTGGTAGAGATGCGTCCCCGCCCCTGCCACGCAAAGCCCGACGCCAATGATAAATGCCGCAAGCAAGAGTTCTTTGGTCATGCCTATCCCCGTGCCATTCGTCAGTGCCGCGAAATTGTTTACCTTTTATTAAGCATATTGCTCGCCCTAATGGCTGTCACCCCGAAGCGAGCATTCTGGTTAATTTCCACCATGGCGGCCCCTGACATCCACGCGAATGCGTCTGACGGCGGGCGAGGCCATATTGCCTACAACCTCGCCGGGATAGCCGTTTTGATGCTGTTACTGGCCGTTGGCCTCGCCTACGCCATCGATCAGGCGGGGCGAAATACACGCCGTCCCCTGCCCGCGCTCTCAGATTCTGATCCGGTGACCCAGACAGTTGCAGGCCAGGAATTGCATATTCCGACAGCCTGGTATCGCTACGGCGAACACATCAAGCCCGGCTTTGTCAGCCAGATCGACCTGACATTTGCCCTGCAACTGGAGCCCGGCGTGCCACCCGTGCCGGTTGATGTTACCCTGTTGTCGCGCTCGGGCGCCCGGTCCAGCGGTGCATTGCTGGACGCCGTCTATCTGCATCAATTTGGGGAAGAGGCCGTGGGTGGTATCCCCGGACTGGTAGGAAAGCCGCTACTGGCGGCAGAAGGATATGCGGGCGAGACGGTTTGGTACGATCCGTTGTCGCCGGCCCCGTTCGTGGCCAAGTGCTCCGAGGCGCCTGACAAGAGCCGAGCAGATCGATGCCTCAGAACCATTCATCTGCCGAACGGGCTGGCGGCGGTGCTGAGTTTTGACGCCCAGGCCCTTACGGCCTGGAAGCAGTTCGACGCCGAACTCGCCCGTTGGCTGGGCCAGATCGGCGCGCTGTCGTCTTAGTCGATATCATCGAGATCAATGTCCAGAATGGACATGGAGAACATGTAGGACTTGTCGCCGTCTTCGTCATCGACATGGATCAAGCCGATCGACTCTTCGCCAATGAACACTTCGACAGAGTCGTTGAGCTTGGCGCGGGGGCGAACGTCAATATTGCGATTGTTGAAGGTGCGCTGCAAAAACTTCTGCAGCTTGATAATCTCGGGGTGGTTCACGGGAGCCTGTCCTGCTGATTGCGTTGAGCCGCCAATCTAGTGTCTGAAAAGGCGCTGACAACCCCAGCGCCCCGCAATTTGGTGGGTAGAAACGTGTCTCCCACATTGCCTCGGCGACACGGTGCAATATCTCCGGCACTCCTACCCCTCCAGATCATCCCCCGGCTCCCCCAGAGAATAGAACCTTGAAAGGGTTCTGGCCCATTTGAGATGGGTGGCATCGAGCCCGATGAGATAGGAAGTGCTGATGTAGGGCCGATCGCCCAGACGCGGGTGGCCGATAACCGTGCCGACCAGGACAGTGCCGCGGGGTAAGACCGGGACGAATCTCCAGTCGTGCAAGCGCGGGGCCATCTCCAGAATATCGGGGCCGGGACGCCAGCCGGCGCGCAGACGCTTGAGCGACTGGCGGGCGGCGGCGATCTTGCGGCGCATATGCTCGCTCAACCTCTCCTCATCGACATCGATCAGGCTGTCGAGGTCCATCAGGCCGATAGTGCCGCTGCGGCTGGTAACGGCAATATCAAAAGGCGGCAGAATAATCATGGGCTCGGGTCCTTTCAGGGATGGGCCGGATCTGTGGGATCGTTGAGTTTGGTGAAGCCGGAGCTACAGAGACCGTGCGGCACAAGAACCGCGTTGAGTTCGGTGCCGGTAAGGACGGCATGCGTGAGGAGGGCTTCTGTGACGGCCTCCAGCGCCGGGCGCAGCGGCGTGAGGATGGCAATCGTTTCATCGAGCAGACGTCCCAGCCGCTCCTCGACGAGACGCCGGCGATCCTTGAACTCGGCCCCCTGCCCGGCCCATTGGCGGGTGGGGCCGTAGAAAAGAAGCTCGAAGCAGGCGTCGTGAATGATCTCGGCGGCACGGGCGATGTCCGAGCGGGCCCCGGTATTGGCGCCAGCTCCCACCAGGATGTCGGCGGCCCGGCCAGCCAGGAGGATGCGCACGTCGTCCTCGAGGACACTGGCGGTGACGACGCCGCCCATAGGCTCGGCGATATTGGTCTCGCCCTCACGCCCGTCTCCGGAGAGGATCGAGACCGAGCGAACCGGACGCCCCAAATGCATCGCCATGACCGCATGCCCCGCCTCATGCAGCGCCACGGCGCGACGCAGCTCAGGTGAACGGGTTTCGGGTGGGGCGAGCACCGCCAGGAGTTGCTCGAGACCCAGTGATTTGCGCTCGTCAGCGGCCCTTGCGGTTGCCAGCACCGCCAACTGCTTGAGTTCGGCCTGGGTCTGGCGACCAAGATAAGGCAGCAGAGGGGTCAGATCGGCAGTCTGAAGCGCGTCGGGCAGATGCAGCCTGAGCATGGAGAGGCGCTGGCTGGCCGAATGGGGCGGCGGCAGGGTCAGGTGCAGCCCGAGGCGCCCGGCGCGGATCAGGGCGGGATCGAGACGCTGGACGTGATTGGTGATACCGATCAGCAGCACCGGCTGTCCGGACGCAACCATCTCGTCGATGCCGGTGAGAAGACTATTGGTGAGGCTGACCCACCAGGGGTCATAGTCGCCCCGCAGATCCTGGCGGTTGGGCACAGAATCGAGTTCATC
>Ga0207814_100349_pt1 | contig 30976 bp, 21 predicted proteins | sample TtaePargueraPR_7_FD_187755 | JGI IMG/M metagenome (GOLD analysis project Ga0207814, IMG submission 187755) | Aerobic enrichment media microbial communities from Bioluminiscent Bay, La Parguera, Puerto Rico - Tt and P1 (2) (SPAdes) | ecosystem: Environmental > Aquatic > Marine > Unclassified ... | reverse complement strand
CATCTCCCACCGCTCCGGTGAAACCGAAGACACCACCATCGCCGACCTGGCCGTTGCCACCGCCGCTGGCCAGATCAAAACCGGCTCCCTGTGCCGCTCCGACCGCGTAGCCAAGTACAACCGCCTGCTGCGCATCGAAGCCGAGCTGGAAGGCAAGGCGCCTTACCGCGGCATTGCTGAGTTCAAGTAAGAACTGAAGCTCGGTAAACTGGCTGAAACTCGTTTCGGAGTCCATAAACAAGACTCTGATGCGAAGGCTGCGACGCCGGTAGTGGTTCGCTAGACCTTCACCGCCATGGATGGCGGTGCAGAGCCCCCAGGGATGGGTGCACGGCGTGTCTAGCGAACCACTACCGGCGGCGGAGCCGCCACGGACCACGAGCCGTGCGAACCCCTAGAGCCAGAAGAGAACACAAGAATGAAATGGCTGCTGGCAATTCTCACAGTACTGTTGCTGATGACCCAATACCGTTTGTGGGTAGGGGAGGGCAGCTTTGCTGAAGTGACGCGCCTCGAGCGAGAGCTGAACGAGCAGCAGCAAAAGAATATCGCCCTTGAGCGCGAAAACCGCCACCTCCTGCGTGAAGTCCGCAGCCTCAAGGAAGGCACCGACGGCGTAGAAGCCAAAGCCCGTTACGACCTCGGCCTCATCAAAGAAGGCGAAACCCTGTTTATTTTTCTCGACCAGGATAAGCACAAGCATCCTGCGCAGTCACAGCGAGAAAAAGAATGACCGACGCAACCAGCCCAGCGGAACAACCATACTGGGTCATCGTCCCTGCCGCCGGCTCCGGCAAACGTATGGGGGCCGAAAAACCCAAACAATACCTCAGCCTCGCCGGCAAACCCCTGATCGCCCACACCCTGGAAAACATCCTCAGCTGGCCCGGCCTCAGTGGCGTCGTCATCGCCATCGCAGCCGACGACAGCGAATTCCAATCGCTGGCTGCCGCACAGGACCCCAGAGTGCACGCTGTCACCGGTGGCGCCGAACGCGCCGACTCCGTCCTCGCCGCCCTCGAATACCTGAGCCACCGAGTGTCCGCAGAAACCATCGTCCTCGTGCACGATGCCGCACGCCCACTGGTCAGCCAGCGGGATATACAAAGCCTGCTCAACGCCAGCCCCATTGCCCTGCTGGCCCAGCCCGCCAGCGACACCATCAAACAGTCGCAGCGTGAGGCCGGCAAAGCCTTGGTCCGGCAGACCCTGCCGCGCGACCAGATCTGGCTCGCACAGACACCGCAAAAATCGCCACTTCAATTGCTGTATCAGGCGCTGAAGACGGGCCTCGCGCACGACCCTAAAGCCATCACCGACGAAGCCAGTGCCCTTGAGCGCGCCGGCCATCAACCGGAGCTGGTCGCCGCCTGCCGCAGCAACTTCAAGATCACCCATCCCGCCGACCTGATACTGGCGGAAGCACTGCTGCAGCACCGGCAGGCCCTCGAACAACTTCAGTCAGGAACCGAATCATGAGTTTCAGAATCGGCCAGGGTATCGACGTCCACGCCTTCGGCCCCGGCGACCACGTCGTTCTAGGCGGTGTCACCATCCCCCACCAACAGGGCCTGGTCGCCCATTCCGATGGCGACGTGCTACTGCACGCACTGGCCGATGCGCTGCTCGGTGCGCTGGCACTGGGGGATATCGGCAAGCACTTCCCCGATACCGACGAGCAGTATTCCGGTGCCGACAGCCGCGTGCTGTTGCGCCACGTGGTCGACCTGATTCACCAGCATGGCTATCGCCTCGTCAACGCCGATATGACCCTGATTGCCCAGGTTCCCAAGATGGCTCCGCATATCGTCAGCATGCGCGAGAATATCGCCGCTGATTGCCAGGCCCCGGAGGGCGCCATCAGCGTAAAGGCGACCACCAGCGAAAAACTGGGGTTTACCGGTCGTAAAGAGGGGATTGCCGCCCAGGCGGTGGTGCTGCTGGAATCCACAAACGGAAGTGCCGCGTGAACCAGGAAGCGACAAACTGGGACCTCGACTGGCCCCGCGCCCTTGGCGGGGCAGCCATCTCTGCAGATTTCCGCGTCGAGCCGGAAGACTTTGTGGTGGACGAGCTGGCCGCACCGGAGGCTGCGCAGGGCGAGCACGTGATGGTGCAGATCCGAAAACGCGGTGCCAACACCGGCTATGTGGCACAGCAGCTGGCTCAACTCGCTGGAGTACAGAGCAATGACGTGGGCTATTACGGGTTGAAAGATCGCCATGCGGTCACCACCCAATGGTTCAGCGTGTGGCTGGCACAAAAGCCGGAACCTGAATGGCAGCGGGTAAACAGCGACGAAATCACCGTGCTTCAGCATTACCGCGGTCCGAGAAAGCTGCGCCGCGGCGAGCATCTGGGCAACCGCTTCCAGATCCGTCTGCGCAATGTACAGGGGGACCGCGATGCAGCCCAGGCCGTGCTGGCCCGGGTGCCGTCCGGGGTTCCCAATTATTTCGGCGAGCAGCGCTTTGGCCGCGATGGTGGCAATCTGGACCTGGTAAACCGTATCGTCGCTGAGCAGGCGGCCGGGAAGCGCGGCAGAATGCCGCGTAACCAGAAAGCCTTTGCCATGTCGGCTGCGCGCAGCTGGCTGTTCAACCAGGTGCTGGCCGCCCGGGTACGGCAGGGGAACTGGCAGCAGTTGCTCGAGGGAGAGCCGGAAGCGGCTGCGTCCGGGCCACTGTGGGGCCGCGGCCGCAACTCCGCGGGCGACGGGCAGCTGGCGCTCGAGGAAGAAGCCATGACGCCCTGGAAGCCGTGGCGGGACTGGCTGGAGCACTGCGGCCTCAGCCAGGAGCGGCGGCCACTGATGCTGCAACCCCAGGGCTTCCAGGCCACCTGGGAAGAGGGCGATCTCACGCTGGCATTTGCCCTGCCGCCGGGTACCTTTGCCACGGCCGTGTTGCGGGAAGTGGCGGAACTGGCCAATCTGTCCGCCAGCACAATAAAATAAACGACAACAAAATGTGACCGGTGGCACAGGTGTGACCCCGGCCAGTCGCCGGGCATCTGGCTGTCCACGGCGATCCGCTTGCAGGGAGACTGTGCGTCCTTATGGATCGATTTAGACATGAAGGTCTGGGTATGACATCCCAGCGCACCCGCAATCGCCTGATTCAGCGCCTGCGGGACGAAGGTATCAGCAGTGAAGAGGTGCTGGAAGTGATGGCTTCCACCCCTCGTCATCTCTTTCTCGACGAGGCCCTGGCCATCCGTGCCTATGAGGACACGGCGCTGCCCATCGGTTACGGCCAGACCATCTCCCAACCCTATATTGTTGCGCGCATGACCGAGCTGCTGATCAGCCGCGCGCGGTCGCGCGCGCGGGTGCTGGAAGTCGGCGCCGGCTCCGGATACCAGACCGCGATTCTGGCGCGCCTGGTGGACAAGCTGTATTCGGTGGAGCGGGTCGAGCCCCTGCTGATCAAGGCGCGCCAGCGCATGCGGGAACTGGGTATTTTCAACGTGGAAATGCGCCTCAGTAACGGCGGCTTCGGCTGGCCGGAACAGGGGCCCTTCGATGCCATCCTTTGCGCGGCCGCGCCCGCGTCGGTGCCCGATGAATTGCGCGAGCAGCTTGCGCCGGGCGGCGTGCTGGTTATTCCGGTGGGCAGCGACCGCCAGTATCTGACAATTGTCAGCCGCAGTGAGGACGGCAGCCGCTTCGATGTGGAGAAGGCTGAGCCGGTGCGTTTTGTCCCGTTGCTGAGCGGGGTGGTGCGCTGATGTCGGGACTTTTGGGGCGGTATCTGGGCGTGGCGGCCCGCGGTCTGGCCATGGGCGCTGCGGATGTGGTGCCCGGGGTGTCCGGCGGTACCATCGCCTTTATTACCGGTATCTATCAGGAGCTGCTGGACTCTCTCAGCCGCATCGGGCCACACACGGTCACGGTTTTGTTCAGACAGGGTGTTGCTGCGGCCTGGCGTCAGATCAACGGCACCTTCCTCCTGGCCCTGTTTTCCGGGGTGCTCATCAGTATTTTCAGTCTCGCCAGACTGATCAGCTTCCTGCTCGAACAATACCCGATTGTGGTATGGGGCTTCTTCTTCGGGCTGATTCTGGCTTCCGTGGTACCTATTGTGCGGCGGGTGCCAAAGTGGAGCTGGCAATGCTGGGCGGCACTCATACTCGGTGTGGTGCTGGCGGCGCTGATCAGTGAAATGCGGCCGCGGGAGATCGCCGCGACCCCGTATACCCTGTTTTTCTCCGGTGCCCTGGCCATCTGTGCCATGATCCTGCCCGGAATTTCCGGCTCTTTTATCCTGCTGATGATCGGCATCTATCCCAAGGTCATTCTGGCGGTGCACGACCTTCAGTTCAGCGCTCTTGCCTGGTTTGGCGCCGGGGCGGTCACCGGGTTGCTGCTGTTCAGTCGCCTGCTTTCCTGGCTGATGCACCGCTTTCCCTCGGTTACCCTGACCTTTCTCGTGGGTATCCTGATCGGCAGTCTGAACATTGTCTGGCCGTGGAAGCTGACGGCACCAGGTGCCGGGTCTCCGGGTGAGGATTTCGCGTCGGTGATGTCCAATGTATCACCTGGCGAGTTCTCCGCGGCTTCTGGCGAGCCGTCGTACTTTATAGGGGCGCTGTTGGCCTCGGTGGCGGCGGTGCTTCTGGTATTGGGGGTCGAGTGGATACACTGGCGCCATGTACGAAAAGTCGCACAGACGTAGTGGGCTATTGCGCACAGTATGGGAGGGCGTTGTTTCACGGGTAATCGCCGGCTGACTGACAGTTCAGACGTGACAGAATTCGAGAAGAAAAGTCATTCACTAGTACGAATGGAAGCCGCAGGTTTTTTTACCGCCTGCGGGGGATAAAACAGCACTTTTCTTTAGACACTTTTTCCATAAATGCACCCCTTTGATGTAAAAAGAGAATAATGAAACGGCGTATATCTCTACATAAAAAACGCGTTTTCCGCGGATTCGAAGGGTGTTTTTTGCGCCGCTCTGCGCCGACGCTGTTAAAAATTTTAATCTTCTCTCTGTTCGCCTTTTTCGCCACAGGCTGTGCCAGCAACCTGGCTCCTACTTCATCACTCGGGCAGCCACCGAGTCAGAAAATCCAGCATCACACGGTCAGTCGCGGTGAGACCCTCTACTCGATTGCGTGGAGATATGGTAAGGATTTCAAAGACTTGGCGTATGTAAACCGCATTCCCGCCCCCTACAGAATCTTCCCTGGGCAGCGCCTGAAACTTGCCGGCAACGCGCCGCTCCGAGCGGCCAGTACCCCCCCCGCGGTGTCTGTAAAGCCTCGCCGGGTCACACCTAAAACATCCCATCCCGTTAAAAAAACAGCGCCAAAAGTAGTTTCCAAAACGTCAAAAACGGTCAGACATAAAAATGACATAAACTGGCGCTGGCCTGTCAAAGGGCGGGTGATCTCCGGTTTCCAGCCCAACAACCCACTCAGAAAGGGTGTTGATATCGCCGGGAAAAAGGGGGAATCTGTTCAGGCAGCAGCGGATGGCACAGTGATTTACGCCGGAAGCGCACTGAGAGGTTACGGTAAGCTTTTGATCATCAAGCACAGTGAGGAATTCCTCAGTGCTTACGCCCACAACGACAAGTTACTTGTTGGCGAGGGAGTGAAGGTCAAAGCGGGGCAACGGATAGCGGATCTGGGTTCGAGTGGTACCGACCGCGATATGCTCCACTTTGAAATTCGCCGGAACGGTCAACCGGTAGACCCCACGGCCTACCTGCCATAACCCCTGACCCACCAGGTCACCTCAGCTTTGTCGGTGCATGGACCCCCTGTCTTGACGCTGTTGTGCAATAAAAATGGACTTTTATTCATAACCACTTGAGGTAGTCACCGGGATCGGCAGTAACTGCCCTGCAGTGACACTGCTCACCAACGAAGGTGAGTTGCCGGGAACGGAGGCTGTCGCGACTGACAGCGACCGATTTCAGTGATCGCGAGCTTTCAGCGCGGCTGATACAGGCAAAGTACAAGGAGTTGGGGAAATGGAAGCACAACGACACGATCACCTGGCGTTCAGCACCAGAGCGGATCTATCACCCGAGACAGTGGATCGGGACGAACCCATATCAGAAACCAAAGAAGGTCGTACCCGGAGCAAGGCGGCCAAGAAAAGCTCCGAAACGATCTCTCACAAGCCTATCTCGAAAAAAACCGGTTCTTCGAAATCAACCTCGAAAGAATCCTCTCCGAAAACCCCGATCCGCAAAGCGGATGATGCCCACGGGCAGAAAAACCTCGACGCGACTCAGTTATATCTCAATGAAATCGGCTTTTCTCCTCTGTTGACCGCAGAAGAGGAAGTCTACTACGCACGTAAAGCCCTGCGAGGCGACGCGGCTGCGCGCAAGCGCATGATCGAGAGCAACCTGCGACTGGTTGTCAAGATCGCCCGCCGTTATGTCAGCCGCGGCCTGGCTTTGCTGGACCTGATCGAGGAAGGAAACCTCGGCCTGATCCGCGCGGTAGAAAAATTTGATCCGGAACGTGGCTTCCGCTTCTCTACCTATGCAACCTGGTGGATTCGCCAGACCATCGAGCGCGCCATCATGAACCAGACGCGCACCATCCGTCTTCCCATTCATGTGGTGAAGGAGCTCAACGTCTATCTGCGCGCATCCCGCGAGCTGGCACAGAAACTGGATCACGAGCCCAGCGCGGAAGAAATCGCCAACCTGCTGGAAAAACCGGTAGAAGATGTCGAACGTATGCTTGGCCTCAACGAACGTGTCACCTCGGTCGATACGCCCATTGGTCCGTCGTCGGAAAAGACACTGGTTGATACCATTCCGGATCAGCAGGAATCGGATCCCGCGGAACTGCTGCAGGACAAGGACCTGTTCGACAGTATCAACCGCTGGCTCAGCGAGCTTCCCGATAAACAGTGTGAGGTGGTTTCCCGTCGCTTTGGCCTGCGCGGATATGAGGCCAGTACGCTGGAGGAAGTAGGGCGTGAAATTGGTCTGACCCGCGAGCGTGTACGTCAGATTCAGGTCGACGCGCTCAAACGCCTGCGCGAAGTGATGGAGAGCCAGGGTCTGGACGGTATGTCGCTATTTGCCAACCTCTGAGGCGCTCTCCATCCGGAGAACACCTGAGAGTCTGGCAGACTGACCTGCTTTCCTTCCCCTTGCCAAAACCCGCAACAGCCGTTGCGGGTTTTTTCATTGCAGCGGAGATTAGCTTACTTTTGTTTCCAGCGGCCCAGATTGTCCTGGTAGTACTCACCATTGGACAGGCGCGCCTCCAGCTTTTCTGCGGCCCGTGCCGCCACCTGGCTGATATCGATGTTGTTGCGTTTGGCGATGGCAGCGTACTCCCGCTTGCGCTTGGCATTGACTTCCGCCACCAGCGCCTCGACCTCCGGGGTGCTGCCCTGAACCACTGCGATGTAGCCGCTGTTGGCTTCACCGACCAGGCCTTGGCTCTGCGCCTCTTTCAGTGAAATGGCGCTAGCGGGCAGGGCGACCAGCAGTGTCAGGGAAAAAAGTCCGGAAATCAGTTTTCTGAAAAATGGGTTCATGGCTACCTTGGTTTTCCTTGTCTCGTTCATCAGAAAATACCCTCCTTATCCTCAAACAGGTCGTCCAGTTCCTTGTCTACCCTGACGCGAATCTCGTGCTCGATTTTCACGTTCAGATTGACGGTGATTGGCTCGCTGGGCGCCTGGACGGCCACCGTCGGTGTACATGCACTGGTGGCGACCACACCGAGTGCCAGCAGCAGGCAAAGTGCCCAGCGCTTGAAGGTTCCTGTCTGATTCACTGAATACTCCCGTTACTGTTCAGAGTTTGGCCAGGGCTGTGCCCGGAGTTACCGCGTTCGAATCCAGGCTTCTGCCAGGCAAAAAGCCGTCATCTGGCAACGGTGGATCATCAACTGTTGCTGATCACTATAGATACTGCCGTATTAACCGTAACTGAACAGTGTACAGAATACGACGCCCGGCTGTGCAGTCCTGTATCTTACTCACTGTACCTGCTTTTCCAGAACATCCGTCAGATCCCGGCTGGCCTGCAGAGAGCGCAGCATGGTGGGGATATTGTTCTCGAGGTTCAGGTTAATGATCAGGTCGCGGTTGGCGGCGATGGCGTCGCTGCGCCCGGTAAGCTTCAGGTTCAGCTTCAGGTCACCACTCAGGGGGTAATTGATGGTCCCATTGATATCCCGGTAGTTGTAGTCCTCCAGCGCCCCGGCGAGCAACTTCAACTGCGGATTGCTGCCCAGCATGGCCGGAGAGAAGGCGCCGTAATAGCGCAGCCTGCCGCCGGGAGGACGGGACTGAACCGTACCATTTTCCACCGTCACTCCCTGCTTGTCAGTGACCAGAGGAATTCTGGCGTCGAGCAAACCGCTGGCGGCAAAGTTTTCGGATTCCATTTCCCGGGCCAGGGCCTTCAGGGATATTCCGGTGAACTGCAGTTGCGAGTGTCGCTCTTGGCCATTCAGGTTCCAGGCCAGTGTTTCGGCGGTCAGTGCGCCATCCAATAGCTCGGCGGCGAAACCGCGCAGGACAAGGTCGCCCCCGGGTTCCAGCTGCAGTGAAAAGTGCAGGTCGTTCATGGCGACGCCGGCATCCAGTGTATCGATCGATACGCGCGCCGGGTTTTGGGTCACCCATTGTTCGCCACTCTGCTCTAATTTCACTTCCGCATTCACACCCACGGCAAAACTCTTGTTGACCTGTAGCCCGGTGTCCCGCATGACCACAAAGGCCTGGTCGCGGCCCTTGTCGGGCCAATACAGCTGGACTCCGGCATGCACGGAACCGTCCACAATGTCAGCAGGCAGCCCCTGTACAGCCCGGGTAAGTGCATTGTCGGGGGAGAAGGTTGTTGTCGGCAGTGTGATATTCAGTTCGCCCTTGCCGGTTTCCAGGCTGTGTGACCATTGGCTCTCCATGTTCAACGGGCCGCTCGATAGAGTACTGTTCCCGGACAGCTGGCCATCGGCCAGCGTCAGGTGTCCTTTGGTGGCAACCGTGGCCCTGAAGTGGTCCAGGGCCCGCACATTCAGGTTGTCACCGTGATATTGGGATTGAATGTTCAACCCGTGTGCCTTGCCGGGGGTATTGTGAATGGTGCTGTCCCGCAGAAACACGACGCCGCTGACCTGGTTCTTTTCCACCGCCAGTGGCGCAATACTCAGGGCGAGTTCAGGGATCTGGCACGCAGTCTGCCGTGGCGTCACCTTGCAGGACGCGCTCTGGGCAAACAGTTCCGGTGCCGATACCTTCGCCGGCCCGGAGGTCACTTGCCCGGCGGCGAGATTAAGGTTGGTGAAAACAAGCTCCATACTCCCGCTTCCATCATCTCGTCTCACGGTGCTGGTGGCGTCCAGCTTCAGCTGCGACAGTGCGGTTGCCGCATTGGGCAGGTCCAGTTTGTTCAGGCTGGTCTGCAATGTGAGAGCACAGTCGATCACCGGTAGCTTGCCGCAGAGCACCTGGTTAATCCTGCCTTCCAGTTCTGGTGCTGCCTGTTTCTTTTGACCGTTTCGACGGCTTGCCTCCGTAGCCTTGAATGTCAGCTCCGGGATCTTCAGGGTCATGGGGCCCGGAACCTGTTTTGCCGAGATAAGCAGCGTTTGCGGAAGTGTCGCTTGCACATTGGCTGCTTTCCAGCCGAGTTCCTCCAGTGGATTGCCCTGACGGGGCAGGGCAAGGTGGAATTTCGCCGGCGTGACGGACGCAAGCTCCAGGTTGAATGCCGCCAGGGTGGCGGAGGATTGCCCGTTCACGATACTTTGCAGCGATGGCAGTAGCGCGCTTCCACTGAATTGTTGCTCGCCAGAGAGTCTTTTTACCGCGTACTTTTGCAAAGCCTGGCTCCACCGCGGGCTTTCAAGCAGAGGTGTCATGCGGGCCAGATCAAGGCTGCCAGCAAACTCGATTTGTGGTGTGGTCTTGTTCGTGGTCAGAGATACGCGGGTTTCCAGCAGTGGTGCAGCGCTGCTCCCTTTGGCCTCTAAGTCGGGAGCGAGGGGTATTAGTGCCAGGGAGAACGTGCCCTGCACCGATTCTACGCGCAGTGGCGACAGTGTCGTGATACGGACGTTGAGTGGTTCGCGGGCGACATAGTTAATTGCCAGCGGAACGCCTGCCACCATTTCCGGCAGCGCGGCGGAAAGCATCGGCGCGGCAAGCGTGGTCGTGATATTGCGCACATCCGCCATGCCCGTGACCGCATCCGGAATCTCTAGCCCGAGTGTCAGTGCAATTTGCCCGCTGAGTGATGATGCCAGCGCATTCCAGTCTGCCGCGTGTGGTGCGGTGGCCGCAGGGAAGAGGGAGGCATCCAGTTGCCTGAATAACGGCGCTATTCGCTGTGCGTCCACGCGGAGCTGGCTTTCGAACATCCACTGGCGAGACCCGGTCGCCTGTCCCGTTCCGCTCATAGGGTTCAGACTGCCCCGGAAATCGACGACCCGGTTGCCCGAGTGTGTCAGTTGCACCTGTAAATCCGGCGGTTGGCGCTCCTGGGTGTTCAGCGCAATTTTGATTTCACAGCTCTCACAGCGGGCGCTGTGGACCGCGCCGGTAAGTTTCTGCCCGGGCGCATTTTGTACCGAGACCGACAGGAATCGGTCGAATCTCCCGGGCCAGTAGAGCTGCTCGATTTCCACCCCACTCAGTGGGAATTTCTGCAGGGTGCGCAGTGTATCGCCGATCGAAAAATACGCGTTACCGGTGTCGGCCTCGAGCGATTGGTCCGGCTCCGGTTCCAGCGGGCCGGCCTCCGGGGTGGGGTGGGCTGCGGCGTCCGCAGGCGGAGCCGGTAGAGTGGCTGGCGGGGAGTGTATGACGACTTTCGCCACCTGGAGCCGGGCCCGCGCTGGCTTCGTCGCGTTACTGCTCATCACAGTGCGCAGCAGTGCGCGCAGGCCGATCAATTGCACATCCTCAACATCGACCGCGACGCCGGTGTCGCTCAGCAGTTTCAGGCGTTCGGCATATACGTTCAGCTGGTTGTTCTGGCGCCCAAGCGTCAATCCATGCAGCCCGGTCAGCGTGATGCCGTCCAGCTGGTGGTTGATGACAGTGGGAACCCACAGGTGCCGAGTCAACCACCCGATTACGCCCGCCAGCAGGGTCAACAGCAGCAAGCCTGCGACAGCGATAATTAGGCGGGAGACCACTCGCACAAAAACCTCGGTCGATCGGGTTGAGAATCGGCGGTTAAACGTAGAGACTTGCTCTGAGAATAACGACAGGGGCAGTAATTGTGAAATACATGATGACAGTTTTACGTACTGGGTACACAAAGAGCCAGAAATCTCTTGCCGTGGGACTTCTGACGTTAGCGGGCACCCTATCGCTTGCAGCGAGTGTACAGGCGTATGACCGTGTCAACGGCGAAGGGTTCGCCAGCCGCTCGCCCGTGCTGGCAACCCGTGGGATGGCCGCCACCAGCCAACCTCTGGCCACCCAGGTGGCGCTGGATATCCTGAAAAAGGGCGGCAGTGCGGTGGACGCGGCAATTGCTGCCAACGCGGTGCAAGGCCTGATGGAGCCCACCGGCAATGGCATTGGCGGGGATCTGTTTGCGATTGTCTGGAGCGCAGAGGATAAAAAGCTGCACGGTCTGAATGCCAGTGGCCGGTCGCCTAGGTCGCTGCCGTTTACCCACTTTGCCGACAATAATCTCGACAAGATTCCCTCTCACGGTCCATTGCCCGTGTCCGTTCCCGGTGCCGTAGACGGCTGGTTTGAACTGCATGAGAAGTTCGGCAAACTGCCGATGAAGGAATTGCTGGCACCGGCGATTACTTACGCCAATGAGGGCTTTCCGGTGACACAGCTGGTGGCTTATTACTGGAATCGCTCGGTGCCAATCCTGGAAAAGTACCCGGGCTTCCGCGAGACCTACATGCCCAACGGGCGCGCCCCCAGGGAAGGCGAAATCTTTCGTAACCCGAGACTGGCAGAAACACTGCAACAGATCGCTGATGGCGGTCGTGACGCCTTTTACAAGGGGGACATTGCGCGGGAGATCGATCGCTATATGAAGGCCAATGATGGCTTTCTCTCCTACGAGGACCTCGCCAGTCATACGTCCGACTGGGTGGACCCGGTTTCCACCAACTATCGCGGCTACGATGTGTGGGAGCTGCCCCCCAACGGCCAGGGTATCGCTGCGCTGCAGATTCTCAATATCCTGGAAGGCTACGACCTGAAAAACCTCGGTCGCCTGAGTCCGGAGTATGTGCACCTGTTTGCGGAAGCCAAAAAGCTGGCGTTTGAGGATCGCGCCAAGTATTACGCCGATCCGGCCTTCAACAAGCTGCCGGTGCAGGAGCTGATTTCGAAACCCTATGCGGACAAGCGCCGCAAGCTGATCAACCCGGATAAAGCGGCCAAGCGCTACGATGCCGGCAACGTGGCGCTGCGTCACGGCGATACCATTTATCTCACCACCGCGGATCAGGATGGCAATATGGTATCCCTGATTCAGAGTAATTATCGCGGTATGGGTTCGGGCATGACGCCGGGGGATCTCGGTTTTATTCTCCAGGATCGCGGAGAAATGTTCAGCCTCAAAGAAGGGCATTTCAACCAGTACGCGCCGGGCAAGCGGCCGTTCCATACTATAATTCCCGCTTTTGTGACCAAAGATGGCAAACCATGGCTCAGCTTCGGTGTGATGGGCGGTGCGACCCAGCCACAGATGCATGCGCAGATCGTGATCAATATGGTGGATTTTGGCCTGAACGTTCAGGAGGCGGGGGACGCACCACGCATACTGCACAGTGGCTCCAGCCAGCCCACCGACGAGCTGATGGAGGATGGCGGTTACCTGAGCCTGGAAGACGGCTTTCCCATGGAGACGCGGCGCAAACTGGTGCAGATGGGGCACCAGATTCGCTTCGAGAGCGGTCCTTACGGCGGCTACCAGGCCATTTTGAAATCGGATGAGGGCGTCTATCACGGCGCATCAGAGAGCCGCAAAGACGGTCAGGCAGCCGGCTATTGACGCCCGTACAACCTAAAGCCAAGTACAACAATCGAGTACATGAAGTAATCCAATGAAAAACGCCAAGCCAAGCACGGTTTATCTGAAGGACTATCGGGCACCGGATTACCTGATAGACAGCACCGAACTCACATTCGACCTGGATCCGCAGGCAACACTGGTAACGTCGCGGCTCAAGGTGCGCCGCAATCCCGTTACCAGGGATAGCGCCGACCTGCCGCCGCTATGGCTGGATGGCGTGGATCTCGAGCTGTTGTCGATTGCGGAAGATGGGGAACTGCTCCCCGCGCAGCGCTATCAGGAGTTGAGTGGCGGCCTTTCCCTGACGGTAGACAAGCCGGAGTTCGAGCTGGAAATCCAGACCCGGATCGCACCGGAGTCCAATACCTCTCTGGAGGGGCTGTATCTCTCCAACGGCATGTACTGCACCCAGTGTGAGGCAGAAGGCTTCCGCAAAATCACCTTTTATCCTGATCGCCCGGATGTCATGTCGGTATTCACCACCACGATTGTTGCGCCGGCCAAGTACCCGGTGTTGCTCTCCAATGGCAACAAGGTCGATAGCGGCACCACCGACGATGGACGTTTGCGGGTGACCTGGGAGGATCCCTTCGCCAAGCCCTCGTATCTGTTTGCGCTGGTGGCCGGTGATTTGCAGTTTGTGGAAGATACCTTTACCACCTGTAGCGGGCGCGCGGTAAAACTGCAGCTGTTCACCGAAGCGCGCAACATCGGCAAATGCGCGCACGCCATGACTTCCCTGAAGCATTCCATGCGCTGGGATGAGGAAGTCTACGGGCGCGAATACGATCTCGATATTTTCATGATCGTGGCGGTCGACCATTTCAATATGGGAGCGATGGAAAACAAGGGACTGAATATTTTCAATTCCGCCTGTGTGCTCGCCAGCCCGGAGACCGCGACCGATGCGGCTTTCCAGCGTATTGAATCCATCGTGGCGCACGAATATTTTCACAACTGGTCCGGGAACCGGGTCACCTGCCGCGACTGGTTCCAGCTGAGCCTGAAAGAAGGCTTTACCGTCTTCCGCGACGCGGAGTTTTCCGCGGATATGAACTCCCGCGCGGTCAAGCGGATCGAGGATGTAACCCTGCTGCGCACCGCCCAGTTTGCGGAAGATGCTGGCCCCATGTCCCATCCGGTACGGCCCGACTCGTATATGGAAATTTCCAACTTCTATACACTGACCGTGTATGAGAAGGGGGCAGAGGTGGTGCGAATGATTCACACCATTCTGGGTGCCGAGGCCTTCCGCCGCGGTAGTGATCTCTACTTCGAACGTCACGATGGTCAGGCCGTGACCTGTGAGGATTTTGTCGCAGCGATGGAAGACGCCAACGGTGCCGATCTCAAGCAGTTCCGCCGCTGGTACAGCCAGGGCGGTACGCCCGTTGTGACAGTGGAGGACGAGTACGATGCCGGGCAGGGTCGTTACACCCTGACCCTCAGCCAGCACACGCCGGCAACGCCTGGGCAGAGCGAAAAATTGCCGCTGCATATTCCGGTGGCCATCGGGCTGCTGGGGGAAAACGGACAGGCGTTAGCCCTGAATGAGTCCGGTACCACGGATACCGTGCTCCACCTCACCGAGGAGCGGCAGTCGTTTGTCTTCGACAACATCGATGAGCGTCCACTGCCGTCGCTGCTGCGCGGGTTTTCGGCACCGGTAAAACTGCGCTATGGCTACAGCAGTCAGCAACTGCAGTTTCTGATGCAGCACGATACGGACGCGTTCAACCGCTGGGACGCCGGCCAGCGCCTGGCGCTGAATACCCTGGAATCACTGCAACAGCAGTACCGGGCCGGGCAGACGATGACCGCGCCGGATGAACTCATCGAAGGCTACGCCGCGCTGCTGGACAACCTCGCGCTGGATCCGGCGCTGGTGACGAAAATGCTGGCGCTACCGAGTGCACAGGAACTGGCCGAGCAGGGGGGTGAGATTGACGCGGCCGCGATTATTGCTGCGCGCCAGTTTGCGCGCGAAGCGATTGCCCGCTCACTGAAAGCCCGCTTCCTGGCCCGTTACCAGGCGCTGGATCAGCGCAAGGAATACCGGCCTACCGCCGATGATATTGCCGAGCGCAGCCTGAAAAATACCTGCCTCGCTTATCTGTGTATGAGCGGGGAAAAGGATACGTTGGCTTTGGCGCAAACTCAGTTTGAACGCGACGAAAACATGACCGACGTCTCTGCCGCACTGGCCAGCCTGGTGGAGTACGGGTCGCGGGATCTGGCAGGCCAACGGCTGGAATCCTTTTATCAGCAATGGCAGCAGGACACCCAGGTGGTCGAAACCTGGTTTGGGGTGCAAAGCAGCAGTGCCAACTATGGCACACTGGATCGCGTGCAGCAGTTGATGGCGCATCCGGCGTTCGAGTTCAAGAACCCCAACAAGGTGCGTGCGGTCATCGGCGGCTTTGCCATGCGCAACTTTACGCAGTTCCACAAGGAAGATGGCAGCGGCTTCGAATTTCTTGCCGATCAGGTGATTGCTCTCGACAAGTTAAATCCGCAGATCGCCTCGCGACTGGTTACCCCGCTGACTCGCTGGAAAAAATACCGCGCTCAGGAGTCCGATCAGATTCACGGGGCACTGAAGCGGATAGCGGACAGCGGAGACCTGTCGTCGGATCTTTACGAAGTGGTCAGTAAAAGTCTGGCCTAGCCATACAGCAGATCGACTTCTGCCGATCCGGGAAAGGGGAACAAGGGGCCACAGGCCCCTTTTTTCTGGGCAGGTTATTTCTGGGCAGGTTGTTTCTGTGCGGATTGTTACTGTATGCGGTGCAGCACCTCGCCACTGCGTTCTTTGCCCAGCTCGATAATCTTCAATAAATCGTGTTCGATTCCGAGTCGGGTCTGCGAGGTATAGTCCGGATAAAATTGGGCAACCTTCAAGTCATTGCGCAGTGCGGCAATCACTGAATTGATCACCATAAAATGGCAGAACACCAGCGTCGTGTGGGCCTGCTGCTGATCGGCATCCGTGTTCTCCGGGCGAGCCCCAAGGGATAACAGGTAGCGTATCAGGCCTTGTCGCCACTGCTGCTGTGCGGAATCCAGACTCTCCCAGCTGCTGTGTAACAGCTGTCGGATCCAGGCTCCGCGCCTGGCAAGGGGTATTCCCAGGGGCGACGGGATTTCAATCACGTCCTCCACCTCCCGAATATCCTTATTCCAGTGCGTTGCCAGCGGCAGCGCGGTCTGTAGTGCGCGGGATTTCGGGCTGCTGATCAATTGCACTCCCTCGCCCGCGGGAAAGCGGGCATCGAGACTGGTAATCAATGCCTCGGCCTGTTGCTGCCCCTGCGGGGTCAGACCTGGGTCCGCATCTGTGGCGGATTTCGCCGCTTCTCCGTGGCGGATAAGAATGATCTGGTGCAATGCTTTGGGTCTCCCTGGTGTTCGTCAGCTGTCGGCCTCGTTCAACAGCGGGCCATGATAGCGGAGGTTAACCGGAGCCGGCCAGACCGCTGGCGACCCGCCGAGCGGGTGAGGTACCTGGTGGTTACAGAAATCCGTGGATCCGTGACTCTTCGAGCGAGTTCCACAGTCGGTGCAGCGTCTCCAGATCGAGAGTCGTGCTCTGCGGCTCCCCGAACTGCCGGGTATGCCCGTGTTCGAAGCCGGGCCAGTCGTCACCGGGGTTGCCGGACTCGGCAAAATTCAGCCAGGCTTCGCGCATGGCTTTGCTCAGCCGCTGTGGCTCCACTTCACCGCCATAAAAGTGCCGGAGCGAATCCTCACCGTGCGTTCCGAACACATAACCGAGCTCGGCGGCGTGGCAGGCACCGAGCAGAGGCTGGGCACTCAACGGTTGTGAGAAATGATAGTGAAAGCGCTGCCCCTGATGCGCCTGCAACAGGCGCAGGCCAGGTACGGTGAATACCATATCCGTAAGCATCAGGTTCCAGGTGCGGCTCCACAGAGGCCAGGGGTTGCCCTGCTGGGATTCCGCGCGCAGTCGATAGTGTTCCAGAAGCGTGTCGAGGACCCCATCTGGCAGTACATGCTGCAGATGGCCGCGGATCTGCTTGTCGTCCATTGTCAAAGTTTCCGGGCGCGCTGCGCTAAACAGGTTCCACTCATCCCGGTTGCTGCCAACCATCATCGATACGCTGGACCCCACACCGCTGCGTAGCGCTTCCACCGGCATCTGCTGCAGTAGCTGGCCATCGAGCACCGGCTTGAATGGGAGGTGCCCCCAATGCCTGTCGCAACCGGGTGCCGCCAGCAGCTTTTCCTGGGCCTGAAGGAGTTCGCGGGTGGTTGGGGGTTGCCGCAAGGTTTTTCCGTCGCGCAGTTCTTCGAGAAGCTGGCAGAAGGTCTCCGCCAGGCGCGCGGCTTTTGTCGTGTCGTGGAAGACGCCGGGATTGCCGCTCTGCACAATCACCTTGTGAAATACGTGACCGCACAGGGGCTGCTGGTTTGTGGCGCGCGCAGAAAACAGTGAAGCAATCGACATGGCTCCCGCAGACTCGCCGAACAGGGTAATGTTGTCCGGGTTGCCACCAAACGCTTCTATATTTTTCTTTACCCATTCGAGGGCGGCAATCTGGTCTTCGAGTCCTTCGTTTCCAGTGGCTGGGGCATTGTATTGCTCACATAGCCGCAAAAATCCGAAAACGCCCAATCGATAGTTCAGGGTTACCACGATTGCGCGACCGGTCTCTGCCAGATAGCGGCCGTTGTACAGCGTCTGACAGCCGGATCCCAGATAGAAGCCCCCCCCGTGAATCCAGACCATGACCGGCAGTGATTTACACACGGGGACTGTCGGCGCGTAGATGTTCAGGTACAGGCAGTCTTCGCTATCGGGATCCTCGCCATTAGGCCCCTTGATCTCAAACAGGGCTGAGGGGTTCTGCGGTGCAGGCATACCGTAGCGCGTTGCCTGGCGCATGCCTTTCCAGGCGGGTAGGGGCTGGGGAGGGTGCCAGCGCAGTGCACCGACAGGCGGCTGGGCATAGGGCACCCCGAGAAACTGCCTTACCGCTCCGGTTTCGTCGAGCTTACCTTTCAGGGCACCGCAGGGTGCGCTTACTACCAGCTGTGGTTTGGTTGATTCAGAACTACGCATTTGCAGGGCGCATCCCTCGTTGTGCTCACGTGATTGTCGTTAAGTAGCCATAGACATTGCCATGCGCTACCGGATGGTGACTCCAGAGAGTATAGAAGCTGTCACATTCACGGTTCCTCGATAACGTGTGACCAAAATATTGCGGAGAGGGAAAAACCGGAAATTCGTAATGAATACGGTTGCAATGCAAGAGAAGTCCGATATGATTGAAAAATTCCTGTCAAATTGAGCGACGAAATTTCCGGTCACTTAACAAGAAGCCAGTCGCTTACCAAGCAACAGATACGCAGAGACATCCCGTGAACCCGATTGCCACTCTCAATACATCCCCGCAGAGCCACGGATCGAAATCCGTTGCCGCTGGTATGTCTATGCTGGCGTCTGCGTCAATCTGCCTGTCCTGTTGCGCGTGGCTATCCGCTTCCCTGCGTAAACACCTGCCCACCTCTGCGGTCTGCGCTGCTGTGGCGATGCGAGTGCGTGGAATGATTACCTGACAGTTAACATTTTTTTGTGCTGGAGGGTTGATCAAAACCCTTCAGGAAAAAACCCGGAGGGTTCCGCCCTCCGGGTTTTTTTATGCCGAAATTTTGGGAGATACGGCAATGGACAGGCAATGGTGGCAATCACTTTACGGCTTACCGCCCCTGATATGGATCGTTTTACTGGGCAGCTTCTTCGGACGCGGTACCTACTTTATGGTGTGGCCTTTTCTGGCCATTCTCCTGCACGAAAAATTTGCACTTGGCCCCGGCGCGATTGGCGTGATCCTGAGTGTCTCGGCCATGGCGTCAGCGGTACTCGGGTTCTATGTCGGCGCGCTGTCCGATCGCTGTGGGCGGCGCAGTATTCTCATTCTCGGTACCGCCATCAATGCGTTTGCATTCCTGGTGCTGTCGGTGGCTGAGACTCTCACGGCGTTTGTGGTTTCCATTACCCTGTGTTCTGTCGGCCGCGCGATCTGGGAGCCGCCATCCAGTGCATTGTTCGGGGACCTGATTCCCGACAAGCACGCTCGCGAACTGGCGCTGCAGTTCCGCTATTTTCTGATCAACGTGGGTGCGGCACTTGGGCCAATGGTTGGAGTGTGGGTGGGGATCAGCGCACAGCAGTCGACCTTCGGGCTCACCGCACTGAGCTATCTGCTGTTGTGCCTGGGGTTTGTGTGGGCGTTCCGGTACTCGGCTGCGGGCCGAGCGTCTGTGGCACAGCGACACACGGTGACGAATTTCTCCGGGACGCTGCGGGTACTTCGTCAGGATCGTGTGTTTCTGGTGGTGGTGCTGGCGAATATTTTAACGCTGTTCATCTACGCGCACTTTGACACCAGCCTGGTCCAGTACCTGACGCAGATGCACGCGCCAGCCCTGGTTGGACTGATTTCCAGCATGATCCTGGTCAATGCCCTTACCATCGTCCTGTTGCAGTTTCCCCTCCTGCGGTTGATGCGTGGGCTGAGTGTCAATAACCGCATGCTGGTCGGTGTGATGATACTGGCGGCCGGGCAGGTCTGGTTTGCACTGAACCCTGTTCACTTGGCTTATGGCTGGTTGGGTGCGACCTTTATTGTCAGTTTGGCGGAAGCAATTCTGTTTCCCACAATGAGCATTCAGGTAGATCGAATGGCTCCACACCACCTGCGCGGCAGTTATTTTGGTGCGTCTTCCTTTTATTCATTTGGTTGGTCCAGCGCCCCGCTTGTTGGCGGTTTTGTCATCGAGTGGCTGGGCGGGAGTGTCCTCTACTGGGGAATGTTTGCACTGTGTGGGGTGGTATTGCTCCTCTATCGTCACAGTCGCCGACAGGCCGAGACATTACCGCGGTCCGAGACCCCCGGGGCGGAAGTGGCCGGTGAGGTCAGCGGCCCGTCCCCGGTGTAACGGTTGTGCGGAGCGTCGCACAATCGTCGCGGTGCTCCCCATTTTGGCGTCAGTTATTTTGCCGTGGCTTATATTCGTTTCAGCGTGCTGTTTGCAGCTGCTTGATAAAATCGAATAACTCGGCCATACCAATATATGTCTGATTAAAAATTAGACATATCGGGTGAAGTTTGTACTCCGGAGCGGGGGCCTGGAGTTGCTTCGTCAATATTGGTCCGAGGCTCATCACAGGATGATGAGAAGTGAGTAGGTAGGCAGGATGCAAACCCAGGTAGTCGATAAGTCGAGCGGCGTCCTGAGTTCGTTTGATTCCACCAATGTGGTTTTGAACTCACCAGGTTTCGTCAAACTTGCGCTGGCGCAAGACGACATCGTGGCCTTTTCGAGGGCCGGAGACGATCTGATTATTCAGCTGGAAAATGGCGAAGTAATCACGATCGAAAACTTTTATCTCGCGGATTCCGCCAACACGCAAAGTGATCTTTTTCTGGAAGATCCCGAGTCGGGTAATGTTTTACTGGCTCAGCAAGGCGTGGATGGTTCCATATTCTCCATGGCGCAGGTCAGCAGCGGTGCAGATCTCGCGGGCGTCGTCCCTCCTACGGGAGAGGTGGTATGCCCGTGGGTCTGGGCTGGCCTGGCGGCGCTGGGAATAGCGGCGATCGCGAATGCGGTGGACGACGATGACTCGGATAGCCCCGAGTTTACCCCGTTCGTTCCGCCGCCCGAGCCACCACCGCCACCTCCGGCGCCACCACCCCCGCCACCGCCGCCCGGTGAAGAGCCGCCGCCACCTCCGGGGGAAGAACCGCCACCACCTCCCGGTGAAGAGCCGCCACCGCCGCCGGATGGGGACGCTGACGCCGATTCGGACGCGGACGCGGATGCAGACACTGACGCGGATGCCGACGCTGACGCGGACACCGATGCGGATGCGGACGCTGACGCAGATACCGATGCGGATGCCGACGCTGACGCGGACACCGATGCGGATGCCGATGCGGACGCTGACGCAGATACCGATGCGGATGCCGACGCTGACGCAGATACCGATGCGGATGCCGATGCGGACGCGGACACCGATGCGGATGCCGACGCTGACGCGGATACCGATGCGGATGCCGACGCAGACGCGGATACCGATGCGGATGCCGATGCGGACGCGGATACCGATGCGGATGCCGACGCCGACGCCGACGCGGATGCCGATGCGGATGCCGATGCGGATGCCGATGCGGATGCCGATGCCGACGCCGACGCCGACGCCGACGCCGACGCGGATGCCGATGCGGATGCGGATGCCGATGCGGATGCCGATGCGGACGCCGATGCCGATGCGGACGCCGATGCCGATGCGGACGCCGATGCCGATGCTGATGCCGACGCCGATGCGGACGCCGATGCGGACGCCGATGCGGATGCAGATGCCGATGCAGATGCGGATGCCGATGCGGACGCCGATGCTGACGCTGACGCCGATGCGGATGCAGACGCCGACGCAGACTGCGATATAAACATCGATATCGACATAGATATTGATATCGACTGCGAGTGTGACGCCGATGCTGATTCAGACGCGGACGCGGACGCGGACGCCGACGCAGATGCGGACGCAGATGCGGACGCAGATGCAGACGCTGATGCCGATGGAGACGCCGATGGAGACGCCGATGGAGACGCCGACTACGAGTTCAGCTATGAGTTTGACTTCCATGGCAAGAACGTAGAGATCGACGTCGATGTTGACATTGATAAGTCGGGAAGCCACAAAGACGGCGACTGCGAAATCGATATCGACATAGATATTGATATCGACATCGAGTGTGATACGGATGCAGATTCCGATGCTGACGCGGATGCCGATGCCGATGCCGATGCTGACGCTGATGCGGATGCGGATGCCGACGCGGATGCCGATGCGGATGCAGACACTGACGCGGATGCCGATGCCGATGCCGATGCCGATGCCGATGCGGATGCCGATGCGGATGCCGATGCGGATGCGGACACTGACGCGGATGCTGACGCCGATGCCGATGCCGATGCGGATGCGGATGCCGATGCGGATGCGGACACTGACGCGGATGCGGATGCGGATGCCGATGCCGATGCGGATGCGGACGCCGATGCGGATGCCGATGCAGACGCTGACGCCGACGCCGATTCTGACTCGGACTCCGACCTGGACAGCGCCATATCCTATGTCGCCTTCAGGCTAGAGGACGGCAGAGTCGTCAAGGTCGAAGGCTTCGAAGGCGAGTTTGCCGAGATCAAAGATCCCGCTTATCCGCTGTCTCTGTACGATTGCATCGAGGATGAGTACGGGTCGCCAGTGGACACCGATGGTCCGGGAGACCCCTATATCATCAAGGCGGGTTCCAGCGGTATCGGCGACGGTCACTACGATCCCAACGGTAACGAAGTCACCACGGACGATTGGCCCACCAACCCATCGGGCAACGTCGTCGGCGACGAAGAGATCGATGTCGGTGACCTGTGCGACGAGTCGGAAACACTCAGCGCCAGTAGTGATGCGGCCATGGCCACATCAATGGAAGATTCGATGCTGAATGAGTCGGAAGACAGTGGCCAGGGCCACGACAACCCCGACCTCGAGATGCTCGAAGCCATGATCGAAGCCAAGCTGGAAGAGATCCTGGAAGACGCCATTGAGCTGGCAGAGCAGCTTCACGGAGATGACGCCGACGAAGACTGCGGATGCTCCGGCTCCAGCCATGCAGCGGAGGGCGAGTCACCGCCAACCCTGGAAGATCTGCTGGGAGACTATGCGCAACATGACAGTCTGCCCGGACTGGGGCTGAGCGGAAATCCCGGCGAGGCCCTGGGTGACTTCTTCCAGCATGGAGACAGCGGTCCAGAGCTACTGCCGCCGGATATGGATGACCCGGTACGCGACCTCTGGTCTTCAAACGGCATCCATAACCTGTAGCGGTCAACGCTGAAACTGCCCGGTAATTTCGGGCGCCACAAGCACCGGGCTGACAACCCGGTGCTTTTTTATTGGGCTAAACTTTGTGCAGTAACAGATATAACTTTCCGTAGCCAGTCAACAGGAGTAGACGGGCTATGGCACAAAAAAGTGAATAACAGTGAGCCTGCGATACGAGAACCTCGAGCTATGGATGGCTGAGCGTCGTAATGCCCGCCTGTCCAAATCCATTTCCGGAGTGGTGGCATTGTGCCTCGCCACCGCGACCTCTCTGTCATTTTCCGACAGTGGGAGCGAAATCCGCACCGAAACCATCAGTTCCAGCCTGCTGCAGGGTGAGGTCGCAGACAGTCCCCTGTATTCCGCACAACCTCTGAACCCCGCGATTTCTGCCAGTAGCGCCAGCGTGCAGACCGGCATGACGGACGCCGTACAGCAGGCAGTGGGTTGGCATCCGGCGGTCGGTCAGTCGATCGGCGAACTTTACCGCCAGCAGGAAAATATCCGATCTGCCCGCGCGGGCTATTTTCCCCAGGTCAGCCTCGGCGTGGTGGGCGGATACGACACAGAGAATGACGGCGATGGCGAGGGCCATGCGGTGCAGCTTTATGTGTCGCAGGTGATTTACGATTTCGGGAAAATTTCCGGCAGTGTGGATTCGGCAACCGCTGGCGCGCGCGCCTCCCAGGCGCGGGTGCTACAGCAAATCGATACGGTCGCGCGGGATACCGCGCAGGCTGCTTTGGAAGTGCTGCGATACCAGGCTCTGGTGGATTCCGCCAATGCGCAGGTGGAAGGGGTTTCGGCCATTTCGCGTCTCGTCACCCTGAGAAACAAGCGGGGCGCCAGCTCGCGCTCCGACGTTTTACAGGCGCAGGCACGTATAGAGTCCGCTCGCGCCAATCGACAGCAAACCCAGGCGCAGTTGAATCGCTGGCGCAGCGTACTGCAAAACCTGATGGGCGTTGAGCAACAGGTCGTATTGACCAGCGGCGTTCCTGAGTCAGTGGTCAACGGTTGTATGGTGGATCCCATGCAGGCCAATGCGGCTCCCGCAGTACTGGTTGCAGAAGCCGAGCGTGCCGCTGCCGTGGCGCAACTGAAAGAGGCCCGCGCCCAGTCCTGGCCAACCCTTTCCCTGGATGGCAGTGTCAACAGCTACCTCGACCAGCAGTATGTCGATACCAATGCGCTGGACGATCACGAAAGCGCCATTTTCCTGAACCTTTCCATGCCGATCTATCAGGGTGGGCGCATCTATGCCAATCGCGACGCGGCCAACTTTGCCATGCGCTCTGCGGAAGCAGCGAAAGATTCTGCGCGACTGGCGGTGGCGAGAGACCTGCGGATCGCACAGAGCCAGAGCATTGGCCTGGAGCGCAGCCTGAATATTCTCGACGCCCGGTTACAGGCGATCGAGGAAACCCGCGACCTCTACCGCCAGCAGTATTCCTCGCTGGGCACGCGTACGCTGGTGGAGCTGTTGAACTCGGAAGAGGAAGTCCAGCAGGCGCGGGTGGAGAAAAACAATACCCGCTACGACCTGTACCAGTTGCAGGTGGATTGCCTGTATACCGTGGGGGAAATCCGCAACGCATTTGATTTACAAGGTCGCGCCATTCAGGGCGTGGAAGTGCTGCCATGACAGAAACCGATCCGAAATCCAATTCCCGGCAGGAGTCGCAGCGAGCCGGGCAGGGGCCCTCCCCCGGAGCCGCAGATTACCAACCCTGGCTGAGTGCCATCGTGTCGGTGGCAAAATTTTATCGGTTGGAGTTCTCTGAAGAAAATGTGCGCATCGCCTCCCACTGGGGCGCCGATGAGCCGGCGGAGCATGTAGTACGCAGCATGGCCCGACAGGCCGGCCTGGTGGCCAAGTTCTGTGATTTTGACGCGGGCATGCTAAGCCCATGGCGACTGCCGTTGGTGGTGCAGTTGCGCGAGGGTGAAATTGGCGTTATCGAGACGTCGGATGGCAAAGGATTGCTGTCGGTTGCCTTTAGTGGCGATCACGGGGCGACATCGCAGGTGAAGGCGGACACCCTGACTCGCCAGATTGCCTCGGTCGTGGTGTTACGTCCTGCGCACAATGTGGCCGACGCACGCGTGGACGATTACGTCAAACCGCAGGAGAAACACTGGTTCCGCTCTATTATCCTGCGCGATCTGAAGCCCTACGGCCATGTGATGATCGCGACTACAGTGGCGAATGTTCTTGCTCTCGCCGGTATTCTCTTCGCCAAACAGATTTATGACCGGGTGATCCCTGCGGAGTCCACACCGACGTTATATGTGCTGTTCAGCGGCGTCATGATCGCGGTGCTGTTTGACTTTATCATGCGGGTGAACCGGATCCGCGTGACCGACCTGTTGGGCAAGCGCGCGGATATTCGGGTCTCCGATCTGGTGTACGGGCATGCCGTGCGCTTGCGTAACAGTGCGCGGCCGAAGTCCACCGGTGCATTTATTTCCCAGATCCGCGAGCTGGAACGCGTGCGGGAAATGGTGACATCCACCACCATTCTAGCCCTTGCCGACCTGCCTTTCTTTTTTCTGTTTCTTTTCGTCATGTGGTACATCGCCGGGCCGCTGGCGCTGGTACCCCTGGGAGCGTTGGCGGCCCTGATCATCCCCGGCCTGCTGGCACAGAGAAAACTGGCGCGGCTGGCCGGTGAATCCATTCGCGAATCGTCCCTGCGCAACGCCATGTTGGTGGAAACCGTGCAGGGAATGGAAGACATCAAGGCGTTGCAGGCGGAACAGCGTTTCCAGCAGCAGTGGAACCATTACAACGCCGTTACCGCGGAGTCCAATTTGCGCCTGCGCGGCCTGATCGGCCGTCTCGTAACCTGGACCCACAATGTGCAGTCCTCGGTCTTCGCTCTGATTGTGCTGTTTGGTGCGCCCATGGTGATGGCGGGGGATATGACTACTGGCTCGCTGGTAGCCGCGTCCATTCTCGGTTCGCGGATGATGGCGCCCATGTCGCAGATTACCCAGGTTCTGAGCCGCTGGCAGCAGGCCAGGTACGCTCTGAAAGGGCTGAACCAGATTATGCAATTGCCCGTGGATCATCCGGAGGGAAGCCGGCGGGTGCATCTGCCTTCTATCAGCGGCAACTACGCCTTGCGCCAGGCCGCGTTCCAGTATGCGGGAGAGGATGGGGTGCCTGCCCTGCAGGTGGAGGCCCTGAAGATTCGCGCCGGTGAAAAGATAGCCGTACTCGGGCGCAATGGCGCGGGCAAATCTACTTTGCTGCAGGCGCTGTCGGGGTTTATGGAAGCCAGCGGCGGCGAGGTGACCCTGGAAGGGGTGAGTATGGAGCACATCGACCCGGCGGATACCCGTAGGGATATCGGTCTGCTCACCCAGAACGCCAATCTTTTCCACGGTACCCTGCGGGAGAATGTGACACTGGGTGCACCCGGTGCCACCGACCGGGAAATTATCGCGGCACTGGATATGTCCGGCGCCATGGAATTCGTGCGCAAGCTACCGAAAGGGATGGATCACCTGATACTGGAAGGTGGGCTAGGTCTTTCTGGTGGTCAGCGGCAGTCGTTGATGCTCGCCCGTCTGTTTATTCGCAACCCCCAGGTGGTGCTGCTGGATGAGCCGACAGCCTCCCTGGATGACCTGACCGAAAAGCGTTTTATTGCCAAGTTACAGCGCTGGGCCCATGGCCGCACACTGATTATCGCCACCCATCGCACCAGCACTTTGCAGCTCGCCGACCGGATTCTGGTCGTGGAAAACGGACGGCTGATTCTGGATGAACCCAAGGATATTGCGCTGCAGAAGCTGGCGCAGGCGAGTGTCAGGGAATCGTCCGCGCGTCGCGACAGCGGGGCGTCACAGGCGGTAGCGCGTGACATGAGCGAAGGCGAACAGGTGAACTGATGGCAGATTCAAAGCAGGAGCCGGAAAACCCGTTAGTCCTCCGGGAATCGTCCATCAGCCGCCGGGAAAGTGTGCCGGCAGTGGCCGCCAACGTGGCCATCCTGGAGGCCGATTTCCACAATGCCGGTGCTCACTACAGTGAGGATGCGGATGATAGCGAACTGTCCAGATCAACACGGGTCATCTGGATCTTCTTCCTGTTGCTGGTGTGTTTCGTCACCTGGTCCTACTTCGCCAAGGTGGATGAAGTTTCCAAAGGCGCGGGGAAGGTTATTCCGACATCACGGGCGCAGATCATACAGTCTCTTGAAGGGGGCATCCTGGCGCGGCTGAATGTCGCCGAAGGGGATATCGTCGAGCGCGGTCAGGTGCTCGCGCAACTGGACCCCACCAAGATCCGCTCCAATGTGGAAGAAAGTGAGGCCCGTTATCGCGCGGCATTGGCCAGTGCCGCACGCCTGAGTGCAGAGGTCAATGGCACGGCGCTGGAATTTCCCGCCGCGCTCGAAGGTTACGACGAGCTGATCGCCAAGGAACGCAAGCTTTACCAGACGCGCCAGCGAAGTCTGCAGGACTCCCTCAGCAGTCTGCAGGAAGCGCGGGAACTGGTGCAGAGTGAACTCTCCATCACCCGCTCCCTGGTGAGCTCTGGTGCAGCCAGTAACGTGGAGGTATTGCGCCTCAGCCGGCAAAAGTCTGAACTCGATTTGAAAATCAAGGATGTGCGCTCCGAGTATATGGTGCGGGCCCGCGAGGAGCTGGCATCGGTCAGCGCGGAAGTGGAGGCATTGCGTTCGGTCATCGAAGGGCGCGCGGATTCCCTTACACGACTTACCCTGAAATCACCGGTGCGCGGTATCGTCAAGGATATTGCGGTGACCACCATTGGTGGGGTACTGCCTCCGAACGGTCGTCTGATGGAAATTGTCCCTCTGGATGATCGGTTGCTGATCGAGGCAAAAATATCCCCGCGGGACATCGCCTTTATCCATCCCGGGCAGGAAGCCAAAGTCAAAATTACCGCGTACGACTATTCGATATACGGCGGCCTGGACGGCAAGGTCACCACCATTTCACCCGATACCATCCAGGATGAGACCCGTCCCGGCGAGTATTTCTATCATGTGCTGATTCTCACCGATTCCGATGCGCTGATTAATGGTGCGGGTAAAGAGTTTCCTATTGTGCCGGGAATGGTGGCTACGGTGGATGTGCGCACCGGTTCAAAAACCGTGTTCGACTATCTGGTAAAACCCTTCAATCAGGCGGGTGAAGCGCTGCGCGAGCGCTGATCGTCGCCGGTCAGGGAGCAACTATGTTCTGGAAAATCGCCGCCCTGTTGATTGCTGCTCCGGTCATGGTGGGGTTGTCCCTGCAACTGTCCGCCGAATCCCGCCGCCCCGGTCAACTGCTGACACTGGTTGCCGAAATTAGCGTGGAAAATGGGACAGACAGTGCGATCAATGGCTACGTTCATCGCGTTGCGGTTCCGGTGGAAGGACATATGCAGCAGCGTCTGCAGGGCATTCGCCACGACGCGGTGACCAGCTTTACACGCAAGCCATTCAAGCATGCAGCCGGGGACTATGTGGAACTGGAATGGGATATTCCTGCGAACAGCACATCGGTAAAGAAGGTATATTTTGACCTGCTGGTAACCAGTTACCGGATTCCCACCCGTGCGCGGGACTGGCAACGACTGCCACAACAGGACTCACCTGATACGACCTATTTGCAACCAGCGAAATACATCGAGTCCGATGCGGATGAGATCGTGCGTCTTGCCCGGCATATTGAGCGCAGCTATTTGGAGCCCGAAGAGCGGCTGCGGGCAGCCTTCCTGACTCCGCAACAGATGATCCAGTATCGCCGCCAGTCTACCCGCGGTGCGCTCTACGCCGTATCGGCACGGCAGGGCGATTGCACGGAATACGCGGCACTGTTTGTGGCCATCGCCCGTGCCATGGGGTACCCCGCCCGCATGACGTCGGAGTTTCTGTTTACCGAGCACCGTGAATTCAGCCAGCCTAACCATCATGCGGCCGAAGTGTTCCTGAATGGCCGCTGGGTACCGGTGGATGCCAATCTGGCACTGGATCCTAAATTTGGTTATGGGTTTGGTGTCGGCCAACAAAGCAAAGTGGTGCTCAACCGAAATTCGGTGTGGGTGTGGTCGAACCTTTTCCCTCGGGGCGTCAGCAAGCGTCCCGGCGATGTTGATGTGGATATGCAATGGCGTATTCTGGATACGCAGGGAGCGGATTGATGCAGCAAGATACTCCGGATTCAATGGTGGACGGGGACGCGGCCGGTAGCGGGACGGTGCCGCTGCCTGAAGCCGACGCAGTGCAGAAGCCGCTGCCGGTGGCGGCGGTGATCCGCGATTTTGGCGAAAACGACTACTCCTCCTCACCTTTGCTGAACAGCAGTGACGATGTGGGCATCCAGTTATTGTGTAACGCCGCGGCCGCACAGAATCTCGAGGTCCAGTACCATCGCCGGCTGATCTTCGAGGTGTTCAACGATCAGCGACGCGTCGTGTTTCGGCAGAACTCTCCGGAAAATTCTGCCGTGTACACCTACTGTGCCCGCCAGAAGCATATCGCCAAGGCCATATTGGCAAAGCACGGCGTACCGGTACCCTCTGGTGCGATTTTTCAGAACCATGACCAGGCGCTGGCGTTTTTTCTGGACGCCGGGTTCGAGGTAACCATTAAGCCGAGCGATGGCTCTTCGGGCCATGGTGTCACCTGCGGTATCGCCAGTAGAGATGAGTTTACCCGGGCGTGGGAGTTTGCACGCAGGGAAAGCCGGGACATTGTGGTCGAGCAGAATATTCCGGGGCAGGATATCCGGGTAGTCGTTGTCGCTGGCAAAGCGGTGGCAGCCTATGTGCGCGAGCCGGCCCATGTGGTCGGCGACGGTGTGAACGATATCCAGACACTGGTGAAGCGCAAGAATAACGTTCGTAAGAACAACCCCAGCTTGCGACTCGACCTGATCCGACGTTTTGACCTGCTGGAGCGTCGGAATATCGCGCTGGACACGGTGCCCCAAGCCGGGGAGAAGGTACAGCTCACCACGGTGGCCAATGCGTCCGCCGGTGGTGAGACGGTGCAGGTCTTTGAACAACTGGACCGCGAGCTGCTGGAAGTGGCAGAGCGTGCGGCACTGTGTTTTCCCGGACTGGTGCAGGTGGGCGTTGACCTGATCTATGTGTCTCCCGATTCCTGGAAACCGGGTCAGCCACGGGCCTATGTGATCGAGGTGAATTCCAACCCCGGTATTTGTGATACGGTATTTCCCTCCTATGGCCAGAGTATCGATGTGCCGGGAAATCTCCTGACGCATGTGTTCTCCGACGAATTTTCTCGCGCTCGCGGGGCGGTTGTTCCGGTGGAGGTCGAACTTGCCGAGCTCTATCGCTATCAGGACCATGCCTGGACATTCGACAGTAATGAGCAGCGCCAGGCTGCCTTGATTCGCCAGGCGGCCTGCGCACTGAACCTGCAAATCGAGAACTATACGGATTCTGTATTCTGCCTGGTGGGTGATGGGCGGCGATGTACATTCTACGGTGCGATGCCGGAAGGCACTTTGATGGTGACCCGCAAGGTCACCCGGAATCGGCGCTGGCTGGACGAGATACTGCCAGTCAACCCGTCTTACTCCCTGGAGCAGATCCGCGCGGCGCGCGGTCAGCTCAATCATTTCCGCCTGCTGGTGGTTGCGGGAAAAGTGGTCTCCGCGCTCTTGATCCGGTCCGGTGGCGAACGCGGCGAGGTCACCCGCATAGAGGTTGGTGATCTGGTAGACCCCAGTGTGCTACCTGTTGTGCAGGAGACGCTGCAGGCAATATTTAGCCCGCAACTGGTGGGTATTGATCTGCTGGCCCGGGATATCAGTGTCGACCTGGCGCAACAACCCTGGATGGTGCGGGATGCAGTATGTAACCCCGTTCTTACCTGGCATCACTTCCCGGATGTGGGTGCTGGGCGGGATGTGGCTTCGGCCATCGTGCGTGCCGCCTTACCCCTGTCAGACTTTTATGCCCAGCTGCCCGCCGTCTGTGTCCGCCTGGTGATTACCGGGGAGGTACACGGAGTGGGTTTCCGGCGCTGGCTCAAAGGAATGGCCGTGCGGCATGCCGTGAGCGGCTGGGTACGCAATCGGCTGG
>Ga0207814_100348_pt1 | contig 31053 bp, 31 predicted proteins | sample TtaePargueraPR_7_FD_187755 | JGI IMG/M metagenome (GOLD analysis project Ga0207814, IMG submission 187755) | Aerobic enrichment media microbial communities from Bioluminiscent Bay, La Parguera, Puerto Rico - Tt and P1 (2) (SPAdes) | ecosystem: Environmental > Aquatic > Marine > Unclassified ... | reverse complement strand
AGGCCGCCGCCGGAATGCTGGAGGCCTGGTCGGCCCGCGATCCCGAGGCCGCCCTCGCCTTCCTCGCCGACGACGCGCGGGACCGGGTCGCACCCGGCCACTGGTCGGCGGTGCTGGAATCCCTCGCGGCCTTCGATCCGGTCCGCAGCCTCGAGCTCGCCACCGCCGCCGATTCCGAAGGCGGCACCCTGCGACTCAGCGTCCTCGGGCACATCCGCCGGGCGGGCGACGTGTCCCCGGCCTGGCCGCTGTTTGCCGACCTGCCATCGCCGCTGACGGGGGAAGCCCGCCACGCCGAACTCACCCGGGTGGTTTCCCTCCTCGGCGGCGACGCCGACGAGGAGGCCCGCTGGATCGTCTGGCTGGAGTCGGACGACCCCTTCGCTGCGCCGCCGATCGCCCTGCCGGACCCCTGCCTCGCCCGTTGAGCGGGACGGGAGCGACGCCACGCCCGCGCTTGCCCCCGCCGGCATCTCCGCCCACGCTGCGGCCGCGTCCAAACTCTCCATGAAGCCCCAGTTCGCCATCGCTTCCGTCGTCGTTGCCGTGCTCGCCACCGTGGTGGTCGAGGAGACCCGCATCGCCAAGCTGCGCGACGAGCTCAACCGGCTCAAGGCGATCCCCGCCGACACCCCGCCGATCGTCCCCGTGGCGGACGATCCCGGAGAGCCAGGAGTGCCCGACCAACCGGCCGACGGCACCCTCGAGCCCCCGGACTCCGGGGAAACGACCGTCACTCCCGCGGCCTCACCCGTCGGCTTCCGCGCGGTTCCCGAGGACTACCCCGAGCCCGCGCCCGAGCGGGTCAAGGCCCTCGCCCTCAGCCCCTACGCGCTGCTCCACCTCGAACTCGGCCTCAACCCGCGGGAGTGCGCCTACCTCGACGACCTGCTCGAGCAGCGCGCCCGGAGCCTGCAACAGCTCGCCGGCCGCTGGCTCGCGGCCGACGAGCAACAACGGGCCACCATCGCGCAGGAGGTGGAGGACGCCGCGGCCACCAGCGACGAGGCGATCCGCGGCTTCCTCAAGCGCGATGCCGACTACGAGACCTTCGCCGCCTTCCACGCCCTGCAGCCGGAGCGGCAACTGCTCGCCCAGCTCGCCCCGCTGATGGACGCCAACGGCGTGTCGCTGCCGCTCGAAAAGGAACGGGCGCTGGTCGGGGCGATGCACCGGGCCCGCATCGGCACCGGAAGCATCGACTGGGACTCTCCGGAAGGACTGCTCGCCCTCGTCGGCGAAGACCCCGCAGGGCGCTTCGAGACGGAGTGGAACCAGCAGGCGGAGGCCCTCGAGCCCGACCTGAAGAAGATCCTCAGCGAGGAGGAAGCGGCCGCCTTCCGCGAGGCCCGCGCCCAGGTCGGCGAGAACAAGAAGGCCTCGCTGGCGGAAGCCGCCGAGGCGCTGGGAGGCTGAGTTGCCAGCCACCGACCTCCCCCGTTCGCCGGACCCGCGGCGCCTCGCCTCCGCCCTGTGCCGTTGGCTCGGGCTGGCCGTGTTCGTCCTCGCTCACGGAAAGCACGAGGGAATGTGGGGCTGGATGATCTGGCCGCAGATCGTCGAGACGGTGGGGCGACCCGACTGGCTCGACACCGAGTCGATCGGCATCATCGCCGCCTTCCTGGCGCTCGCCGCCACGGCGATCCCGTCCCCCTTCCTCACGCGAGTGCTCGAGGCCAGCCGGATCGCCCGCGCCGGGCTCGGCCTGCTCGCCGTCTTCGCGACCACGATCTTCGGCTACTGGACCGTCGAGGAAAGTCACGCGATCCTCGTCCTGCTCGCCGCCTCCGCGGCCCTCACCACCGCGGGCGTGTTCCTGGTCCCGGTCGAGCCCGCGCCGGGAGCCGACCCATCGTCAGGCCCGGCCGGCTAGTGTCGTCCGCCCGGCAGAATGGGCATTTTGCGGGGCGGGCTACACTAGCGGGGACGGGTCAGGATCAACACCTTGGTCCCGTCCGGCGCGGTGCTGATCACCGGCCCCTGCTCCTCGAGCGCGGCCAGCAGGGCCTCGTCGCTCTCGAGGATCTCCACGCCGGAGTCGGCCGGAGCCCGGGTGTCCACGACCGGCCGCTCCGACGATGGCGGCCCGGCCGCCGGCGAGGGTTCCCCGGAGCGGCTCCGGGGCTGCCAGAACAGCAGGCCCGTCACCACGAGCGCCGACGCCGCGGCCACCGTCCTCGCGGCACGCCGACGCCGGCGGCCTGCCGCCGCCGTGACCAGGGCATCGGCCTCGAGGTCCCTGCGCAATGAGTCGCCGTTCCCCCTCATCTCACCGGTCGCGTTCCAGTTCCTTCCTCAGGCGCCGCCGCGCCCGCCCGAGCCGCCCCTCGACCGCCTTCTCCGAGAGGCCAAGCTCGGCCGCGATCGAGCGCACGCTACGGCCACTCTCGTACTTCATCCGCAGCAGCTCGGCCTCGGGCTCCGGGATGCGCCCCATCGCCGCCGCCAGGCCGACCTCGGTGACGGGCGGCACCGCCCGGGGCTCGCGCCTCCACCGCTCGAGGAACCGCTGCCGGCGACCGCGCTTCCTTCCCGCGTCGAACGCCGCGGAGCGGGCGAGGACGCCCAGCCAGCACCACAGCTCGTGCTCGTCGCCGAACACCCGCATGTGGCGCACGGCGCGCAGGAAGGTCTCCTGCACCAGGTCGTCGAGCGCCTCCTCGGGCCCCTGCCACAGCGCCAGCAGCAGCCCCCGAACGCGCCGCCGGTAGCCCGCATGGAAGTCGCGCCAAGAGGTCTCGTCGCCGCGCGCCAGCCGCCGCGTCAGCTCGCGGGTGCCGTCATCGGGCGACCCGGACGCGGTCAGTTCCTCGCTCAAGAATGGCAGGGATTCGGGCACGATCCTGGATGCTCCGGGCCGCGGCGATCCGACGCCAGCCTATTCGGCGGGCGACCGGCGCGACTTCTCCAGCGCCGACTTCGCCTCGTCCGCCTCGCCCCGGGCCCGCAGCAGCTCGCGCTCCAGGTCCATCAGCTCGGCCCGGCTTCGTTCCAGCTGGTCGGTCAGGGATTCGAGCGCCCGCTCCCGGTCCCGCAGCTCCGCCCGGAAACCGCGCTCCAAGTCCTCGATCCTCGAGCGCCCCCCCTCGTTGCGCGACTGCCGCAGCTGCTCGAGCATCTCGACGACCTCCGCGACGCGCTCGGGTGAGGCGCTGGCGATCAGCATCTGGGTCTCGGGATGGAACATCACCTTGGCCCCCTGCTGGCGCCAGTCCGGATCGGCCGCACTCCACAGCTCGGTCACCGCCGACACCACCGCGTCCCCCTCGAGGCCGAGTTCGCGGGTCGCGAACGCACGGGTCAGCTTGGGCGCCTCGGCCGGCGCCGGTCGACCGGCGCCCTCGAAGGGCACGGCGAAGGGGTCCGAGCCGAATCCGGAGGGACGGGTCGGCTTGGAGACCTCGCGCGCGATCGGTTCGACGATCTCGCGAAGCGGCCGGTCCTGCGAGTTCGGTCGAGGCGCGCTCCCCGTGCGGAACAGGGGCTGCGGCGGCGCCGGCTGCTGCACCGGATGGACGACGTAGATGGTCGGCTCGCGGCGGCCGTCGCCGATCGCAGCCCGGTCGATCACCGGCGAGACCTCGACCGGGGCGAGGCGTTCGACGACTTCCATCAGCGCGCCGAACGACACCTTTCGCAGTCGCAGCGGCGGCAGTTTCACCGTCGCGGCCCCATCGCGGAAGACCACGTTCGGCGGGTTCTCCAGCTGCGTCGACGCCACTTCGACCAGCTCCCTCAGGAGCACCTCCGAGGTCTCGAGGCTGATCAGCGGCGTCGGCTCGGTCTCGGCGGCGGCGGCCCCGGCCGCGCCCGGGGGGGCGGCGGCCAGCAGGGCCGTGAGCAGGATCGTGCGCGTCTTCATCACCGGTAACACGACGCTGCCCGCGAAATCCCCCGCGGAATCTCCCGGGCCCCCTCCCGCCCATCCACCGGGTCCGCGCGGGACTTCCGCCTTGTCCCGGGCGGCTGCCTCCCCTAATCCCCAGCTCCACATGGACCCGTCCCAAGCGATGCACCCGTACGAGGAGCTCCCCCTTTTCGGCACCGGCGTGGTCCTCGGCATCTGGCTCGTCGCCCTCCACCTCTTCCTGCTGCTCAAGCCGGCCGCCGCCCAGGGTTTCCTGAAGAAGTTCCCCCGCAACCAGCAGCTCGGCCAGGTCCTGCTGGGGATCGGCATGATCTGGTTCTGGCTGCTCGTCGCCACCCCGGGGAAGGGGATCCTCCACTCGCTCGCCATGTCGCTGGGCGAGTTCGACAAGGCCAAGCCGATGCTGCGGATCGCGGTGCCGGTCTCGATCGTCCTGGTCGCGCTGGCGGTGAAGGAGTTCCTCGCGGTGCGGGCGCTGGGCCTGCTCGGCCTGATGGTCGCCGCGCCGCTGCTCGACGCCGCGTTCCAGGAGGCGCCGACCACCCGCCTGCTGGTCCCGCTGTTCTGCTACGTGCTGATCCTCAAGTCGCTCTACTGGGTCGGCATGCCGTACCTGTTCCGCGACGCGGTCACCTGGGCGACGGCGAGCGAGGGCCGCTGGCGGGGGCTTTGCCTGGCCGGTCTCGGCTACGGCATCGCGGTGCTCGCCTGCGCCTTCCTCTTCTGGCGCGGCTACTAGGCGGGCGCGCTAAGGGGTGAAGGGGTGCCATGCCTGGGTAGCGAAAGCGCGCCCATGGCCCGAGCGGCCATCACCTGGGACCCCATGGCCTGAAGGTCCATCACAACACAGCCCGGGGCCAAGGAGTGCAGCGACGCCGCCCCGGGACCAGCGACCGAACGGCAGGGCGGCCCGCAGGGTCGCGACAACCCTTCTCGCGACCCTCCAGGCCGCGGGGTGCCCCTGCCCGTCCCACCCGGGGCCGTCGTCCCCGGGCTTCGTTGTCACGACCCTTCGGGCCGTCCCGCTGCCGCCAAGGTCCGCCGGATCCCATGGCCCGAAGGGTCATCCCAACGAAGCCCGGGCCCAGGAGCCCGGCGACGCGGCCCGCGCCGCATGACCGGGAAAGCCGTCGCGGCCCGCCCCGATGCATGCTCCGGTGCGGCCGACCGTGTTGCGCCAAACGCTTCTCCTGCTGCTCCTCGCCCCGCTCCACGCGAGCGAGGACCTGCTGCCGCTCACGGTGGTCCTGGCCGAGCGGGACGAGCCCGCGGCCCGGGCGCTGGTCGAGTGGGACGCCGACGAGATCGCCGGCTTTGCCCCGCGAACGATCGACGAGCTGCTCGCCACCGACCCCTCGTTCTCGCTCTACCGGGCTCAGTCGGCCGGCTTCGCCAACCCGACCGCCGCCGGGGTGAGCCTGCGCAACACCGGCGCCACCGCGGCCTCGCGCACGCTGGTGCTGCGCGACGGGATCCCCCAGAACGACCCCTTCGGCGGCTGGGTCCACTGGGCGCGCTACGACCCCTGGACGCTGGAAAGCGTGCGCATCCTGCCGGCCGCCCGCTCCGCGGCCTGGGGCAACCTCAGCCCGGCGGGCAGCATCCGCCTGACCCGGCGCCCGCCCGACGCCCCCCGCGGCCTGGTCGCCGCCACCGCCGGGAGCCACGCCACCTGGGGCGCCACCGCCGCCGGCCAGCTCGTCTCCGACGACGGCACCCTCGGGCTCTCGCTCGCCGGCTTCGCCCGGCACAGCGACGGCTTCCAGGTCGTCGCCCCGGAGCAGCGGGGGGCGGTCGACCGCCGGCTCGGCCTCGATCTCGCCGGCACCGACCTCCACCTCGCCTGGCAACCCTCCGGGCGACTCACCGTCGAGCCCGCCTTCTCGTACTACGACGAACGCCGTGGCAACGGGACCCCGCTCACCGGCAACACCACCGAGGCCATCGACGCGTCGCTCCGCCTCACCGCCGAGGACGGCCCGCTGTCGTGGCAGTTGCTCGGCTACTACCAGCGCCGCCGCTTCGCCTCGGTGTTCAGCTCGGTCGACGCCGCGCGCGCCTCGGAAACGATGGCGCTCAACCAGTTCGAGGTCCCCGGCGAGGGCGTCGGCGGGGCCTTCGTGGTGCGCCGCGAGGCCGGCCCGGACGCCGGCTACTCGATTGGCGCCGACCTCCGCCTGCTCGAGGGCGAGACCCACGAGGATGCCGGGACCTTCCGGCGCCGGCGCGCCGGCGGGTCCCAGTCGCTGGCCGGTCTGTTCGCCACCGCCGGCTGGCGGACCCCGGCGGGAACCCGTGTCGATGGCAGCCTGCGGCTCGACCGCTGGGCACTCCGGGATGGCAGGCGCATCGAGCGCTCGCTGACCACCGGCCGCCTGCTGCGCGCCGATTTCCCCGCCAACCGCGACGGCTGGGAACCCTCGGCCGCGCTCGGCCTCGAGCACGACCTCCGCCCGGGCCTCGTCGCCCACCTCTCCCTCTCCACCAGCTACCGCCTGCCGACCCTCAACGAACTCCATCGCCCGTTCCGGGTGCGCAACGACCTGACCGAGGCCAACCCGGCGCTCGACCCGGAGCGCTTCCACAGCCTCGAGGGCGGCCTGACCTGGAACCCCAACGCCTGCCTCACCCTCGAGGCCACCGCCTTCTGCCACTGGATCCGGGATGCGATCGCCAACGTTCCGGTCACCGACCCGGCGGAGATCGCCGCGATCTTCGGCAGCCTGCCGCCCGGCGGCAGCGGGGCCCAGCGGCGCAACGTCGACGAGGCCCGGGTGCTGGGCCTGCAGACCTCGGCCGAGTGGCGGCCCGACGACCGCTGGACCCTGCGTCTCGACGGCCTGTGGTCGGACACCGAGTTCGTGTCCTCCGACACCCAGCCCCTGCTCGAGGGCAGGCCCTTCCCCCAGGCCCCGGACCTGCGCCTGCTCGGGACGGTCACCGCCCGCCCGGCCGACCGCCTCTCCTGCTTCCTCGGGATCGAGTACGGCGACTCCCGCTTCGACGACGCCCTGGCGACGCGCCGGCTGCCGAGCTACTATGTCCTTCGTATGGGAGCCAGCTGGCAGGCCAGCGAGCGGCTGACGCTCCACGCCCGGGTCGAGAACCTGCTCGACGACGAGATTCCGGCCGGCCTGAGCAGCGACGGCATCCGCAGCAACGGCCAGCCCCGGGCCTTCTGGGTCACGGGTGAGCTGGTGTTCTGAGCGCCCGGCGGCCCGCGAAGCGACCGCCTTCGGGCCTGACACGCTCGCCCCTTGCGAAGCGCCCAAGCACGCCTAGAGAGGGTTCGACGGATGAAACGCATTTTCCCTCTCCTCCTTTTTCCCGCCCTCGTCGCGGCACAGGACCCGCCCGACTACTCGAAGCTGAAGGTCGACGGGCTCTTCGAGACCCTCTGCGCGAGCTGCCACGGCAAGGACCTCTCGGGCGGGCAGGGGCCCTCGTTCCTCGACGGGGAGTGGAAGCACGGCTCCACCGACGCCGAGATCTTCCAGACCATCCTCAAGGGCAACCTCCAGCTCGGGATGACGCCCTGGGAGGGCATCCTCAGCGACGACCAGATCCGCTCGCTGGTCATCTTCATCCGGGAGAAGGAGAAGGAGGCCCTCGCCAAGGGCTTCGAGTACCCGAAACCGGAGCCGGGAAAGGTCACGCGGACCGAGCACGAGTCCTACAAGATCGAGACGGTGGTCGAGGACGGACTCGACATCCCCTGGGCGCTGGCCTTCCTGCCCGACGGTCGCAAGCTGGTGACCGAGCGGCCGGGCGGGCTGCGCGTGATCCGCGCCGACGGCACGCTCGACCCGCGGCCGGTCGAGGGCACGCCCGGGGTGATCCACCACGGCCAGGGCGGGATGATGGAGGTCGCGGTGCACCCGGACTACGAGGAGAACGGGTGGATTTACCTCGGGTTCGCCGACGGCTGGTACGAAAAGCCCGAGGCGAAGGGCCGCGAGCGCGGACCGCGGACCATCACCGCGATCGTGCGCGGTCGGATCGAGGACCACCGCTGGGTCGACCAGGAATGGATCTGGAAGGCGGACCGGCAGTTCTACACCGACCAGGGCGTCCACTTCGGCACCCGCATCGTCTTCGACCAGGGCTACGTCTACTTCGTCATCGGCGAGCGCAACGGCTGGCAGCAGGCCCAGGACCTCAGCCGGCCGAACGGCAAGATCTTCCGGCTGTTCGACGACGGCCGGGTGCCGCCGGACAACCCCTTCGTCGACCGCAAGGACGCGATCCCCGGGATCTGGTCCTACGGCCATCGCAACCCGCAGGGGCTGGACATGGGCCCTCGCGACGGCGCGCTGTACGACACCGAGCACGGCCCGCGCGGCGGCGATGAGCTCAACCGGATCCTCAAGGGCCGGAACTACGGCTGGCCGGTCATCACCTACGGGATGAACTACAACGGCACCCCGATCACGGGCCTCACCGAGAAGGAGGGGATGGAACAGCCGGTCATCCACTGGACGCCCAGCATCGCCGCCTGCGGGCTCGACTTCTACACCGGCGACCGCTTTCCCGGATGGAAGCACGACCTCTTCGCCGGGGCGCTGGCCCAGAAGGAGGTCCGGCGCCTGCGCCTCGAGGGGCGCAAGGTGGTCGAGCAGGAGGTCATCCTCAAGGACCTCGGGCGGGTCCGCGACGTGGCCGACGGGCCCGACGGCTTCCTCTACGTGGTCCTCAACGACCCGCACCGGATTCTCCGCCTGGTCCCCGCCGACTGAGCCGATGAAGCCGGGCGCCGCGCTGCTTCTCGCCGCATCCCTCGCCGGGGCGGCGCCGATCCTGGTCTCGGACCCGGAGCACGCGGCGCTGGTCACTCCCCACCGCATCGAGACCGTCGCCACCGGCCTGCGGGTGCCCAACTCCGGTGCCCAGGACCGCCGCCTGGAAAACCGCGTGGTCGGGGTGGATGCCAACCCGTATCTGGCCATTGCTGCCAGCCTGGTGTGTGGATATCTTGGCATGGTCAATGGTATCGAGCCGAGTGCGCCGGCGACGTCGGAACTGGATGCGGGGCAGGAAGAGAGTTTCTATATTCCGCTGACCTTCGATGAGGCGCTGCGCATATTTGACGATGCCGACGATGTGCGCCAGGCACTGGGTGAGGATTTCTGTCAGTTGTACGCGGCGGTCAAATACGAGGAAATGCGCCTGTTCCACCGTGAAATTTCGCCCTGGGAGCGCCAGCACCTGCTGCTGAACGTGTGATATTTCTGGCGCACAAAAAAAGGCCCCGACCGTTTGCGGTTGGGGCCTTTTGCGTTGCAGTGCCGGGTGACGATTAAACGTCGAAACCTTCCTGCAGTTTCTTTTTCACCAGCACTTTTTTCAGTCGTGCATATTGGGGAATGCCGTTCTTGTAGGGCGGGTAGTCTTCGCCCTGAATCAGCGGCTCCAGGTAATCGCGGCCGGCTTTGGTGATGCCGAAACCGTCTTCGGAGATAAACTCCTCCGGCATGAATTTTTCGACGTTGGCCACTTCAGACAGCGGTGCCTCGCCGATACTCCAGCTGTAGTCGGCGGTGGAGGTGCCATTGCGCTCGATGGTGGGCATGATCGCATTCTTGCCGGCCACCGCCGCTTCCACCGCTGCCTTACCCACGGCGTAGGCCTGCTCTACATCAGTGGCGGAGGCGATATGGCGTGCGGCGCGCTGCAGGTAGTCCGCCAGCGCCCAGTGGTATTTGAAGCCCAGCTCGTCCTTGACCATCTTCGCCAGGGTCGGCGCTACGCCGCCCAGCTGTTTGTGGCCGAAGGCATCGACGCTGCCGGCGTCGGCGAGGAAGGTGCCATCCTCGTACTGGGCACCTTCGGAGGCGACGATCACACAGTAGCCTTTGTCGTCCACGGTCTGCTGAACTTTCTTCAGGAACTTCGCTTTATCGAAGGCCACTTCCGGCAGCAGGATGATGTGCGGCGCATCGCCTTCCTGTTCCTGGGCGAGGGCACCGGCGGCGGCAATCCAGCCCGCGTGGCGACCCATGACTTCGACGATGAAGACCTTGGTGGAAGTGGCGCACATGGAGGCCACGTCCAGCGCCGCTTCCTTGGTGGAAACGGCTACATACTTGGCCACAGAGCCGAAGCCCGGGCAGTTGTCGGTGAATGGCAGGTCATTATCCACGGTCTTGGGGATATGGATGGCCTGGATGGGGTAGCCCATCTTTTCCGACAGCTGGGAGATCTTGAGGCAGGTGTCGGCGGAGTCGCCGCCGCCGTTATAGAAGAAGTAGCCGATATCGTGGGCCTTGAATACTTCGATCAGGCGCTCGTATTCCGCGCGGTTCTGCTCCAGGCTTTTCAGCTTGTAGCGGCAGGAGCCGAAGGCCCCGGAAGGAGTGTGGCGCAGGGCGGCAATGGTGTCGGTGGACTCCTGGCCCACATCGATCAGCTCCTCCTTGAGGGCGCCGACAATACCATTGAGGCCGGCGTAGACATTGCCGATCTTGTCGCTGTGCTGGCGGGCGGTCTCGATGACTCCGCACGCGGAGGCGTTGATGACGGCGGTCACACCGCCGGATTGCGCGTAAAATGCGTTCTTCTTCGACATGTCTATCCTATGGCTTCTCGTCTAAAGGTCGCCTGGGGCGAGAGTTCGGCGGGCGGCTTCTGGTGGCTACCTCACGCGGCGCGAAGTCTAATGTATTCATATGGCAATTGCATGGAATTGCGGACATTCGACACTTACTGCCGGAAAATCCCGTGATAAGCTTGCGCGGCGTTGCTTGTGTGGCTTTTGACAGCAATTGCTGTGCCCGGTTTTTCCTTCTGGAAAACCCAGCAAAATTCGCGCCGAAGCGCACAATGTGCCAATGATCCGGCGTGCAGGTGGGAATGATTGCGCGAATGCGCGGTCTCATTTGGCGCCCGAATGCGCCGACTGTGATACCCACTGATTTCGGTAACCACTTCTGTAGGGCGAACCAACTGGTATGCATATCCATATTTTAGGCATCTGTGGCACCTTTATGGGCAGTCTGGCCCAGCTGGCGGTGGCAGAGGGCCATAAGGTCACCGGCGCCGATGCCAACGTCTATCCGCCCATGAGCACCCAGCTGGAGCGCGCAGGCATCGCCCTCACCGAGGGCTACGACCCGGCCCAGCTGGATCCGGCACCGGATCTGGTGATCATCGGCAATGCGCTGTCGCGGGGGAATCCGGCGGTAGAGGCCGTGCTGGATCGGGGACTGGCCTACACCTCCGGCGCCCAGTGGCTCTGCGACCATTTTCTCGGCGGGCGTTGGGTGCTGGCGGTGTCCGGCACCCACGGCAAGACCACCACTGCCAGCATGCTGGCGTGGGTACTGGACTACGCGGGGATGGATCCCGGTTTCCTCATCGGCGGCGTACCGCAGAACTTCGATGTGTCCGCGCGCCTCGGAACCACCCCCTTCTTTGTGGTCGAGGCGGACGAGTACGACACGGCGTTCTTCGACAAGCGCTCCAAGTTTGTCCACTACCGCCCGCGCACCCTGATCATCAACAACCTTGAATTCGACCACGCGGACATCTTTGACGACCTGGCGGCGATCCAGAAGCAGTTTCACCATCTGGTGCGTACCGTGCCCGGTAGCGGCCTGGTGATTGCCGCCCGGGAAGAGGCGGTCACCCAGGTGCTGGACCGGGGCTGCTGGAGTGAGGTGCAGCGCTTTGATGTCGAGCGGGAAGACGGTGTGCGTCTGGGGGACTGGTGTGCGGTAAACGTCGCCGCGGATGGCAGTCGCTTTGATGTGCAGCTGGAAGGTAATACCGTGGCCAGTGTGCAGTGGGAGCAGACTGGCCTGCACAGCGTCAAGAACGGCCTCGCAGTACTGGCGGCGGCCCGTCATGTGGGCGTCGAGCCGGCAACGGCGGCGGAGGCACTGGGCAAGTTCGGCGGTGTGAAGCGTCGTATGGAGTGCCTGGGCGATATCCAGGGCATCCGCCTGTACGATGACTTCGCCCACCATCCCACCGCGATCGAGACCACCCTGAATGGCCTGCGGGCGAAGGTGGGGACCGACAAAATCATCGCCCTGATTGAACCGCGCTCCAATACCATGCGTATGGGACACCATCAGAATCAGCTGGCGCGCGCCTGTGCCGGTGCGGATCTGGTGCTCTGGTATCAGCCGGAGGGAATGGACTGGTCCCTGGATGAGGTGGTTCACCACTCTACGGTACCGGCGAAGGTTCTCCGCAGTATCGACGCTGCGGTAGAATCCGTACTTGAACTGTCCGGCCCCGGCAGTCACGTGATCGTGATGAGCAATGGCGGCTTTGGCGGTGTGCACCAGCGCCTGCTCCACGCCCTGGAACAGAAATACGGCAAATAGCTCCGGACACGGAGCGGATACGGATACCTCATTGGCTGAGCCGACTTTTCCCAAAACCGTCACCCTCGCGATGACCGGTGCCTCCGGCGCCCAGTATGGCCTGCGCCTGCTGCAGTGCCTGCTGGCGTCGCGGGTGCGTGTGTGGCTATTGCTGTCCGATGCCGCGCGCATCGTGATCGACACCGAAACCGATGTGACCCTGCCGCAAGAGGAGGACCGCATTGAGGCCTTCCTGGGCGAACTGTATGGCGCCGAGGAGGGCCAGCTGACCCTGTTCGGCAAGCGCGACTGGTTTTCGCCGGTGGCTTCCGGTACCGGCGCCGCCAACAGTCTGGTGATCTGCCCGGCCAGCGGTGGCACTCTGTCAGCGGTGGCCTGTGGAGCCTCGAACAATCTGATCGAGCGCGCCGCGGATGTGGCGCTGAAGGAGCGCCGCCAGCTGATTCTGGTACCGCGGGAGGCGCCCTACTCGGAAATCCATCTGGAAAACATGCTCAAGCTGACCCGCATGGGGGCGGTGATCCTGCCGGCGAGTCCGGGCTTTTACCAGCGACCGCAGACGGTGGAGGATCTGGTGGATTTTGTGGTGGCCAGAATTCTGAGCCAGTTGAATATCGAACAGTCCCTGTTGCCTCCCTGGGGCAATGGCTGAAGGGCAAATTCAGAGTAGGCACCATGCAAAAGACCGTCACTATCCACTTCTGTGTGCAGTGCAACTGGATGCTCCGCGCTTCCTGGATGGCCCAGGAGCTGCTGTATACCTTCGCAGAGGACCTGGAACAGGTGGCACTGAAGCCCGGCAGTGGCGGCGTGTTTGAAATTCACGTGGGGGATCGCCTGATCTGGGAGCGCAAGCGGGACGGGGGATTCCCCGGGCCCAAAGAGCTGAAACAGAAAGTGCGCGATGTGCTGTTCCCGGAGCGCGACCTGGGGCATGTGGATAAGTAACCGCACCGACAAAACACCGTGTGCCGAGCACACGCTTTATTACCAAGACAAGTGATCAGATTATGTTGTTGGGCTTGAAGACCTGGTACGAAAAACTGGTACTCGGACATCCGAAGACCGTGCTGGCGCTGGTGGCACTGCTGACCATTGCCGCCGCGGCGGGCCTGCCGCGTTTCAAACTGGATGCGTCGGCGGACTCGCTGACCCTGGAGACCGACGATTCACTGGATTTCTTCCGCGAAATCTCCGAGCGCTATAACTCCGGTGATTTTCTCGTGGTCACCTACCGCTACAAAAACGGTGACCTGTTCAGCGACCCGTCCCTCGCCACCCTGCGTCGCCTGCAGGATGAGCTGGCCATGGTGGACGGCGTCAGTGGCGTGCAGTCGATTCTCAACGTGCCGCTGCTGTACAGCCCGAAGCTGTCCATTACCGAGGTGGCTGACGGTATCCGCACCCTGTCGAGCCCCGGTGTGGACAAGGACCTGGCGCGCCAGGAATTTCTCGAAAGCCCGATCTACAAGGATCTGATCCTGAGCGCCGATGGCGAGACCACCGCCATGATGCTCAACCTTGAATTCGACCAGAAGGGATTGGATCTGGTGCGCGAGCGCGACGCGCTGCGCCGCCAGCGCAACAGCGAGGGTTTGAGCGAGGCGCAAGCGCAGCGGCTGGAAGCCGTCACAGCCGAATACCTGCAGCACCGCACCGCGCAGGAAGCCGCCGCACGCGAGCGGGTAAAAGAAGTGCGCGCGATCCTCACCCATTACGAGGACAGTGCCGAACTGTTTCTCGGCGGCCTGACCATGATCACCTCCGACATGATCGCGTTTATCCAGAGCGACCTGGTGGTGTTCGGGGCCGGTATCCTGGCGTTTATCGTCATCACCCTGTTGCTGATCTTCCGCCAGCCGCGCTGGGTGCTGCTGCCGCTGGTGACCTGTGTGACCACCGCGGTGATGATGCTGGGGCTGCTGTCCTGGCTGGACTGGCGCCTGACGGTCATCTCCGCCAACTTTGTCGCGCTGCTGCTGATCATCACCCTCGCCATCACCATCCACCTGGCGGTGCGGTACCGCGAATATTTCGCCGAGCACCCGGAGTGGAACCGATTCCAGCTGGCTTCCGCCACCGTATCGTTTATGGCCAAGCCCTGCCTGTACACCGGCCTCACCACCATGGTGGCGTTCGTCTCGCTGGTGGTCAGCGGTATCCGCCCGGTGATCGACTTTGGCTGGATGATGACGATCGGGGTCACGCTCGCGCTGGTGTTGTCGTTCCTGATTCTTCCCGCCAGCCTGATGTTGCTGAAAAAGCGCGACGGGGGGCAGGGCGACGACAACTCCCACGCCTTCACCCAGGTATTCAGCCGCTTTGCGGAGCATCATAAAGCCGTGGTACTGGGCGTGGCGGTAGTCGCCGCGATCATCAGTGCCGTTGGCATAAGCCAGCTGAAAGTGGAAAACCGGTTTATCGACTACTTCGATGACTCCACGGAAATCTACCAGGGCATGCTGGTGATCGATCAGCGTCTCGGCGGCACCATTAATCTGGATGTCGTGCTGAGCAAGCCGGAGCAGACCGAGGCGGCCTTCGAGGGGGAAGAGGACCCATTTGCCGCGGATTTCGGTGGCGATGAAGCCGCGGATGATGACATGCAGGACACGGACCCGTTCGCGGCGGAAGACCCGTTTGCCGCTGACGATCCCTTTGCCAGCGGCAGCGACAGCCAGGCCCCGGACGCCTACTGGTTTACCGTCGCCGGCCTGAATCAGATCGAGCAGTTGCACGACTTCCTCGACGCGCAGCCGGAAATCGGCAAGGTGCAGTCTCTGGCCACCCTGTACAAAGTGGCCCGCGACCTGAACGACGGCGGCCTGAACGATTTCGAACTGGCCGTCGCCCGCCAGAGCCTGCCGGAGGAAATCAATCAGGTGCTGGTCAATCCCTACTGGTCGCTGCAGCAGCAGGAAGCGCGCATTACCATGCGCGTGATGGAAACCGACCCGGATCTGAGCCGGGACGAGCTGATCCAGCGCATCTACGCCTACGCCGAAAATGAAATGGGCCTGGCGCCGGAGAATGTGCGCCAGACCGGTATGCTGGTGCTGTACAACAATATGCTGCAGAGCCTGTTCAAATCCCAGATCCTCACCCTGGGCGCCGTGTTTGCCGGCATCCTGCTGATGTTCCTGGTGCTGTTCCGCTCCCTGTGGCTGGCGGTAATCGCGCTGGTGCCGAACATGCTTGCGGCCTGCGTGGTGCTGGGCGGCATGGGGCTGGCGAATATCCCACTGGACATGATGACCATCACCATCGCCGCGATCACCGTGGGCATTGGCGTGGACCACGCCATTCACTACCTCTACCGGTTCCGCGAGGAGTTTGCCAAAGACGGCGATTACGTGGCCACCATGCACCGCAGTCACGCCACCATTGGCCGGGCCATGTTCTACACCGCGATCACGATTATTGCGGGCTTCTCGATTCTGGCGTTGTCCAAGTTTGTGCCGTCGATCTACTTCGGTCTGCTGACGGCGCTGGCCATGTCCGCGGCATTGCTGGGCTCACTGACGCTGCTACCGCTGCTGCTGATCCTGATCAAGCCGCTGGGAAAGGTGGGGGAAGTAGAGGGAAAGTCAGCGGCGGCTGAAACCTGTCCGGGTTGAGGTCGCAGTCACTGCCGAAGTCTCATGTCTTGAATCGAAGGGAAGCTGCTGGGGATGGGTTTACAGCGGTCCTGAAAACCCATCCCCAGTGGCTTGCCGCCACCGAGCTTTGAACGGGCGTGCGAGGTAGGCTACGAAGCCCGTGCTCAACTCTCCTGCATAAAAAAGTCCCGCAAATAGCGAAACAGTTTTCGCTGGTTGGTCGGGGCTTTTTTATTGGCGATCTCCTTGTTGGATTCGCGGATCAGGGTGCGCAGTTGCTGGTGGTCGACGCCGGGATGCGCATCGAAAAACGCGCTCTGGGCTTCCTTGCCCTCATTGAGCAGGCGCTCCCGCCACTCATCCGCCATGCGGTCAAAGCGCAGGTGCAGGTGATCCTGCTCCTTCTGCTTGTCCAGCACCGCCTCAATCGCTTCCACATCCGCCTTGCGCATCAGCTTGCCGATGTACTGCAACTGGCGACGGCGCGCCTCCCGGGACTTGATCCGGTGCATGGTCGCGATGCCCTCGGCGAGATCCGCATCCATCGGCACCTCTGCGAGTTTTGCCGCATTCAGTTCGGTCAGTCGTTTGCCCAGCTCCTGCAGCTGGTGCATCTCCTCCTTGACCTGGGTCTTGCTCTTGGGCAGATCCTCATCAAACGCATTGTACGGATCGTTGTCGTCGGTATTGTCGGAACTGTGCATAGAAAATCTCAAAAACGGTTTGCTCGCTACAGTGAGCAAAACTAGGTTTGGCAAAAAAGATCGTCAGGCAAAAAAGATCGTCGCCAGACCGAGGAAGGACATAAAGCCCACCACGTCCGTGACCGTGGTCAGGGCAACGCCACCGGCCAGGGCGGGGTCGATGCGCATGGCCCGCAGGGCCACCGGCAAAATGGCACCGGCAAGCGCCGCGGTGATCAGGTTGATGACCATCGCGGCAATGATAATCCAGGCAATGCGCGGATCCCCAAACCAGAGGGCGGCCACGCCACCCATCACTGCGGACCACAGCAGCGCGTTCAGTGCGCCGCTGCCCAGCTCCCGCGACAGCAGCCAGCCCAGGTTGCTGCGCCCGATCTGGCCCAGGGCCATGCCGCGGATGACCACCGTCAGCGTCTGGCTGCCGGCCACACCGCCCATGCTGGCGACAATCGGCATCAGCACCGCCAGCGCCACCACCTTGTCGATGGTGCCCTGGAACAGGTTGATCACCCAGGAGGCCAGCAGTGCGGTCAGCAGGTTGATCCCCAGCCAGATCGCCCGGCGCGGCGCGGTGCGGGCGATGGTGGCAAAGGTGTCCTCTTCCTCGTCGAGACCGGCGAGGCTCATCAGGGAGTGGTCGGCATCCTCGCGGATCACGTCCACCACATCGTCGATGGTAATACGGCCGAGCAGACGCTTCTGGGCGTCCACCACCGGTGCGGTTACCCAGTCGTATTTGGCAAACAGCCGCGCCACCTCGTCGTCGGGCATGTCGGCCGGAATCGGCTCCACATCGGTGACCATGATCTCGCGTACGGTGACCGAAGGGTCGGTGGTGAGCAGCCTGGTGAGGGGCAGCAGCCCGATAAAGCGGTCCTGACGGTTCACCACGAACAGGTTGTCGGTGGATTCCGGCAGCTGCTCATGGCGGCGCAGATAGCGCAGCACCACATCCAGATGCAGGTTGGGGCGCACGGAGACGATCTCCGTATCCATCAGGCCGCCGGCGGTTTCCTCGTCGTAAGAGAGAACACGCTCGACCCGCTGGCGGTCGCGCTCGCTCATGGCGGACAGTACTTCCGCCATCACCCGCTCGGGTAGCTGCTGCAGGATGTCCGCCACGTCGTCGGCGTCCAGCCCCTCCATCACCGCCACCATCTCCTGGGTGTCCATGGTGGACAGAATCTGGCTCTGCACTTCGTCGGGCAGTTCCTGCAGAACCTCGCCCTCTACCTCGCGGTCGATCAGTTTCCACAGAACCTGGCGGATACGGGGCGGGGAGCTTTCGAGGAGCTGCGCGATACTTGGTGGCGAGAGGGAGGCCAGCATACGCTGGACCTCGCGCCCGGTGCCACTGTCCAGCGCCGCGTACAGCTCACCGAGCTGGTTCTGCGCGCGGAAATTCATATCTGCATTGGCGGGCTTGGGCACAGGAATTCCTGATCGTCGAGCGGGTGGTGGCTGCCGGGATTATAGAGGTTGAGTGGGTAGAGGTAGAGGCTCGTGCTGCGGGAGCCGCGTCACGGGCTCCTTGGTCACTGGTTATTCGCCTTATTATTCACCTTCGCCAAAACGATCGTTGATCAAGGCGCAGATCGTCTCGTGGGCCACGTCTTCGTCGCGGCCGCAGATCTCCAGCTCCAGCTCCACGCCTTTCCCGGCCGCCAGCAGCATCAGTGCCATCACACTTTTACCGTCCACGGCCTTGCCCTGGCAGTGCACTTTCACTTCTGACGAGAAGCGCGCGCTGGTCTGGGCAAACTTGCTGGCGGCGCGGGCGTGTAGCCCGAGCTTGTTGATGATGGTGATGCGGCTTCTTTGCATGGGTGTCGATGTCGGTTCTGTTCTTCGCGAAGCAGGTTTATTTCTGCTGCTCGCGGTGGCGAATCTGGATATTTTCGAATTGGCTGGCGAAGGTTTTTGCCAGCTGCTCCACCATATATACCGAGCGATGGCGGCCCCCGGTACAGCCGATGGAGACCGAGGTATAGCTGCGATTACTCTGCTGGTAAGAGGGCAGCCAGCGCTCCAGGAAGCGGGTGATGTCCCGCTGCATTTCTTCGGTTTCCTCGTGCGAGCGCAGGAACTCGGCCACTTCCGGGTCCATGCCCGTCTTGTTGCGGAGCTCCGGAATCCAGTAGGGGTTGGGCAGGCAGCGCAGGTCAAACACCAGGTCGGCATCCACTGGCACGCCGTGCTTGAAGCCGAAGGACTGGAACAGAATGGCCATGCCCGGCGAGTCCTTGCCGACGACGCGGGACTTCACCTGGTCGCGCAGCTGGTGCAGGCTGAGGCTGCTGGTGTCGATCACCAGGTCGGCCATGGAGGCCAGCGGCGCGAGCAGCTCCTTCTCGCGATTGAGGGCTTCCAGCAGGTGGGTGTGGCTGTCGCTCAGGGGGTGTTTGCGGCGAGTTTCGCTGAAGCGCTGGACCAGGATTGGTGAGCGTGCATCCAGGTAGATGACGTCGCAGTCAATGCCGCTCTCGCGCAGGTCGTTGATGACCTTGGGCGCCTGACGCACGTCGTGCCACAGGTTGCGGGCGTCGATGCCGAGCGCCAGCTGGGTGTTTTCCTGGGGCGGCTGCTCGGCCACCCGGCGGATCAGCTCCGGCAGCAGGCTCGCGGGGAGGTTGTCGATACAGTTGAAGCCAACATCTTCCAGCAGCTGCAGGGCGGAGCTTTTTCCCGAGCCCGAGCGGCCGCTGATTATGACCAATCGCATAGAACAAGCACTCCTTGCTGATTCCGGCGCGGTAGGCTGCCGGAATGGCTAACTTGAGCAGGGTCTCGACAGCGAAGCTGCCGGCGTAGGCGAACTATTATGCCGCGGCGGCGCTGTTGATGGCCAGTGCGTAGAGCTCGTCGCTGGTGGTGGCCTCGCGCAGTTTTTCGCGCACGCGGCTGTCACTGAACAGGGCGGCAATTTCCGCGAGGGTGTCCAGGTGCTCCTGCTCCGAGTCCTCGGGGACCAGCAGGGCGAAGAGCAGGTCGACAGGCTGGCGGTCGATGGCGTCAAAGTCTACGGCGGGAGAAGTGGTGCACAGCACGCCAATCGGCTTGTCACAGCCGGGCAGGCGGCAGTGGGGGATGGCGACACCTTCGCCAATCCCGGTGGAGCCCAGGCGCTCCCGGGCGACCAGCTGGTTGAAAACGGTGTCGGAATCCAGTTCGGGATATTGTTCTGAGATCGCCTGGGCGATATTGAGTAACAGCTTTTTCTTGCTGCTCCCCGCCAGATGGCAAAGGCTCAGGCGGGGAGAGAGTAATGCTTCCAATGTCATAACTTACTGATGATCTAGCGGTACAGGCCAGCCGGTAACCTGGTTGTGTTACGACTAGCGGTGACTGCGTAACTTCTCTTTGTGTTTCAGCAGTTGCCGGTCGAGTTTGTCAGTCAGCGAATCAATCGCCGCGTACATGTCCTCAGATTCCGAATCGGCAAAAATATCCTTGTTGCCGTTCACGTGAACCCGCGCTTCGGCTTTCTGGATGAGTTTGTCGACGGACAGAATGACCTGGGTATTGGTGATCAGGTCATTGTGGCGGGAGAGCTTGTCCAGTTTGGTCTCGCAGTAATCGCGAATGGCCGGAGTAACGTCTACATGGTGGCCACTGATTTGGATCTGCATGGATTTCTCCTCATCGAGTACAACACAATCCGGTCGCACCCCCGCACAGGGCGGCAACCCTACTAGGAAGTGCGCCAGAATGGAAGGATACACTCAATGTCTGGCCATTGGTTGTCCAGAAACTGACCGAAAAGTGGCCGATGCGGGCGCTATATGACTGTACTGGTCAAACCAGTCGCTTGCGCTCGCTGGAGGAGGGGATCCCCATGGACTCGCGGTACTTGGCGACGGTGCGTCGGGCTACCTTGATGCCCTGGGAGTCGAGCTCCTGGGTGATCTTGTTGTCGGACAACGGCTTGCGCGGCTGCTCGCTGTCGATCAGCTTGCGGATCAGCGCGCGGATCGCGGTGGACGATGCGTCCTCGCCGGAATCGGTACTCACGTGGCTGGAGAAGAAATACTTGAGCTCGAAGACCCCGCGGGGGGTAAGCATGTATTTCTGGGTGGTCACCCGCGAGATGGTGGATTCGTGCATGCCGATGGTCTCGGCAATATTGGCCAGCACCATGGGTTTCATGGCCTCCGGTCCCTGCTCGAAGAACCCCTGCTGCTTCTCGACGATACAGCTGGCCACCTTCAGCAGTGTCTCATGGCGGCTCTGCAGGCTTTTCAGGAACCAGCGTGCCTCCTGCAGGTTGTCCCGCAGATAGTTGTTCTCACTGGAGTTGTCGGCGCGTTTGATCAGGGATGCATAGGCGTCATTGATGCGCAGCTTGGGCGTGGTTTCGGGATTGAGCTCCACTACCCAGCGGTGCTGCTTGCGGCTCACGATCACGTCCGGCACCACATACTGGGGCTCCTCGCCGCCGAAGGCCTCACCGGGGTAGGGGGTGAGGGTCTGGATCAGGCGCATGACTTCGCCGAGCTGGGTTTCATTGAGGCGGGTGCGGCGGCTCAGCTGGCGGAAGTCGCGCTTGCCGAGCAGGTCCAGGTGCTGACCGACTACCAGCAGGGCCTGCTCCAGCCAGGGCGTGTGCTCCGGCAGTTGGCGCAGTTGCAGCAGCAGGCTCTCGCGCAGGTCGCGCGCGCCGCAGCCGGCGGGCTCCAGCTGCTGGATGGTTTTCAGGACGGCGAGTACTTCATCGGCCTCGACCTCGAAGGCCGCGGCCATTTCATCCAGGTCGGCGTCGAGGAAACCGTTGGGGGCGATGGCGTCGATCAGCGCCTCGCCGATCAGCTTGTCGCTTACTGTGAGCCCGGTCAGGTTCAGTTGCCACAGCAGGTGGTCCTGCAGGGTTTCGGAGGCGGCATTGCGCTGTTCGAGGGCGTATTCCTCGCCTTCGCCACCGCTATAGCTGCCACTGGTGTAGATGTCGTCCCAGCGGGTATCCACCGGCAGGTCGTCGGGGATCTCGCTGTTCCAGTCGCCGTCGGCACCGGAGTCGCTCTGGGCCTCGCGGGCACTTTCGCGCTCCGCGGCTTCCCGCTCCTGCCCTTCGGAGCTGGCGGGGGTGTTCTGGTCCTGGTGGGACTCGCCTGCGTGCTCGTCGAAATCCGACTCCAGCAGCGGGTTGCTGTCGAGCGCGGACTGGATTTCCTGTTGCAAATCCAGCGTCGACAGTTGCAGCAGACGGATCGCCTGCTGCAGCTGCGGCGTCATCGTCAGCTGTGTGCCGAGTTTTAACTGGAGTGACTGCTTCATAAGGGGGTTGCCGGCAGAAAATTCTGGCGTTGGCCCGTCGCAGCAGATTTGATGCTTGATGCGGCGGGGTAAAGCTCATTTCCTGCAGACTACCCCGGAGCAATTCGGAACACAAGGGGCGGTTTAAGCAATAAGCGTGCCGAAAAATAATGCGAGTCCGGTCACGCGGGTTTTGCGGGGTGATTAAAGCCTAATGAATGGCGATTCGGGCAGATGGAATCGCCGGATTTGGCTCAGATGGTGAACTCGTGTCCCAGATAGACATCTTTCACCTGTTTGTTTTCGGCCACATCCCTGGGGTTGCCTGAGGCGATGATATGCCCCTCGCTGACGATAAAGGCGGTCTCACAGATATCCAGGGTCTCGCGCACATTGTGGTCGGTGATCAGTACGCCGATGCCGCGGTCCCGCAGGTGGCGGATGATCTGCTTGATGTCATTGACCGAGATGGGGTCCACCCCGGCAAACGGCTCGTCCAGCAGCACGAAGGCGGGGTTGGTGGCCAGGGCGCGGGCGATTTCCACCCGCCGGCGCTCGCCGCCAGACAGGGCCATGCCCAGGCTGTCGCGGATATGGGTAATGTGGAACTCTTCCAGCAGGGCTTCGAGCTGCTCCTTGCGCTGGCTGCGGTTGAGATCCTTGCGGGTTTCCAGAATGGCGAGAATATTGTCGGACACCGACAGGCGGCGGAACACCGACGCTTCCTGTGGCAGGTAGCCGATGCCCTTGCGGGCGCGGCCGTGCATGGACAGTCCGGTGATATCCTCATCGTCGATCATGACCTGCCCGGCATCCGCCGGTACCAGGCCCGCGATCATATAGAAACAGGTGGTTTTGCCGGCGCCGTTGGGGCCCAGCAGGCCGACGACCTGGCCACTGGATACGCTTACGGACACATCCTGAACGACTTTGCGCTTTTTATACTGCTTGGCGAGGTGTAACGCTTTGAGCGTCGGCATGGTGAATTCCAGTCTCAGGCAAGGCGGTGTCTGCCGCCTCTGCGTTGTAGGTGCGTTGGGGTGCTTGGTGCGACGTTCGGCTTACTGGGGTTGCGGCTGTTGTTGAGGCTCTTGTTGCGGCTCTTGTTGAGCTTCCGGCTTCCAGATCATTTCCACGCGCTTTTTCTCCGACTGGCCCTGGGCCTGCATCTGCTCGCTGTTGAGGTCGTAATCGATACGCTCGGCGGAGAGGGTGTTGCCATCCCGGTCGACAAAGGCTTCACCGGTGAGTTGCAGGGCATCGCTGCTGACCAGAAATTCGATCCGCTTGGCGCGGGCCTTCACCGGGCTGGTGCTCTCTTCAACCTGCTGCTGGAAGTGCGCCGGCGTGCCGGTGGCAACCACCTTGTTGATCTCGCCCTTGGTGTTGCCGTGGACTTCCACGCGGTCCGCGCGGATCTGCAGAGACCCCTGACTGATCACCACATTGCCGCTGTAGACCGACAGGTTCTTGCTGCGGTTGGCCTCGAGTTTGTCAGCGGACACCTTCACCGGCTGCTCGCGGTCATTGGGCAGGGCCTGGACGTTGGCCGTTACCAGCGCGCCGACCAGTACCGCGCACAGGGCGCTGCAGGCGTTGCGTAACAGGAGCCGAGCAAGGCGTGCCGGCGACCGATGGCGGGCGAATTCAGTGTGCTTCATAGCGGCTTTCCACATCGGACAGAATCTCTACCTTGTCTTGTTTGAGATCGGCGCGCATCCCCCTGCCGGTGGTGCGGTTGGGGCCGTCGGTAATGGTAACAACTTTGTCTGTCGCGGCGAATTCCTCGCGCGGCTTGATCTCTATCCTGGGGGTGCGCAGGGTAATGCCGGGTTCCGGTAGCTCTTTAATGGAGACATCCCCCTGGAGCACGACCCGTTGGCCGTTGTTGTAGGCGACCCCGGTGCGTGACTCGGTGCGCCAGCGGGAATGTTCACCCTGGTAAAACATCATCCGTGGCTCGGTGAGGTCGGCGCGGTCGCGGCGTGCAAACTGGAAAAAGGTGACACGCTCGGCATCTACTTCGTAGGCGAGTGTGCCCTCGCTGTTGTAGTGGCGCGTGCGCGCACCGCGGATGATGAGGTCCGCGGCCTTGTTGTGTTCCTGCTGGGTGGGGCGCTTGCCCATCAGCTGTTCCGGGGGGCTCTCGGTAAACCAGAGCCCCAGGGAAATCAGCGTGACCACGATAACCAGTGGTAGCCAGGTGCGCATGTGTTGTGTGTTTCCTTCTGCCCTTGCGTCTTCGCGGGTCGACCTGTCAGTTAGTCGCCGTGGGGAGCGCTTGGTTCCAGTGGTTTGCCGGTGACTCGGCTGTCTATTTGCCCGGCTCCGTCAGGTAGGGTGCCAGCGCGGCTTCAAAGGTACCCTGGGCCTGCATGATGCGATCGCACACTTCGCGCACGGCGCCAAGGCCGCCGCTGCGTTCGGTGATGAACAGGGCGCGCTCGGCGACAGGTGGGGCGGCGTTGGGCACGGCAATCGGGCAACCGACACGGGTCATCAACTGGAGATCCGGGTAGTCGTCGCCCATATAGGCGATATTTTCCATATCGTAGGGTTCGTTGGCGAACAGCTCCAGGAATGCGCTGTATTTGTCCTCGCGACCCTGGATCAGTCGCGTGATGCCCAGGTCGTGCGCGCGCTTTTCAACCAGGCTGCTGCGCCGGCCGGTGATGATAGCAACCGCCACGCCGGATTGTTGCAGCATTTTGATGCCGTGTCCGTCCAGGGTATGGAAGGTTTTCAGCTCGTTGCCATGGTTGTCGAAATACAGGCGGCCGTCGGTCAATACGCCGTCCACATCGAGAATCAGGTGGCGGACCCGGCTCAGTTTGTTCTGGATATCCCGGTCACCGGGTGAAGTGTTTGCGTCGCTCAACAGTGTCTTCCTTCATATATGGTTGCAGGCCTGGCTCAGATGACCCCGGCGCGCAGTATGTCGTGCATATGCAGCAGGCCAATCGGGTGGTGCTCGGGATCTTCGACCACCAGCGCGGTAATCTTGTTGTCTTCCATTATGCGCAGCGCCTCGGCGGCAAGCGTCTGGGCACTGACGGTTTTGGGTCTGCGGCTCATGACCTGGTCCATGGTGGCGGTGCCCAGCTCGAACTTCTGGTCGATGACCCGGCGCAGGTCGCCGTCGGTGAAGACGCCGAGCAGGTGTCCCTGGTCATCCACTACGGTGGTCATACCGAAGCCCTTGCTGGTCATCTCCAGCAGGGCGGACGCCAGAGGCGTTTGCGGTGCGACTTGTGGCAGTTCATCCCCGGCGTGCATGACATCTTCCACCTTCAGCAGCAGCTGGCGCCCCAGCGCGCCACCGGGGTGGGAAAAGGCGAAATCTTCTGCGGTAAAGCCGCGGGCTTCCAGTAGCGCCACTGCCAGTGCATCACCCATGACCAGAGTGACGGTGGTGGACGATGTCGGGGCGAGGTTCAGCGGGCAGGCCTCGGTATCCACGGCGATGTCCAGGTTCACGTCCGCGGATTGCGCCAGCGGGGAATCTGTCTTGCCGGTCATGCTGATCAGAGGAATGCCCAGTCGCTTCAGCAGCGGCAGCAGCGTGAGTACCTCGGCGGAGGAGCCGGAATTGGAGATGGCGATCACCAGGTCCTGGCGTGTGATCATGCCCAGATCGCCGTGACTGGCTTCCCCCGGGTGCACGAAGAAGCTGGGAGTGCCGGTGCTGGCCAGAGTCGCGGCAATCTTGCGACCGATGTGGCCGGATTTGCCCATGCCGGAGACAATGACCCGGCCTTTGCAGGCCAGGATGAGTTCGCAGGCTTTGCTGAAATCTGCGCCGATTCGGGCTTCCAGGGCGGCTACAGCCGCCGTTTCCATGGCGATGGTGCGGCGTCCGGCCTGTACGATCAGATCTGTTCCCATGGTGTCTCTCACTGGATGATCCGGGGCGACACAGCGTGGCGGGGAGTCCGGCTGGCCGCGGTCATTCTGTTCATTTTAGAGAAGTCTGCCCCGCTGGGCTGGTCGCAGCGGCATCGCGCCGGGCGTGCGGCCCCGGCGCAGGCGCCGCGAGGTCGTTCGGCCGCGGTGCGGTGGCCCGCTGTCTGCGCTGCTGACGTGCTAACCTTTTAGTGTCGGCTTTGCCCGGTGTGGATGTGGGCGCCTGGGGTTCGCCTGAACACTGTGCCCGTTGGCGCAGTGAAAGTGACCCAGTGCCGCTTGTCCAGAGCGCGGCCATGGTATAGTTTGCCGCCGCTAATGTCAGCTACCGAGACCGGCCGAGGGGTTTGATTGAGGCTAACAACAGACGGTTGGTCTGGTGGCAACGCCCGAAGAGACAACCTGGCCTCTGCTGCCCTCCAGCAAAATTTTCGGTAACGCCGCGACACTTTTCCGTGTTGTGTGCATCCAAAGGGACGAATTGCCAATGGGAGATATTCTGTGAGCGCACTCACCACCACCCTGACCCGCACCGCCAGCCGCCGCTTTTCCGGCAAGGCCCGGATCCTGTTTTCCGCCTTTTTACTCTGCTGCCTGTCGCCCTTTGCGGCTGCGGCGCAGAACCCGTACACCCTGATTGAGGGTGTTTCCAGCGAATTGCTGGGAGTCATTCGCAGTGAGGGTCAGCACGTCAACTCCAACCCACAGCGTTATTACTCTGCGGTCGACCGTGTACTGGCACCTGTGGTGGATTTTGATTTTATTGCGCGCGGCGTGATGGGGAGTCATGCCAAAAAGGCGACGCCCGCCCAGCGCGCCAAATTTGCCAGCACCTTCCGTCGCGATCTGGTGGCGACCTTCGCCCGCGGCGTTGCGAGCTTCGGCACCATGGATGTGAAAGTGTTGAACCCGGGTTCGGCACCCAGCGGCAATCGCGTCAATGTCCTGCAGGAAGTGCGCAGCAAAGAGGGGGTAACCAAGGTTTCCTATACCCTGGTGCGTAACCGCAGTGGCCAGTGGAAGCTGATCAATGTCATCCTCAATGGCGTCAACCTGGGCAAGACGTTCCGCGGTCAGTTCTCCCAGGCAATGCAGGCCAACGGTGGGGACATCGACAAGGTGATCGCCAGCTGGTCAGCGGCGGATCAGGTTGGCTGATCCGGATTCCACCCTGCGCAGGTGCAGCCCCGTGGCGGCTGCGCCAGTGTCCGTATTCCGGTACACTTGCGCGCTTTTAACCCGACTGTTAATCCCATCTATATGCAACCAGATCAGATCAAGTCCCTGATAGAAGGGCAAATTCCCGGCAGCCAGGTCGAAGTCGCGTTTGAAGGCAGTCACCTGCAGCTGACCGTTGTGAGCGAAGCGTTCAATGGCCTCAGCCGGCTGAAGAAGCAGCAGCTGGTATACGGCGCGCTGTCCGACAAGATTGCCGATGGCACCCTGCACGCCGTGCAGATGAAAACCCTGACACCTGAAGAGGCCGGCCAGTAATACACCCGTATTGCCGCTGCGCGATTGGAAACCAGACCGAATGGATAAACTGATTATCGAAGGGGGCAGCCCCATCTCCGGAACCTTGAAAATTTCCGGGGCCAAGAACTCCGCGTTGCCGATTCTGGCGGCCACGTTGCTGGCCGATGGTCCTGTGCAGATCCACAATCTGCCGCACCTCAACGATATCACCACCATGATCACCCTGCTGCGGTGCATGGGTACCGACATCACCATCGATGAAAAGCTGGGGGTGGAGATCGACCCGCGTTCGGTAAACGACCTGACCGCACCCTACGAGCTGGTTAAGACCATGCGCGCCTCCATTCTGGTGCTGGGGCCCTTGCTGGCCCGGCACGGGGTGGCCAACGTCTCTTTCCCCGGCGGCTGCGCCATTGGCAGCCGCCCGGTGGATATCCACCTGAAGGGGCTGGAGGCCATGGGGGCGGAGATCACCATCGATGAAGGTTTTATCCGTGCGCGCAGTAATGGCCGCCTGAAGGGCGCCAACATTGTGATGGAAAAGGTCACGGTCGGCGGGACTGAAAACCTGCTGATGGCGGCGGCCCTGGCGGAGGGAACCTCGGTGCTGCACAACGCGGCGCGTGAGCCCGAGATTGTCGATCTGGCAGAATTCCTGATGGCGATGGGTGCCCAGATTGAGGGTGCCGGCACCGACACTATTCGTGTGCACGGTGTTCCTCGTCTTCACCCCTGTTCATTTACCGTAATGCCGGACCGCATCGAGACCGGCACCTTCCTGGCCGCGGCTGCGGCCGCGCGCGGCAAGGTGCGCCTGACCCATACCCGCGCGGATATCCTCGATGCGGTGCTGGTCAAGTTCGAAGAGGCGGGCGCCCATATCAGTATTGGCGACGACTGGATCGAGCTGGACATGAAGGGTAATCGGCCGAAGGCCGTGAGTTTCCGCACCGCGCCTTACCCGGCGTTCCCCACCGATATGCAGTCCCAGTTCACTGCCATGAATGCGGTTGCGGAAGGCAAGGGCACGGTGGTCGAGACCATTTTCGAGAACCGCCTGATCCAGGTGCACGAGCTGAACCGGATGGGGGCGAATATCGTCCTCGAGGGAAATACTGCGATCGTGACCGGGGTGGAGAAGCTCAAGGGGGCGCCGGTAATGGCGTCTGACCTGCGCGCTTCCGCCAGTCTGGTGATTGCCGGTATGGTGGCCGAGGGAACCACTACGGTGGACCGGATCTACCATATTGACCGCGGTTATGAATGCATCGAGGAGAAGCTGCAGCAGCTGGGGGCGAATATTCGCCGGGTGCCCGGCTGATCCCGTTGCGCTTTGCCCGGGTCCGGTACCGCTAGAAGTATCCCGACTAGATTTATTCTGGTTTTGTATTGGCGCGCTATTCCGTGAGGCGATAAGCTTCCGGGAAAATTAACGTTGCCACCGTCTTCAGGCCCGGCTATTGCCGGGCTTTTCAGATAATCATAATCGTTATGCAGATCACTATTGCCTTGACCAAGGGGCGTATTCTCAAGGAAACGCTGCCGTTGCTGGCTGCGGCCGGGCTCGAACCCCTGGAAGATATTGCCAAGAGCCGCAAGCTGATTTTCCCCACCAATCAGGAGAATGTCCGCCTGCTGATTCTGCGCGGCTCCGATGTGCCCACTTACGTGCAGCACGGCGCTGCCGACATGGGGGTAGCGGGGAAGGACAATCTGCTCGAGCACGATGACAGTAATATCTACGAACCCCTGGATCTGGATATCGCACGCTGTCGCCTCATGACTGCTGGTATCAAGGGGGCGCCGCTGCCCAGTGGGCGCATCAAGGTGGCCACCAAGTTTGTGCAGTCGGCCAAGCGCTATTATGCGGAGCAGGGGCGACAGGCGGATATCATCAAGCTGTACGGGGCTATGGAGTTGGCGCCGCTGATGGAGCTGGCCGATGAAATTGTGGATATCGTGGACACCGGCAACACCCTCAAGGCGAACGGCCTGGAGGCGCGTGAGCAGATCGCCGATATCAGTAGTCGCCTGATCGTCAACAAGGCCTCCATGAAAATGAAATATGGCGCGATCAATGCACTGATCGAGCAGTTGGCGCAGGCGGTCAGTGCGCGGAAGGCCGGCTGATCCGCACTCCGTGTACATCCGTAAGAGCCTGATTCCCGAATACCTATCGATCAAACACTATGAGTGAGTTTTCCATTCGCCGGCTGGATGCCGGCAGCCCGGAGTTTTCCGCTGACCTGGACCGCTTGTTGGCGTGGGAGTCTGTTGCCGATCAGCAGGTTGAAACCGCGGTCGCGGATATCCTGGAGCAGGTAAAAGCGCGCGGGGACGAGGCTGTCATCGAATTCACCAACCGCTTTGATCGCCGCAATTTGACGGCGGCGTCAGAATTCTGCCTGGATGCCAGTGCGCTGCAAGCGGCGCTGGAGCGCATCCCGGCGGAGAGTCGCTCGGCGCTACAGGCCGCGGCAAGCCGGGTGCGGGCGTATCACGAACACCAGCTGCAGTCTTCCTGGCAGTACCAGGAGGCGGACGGCACCATTCTCGGCCAGCAGATTACGCCCATGGAGCGTGTGGGTATCTATGTGCCGGGCGGCAAGGCCAGTTATCCGTCCTCGGTACTGATGAACGCCATCCCCGCCCGGGTGGCGGGCGTGGATGAAATCCAGATGGTGGTGCCGGCGCCGGACGGCCAGCTCAATGACCTGGTGCTGGCCGCAGCCGCGATTGCCGGTGTGGACAAGGTGTTCACTATCGGCGGTGCCCAGGCTGTGGCAGCCCTGGCCTACGGCACCGACGCCATCGCGCGGGTGGACAAGATTGTCGGCCCGGGAAATATTTTCGTGGCTTCCGCCAAACGCGCGGTGTTCGGGCAGGTGGCCATCGATATGATTGCCGGTCCTTCGGAGATCCTGGTGATCTGCGATGGCGAGACGGATCCCGACTGGATTGCCATGGACCTGCTCTCCCAGGCGGAGCACGACGAGCAGGCGCAGTCGATCCTGCTGAGTCCCGATGCGGGCTTTCTGGATGCGGTGGAGCGTTCACTGGCCAAATTGCTTGGGGAATTGCCGCGCGCGTCAATTGCCGGTCAGTCCATTGCGGAGCGCGGTGCGCTGATCCTGGTGCGGGACATCGAGCAGGCCATCGAGGTATCCAATCGAATTGCGCCGGAACACCTCGAGGTGTCGGTGGATCAGCCCGAACAATACCTGCCGCGGATCCGTCATGCCGGGGCCATTTTTCTGGGGCGCCATACCGCCGAGGCTCTGGGTGATTACTGTGCCGGCCCCAACCACGTGCTGCCAACCAGTGGGACCGCCAGATTCTCATCGCCACTGGGGGTCTACGATTTCCAGAAGCGCAGTTCGATCATCTACTGTTCGGAGCAGGGTGCTGACCAGCTTGGTCGGGTAGCCTCGACACTGGCGCGGGGAGAGGGGCTGGATGCGCACGCCCGCTCGGCCGAATACCGGGTAAAAGACATCCAGAACTGAGTGAAAGCTTTCCGAAGCGGGCGGCGGTCGCCCGCTCAGTTTTCATTTTGCGGCTGTGGCTGTGGCTGCGGCTTTTCTGAAACCCTGGCCTGTGTTGTGAGGGTTTCGCCATTGCGCACATAGGTAATGGCGACCACTTCGCCGGGGCGTAACAGTGCCATGGCCGCGCTTCCATGCTCTCCGTCGTTGATCGGATCCGAGTTGATGTGGGTGATCACATCTCCCGGTTTCAGGCCGGCCTGGTGCGCCGGCCCCTGGTTGTAGATGGCGGTCACGATCACCCCGTTGGTTGAGGGCAGGTTGAACGAGCGCGCCAGCAGTGGGTTGAGGTTCTGTGCCTCGATCCCCAGCCAACCGGGTACTACTCGCCCGAACTCGATAATGTCCTGCATGATCTTGAGCGCGATATTGGCGGGG
>Ga0207814_100345_pt1 | contig 31541 bp, 30 predicted proteins | sample TtaePargueraPR_7_FD_187755 | JGI IMG/M metagenome (GOLD analysis project Ga0207814, IMG submission 187755) | Aerobic enrichment media microbial communities from Bioluminiscent Bay, La Parguera, Puerto Rico - Tt and P1 (2) (SPAdes) | ecosystem: Environmental > Aquatic > Marine > Unclassified ... | reverse complement strand
CTGCGGGTCAACCTGCGGGTCGTCCTGTGCCCGGACACCGGTACAGCCGAGGGCGAACAGCAGCGCGCAGAGTGTGAGTTGGAAATATCTGGCCATGGATGGTTGGCAGTCGTTTTAACAGGCCTGTTTTTAGCGTAGCAGTCCGGCATCCGCGGCACGCGGCCGGAAAATCGGGGCAGCTTTGCGTCGGGCAGATACAGAAAACCCCGCAATTGCGGGGTTTTCAATCAGCGGCTGCCCCTGGGGATCAGCCCTTTTCCGCGCGCTCTTTGGCGATCAGGAAGTCCACGGTATCCAGCATCATCTGCTGGGCATTGGACTTGCCCTTGTAGGCGGGGAAAGAGGTGCTCACGCGGTACTTGCCCGCCACCACCATTTCCGGGGTGCCGGACAGCTGGTAGGCGCGCTGCTTGGCCATGCCCTGCTTGACCTTGCTGTTTATGGCGAAGGAATTCATCAGTTTTACCGCTTTGGCGCCGTCGGCATCGTTGTCGTTGAACAGCGCGGCAATTGCAGCCTCATCCGGCTTCCACTCGCGGCCGTCGCGGGTAGCGAACATTTTGCGCTGCTGGGCGATGGCGCTGAACAGCGGGCCGTGCACCTGGTCCAGTACGCCCATGGCATCGGCGACATAGTAGAGGCGCGCGTGCACTTCCATCACCGGCTGCCAGATGGCGGGGACCTTCTTCAGGGCCACGTCCTGCGGCATGGTCTTCTGCCACTTCTTCAGCGGCGCCTCGAAGTGATAGCAGTGGCCGCAGCCATACCAGAACAGCTCGGTGACTTCGATCTTGCTGTCGTCGTCCTGGGATACTGCCTGCGGCAGTACCTGGTAGTGCTGCCCCTCGGCAATGGCATTGGTGTCCTGGGCGCAGGCTGCCAGGCTCAGCAGCATGGTGAAGAGTGCGGCGACGGCTCGCATAGTGTTGTACTCCAATCTTTTATTCTTGGTGCCGGCAATCTTGGCCGGGCGAAGGCGAAAAAGGTATCAGGATTTACTGTAGACCGCAGAAATTATTGAAGTTCCCGCTAGCCGGTGCAAGCCGCTGTCGACCAGCGGATGCAAAAAGGCCGGTCAATGACCGGCCTCCTGGCACCTAGTGCGGTTTTTCTGCTGCCTGACGGCATCAGTCGGTCAGGCCGGCCACGTAGTTGGCCACTGCCTTGATCTCGGCATCGGACAGCGGCTTGGCCACGCTGCGCATGATGCGATTGTCACCGTCGTTGGCGCGGGTACCGGCGCGGAAGGCTTTCAGCTGCTTTTCCACGTATTCGGCGTACTGGCCGGAAAGCCGCGGGTAGCCCGCGGGCGCGTTGCCCTTGCCGGTGGGAGAGTGACAGCCCATACAGGCGGGCACATTGCTGGCGCTGTTGCCGGCGCGGAAGATTTCGCGGCCGAGTGCCAGGCCATCCACATTGTCACCGTTGTTCAGCATCACGGAGAACGCTTCGGAACCGGACAGCTGGATATTCTGGCTGGCGAAGTAGGCGGCGATGTCCGCCAGATCCTGGTCGCTCATGTTGTCGAGCTGGCCAACCATCTCCGGCACCTGGCGCGCGCCGCTCTTGATATCGTGCATCTGCTTGAGCAGGTACTTCTCACCCAGGCCGGCAATCTTCGGAAAAGTCGGGGCCGGGCTGTTGCCGTCAGCGCCGTGACAGGCGGCGCAGGCCGCAGCCTTGGCCTGTCCTGCGCTGGCGTCACCGGCGGCGTGCGCCATCTGCGCTGCTGCTACCATCCCCAAAGCCAGAGCGGCCTTTTTTATAATGCTGTTCATACGTCGTCCTGTTGCGCGCTGAAGTTATGCATCCGATCCGCGCTGTCATGAACGATCGGTTCAACCGACCAGTCCAACCGGCGACAGCGCGAGACACCTGCGGCTCTCAGGGCTCGATTCCGCTGTTCAAAACGGATTCGGCCAAACCATAGGTGCCTGAAACCGCGGCATTATATACTTGCGCGCCATTCGAGTGTACCGGGAAGGTCTATGTCTGAATCCAATGTAGAACGAATCAACTATCGCCGCGCCGAGTTTCTGATCAGCGCGCCGACGGTGACGGAATGTCCGGATGATTCCGGCGCCGAAGTGGCCTTTGCCGGACGCTCCAACGCGGGCAAATCCAGCGCCATCAATGCCCTGACCGGCAACAACAAGCTGGCGCGCACCTCCAAGACACCAGGCCGCACCCAGTTGATCAACTTCTTCCGGGTGGGCGATAACCAGCGCCTGGTGGACCTGCCCGGTTACGGCTACGCCAGGGTGGCGCGCTCGATGAAGGACGAGTGGCAGCGCAACCTGGCGTTCTACCTGGAGCAGCGCCGCTGCCTCAGGGGACTGATCCTGCTGATGGATATCCGCCAGCCGCTGAAGGAGTTTGACCTGCACATGCTGACCTGGGCGGTGGAGTCCGGCCTGCCTGCACATATCCTGCTCACCAAGGCCGACAAACTGAAGAACGGCCCCGCCAACAACACCCGCTTTGCGGTGGAAAAGGCCCTGAAGGAACAGCAACTGGACCGCGGCGTAACGGTACAGATCTTCTCCGCGACCAAGGGCAAGGGACTGGATAAACTGGAAAAACGGCTGAATACCTGGCTGGCACTGCCACAGCAGGGGGAAGGCGAGTCAGAAGAGGCGCCGCTGGACGACTAGATTCCGCCAGTTTTGGGCTAGACTGAAGTTATGAAACGGCGCGAATAGCCACACCCGCAACAAGCGGGCAAAAAAAAGCCGGCAGATTGCAGCTGCCGGCCAGGGGTCAGTGCCCTTGGGGATGGGCACTTGGGAGGCGCGCCCAGGGGGACGGGCACGCCTTTGGGTTCTCACCCAAATTCCACTACATCCGATGTATTGCGTTCAGTACAAAGACTAAGCTGGACGGTGATGGTTCCCCACAATTTTTCCAGCGATCGGATGCCGCAACTCTATCCCACCATTCGCTTTTCTGCGGGCAAAAAATTCTGGTTATGAGACTTTTGTCGTCGGATCACTTAAAAAAGTCGTTCGGCGCTCAAAAAACCGGCAACCGCTGTACAAATAGCAGGCAGCGGACAATTTTCACTGGACAGGAAGTGCGGGCAAATACACCGGACAAAAAAAAGCCCCGAAGGGGGTAGCTCGGGGCGAGGGGCTTCTGACTAAGCTTTCGGGGGATGATGTTGCAATTCAACGATCTTGCTTAGTTAGAGGGACCTATCTGCCAGAGGTTCCCCGGATTGCGAAAAAATTTTAAAAATTTTCTGATCCGGATAGAACACCTCGAATCTCTCCGCGAAGGTGGCGATACCGGGTGCAGGCTTGTGAGACCTTCGAAAACAGGGACGTTTTCGAAGAGCCCCCAGGGATGGGTTCACGGCGTGTCTCACAAGCCTGCACCCGGTAGCGGTACCGCCACTTTAACCTCCGAGAGCCTCTTAGTTGCGGGCGTGATCAATGCGCCTCGTCCCAGTTGGCCCCCTCGCCGAGGTCCGCAATCAGCGGTACATCCAGCTCCGCCGCGCCCTGCATCAGCTCCGGCACCTTCTCAACCACCAGGTCGCGCTCGTCCGCCGGCACTTCCAGCACCAGTTCATCGTGCACCTGCATGATCAGACGGGTCTTGAGTTTGTCCTCCCGCAACCAGCGGTCCACCGCAATCATCGCGCGCTTGATGATGTCCGCGGCGGTGCCCTGCATGGGCGCGTTGATCGCGGTGCGCTCGGCGGCCTGGCGCTGCATGCCGTTGCGGGAATTGATCTCCGGCAAATACAGGCGGCGGCCGAACAGGGTTTCCACGTAGCCCCGATCCGCGGCCTGCTTGCGGGTGGTTTCCATGTACTGCAACACCCCCGGGTAGCGCTCGAAGTAGCGGTCGATATAGGTCTGGGCGTCGGCGCGGGGGATATCCAGCTGCTTGGCCAGGCCGAAGGCGCTCATGCCGTAGATCAGGCCGAAGTTGATCGCCTTGGCGCGGCGGCGCTGCTCGTCGCTGACCTCGTCCAACGGTACCTCGAACACTTCCGCCGCGGTGGCGCGGTGGATGTCCTCGCCGTGGGCAAAGGCGTCCAGCAGGCCCCGGTCGCCGGACAGGTGCGCCATGATGCGCAGCTCGATCTGCGAATAGTCCGCGGCCACGATCAGACTGCCGCCGTTGATCCGCGGGTCGGCCACAAAGGCCTGGCGGATACGGCGGCCCTCTTCGGTGCGGATGGGAATGTTCTGCAAGTTGGGATCGCTGGACGACAGGCGCCCGGTGGCGGCCACCGCCTGGTGATAGGAGGTGTGCACGCGGCCGGTGGCCGGGTCGATCATCAGCGGCAGTTTGTCGGTATAGGTGTTTTTCAGCTTGGCCATGCCGCGGTACTGCATGATCAGCGCCGGCAGCTTGTGCGACAGCGCCAGCTCCTGCAGCACCGGTTCCGCGGTGGACGGCGCCCCCTTGGGGGTTTTCTTGATTACCGGGATCTCGAGTTTTTCGAACAATATGCTGCCAAGCTGCTTGGTGGAACCGAGGTTGAACTCCTCCCCCGCTTCCTCGTACGCCTGCTGTTCCAGCTCGCGCATCTTCTGTTCCAGTTCACCGGACTGCTTTTTCAGCATTGCGGCATCGATATAGGCGCCGTTGCGCTCGATCCGCACCAGCACCGGCACCAGCGGCATCTCGATTTCGTCCAGCACCTTTTCCAGGCTCGGCTCTTTTTCCAGGCGGCCGCTCAGATCCCGGTGCAGGCGCAGGGTGATGTCCGCATCTTCCGCCGCGTAGGGTCCGGCCTTGTCCAGCTCGATCTGATTGAAAGTCAGCTGTTTGGCGCCCTTGCCCGCAATATCCTCGAACTTGACCGTGGTTTCGCCGAGGTATTTCTGCGCGAGACTGTCCATATCGTGGCGGCTGGCGGTGCTGTTCAGCACGTAGGATTCGAGCATGGTGTCGCGCTCGATGCCGCGCAGTTCGATATCGTAATTGGCCAGGATATGGCTATCGTACTTGAGGTTCTGGCCGACCTTTTTCACCTTGTCGCTTTCCAGCAGCGGCTTGAGCTTTTGCAGCGCGGTATCGAAATCGATCTGCACCGGCGCCCCCATATAGTCGTGGGCGAGCGGAACATAGGCCGCCTCGCCCGCCTCTACCGCAAAACTGACACCCACCAGTTTGGCCTGCATGTAGTTGAGGCTGGTGGTTTCGGTATCGAAGGCGAAGATGTCGGCGGACGCGAGTTTTTCCAGCCAGCGGTCGAATTCTTTTTCGTCGGTGATCACCGAGTAGTTGCGCTCCACCGCGACGGCCGCCGCTGCGGATTCCACATCGCCCTCCCCCTGCAGCTCCACCAGCCAGCTGCGGAATTCCATCTCGTCGAACAGGGCCCGCAGTTTGTCGGTGTCCGGCTCGCCGTTGGCCAGCGTTTCCGGTGCCCAGTCCATCTCCACATCAGTCTTGATGGTGGCGAGCACGTAGGACATATCCGCCGCGTCCTTGTGCTCGGCCATCTTCTTGCCCAGGGTCTTGGAACCGCGGAAGCCCAGGGGTGCGATGGCGTCCAGGTCGGCGTAGATATCCTTCAGGCTGCCGAGGTTCTGCAGCAGCGCCAGTGCGGTCTTCTCACCGACACCGGGCACCCCGGGAATGTTGTCGGCCTTGTCGCCCATCAGCGCGAGGAAGTCGATGATCAGTTCCGGACCCACCCCGAATTTCTCTTTCACTCCCGCCACATCCAGCTCGGTGTTGGACATGGTATTCACCAGGGTGACCCCCGGGCGCACCAGTTGCGCCATGTCCTTGTCACCGGTGGAGATGACCACATCCATGCCCTTGTCTGCCGCCTGCAGCGCCAGGGTGCCGATCACATCGTCCGCTTCCACGCCCTCGATCACCAGGCGCGGCAGGCCCATGGCATCGATGATGTCGTGGATCGGCTGGATCTGTGCGCGCAAATCATCCGGCATCGGCGGGCGGTGGGATTTGTAGTCGGCAAACAGCTCGTCGCGAAAGGTCTTGCCCTTGGCGTCGAACACCACCGCCACGGTGCTGTCCGGATGCTCCTTGAGGTGGCGGCGCAGCATGGAGATCACCCCGCGCACCGCGCCGGTGGGCTGGCCCTTGCTGGTGGCCAGCGGTGGCAGCGCGTGGAAGGCGCGGTAGAGGTAGGAAGAGCCGTCCACAAGAATCAACGGCGCGGCACTGGATTTTTCGTTTGGCATAGCAATAAGGAGTCACAAATTCGGTTGCAGGCTTGATCGGGCGACAGGATAACCGCGATCGATTTTTTTCGCTCGTTCCGCCCCGCATTGCTGGGGAGTCATCGCACTGTCACCCGCGATCTGCCGCCGCCTTCTAGGCTTTGGGTAGGGAAGTTGCACAGAGGTCACCACCATGAAACCCCACCTTTTTGCCGCACTACTGCTGACCGGCGCCGTTGCCAGCCCGGCCTTCGCCGCAGACGATGCCGCCGACAACACCGGCGACCGCACCAGCGCCAACACAAGTACCGCCGAAGCCATGGAGCATGTGGAAGTCACCGGCTACCCGCTACCCCAGGCCGCAGCACAGGAATTGCTCGCCGAAAGAGAACAGCTGGTTCAGCAGATGCGGGAACAGCACCGGCGCGAACTGCTGCGCAGCGTCCTGGAAGCGCAGTTGCAGCAGTTGGAGGCATTCCGCCTCGAGGGAGAGCGGGACGCGCGGGAATCCCTGGCCCAGGAACTGCCACGGGAACAGCTACAGCAAGTGGAGCCGGCGGCCCTCACCACGGATCCGGATGCCGCCGAGCCCACCGAGGAAACCCGCAGCGGGGAGAGCGAAAGCGCGGAAACCGGGGAGCTGGAGCCGTCCTGAACCGGTCGACCTGATACGGCGGGACCGGCGCGGTTACTCGGAACCGGTGTCGGGAATTTTTCCCAGACACTTGCGTGCGTCCGCCAGCAGCCGCTCCATCAGCGCGCGGTAGTCCGCGGTGGCCGGTAGCCCGGTACCCAGTGGATCCAGTGCCTGGTAGTCGAGATTCAGGTGTTCTGCAGTCTGGCGGTCGCGGTCATTCGCCGGTACCTCGCCGAACAGGCAGCCCCGTGGGCCTTCGCCGCCCGCCGCGGGAGCGACCTTTTCCAGCATGGCACGCGCGCCGTGCTGGTGGCTGGCGGATGTCCCCAGGCTGGTCACATTTACCCCCGCCGGACCGAAGAACTGACCGTAGGCAGTGTGGGTGCTCACGATGGGCACATCGCGATAGGCCCACAGTGCGCGATCCTGCACTTTTTGCAGGTTGGCCATGGCGCGGGAGAAATTCCGCGCGCGCTGGCGGTAGGCGTCCGCCGCGGATGGATCCAGCACCGCCAGCTTGCTGGCGATGTGTGCCGCCATCAACGCGGCATTGCGCGGCCGCAGCCACAGGTGTGGATCCTGCGGGTCGGCGCCGTCGTATTCATAGCCACCGGCCGCCAGCAGGGACAACGCCTTTTCCGCCGGCAGCTGGGACATCTGCCGCGTCAGCACCGCTTCCATTGCCGGCCCCATCCACACCACCAGGGTGGCCCGCTCCATCGCCGCGCGATCCGCCACTTTCGGCGCATATTGGTGGGGGTCGCCGCTATTTACCAGCTGCCTGATTTCCATATCGTCGCCCGCCACTTCCCGTACCAGCATACTCAGCGGCGCGATACTGGTAACCACCAGCAACTTCGCTGCGGGCGGTTGCGGCGACTGTTCACAGCCACCAAGCAACAGTGCAGCGATAACAAAAAACCGGCGGATACGGGAAACGGGACGAAATGAAAACAATGACATGGCACCATAAATTTGCCGCGCGTCGGCGCCCGCAATGGGGAAATGTGGCGGCGCGCGGTGCTGAAAAATAGTGCGATATAATCACACCCGGCTTACACTCGCCAGCCGTTCGCCGGGACCGCCTGTTTCGCGCCCGCGCAATGCGGCTGTTCAATACGCCCTGTCGAGGGCCCCGATCAAACGCAATGGAGTTTCCCCTGAATTCATCCGAGCCGCTCATCCGCGCCCAGGGCCTTGGCCTGGAAATTGCCGGGCGACAGCTGCTGCGGGATATCACCCTGCAATTACAGCCGGCAGAGATCGTCACCGTGATCGGCCCCAACGGCGCCGGCAAGACCACCCTGCTGCGCTTGCTACTGGGGCTCACCAGGCCCACTAGCGGCAAAGTGCAGCGCCGCCCGGGCCTGCGCATGGGCTATATGCCACAGCGCCTGCAGATCGACGCCACCATGCCGATGACCGTGGGGCGCTTCCTGCAGCTGGGTATCGAAGGGGTCAGGGTGGCGGACGCGCTGGCCCGCGTGGGCGCGCCGCACCTGGCGCAGGCGCGGCTGGCGGACCTGTCCGGCGGTGAGATGCAGCGGGTGCTGCTGGCCCGCGCCGCAGCGCGCAAACCGCAGTTGCTGGTGCTGGATGAGCCCACCCAGGGTGTCGACCTGGGGGGCCAGAGCGAGGTTTACCAGTTGATTGCGCAACTGCGCGATGAGCTGCAGTGCGGCGTATTGCTGGTTTCCCACGACCTGCATCTGGTGATGGCGGCCACCGACCGGGTGCTGTGCGTCAACCAGCACATCTGCTGTCACGGCCACCCGGAACAGGTGAGCCGCGACCCCGCCTACCTGGAACTGTTTGGCGACAAGCTCGCCCCCTATACCCACCAGCACAACCACCACCACGACCTCAGCGGCGAGGTGGTGGACGACTGCTGCGACCATTCCCACGGTCACGCCCACGACAATCACAACCACGGGGGCAATAGCGCGCAGTGAACGATCTTTCCATGCTGCTGCACAGCCATTTTCTCTGGTACGCACTGGCGGCCGGGCTGCTGGTGGCGCTGGTCAGTGGCCCCCTCGGCTGCTTTGCGGTGTGGCGGCGAATGGCCTATTTCGGCGACACCCTGGCCCACTCCGCGCTGCTCGGGGTGACCCTGGGCTTTTTACTGCATATCCAGCCGACCCTGGCGGTGGGCGCCAGTAGCTGCCTGCTGGCACTGATGCTGGTGTATCTGCAGCGACGCCAGCACCTGTCGGTGGACACCCTGCTGGGCATCCTCTCCCACTCCATGCTGGCGCTGGGGATAGTTACCGTGAGCCTGCTGGATATCAATGTGGACCTGCTGTCACTGCTGCTGGGGGACCTGCTGGCGGTCTCCTCCCAGGATCTGTTGCTGATGCTGGCGGCGGCCGCGGTGATCGCCCTGCTGCTGTACTGGCTGTGGCCGAAACTGCTCGCCTTCACCCTGCACGAGGAACTGGCGGCGGTGGAAGGGGTGCCGGTGGAGAAGATCCGCCTGGCACTGATGCTGATGCTGGCGCTGCTGATTGCCATCGCCATGAAAGTGGTGGGCGTGCTGTTGATTACCGCACTGCTGATCATCCCGGCCGCAACCGCGCGGCGGCTGTCGCAGACACCGGAACAGATGGCGGGCTTTGCCGCGTTGATCGGCGGTATTTCCGTATTCCTGGGGCTCAGTGCATCGGTGCTGTGGAACACGCCGGCGGGCCCCTCCATCGTGCTGGCGGCCGGCGGGTTATTTCTGTGCGGACAGCTGCGCAAGGCCCGCGACTGAACGGTGGTCGCGTTGCCGGCTACCGGGTCCACTAACCCGGATACTGCAGCAAGGTCATGTGCAGCAGGTTGACCCCCCAGTGGGTCAGGACGCAGGCCCAGAAGCTTTCCCGCAGCTGCCACACCAGCGCGTAACCGAGTCCCGCCACCCCGACGAGTCCGAGCAGCACGGGGGACGCCGCCCAGCCGGTATGCAGGGTGGTAAACAGCAATGCCACCAGCAGTGTTGCCAGCCACTTCCACTGCCGCCCCAGCTTTTGCAGCCCCTGCGTGAGGCCCCGCTGCAGTACCCAGCGGAAGAAGCCCTCCTCCGCAATACATACCACCAGCAGGTTAACCAGTGCCGCAACGGCGATGGTCGCATCGAGCTTTGGGGACGGCCCCAGCAGAAAAAGCCCGGCGCTGATCGGCACCGCGATAGCGATGGCCATCACCGGCAGGTCCGCGCGCTTCAGTGGCTGTGGTCGCACCAGCATAAACGCCACCAGGGTGATGGCGATGGCCGCCTTGGCGGGGCGGAAACTCACATATATCAGGTTGCCGGCGGCGTCGCTGTAGGGTGGCAGCAGGGTGATATGTTCGTTGCCCGGGACCAGCCCACTGTTCACCGTCAGCATCAACGCCGCGGCAATGAAAAAGGCTGCGGCCTTCTTCCACCCGCGGGCATTTTCAATGGCGGCCAGCGCCAGCCAGATGGCCGGGGCGAAAACGCCAACCCAGCCGAAGGGAATCGCCAGCAGGCACAGCAGTGCCGGCGGAAGCCAGAGGTGTTTGCCTTCAAAGGGCTGGGCCGCGTGCAGCACCGGCGCGCCCCGGAAAATACTGAGGGTAAACATAGAACGTCCGTTTTCTTTGCTGTTGTCGTTCGAGGGTGCAGCGCCATCCTAGCGCTGCCAGTGCGGAGATTCCGTGACCAGTTTCTGTTGCCGAATGTGATCCGGGGTCGGCGCTTGATTCCCCTTTAACGCTTAGCCGTTGAAGGTGGCGCGCATGGAGCGATAGGTCAGTTTCATTTTTGCCGGATCCAGCGGCGCTTTGAAAAACGCGTGATAGTGGCCGCGCGGATTGACCAGCACCACCTGGGAGCCGTGGTCCACGGTATAGCTGCCGTCTTCCAGCGGTACCTTGTTGAACGGCACGTTCAACTGGTTGGCAAAACGTTTCAGGTTCAGAAACTCCCCGGTAACCCCGGCGAATTCCGGATTGAAGTAGCGCACATAGTCGTGCAGCTGTTGCGGTTTGTCCCGCTGTGGATCTACCGATACCAGCAGCACGTCGGTGTCTTTGCGGGTTTCCTCGTCCAGGGTCTGGTAAAAATTGTTGAGGGTCGCCAGGGTCGTGGGGCACACGTCCGGGCAGTGGGTAAAGCCAAAAAACACCAGGGTCCAGCGTCCCGCCAGCTGACTGGTATGGAAGCGGTCGCCACTGTCGGCAAGCAATTCGAAGTCGTCCAGTATTCGCGGCCGCTCCAGCTTGATGGCGCCATTGGCGCGCAACTCGGAATCGGTAATGACCCGCGGCTTGCCCATTTTATTCACGAAGCCCGCTACCACCGCCAGCATAAACAGCACCATGATTGCGACGGTGAGGTAAATGCCACGCTTCTGCTCCGGTGTGTGTTGCACATTCCCGCTCATGCTCAGACTCCCGCCTGCGGCAGGGCGATGAGGTAGTGGTCCAGCAACATAATGCAGAACAGTGCCATCAGGTAAATGATCGAGTACTTGAAGGTCTCCATGCCAGCGCTGGGATTTTTATCCCGCAGCATTTCCACCGCCCAGTAAACAAACCCGAGCCCCAGTACCACCGCGCCCAGTAGGTAGAGCCAGCCGAGCATGCCGGTGGCAAACGGCAGCAGGGTCACCGCAAACAGGATGAAGGTGTACAGCAGGATATGCACCTTGGTGTACTGCACCCCGTGGGTAATCGGCAGCATCGGAATTTCCGCCTTGGCGTAGTCGTCGCGGCGATGCACCGCGAGCGCCCAGAAATGCGGCGGCGTCCAGGCAAAAATGATCAGTGCCAGCAGTAGGCCGTGGCCGTGCAGGTCCCCGGTCACCGCGACCCAACCCAGGAGCGGCGGCGCGGCACCGGCGAGACCGCCGATCACGATATTCTGCGGCGTGGCGCGCTTCAGGAACATCGTATATACGACGGCGTAACCCAGTAACGAAAACAGCGTGAGCCAGGCGGTCAGTGCGTTGACGAAAGCAAGAAGTATGGCCATGCCGCTGATACCGAGCACCAGTGCAAACAGCACCGCCTTTTGCGGTTCCACCCGGCCGCGGGCGATGGGACGGTTGGTGGTGCGGGCCATTTTGATGTCGATATGGCGGTCGACCAGGTGATTGACTGCGGCGGCTGAGCCGGCGCACAGGGCAATGCCGAAGTTACCCAGGATCAGAATATCCAGCGGCACCATACCGGGAACGGCAAGCAGCATGCCGATCACCGAGGTGAGGATCATCAGCATCACCACCCGCGGTTTGGTGAGCTCGTAGTAGTCGCGCCATACGGCGCGCTGGACGCTTACTGCCTGGGTACTCATGGTTACCACCTCATTGTCATTATTATTTCGGCCGACTTCCTGCGAACTCTGATCAAAAGCCAGAACTCGCCGCGAAGGTGTCGATGCCGGGTGCAGCCTTGTGAAACCTTCAGCGCCATGGAAGGCGCTGCAGAGCCCCCGGGGATGGGTATACGGCGTGTCTCACAAGGCTGTACCCGGCAGCGGCACCGCCACTGGATTCATTAAGATTTCGCTATCGCCGGCTGCACCGTATTGATCCGGTAGCAAAAGGTCAGCAGGCTCAATAACAGCAGTGCTGCTCCGGCGTTGTGAGCCACCGCAATCGGCAGCGGCAGTGACATCACTACGTTCGCAATTCCCAGTGCCACTTGCAAGCAGAGCACCGCCAGCAACCCCTGGGCCCAGCGCGGGGAGCCCGCCTTCCAGGCGCGGAACGCGACCAGGCACACCAGCAGACTCACAATGATCGCGCCGATTCGGTGGGTTAAGTGGATTGCCGTGCGCGCATCGCTTTCCAGCGCGCCGCCCAGGTAGTTGGGACCGATGTGCTGGGCCACGTTGAAGCCCTGGGTGAAGTCCGCGGCCGGCCACCACTGGTTGTGGCAGGTGGGAAAATCCGGGCACGCCAGTGCCGCGTAGTTGGAACTGGTCCAGCCACCGAGGGCGATCTGCAGCGCCACCGCGATTACCGCGATCACCGCCAGCGGGCGCAGTTTCTGCAGCGCGGTGAATTCGTGAGGCGGTATCAGTCGCCGGCGGTAGCGCAGCCGCTCCGCCAGCATCCACAGGATCGACAGGGTCGCCATGCCGCCCAGCAGATGGGCAGTGACCACCTGCGGCCACAGCTTCAGGGTGACGGTCCACATGCCGAAGGCAGCCTGCAGTACGATCAGACCGAGCAGGATGTGGCTCTGGACGAACCCGCGATGGCCGCGGCGGCGCCAGAACATATAGGTGAGCCCCGCCACCAGCAACAGCAGGGTACCGGCAAAATAGCGGTGTACCATCTCCGGCCAGGTCTTGTCGGTCTCTACCGGGGCATGGGGAAAGGCCTGGTTGGCTGCCTGGATCTCGTGACCTTCATTGGGCCACAGCAGGTGGCCGTAGCAGCCGGGCCAGTCCGGGCATCCCAGGCCGGCGTGGGACAGCCGGGTAAAGGCACCCAGGACCACCACCACCAGTGCCAGCGCGGTGCCGATCAATGCGAGGCGGAAGCGCCAGTCTTTTTTGTAATTTTTACGCAGTTCGGTGATATCGGATTCCACATCCATCGCTTGCTCTCTCCTGTTTACCCGGTTACTGCTCGTAGGAGTACTTCAGCAGTCGTTTGATGTCTTTCAGCAGTTGGTTGCCGGTGTGGCGGTTGTCGTAGACCATCATGGCGAATCCATTCTGGTCCACCAGCAGCGCGCTGGGTCGCTTCAGATTGGCGTGGTCGCTGTCCGCAAGCCACTGGTCCAGCGTGGCCTGGTCGGCGGTGGCCAGGCGCAGTCGCGGGTGCTGGTCGGAAATACTTTGATGACTGAGTGCCGACAGTGGTTGTCCGGTGACCAGCAGTCGCTCCACCCGATGTGCCTTGTCACCCAGACGGATATGCACCTGGCGCGTGGTGTACAGCAATTTCTGGCATTCACCCGCACAGATTTCATCACCCAGGATCAGGTAGCGCCACTTCGGTGCTTCGGCGGCGAGGTCGAGGGTTTCACCTTTTTCAGAAACCAGCTGTATGTCTTTCACCGCGTGTGCCGGGGTCAGCAGCTCACCCTGGTTAACGGTACCGTCTGGCATACCGATGCCGGTGTAGAAGATGCCGTAGGCCGCGACTATCGGCAGGGCGACGGCAGCGAAGACCCCGATTCCGGCCCAGCGGCTGAGCCCGGATTTCTGTTTTCGGTTGGGATTATTTTCCGCAACATTGATGTTGTCGGTACCGGTATTTTCTGCCATTTCATTCACCTCGCGCTGCGTCTGTCGGACGCTGATTATTGTTATCTGCCCGCGTGGATACGGGTCTACGATGGTGTTTTGTCACCCTGATGATACTGCGAATATTGGTCGCCGCCAGTAGCCACAGAATAAACAGTGCCGCGGCCATGGAAAACCACTGCACGGCGTAGCCCTGGTGCCTCTGCGGATTTACATTGATCAGTTGCCAGTCGGTGGTCAGTGCGGTGTCGGAGTCCGCACTGATACGGATGTGCCAGTCCGGCTGGCGAAGGTTCAGCGCGGCCGTGTGTTTGCGATTCAGTGACTGTATGCGCGAACCCGGTCCGGCGACGCCCGGCTGCTCAGCTGCACTTTCGCCGACGGGATAGAGGAAGCCGGTAATGACCTTGGCCGCGCGCGGATAGGCAACTTCCGGCAGTTCGCTGCGGCGGGATTTCCCCGGGAGCCAACCGCGGTTCACCAGCCAGCGTTGTTGGCCGCTGCTAAACACCTGCAGTATTTCATAGCCGGCACGCCCGTTGCGGGTGCGGTTATCGAGATAGAGGTATTCGTCGGTGTAGTATCCGAGCAGGCGCACGGGGGTGTAGATCTCGAGCTGTGAGAGCTGCGCGATTTTCTGTGGCTGGGACGCGAGGCGGGTATCAATGCGATCCAGCATCTGCTGTTTTTCTGCTCCCCGCTGCAGCTGCCAGCTGCCGAGGCCGAGGAGTAATGGAAACAGGCACAGGCTTAGGATCGTAAGGGGCCAGTTGCGGATAAATGCTACACTGGCTGCTCGCGACTGTTCTCCCGCTTCCCTGGAGTTTTCTGCCGTCCCGGTGGGTAATGCGTTGTCGCCTTTGGCGGTCGACGTGTTCGGAACTGTCATGCCAATAAGTACTTCTATAAATGGCGTTGAATTATGTGGCTTAAAGCAATAATCGTTTTGTTGTTTCTCGCCGTGCTGGTCAGCCTGACCAGCGCTCTTGTTTTCCTGCTGCGCGATATGGGCGCGCCGGAGTCCAAGCGCACGCTCTATGCGCTTGGTATTCGCATTTCACTCGCCGCACTGCTGCTGCTCGCCATCTGGTACGGCTTCGACAGCGGTATGCTTTCCAATACAGCGCCCTGGGCGAACAAATACTGAAAATACGCTTCAATTGGTGGACACGCTGGGCATCCACCAACATTGCTACACTTTACGCGCCCAGCACGTAAACAAAGATAAACAGGCCTACCCACACCACGTCCACAAAGTGCCAGTACCAGCTCGCCGCTTCAAAACCGAAGTGGTCGTCCGGCTTGAAGTGGTGGGCGATAACCGAGCGCAACAGCATGATCAGCAGCATGATGGTACCCAGGGTCACATGGGCACCGTGGAAACCGGTCAGCATGAAGAAGGTGGTACCGTAAATACCGGATTCCAGTGTCAGTCCGAGATGCTGGTAGGCTTCCATATATTCTTCTACCTGGAAGAACAGGAAGGCGGAACCCAGTACCACGGTGGCCGCGAGCCACAGATTGAATCCCTGGCGCTTGTTCTTTTTCAGGAACACATGGGCGACGTGAACGGTCACGCTGGAAGCGAGCAGCAGGAAGGTGTTCAGCAGCGGCAGGTGCCAGGGGTCGATAATGCCCTTGGGACCCAGGACCTTGGCGGACTCGCCACTGACCGCCTGATCCGGGGTGACCATCAGCGGCCAGGTATTCTGGAACCCTTCCCACAGTATGTTCGAGCTGCCGCGGTCGCCCTCCCCGCCGAGCCACGGCAGGGAAAAGTTGCGAATGTAATACAGGGCGCCGAAGAATGCCGCGAAGAACATCACTTCCGAGAAGATGAACCAGCCCATACCCCACACGTAGGACCGCTTGAGCTGCGCGCTATTGAGCCCCTGCATGTTCTCGCGGATAACGGTGGCGAACCAGAACCACAGCACCGTGGCCATGGAGAGTGCGCCGGCAAAGAAAATATAGGAGCTGCCGCCGTTGACCCAGTTGGCGGCACCGAAGGCCGTCAGGAACAGGCCGATGGTGGCAAAGATGGGCAGCCGGGACTGCTCGGGAACATAGTAGCTGCTTTCTGTGGCCATATTTATTTATCCCTCTCGCTTGGACTCGCGCTCAGTTAGGGGAGCATCCGCCTTTTTGTTGTTCGTTTGTTTCGCCATCCGTTCCGTGACATCAAACAGCGTGTAGGAGAGCGTTATGGTATTCACGCCGCGGGGCAGATCCGGGTCGACGATAAAGCGCAAACCCAGTTCTGCAGATTCGCCGGCGGCGAGGGTCTGCTGGTTAAAGCAGAAACATTCGGTTTTGTGGAAATATTCTGCCGCTTTCGACGGCGCCAGACTGGGAATCGCCTGGGCGATCATTTCCCGCCCGGAAGGGTTGCGGGCAATGAACACGGTATCCGCCGGTTCACCCGGGTGCACCCGCATCTCCACGGTGCCGGGGCGGAACTCCCAGGGCATGTTTTCATTGTTGGTAGCGACAAACTGGACTTTCACCAGCCGCTCGCGATCCACCGCTGCCGGGACCGCCTCGTAGCGCTCACCGGTCTTGCCGTTGAGGCCGGTGATCTCGCAGAAGGCGTCGTACAGAGGTGGCATCACGAACAGCGCGAACCCCAGCATGCTGACCGCGAGGGTCAGCAGCTTTGCGGTGGTTTTTGCGTTGTCACTCCAGGCCATGGGGATTTTCCGTGCTATCGATCAGCGCACCGCCGGGGGCGTGCTGAAGGTGTGGTACGGGGCCGGCGAAGGCACTGTCCACTCCAGTCCCTGCGGGTTTTCCCAGACTTCATCGGTGGCTTTGTTGCCGCCGCGCACGGTACGCAGGACGTTGAACAGGAACACCAGCTGCGCGGCGCCGAACAGGAAGGCGCCCATGCTGGCAATCTGGTTGAAGTCGGCGAACTGCAGTGCGTAATCCGGAATCCGCCGCGGCATACCGGCGAGCCCAACAAAGTGCATCGGGAAGAAAGTGACATTCAGGCCGATAAATGCCAGCCAGAAGTGCACCTTGCCCATGGTCTCGTTGTACATATTGCCGGTCCACTTGGGCAGCCAGTAGTAGACCCCGGCGGTGATCGAGAAGATCGCACCGGGTACCAGCACATAGTGGAAGTGCGCCACCACAAAGTAGGTGTCGTGATACTGGAAGTCCGCGGGGGCGATGGCCAGCATCAGGCCGGAGAAGCCACCCAGGGTAAACAGGATCACGAAGGCGATCGCAAACAGCATCGGCGTTTCGAAGGTCATGGAGCCCCGGAACATGGTGCTCACCCAGTTGAACACCTTCACCCCGGTGGGTACCGCGATCAGCATGGTGGCGTACATAAAGAACAGCTCACCGGCGACCGGCATGCCCACGGTAAACATGTGGTGGGCCCACACGATAAAGCTGAGGAAAGCGATCGACGCGGTGGCGTATACCATCGAGCTGTAGCCGAATAGCGGCTTGCGCGCGAAAGTGGGAATGATCGCCGATACGATGCCGAAGGCCGGCAGGATCATGATGTACACCTCGGGGTGGCCGAAGAACCAGAACACGTGCTGGAACAGTACCGGGTCACCGCCGCCGGCGGCGCTGAAGAAGCTGGTGCCGAAGTGGATATCCATCAGCATCATGGTCACCACGCCCGCCAGCACCGGCATTACCGCAATCAACAGGTAGGCGGTGATCAGCCAGGTCCACACGAACAGCGGCATCTTCATCAGGGTCATGCCCGGTGCACGCATGTTGAGGATGGTGGCAACGATGTTGATCGCCCCCATGATCGACGACGCACCCATGATATGGATGGAGAAAATAAAGAAGGTCACGCTCGGCGGCGCGTACTCGGTGGACAGCGGCGCATAGAAAGTCCAACCGAAGTTGGGCGCACCGCCCTCCATGAACAGGGTGGATGCCAGCATCGCGAAGGCGAATGGCAGGATCCAGAAGCTCCAGTTGTTCATGCGCGGCAGCGCCATATCCGGAGCGCCGATCATCATCGGCACCATCCAGTTGGCGAGGCCGACGAATGCGGGCATCACCGCACCAAACACCATGATCAGGCCGTGCATGGTGGTCATCTGGTTAAAGAATTCCGGCTGCACAATCTGCAGGCCGGGCTGGAAAAGTTCGGCGCGGATCACCAGCGCCATACAACCGCCTAGCAGGAACATTGCAAAACTGAACCACAGGTACATCGAACCGATGTCCTTGTGGTTAGTGGTGTAGAGCCAGCGGGTAATTCCGGGTTTCGGACCGTGTGCCATAACTAAACTCCTTTCGGCTCCTGCTTAATTATTCTTGAAATTGAGAATGTCGATGGGCTGCACGGTGTCGCCCATATTGTTGCCGAAGGCGTTGCGCTGATAGGTGATTACCGCGGCGATATCCACCTCGCTCAGCTGTGCGCCAAAGGCCTGCATCGCCGGGTTCTTCGACGAGCCGTTGACCACCATGTTCAGGTGTCCGTCCATCGGTCCGGTGGCCACCTTGGAGCCGGCAATCGCCGGGAAGGCACCGGGCACACCCTGGCCATTGGGCTGGTGACAGGCGGCGCAGGTACTCGCGTAAATCTTTTCACCGCGCTCGTACAGTTCATCGAAGGTGAAGGTCTTGTTGGTGAGTTCCTTGATCCGCGCGGCCTGTTCGGCGCGGTCACTCAGCCATGAGTGATACTCGTCTTCCGGTACCGCCTTGACCACAATCGGCATAAAGCCATGGTCCTTGCCGCACAGTTCGGCACACTGGCCGCGGTAGATACCCGGCTCATCGATGCGGGTCCAGGATTCGTTGACGAAGCCGGGGATCGCGTCCTTCTTCACCGCCAGATCCGGCACCCACCAGGCGTGGATGACGTCATTCGCAGTAATCAGGAAACGGATTTTCTTGTTGACCGGCACCACCAGCGGCTCGTCCACTTCCAGCAGGTAGTGGTCGTTTTTCGGCAGCTGGTTATCGATTTGCGCGCGCGGCGTGGAGAGATTGGAGAAGAAGGAGACATCGGAACCCAGGTAGTCGTACTTCCACTTCCACTGGTAGCCGGTGATCATGATATCGAGATCGGCTTCCTTGGTGTCGTAGATGTCGTACAGGGTTTTGGTGGCGGGTACTGCCATACCGACGAGAATGAGCGTGGGAATGATCGTCCACACCAGTTCCACAAAGGTACTCTCGTGGAATTGCGCCGCCTTGTAGCCCTTGCTCTTGCGGTGGCGCCACATGCTGTAGAACATCACCCCGAAAACCACGATACCGATTGCCACGCAGATCCAGAAAATCAGCATGTGCAGATCGTAAGTGGTGCGGGAAACTTCAGTGACCCCCTGGGTCATATTGACCCCCCAGCGCTCCGCACCCTCTTCGGCTTTTTGCGCAGTTTCCTGGGCAAAAAGTCCGGGTGCAATAGCCGAGATGGTCAGGAAGGCGAACAGCCGTTTTAAGCCCATCAACATCGCCTGCAGATCTCCATGTTTGTTATTCTCGCGAGCCGCTATCCTGCGGTCACATCACTGCGGCCTTGCCACACGAATACTGCATTGTGCGCACGGTCGCGGTACTGCAACCTAAAAAAATAGCAAAACCCTGTAACAGCGGCTGGCTGCAAGGAAGACTGGAGTCTGCCCCGACCGGGTGATCGGGATATTTTCCACACATCGAAATGTGGACATGCTGTAGTAAACCAAGACTACATACACTGCACGCACGCCGGGGGTGGCCACAACTGCGTGATACTGCTGACAGTGCAACTTGTTATTTTTCGCCAGGGGCTTTTTTACTTCAGAATGTCGTCGTCCGGAAGGTACAACCAACAACCTGTGTTTTTTTGTCGCATCTACTGCACAGTCAAAAGGAACACATCGCCAGCAAAAAGTCAATTAAACCGCCAACTTACATGAAAAATTCATTGGCCCCCCGGGGGGCGCTTTCGCGCCGGGCAGTCGCTCCCTATTTGCGGGTATGGAATCTCGCCTGGCCGATGATTCTGAGCAACATCACCGTGCCGCTGCTGGGCGCCGTGGATACGGCGGTACTCGGGCACCTGTCCAGCCCGGAATATCTTTCCGGCGTCGCCATTGGCGCCAGTGTGATTTCCATGCTGCTGTGGGCTTTCGGCTTTCTGCGTATGGGCACCACCGGGCTGGTTGCGCGCGCCCCGGACAGCGGCGCAGCCTGGCTGCTGCGGGCACTGGCACTGGCGGGAACACTGGGGGCGGCGCTCTGGCTGCTGGCAATCCCGTTGTTGCCCACCATCGTGCAGTGGATGAATGCCAGTGCCGACGCCGCGCCACACGCCCGCGACTATCTGCAGATCCGGCTGCTGAGCGCGCCACTGGCACTGGCGAATTTCGCCCTGCTGGGATTTTTTATCGGCCGCCGCGACAGCCGCTCGCCACTGCTCGTGCTGGTGGCCGCGAACCTGCTGAATATCCTGCTCGACCTGTGGTTGATCATCGGGCTGGGCATGGGCGCCCGCGGTGCGGCCTGGGCGTCCGTATCTGCGGACCTGTGCGGCTTTGTGCTCGGCGGATACCTGCTGGTGAGGCGCCACCGCGGTGCCTGGGAGGGGTTGCGCCGGGTATCCCGCTACACGGAGTTCTGGCCGTGGCGGAAAATACACCCCTGGCTGGAGTTGCTGCGGATCAATACCGACCTGTTTATCCGCACCTGCCTGCTACTGTTCACGCTGACGTTTTTTACGGCCCAGGGAGCGGCGCTGGGAGATGCCGTGCTCGCGGGCAATGCCATATTGCTACAGCTGCTGATGATGACGTCTTACGGACTTGACGGCTTTGCCCACGCCACCGAGGCCCTGGTTGGCAACGCCATAGGCCGGCGCAATATGCCGCAGTTCAACCGCACCGTGCGCGCGGCCGGGGTACTGGCACTGGCTTCGGCGCTGCTGATCACCGCAGTCCTGTTGACGGGCCGTGACTGGATCCTGCCGCTGTTCACTGCCATCCCCGCGGTGCTGGATGTAGCGCAGGGGCACTATCCGTGGCTTTGCGCGCTACCGCTGATTGCGGTATGGAGTTACCAGCTGGACGGGGTATTTATCGGCGCGGGCAAGAGCCGGCAAATGCGTGACACCATGTTCATTGCCACTGTGACGGTGTTCCTGCCCTGCTGGTGGTTTACCCGCCAGTATGACAACACTGGCATCTGGCTCAGCCTTTTTTTGTGGTTCAGCGCACGATCCGCCGGCCTTATGGTCTACTTTTATTACTACACTAAGAAAAACTATTGGCTGTAATTGGAGCTACGGCGCACACCCTCTTCCAACGTTAAGCAGTCTTGCCCAAACGTCTGTGTCCGGGGAGCAGACACCACCAGAAGTACAAGGCAAAGAAACGGGGAGGCGGCCCAGCCGTTTATATTTTTGCTGTATGTCAGACCCTTACACACTTATTCAACAGTGCATTGATCGCGCGGTTGCCGCAGAGCAGGAACGCTTCCGTTTCCGGCGCTCGCTGCATGATACGTTGCCAAATCTGCACCGCAGTATCCAGCTGCCCCAGCGCGACGCGCCGCTGCACCTGACCTGTTTCGTCATCCGCTATATCCAGGTGATTCCGGCCTGGATGCAACAGCTGGAATCCCTGTGCGAGGCAGGCGGACTGGATTTCCGCCCGGTGCGGGAGTTGATCGCCCACAGCTTTAGCGAGGTGCCGGAGCGCCAGCCCCATGAACACGGGCTGGGTTCCATTCTGGACGAAGCCTACCTGGCCCACCGCACCATGGAAGAAATCAACGACCGACTGCAGCCCAGGTGCGGCACACCGCTGTTGCCGATGGATTCCATGATCGCCAACCTGGTGGTGCGGGAGTTACTCGGCGAGACGCTGTCCTGCCAGCTGGATGACCTGAGCGAGTTGCTGTTAAGACGCTTTGAGCCGGGAGAACTGGATCCCGAGCACCTGGTTTCCCTGATTCTGTGCAAGCAGCGCTTCGAGGAGACCCCCGGGGAGTGGCCGGACTTTGCCCACCATATGCAGATAGACCTGCGCCCCCCTTCCCTGCGCTACCAGCTCGACACCTCACACTGAGCACCGGGACTTACCCCCGCTGGCGAGTGAGCACCTGCTGCCAGTGGTTGTAGAAATCGGTTTTGCCGGTCACCAGTGCCCGGTTCAACTCTTCCACCTGACGGCGAAGCTCGCCATTGTAGAAATAGAGACTGCCTCCGCGCAGGGTAAAACCGCGGGTATTATCCGCCAACAACTGGTAGAAGTGCGCCTGCCGTTCCAGGTAGCGCTCTACCTCGCGCCGCGAAAACTGGCCGCGGCGGTAGCCCGCCAGCACCGTCTGTTCCAGCTCTGTGGCGACCATCTCCCGGGTTTCTGTCGAGAGTTTGCTGTGCTGCAGCAGGCCGCGAATATCCGAGCGGATATCTTTCAGGTAGCTGTCGGCGGCCTGCGCCGCAACCTGCACCTGATCAATCACCCGCTTGCGTCGCTTGAGCATGCGCGCTTCTTTCAATCCCTCGTTGCCCCACAGGCCGGTACTGGCCATATGCCCCAGTGGGCGAAAAATGGTGCGGTGCTGGCGGTTGCTGTTTTCCGTCAGCTGTTCACACATGCTTACCGCTTCCCGCCATGCGTCGAAAGGTTTTCCATCGAGAATTTTTTCCGGCAGTGCCGTCACCTCAGCGGTGAGTGCATCCGCCTCCTGCCGGTAAAAATCGGGCCTTGCCTGCCAATTGTTGGCCTGCAAGCGGAACATGGACAGCAGGCTCTGGTTGACACAGCGACTCAACAGATAGGAAACCTGTTCGCGCTGCTGCGCACGCAGGTTACTGTAATGGTTGAGTCCGTAGAGCCCCGCGATGACAGTAACCACCAGCAGGGCGATAAGGGGATAGAGTTTTTTCAAGCGGCTAGTACAGTGTGTTTTTAGTGGTTATCGGTTTTCGGCGGCTGCAAAATTTTTACCGCCGTCTCCTCCACTTCCCTGTCTGCGGTGTTATTCACCCGGGTATCCAGTTCCCGCGACGATGCCTGCAGGCGGATCTCATCCTTGAAGCCACACGCCACGCACTCGCGATAGTTTTTATCGCCGAGTTTGTAATTGACGATCCTGTCCATGGCGCTGCAGCGCGGACAGACTGCGCCGGCAATAAACCGGCGCTTTACGGGCTTCAGCTGTTCGTTGTCATCGGTCATGTTAAAACCTCTTGCAATGCCGATTATTCAATGCCGGGTTCGATACCCGGTTCTATGCCAGAGTGACGCAACAGCGCATCTATTTTAGGGCCGCGCCCACGAAATTCTGTGAACAGGTCCTGCGGATCGCGGCTGCCGCCCTGCTCGAGAATGGTGTGCAGGAATTTTTGCCCGGTCGCCGGATCAAAAATTCCGTTTTCCTCAAACAGTGAAAAGGCATCCGCGGACAGCACCTCGGCCCATTTGTAGCTGTAATAGCCGGCGGCGTAACCACCGGCAAAAATGTGGCTGAAGCTGTTCTGGAAACGGTTGTCCGGGGACACCGGCACCACCGAAACCTGATCGCGCACGTCGTTGATCACGCGCCGGATCTCTTCCGCGTTGGCGCCCTCCGGGCGCGAGTGCAGCAACAGATCAAACAGCGCAAACTCCAGCTGGCGCACGGTAAACATCGCGGACTGGAAATTCTTCGCCGCCAGCATTTTCTCCAGCAGTACCTGTGGCAATGGCTCCCCGCTCTGGTAGTGGCCGGAAATCATCGCCAGCGCTTCCGGTTCCCAGCACCAGTTTTCCAGGAACTGGCTCGGCAGTTCGACGGCATCCCAGGCCACACCGTTGATACCGGACACCGCCGCCACGTCCACCTGGGTCAGCATATGGTGCAGCCCGTGACCGAACTCGTGAAACAGGGTGGTGACCTCGTAATGGGTCAGCAGCGCGGGGGCATCGCTGGATGCGGGAGAAAAATTGCATACCAGATAGGCTATAGGCAATTGCAGTCCGGCCGTGGTCTGGCGCCGCACACGGGCGTCATCCATCCAGGCACCGCCGCGTTTTTTCTCGCGCGCGTAGGGATCGAGATAGAAGCCGGCAATGGGCTCGGCCCCGCGCTTCAGCCAGAAAAAGCGGACATCGGGGTGATAGGTAGCAACGGTCTCGTCCACTTCCACGGTTACCCCAAACAGCTTCTCCGCCACCGCAAACAGCCCGGAGAGCACCTTCGGGTAGGGAAAGTACGGACGCAGCTCCTCCTGGCTCACCGCGTAGCGGGACTGCTTGAGTTTTTCCGCGGCCCAGGCCACGTCCCAGGGCTGCAGCTTTTCCAGCCCCAGCTCGGCGGCAGCGTAGGCCTGCAGCTCGGCAAATTCTTTTACCGCGGCAGGGCGCGCGCGCTTGGCCAGGTCCCACAGGAAATCTTCCACCTCCCGGGGGTCCTTCGCCATCTTGCTGGCAAGAGAGCGCTCGGCGTAGTTCTTCATCCCCAGCAGGTGCGCCTGCTCCGCCCGCAGCGCAAGGATCTCCGCCATGATATTGGCGTTGTCATACTCGTGGGCGTTGGGGCCCACATCGGAAGCGCGGGTGATAAACGCGGTGTGTATCTGGTGGCGCAGATCGCGGTTTTCCGCGTGGGTCATCACCGCGAGGAAACAGGGGCCATCCAGGGTCAGCAGCCAGCCGCTCAGATCTTTCGCTTCCGCGGCGGCGCGTGCGGTGGCCAGGGCGGACTCGGGAATGCCCTGCAGTTCCGACTCGTCCTCAACATTGAGGGTCCAGGCATTGGTGGCGTCGAGCACGTTGTTGGCGAACTTGCTCTGCAGCTCCGCCAGGCGCTTGCTGATGGCGGCAAAACGCTCCCGCGCCGCGCCCTGCAGATCCACCCCACCCAGGTGCATATCGCGCAGCCCGTGGCGCACCGCCTGTTTGCGGGCCTGGGGCCAGCTGGCAAAATCCGGCGCCTTGGCCAGGGTGCGATACACCTGGTACAGGGCCGGGTCCTGGCCCACTTCGGTCCAGTACTCGGTAACCTTGGCCAGACACGCCTCGTAGGGCGCACGCCAGTCGCCACTCAGCACGCTGTTCAGGTGCGACACCGGATTGAACGCCTTGCCCAGCTGGTCCTGGGCCTCTTCCAACGGCGCCAGGGTTTCCTCCCAGGTCGGGTTATCTCCGGCCTTTTCCAGTCCGGTTCGCAGCTGTTCGCGACACCTTTCCACCAACTCCACGATGGCCGGCTCGGCGAACATGGGCTTGATGCGATCGAAGGGCGGTAACACGGGAGACTCGAGCAGCGGGTTGGACCAGGACGTCTCGGACATGGGCTTTCCTTGTCGGTAGGCAAAACAAACGGGCCCGACAGACCCGGTAGCGGCCGGACGGGTTAACATATGCGCTGTATTTTAGTGGATAGCCAATCCGGAGGTCAGCCTTGTCCGCACACGAATCCCCTCAGCACACCCTGCGCGCGCATCGCGGTCACAGCCCCAGACTCGGCGCACGGGTGTTCGTCGATCCCCAGTCCACCGTGATCGGCGATGTGGAACTGGGCGACGATGCCTCCGTGTGGCCAATGGCAGTCATACGCGGCGACATGCACCGGGTCCGGATCGGTGCCCGCACCAGCGTACAGGACGGTTCGGTGCTGCATATCACCCACGCCAGCGACTTCAACGAGGGCGGCTGGCCGCTGACCATCGGCGACGACGTCACCATCGGCCACAAGGCCTGCCTGCACGGCTGCACCGTGGGCAGCCGGGTACTGATCGGCATCGGCGCCATCGTGCTCGACGGCGCGGTAATCGAGGATGAGGTGGTGCTGGCGGCGGGTGCACTGGTGCCGCCGGGCAAGCGCCTGGAGAGTGGCTACCTGTACGTGGGTTCACCGGCGAAACAGGCGCGACCGCTGTCGGAAAAGGAAAAGAAATTCTTCACCTACACTGCCGGCAATTACGTAAAACTCAAGAACGAATATCTGGAGAAATAATCCAGCGCCTGCAGTTACTGCATTTCGAATCACCGGATTCCGCAGTATCAGCGCCTTCGCCCCGGCAGTTCGGCAATCAGCAGTTATTTGTGCGGGCAGAATTAAGGTTGTCATTTGTACTACACCTTGTACTAAACCTTAACGCACACAATAAAACCTGTAGCCGAACTGATTCATGACCGATTCCAGCCAACTGCGTATCAACGGCCAGCGCCTGTGGGACTCCCTGATGGAGATGGCCGCCATCGGCGCCACCGCAAAAGGCGGCTGCAACCGCCAGGCCCTCACCGACCTCGACAAACAGGGCCGCGACCTCTTCGTAAAATGGTGTGAAGACGCAGATTGCAGCGTCAGCTTCGACACCATGGGCAATATCTTCGCCCGCCGCGCGGGTAGCGGCTCTAAAAACGGGCCCGAGTTGCCACCTGTGCTCACCGGCTCTCACCTGGACACCCAGCCCACCGGCGGCAAGTTTGACGGCGTCTACGGCGTACTCGCCGGCCTCGAAGTCATCCGCACCCTCAATGAGAACCAGGTGGAAACCGAGGCGCCGCTGGAGGTAGCGGTGTGGACCAACGAGGAAGGCGCGCGTTTCTCCCCCGCCATGATCGGCTCCGGGGTGTGGAGCGGCGAGTTCGAGCAGGACTACGCCTACGCCCGCACAGACAAGGAGGGTAAAACCTTCGCTGAAGAACTGGCGCGCATCGGCTACCAGGGCGACACCCCGGCCAAGCCACGCCCCCTCACCGCCGCATTCGAAGTGCATATCGAACAGGGCCCCATCCTCGAAGCCGAAGAAAAACAGATCGGCGTATTGTCCGGCGTCCAGGGCATGAACTGGTACGACCTCACGCTGATCGGCCAACCCTGCCACGCCGGCCCCAGCCCCATGGAAGGCCGCCGCGACCCGTTCATGGGCCTGCAGCGCATCCTCGACCAGCTCTACCAGCTGGCCGCCGAACACGCTCCCTGGGCCCGAGTCACCTTCGGCGACATCCGCGCCGAACCCGGCAGCCGCAACACCGTGCCGGAAAAACTCATCCTCGCCGTCGACCTCCGCCACCCGGATCAGAAAACCCTCGACGCCATGGACCAGCGCTTCCGCGAGATCGCCGCCAGCGTCGCCAACGACACCGGCCTCGAACACCAGATCCGCGACGAATGGCGCTCCCCCGCCGTCGCCTTCGATTCCAGGTGCGTCGAAGCCGTGCGCAGTGCCGTCGCCGACCTCGGTTACAGCAACAAGGAAATGGTCTCCGGCGCCGGCCACGATTCCGTGTATATCTCCCGCGTCGCCCCTACCAGCATGATCTTCGTGCCCTGCGAAAAAGGGCTTTCCCATAACGAAGCGGAAAATGCGGAACCAAAAGATTTGGAAGCCGGCGCAAACGTGCTGCTGCACGCAATGCTGAAAATGGCGAAGTAAGAGCGACTAACGAAGCGCAAAACTCAGATGCTAAGCGGCAGCAGTCGCGCCACCGGACCGCAAACAGAGCTCCGACAAAAGATTCGAGAAAAGCACCATGACCGAATTTACCTACAAACACCGCAACGACAACGGCAACACCGCGCGCCTGGACAACTGGGGCATTGACTCCGAATACGGCGTGCTCACCGACCTGCTCGTCGGCCCCATCGACCACTACACTTGGCAGATGGGCAACGCCGCCTCCCGCCGCTCGGTGCGCCTCGGCCGCGAATTCGACGCCGCCGTCGCCAAACGCCAGTACCGGGAAATGCTCGACGCCTACAGAGAAGCCGGCGTCACCACCCACCTGCTGCCGGCGGACGAAAACCTCCCCTACCAGCTCTACGCCCGCGACAGCAGCGTCATGACCCCCTGGGGACCCATCGTCACCCAGATGTACTCCCCCTGGCGCCGCGGCGAATGGGTCGACGTGGTCAAAACCTACCAGCAACTCGACGTCCCCATTTACGACATCATTACCGCCGGCAGCCTCGAGGGCGGCGACTTCATGGTGCTCGAACCCGGGGTCATCCTCTGCGGTTACTCTGGCGAGCGCACCTCCCCCCAGGGCTTCCAGCAGATGAAAAGCTGGATCGAAAAAGAAGGCTGGGAAGTCAAAGGCTACCAGTTCGACCCCTACTTCCTGCACCTCGACGTACTCGTCGCCGCGCTCGCGGAAAAACTGGTCGCCGTATGTGTGGATGCGGTGGAGCCGGAACTGGTGCAGTGGTTCAAATCCCGCAACTTCGAGATCATCAACATCTCCTACCCGCAGGTGATGGAACTCGGCGTCAACGTCGTCGCCCTCGGCAACAACCGCGTGATGCTGCCCGCCGACAACACCGAACTGAAACTGAAATGCCGCGCTTACGGGCTGGAAGTGATCGACCCGGATATCTCCATGATCACCGCCGGCGGTGGCGGCGTGCACTGCATGTGCCAGCCACTGGCCAGGAAACCTGCCTAGAGTGCAGAGAAAGCAGCGAAAAATAAAAAGGGCGACCACTGGCCGCCCTTTTTATTTCGGTATTTTTTGATTTATTTTCCCTGCGCCCTGAGCCATCCGGACCCGGCGATACCGCCAGCGGCACAGGCCAGGATAATCACCAATGGGGTCAGGGTGCCCAGTCCCAGCGCACCCACACCGTAGCCCCGCATGGGCAACAGCACCAGCAGCATGATGCCAGCCGGTATCAGCGACAGCAGCACACCGCGGGTCATCCAGCTTTTCTGCCACGGCAACAGGAAAATCAGCCCGCAGATACCGCCCCACACCACACGTTGATAGATATAGGCATTGGACAGGTAGGGCGCGATATCGACGTGGAGGAAGCGGGTAAACCCGTAGTGGCCCATGGCCCAGAGCCCGAGCGCGTACGCCAGACCGGCGACACAGCCCGCGGCAAAACAAACAGAAAGGTTTTTAACAAAATCTCGCACCCATAACCCCCATCAAACTATTCCCAAGGAAACACAAAGTGTTGGAATAAACGGGGGCCAGTATGCCAGATCTCGGCACTGGGACCGCGGGCGGGTTTTGAATTTTCGGAAAAATTCGAAAAGGGTTGGGCACTTTTTTCGAAGCACCGGACCTTACGCGAAGGTGGCGATAGCGGGGAGTGCTTTGGGAGACCTTCTAAAACAGGGATGTTTTAGAAGAGCCCCCAGGGGTGGGTATACGGCGTGTCTCCCAAAGCACTCCCCGGTAGCGGCACCGCCACCGGACTATCTGTTGAGACGGGCTATATATTACGCAGGGCGTTTGGTTTCGCCGTAGAGTTCCTCGAGCATCGCATCGATATGTGCGGCCAGCGCTTCCTGGGTATCGTCCAGCAGGATCACATGGCCCATCTTGCGCCCCGGGCGCAGGCTCTTGCCATACAACCAGACACCATCATTGGCCAGGGCTGGCTGCTTGTCGACACCCAGCATATTGATCATCACCGCCGGGCGCGCCGCGTGGGTATCGCCCAGCTCCATGCCCAGAATTGCGCGCACATGGTTGGCAAACTGGCTGGTGTCCGCACCGGCTAAAGTCCAGTGGCCGCTGTTGTGTACCCGCGGTGCCAGTTCGTTGATCAGCAGGCCGTCGTCGGTGACGAAACACTCCATCGCCAGCACACCCACATAGTCCCAGGCGTTCATCAGGGTTGCCAGGTAGGTCTCAGCGGTATGCTGCAGCTCTTCGCTCACATGTGGCGCCGGTGCGGTGGACACCAGCAACGTGCCGTTGTAGTGGTCATTTTCCGCCAGCGGGTAGGTCACCACCTTTCCGTCCGCGGTGCGGGCACCGATCAGCGACACCTCGCGGGAGAAGTGGATGCCCTTCTCCACCACGTATTCCAACTCGGGCACATCGTTGACGATGGCAGCGAGGTCTTCATCGCTGTTAACCCGCCACTGGTTCTTGCCGTCGTAGCCGTGTTCACAGCTCTTGATAAACGACGGGTAACCCAGCTGTTTTACCGCTGCGCAGATCTCATCGTAATTGTTCGCCGGCAGGAAAGGCGCTACCGGAAGGCCGGCGGCGGTAATCGCGGTTTTCTCGCGCAGGCGGTGCTGGGTTTTTTCGAACGCGTCCGGGCGCGGGTACACCGGGCAGCACTGTTCCAGCGCGCGCAGCAGTTCGACAGGGACCCCTTCGCGCTCGGCGGTAATCACCTCGGGACTGCCCATCGCTTGGTAGAGCGCCGCGATATCGTCGCCGTCGCGCGCGTGCACGATGGTGCCGAGCCCTTCCACACAGGTGGTGTTCTCGTCGCCCTCGGCAAGGAAGCTGAATTCGATACCCAGCGGGCGGGCCTCCTGGGCCATCATCTGGGCCAGCTGGCCGCAGCCGACTATACCAACGCGCCTAACTTGACTGGCTGTCATTTCCGGTACACCTCTAAATTCAGCTTTACGGTTTTATTCAACTTCAAACGGAACGCCGGCGGTCTGATTCTCGCGCCAGGCTATCAGCCGCTGCTGCAGTTCCGCATCGGTCAGTGACAGCATCTGTGCCGCCATCAGGCCCGCGTTGTAGGCGCCGGACTGACCCACCGCCTGGGTGGCCACCGCCACGCCCTTGGGCATCTGTACAATCGACAGCAGGCTGTCCATCCCGGTCATGAATTTGCTCTCCACCGGCACACCGATAACCGGCAGCGGGGTCATCGCCGCGATCATACCCGGCAGGTGCGCCGAGCCACCGGCGCCGGCGATGATCACCTGGGTGCCGCGCTCGTGGGCATGGGTGGCGAACTCCACCAGCCGCTGCGGGGTGCGGTGGGCGGAGACTACGGCTGTGGCGAAGGGGACGTTCAGCTCGGTCAGCGGCAGCGTCGCCTTTTGCATGGTCGGCCAGTCAGATTGGGATCCCATCACGATGGTGACTTTTTCGAAGGGAATCTGTTTCACTTACTGTTCACTCCAGTATTGCAATAGCACCAGACTGGCGGGTTTCGCCACCGGTTCATTCAAGGGTAAGGTAACCGCCAGAGACAGCGTTATAGGTACTCGGAAATTGGCTTGGGGGACATCGACCTGGGGTAAATCCACGGCCGCCGACACCGTAAAATCGGGGCATCTCAGGCTGCCGTAGCGCGGGCCGCCCCGATAAGGGGCGTGAGGATACCAAAACTCAGCAAGAATGCACCCTGCGGGGCGATTTAGGGTCTTTTCGGTACGAAACTGGGTTGTACGGTCACTTTTCTGACGACCACCAGATTCATCCCGTGTGCTGCAGGCGCTCGCGCAGCGTCGACAACACGGGCGCCACCTGCGGGCGCACCCCGCGCCACAGGTAAAAGGATTCCGCCGCCTGTCCCACCAGCATACCCAGTCCGTCGGACACCTCCGCACCCAGGCCCGTCGCCCAGTGCATAAACGGTGTGGGCTGGGCGCCGTAGACCATATCGTAGGCGCGGCAGCCATCCGCCAGCGCGCGCGGTGACAGCGGTGGCAGTTCGCCGGACAGACTGGCGGCGCTGGCGTTGATGATCAGGTCGAAGCCGTCCGGCACCCCATCCAGCCCGCTGGCCGTGATACGGCCGTACTCCGAGAAATCCTGTGCAAGCTGTTGCGCCTTCTGCGCGGTGCGGTTGGCGATATGCAGCCGCGCGGGCTGTTCCTGTAACAGCGGCAACAGCGCACCGCGGGTGGCACCGCCGGCGC